>Ga0209777_10007302_pt1 | contig 12286 bp, 9 predicted proteins | sample FrelakmetHBP12HB_FD_187147 | JGI IMG/M metagenome (GOLD analysis project Ga0209777, IMG submission 187147) | Freshwater lake sediment microbial communities from the University of Notre Dame, USA, for methane emissions studies -HBP12 HB (SPAdes)... | ecosystem: Environmental > Aquatic >... | reverse complement strand
AAATTCCTCCAATATTTAGGTTACAGCAAAAACCCATGCTCATCAACTACGTTGATTCGCTAAAGGTGTGGGGCCTTCGCCCCCACACCCCACCCCTGACTACGTCAGGGGATTTGCTAAGATTAAAACAATGTTTCATTTTTGTCTTGACTTTTAAAACAATGTTTCATATTTTACTTTTTAAGTAAAAGTGGTCTCGCCACTGGCTATGATATGTACATACTTTTAAAAAGGAGAGACATGAAATGGAGATTATCAAGCCCGCTTCATGGGTCTCTAAAGGAGACTGTCGATGCCCGGACCCCTGAAGGGTTTAAAAATACTGGATTTTACGACGCTCCTGCCTGGACCTTACGCGACGATGATGCTGGCCGATATGGGCGCCGATGTGCTTCGCATACTCTCCGGCTCCTATCCCGATATGGCTTCATTCTTGCCGCCCTTCCTCCCCGGCAGCGATTTATCATGCAACCTTGCTTACTTGGGGAGGGGAAAACGCTGCCTGAACCTTAACCTTAAGATGACAAGTGCCGTTGAGATAGTCCACAGACTTATCAAGAAATACGATATCGTTATTGAGCAGTTTCGTCCCGGCGTCATGGCCAAGCTGGGCCTAGGTTATGAAGATCTGAGGGATATGAACACTTCCCTGATATACTGTTCTCTTACAGGTTACGGACAGACGGGACCACTCAAAAACCGGGCAGGTCATGACATTAACTATCTGGCCCGTTCCGGACTCATGAACTACTCTGGGACAAAAGATAAAGGGCCTTCTCTTACGGGTATGCAGATTGCCGATGTGGCCTCCGGTTCCAACAACTCTGTCATCGGTATTCTGGCTGCGGTGATCCACCGAAAAAATACGGGAAAGGGACAGTATATCGATATCTCCATGACCGACGGCGTCATGGCTTTCAACTCCATGATGGCCACAACATATCTGGCAGGAGCAGCAGAACCACAAAGGGAACAGGAGCTTTTAAACGGCGGCTCACTTTACGATTTCTATGAAACAAAAGACGGGCTATACATAAGCTTCGGCGGACTGGAAGCACAGTTTTTTGCAATCTTTTGCCGGATAATCGGCCGGGATGATCTGATCCCCTACGGTATCATCACGCCCAATCTGGAGAAAGTAAAAAAAGAAATCCGGGAAATCTTCCGGCAAAAGACGCGGGATCAGTGGACGGAAATTTTTTCGCAGGTGGACGCCTGTGTGGAACCTGTCCTTTCGCTTGCGGAAGCGATCGCCGATGAAAATACTCGGGCGCGGGAAATGGTTGTGGAGTTCGCCCTGCCGTCGGGAGAAAAATTGAAACAGATTGCGAACCCCATCAAGTTTTCCGCCACCAAACAAAAATATCGCTCTATCGGCTGCACTGCAGGCACTCACAGCAGAGAAGTTCTTCTCGAAAATGGTTATACGGAAGAACAGATCAGTGACTACGAAAAGGAAGGGGTTTTTAATTGATTTTTAATTCAATCCTTAATTATAGGTTTTCATTATATTAAAAAAGGAGGGCAAAATGGCGGATAAATCAAAATTAGGGATGGAGTTTTCCCCCTACACCTTTGAAGTGGAAAAGGGAAAGATAGCCGAATTTGCTATGGCCATCTCTCAGAAAGAAGACAAGGATCAAGTAAATCCCCTCTATGTAAACCGTGAAGCGGCGCAAAAGGCCGGCTACAAAGACATCATCGCGCCGCCCACCTTCCAGGCCTGTTTCCCTCTCTGGGCAGGCGGAGGACTCATGCCTGTCATTCAGGCCCTGGGCATCAACCTATTCAGACTCCTCCATGGCGAGGAGGAATACGATTACCTGGGCGCCATCCATCCCGGCGACATTATGATGGGAAAATCTAAAGTCGTCGATATGTACGACAAGGAAAAGAAAGACAAACCCGGTAAATTCATGGAATTCACCGTTATTGAAACAGAAATTAGCAATCAACGGGGAGAACTCGTCATCAAATCTCGCTCAACCTTAGTGGAAAGATAAGGAGGACGCCATGGCTAAAGAAATCTACTTCGAAGATATAAATATCGGCGACGCTATGCCCACCTTCACGTCGGACCCTCTCACGAGAACTCACTTGGTCCGTTATGCAGGCGCCTCCGGAGACTTCAATCCCCTGCATCACGACGAGACCTTCGTGACCATGTTCGGTATGCCGCGGGTTATCGCCCACGGAATGCTGATCATGGGGATAACGAGCCGTGCCATTACGGAATGGATTGATAATAAATGTTTAAAAAATTTCAAGGTTCGTTTCTCTGGGATGACGGAACCGGCCGATTTGTCAGATATTGAAAATACGAAAGCTCGTGCTACAATTACCGTCACCGGCAATGTAGTGAATAAATTCGCGGAAGGTGGGGAAAACCGCATCCAGTGCGACATCCAGGCTGTCGATGCCTTGGGGGGTGTAAAGTTGACCGGCAGCTTCATCGCCGCTCTTCCTTCTAAATAAGATATTTTTATAATAAGTTACAGTTACCAAGACTACCCGTTAGCCTGACAGTTGCGCAGGGTGAAGGCAAATATATCTGCCTTTGCATAAGGAAAGTGCGCCGCGGTGACAAAAAAGGAATCCATCAAAACTGACTTAATAATATTATAAGGAGACATGATATGGCGAACTTGATTGTAGACGAACGGGACCAAAAGTTTGTGCTCTATGAAATGCTGGGGGTGGATAAGCTGTGCGAAAAGTCTCCATACACGGACTTCTCTCCAGACGTGTTTGACATGATTCTGGCGGAAGCACAAAAATTTGCCGTGGAAGAGATATTCCCCTCTTTGGTGGAGTCGGACCGTGAAGGGTGCAGGTTGGAAAAAGGGAAGATCAGCGTTCCCAAGGCTTTCCACCGGCTATACAAACTATATAGCGAAGGCGGTTGGAGCGCTATGGGCAAATCCCCGGAAATCGGCGGCCAGGGACTTCCCTATTGCATAACTGTAGCCGCCAAGGAGTGGTTCATCCATAACCTTGGCTTTCTAGTTCTGCCTTTTCTGGCCGATGGGGCATCGCACCTCATCGAGACCTACGGATCGGAGGCCCAGAAGAAAAAATGCCTGCCAAAGATGATCTCCGGGGAGTGGGGCGGGACCATGTGCCTTACCGAACCAAACGCCGGGACCGACGTAGGCAACATCAGCACTAAGGCAATTCGTCAGCCCGACGGTACCTTCCTGATTCAGGGGACCAAATCTTTCATCACTGGTTTAGATCAGGACCTCACCGCAAACATCATTCATCCCGTTCTAGCCCGAATCGAAGGTGATCCCGCCGGTACCAGAGGCATTTCCATTTTCATCGTCCCCAAATACATCGTTAACGACGACGGCTCCCTAGGCAGGAGAAACGACTACGAGATAGCTAAAATCGAAGAAAAGATGGGCTTCCACGGGAGTCCTACCGGCACCATCAACTTCGGTGACAACGGCCAGTGTTACGGAGAACTTCTCGGGGAAGAGCGAAAAGGCATCAAGGTCATGTTCCAGATGATGAATGAAGCCCGGATCGGCACCGGCCTCCAAGGGGTGGGGAGCGGTTCAATCGCCTATCTTCACGCCCTCCAGTATGCCAAGGAACGCATCCAGGGCATGGCCATCGCCGATTTCGGCAATGACGCCGCTCCCAAGGTAGCTATTATCGAGCATCCTGATGTAAGACGGATGCTTTTATGGATGAAATCAAATGTGGAAAGCATGCGGGCGCTGATTTATTTTGCGTCATTTGCCATCGATAAGGAAATGACGGTGGATAATGATGCCGAAAAAGAGAAATGGCACGGCCTGCTGGAGGTCCTCACACCGATAATCAAGGCCTACTGTTCTGACGTTGGCTTTAAGGTTACCGAGCTGGCCATCCAAGTCTATGGCGGCTATGGTTACTGTGCCGACTATCCCGTGGAGCAGTTCATGCGCGACGTAAAAATCGCCTCTATCTATGAGGGCGCCAATGGCGTCCAGGCTCTGGATCTGATAGGACGCAAGCTGGGGATGAAAAAAGGCGCCAACTTCATGAGCCTTTTGGGAGAAATGAATGCCACCGTCACCAAATATAAAGAACAACCGGAGATAACGGGGTTGGCCGCCGATGTTCAGGGGGCGGTTAACACGCTGGCTGAGATGGGCATCTTCTTTTCTACCTGTGCCAGGGAAGGTAAATTTTTGGTGCCGGTGAGTCACGCCTATCCCTTCCTGATGATGATGGGGAAGGTCGTTTCCGGCTGGCTGCTTCTCTGGCAGGCCGGTATCGCCCAGGAGAAGCTGGCCGTCCTGAGCAAGGAAAAGAGCGTAGAGCCTTCGGATGCAGTTACCTGGAAGGAATTCATCAAGAACAACCGTAATGCCGCCTTCTATGCCGGTAAGGTCGCCGGAGCAAGGTTCTTCATCAAGAATATCCTGCCGGAGGTCGATGCCGCCGCGAAGGCTATCAAGAGTGAAGACCTTTCCATGGTGGATATTGCCACGGAGAGTTTTGCTTAAGAGATATCAGGGAGAAGGGAACCCGTACCTCTCTCTGATAAACATTCTCGAAGGAGGACTTGCGCAATAAGCAAAGTCTTATCAAAAATATCAGTTTGAAAAAGGCTCCCGAGCCTTTGTTCAATCCATAGACTTCCATGTATTTCCTTTTTATTAACTCAGGAGAAGATATTAATCCGTTCGTAGGTCGATGCCTCCGCATCGAAAACAGCGCACTCGCCTTCATCGGCGGAACCCACCACAAATATATAACGACTGGTTGGTTCCAAGAAAAATTTTTCCCCTGGTGGTGTCACCTTGCGAAAAACGCCGTCCGGGTAGCTCAAGCAAAAATATACCGGCGTATGGGAATGGCCGCAGAAGAGGATCCAATAGGGCATCTGCTGAAAGAGAAGGGAAGCCCGTTCCGTGGAGCCTACATCTATGGGTTCGTAAAAGGCCCGCAGGTAGTCGAAGGGAAAAGAGTGGGCAAAACAAATATCATCCATAACTACCTTCATGGGAACCTTTTTTAGAAATTCATACATCCACCCTTGGTCGGAATTTCCCTCGCTGGCACAGTTGGATAGAGCAAGCTCGATCAAGTAGTCGTTGTTTCCCTTGACGGCAATAACCCCCCTTTCCTGAAAGAGCCTGACGATGTCTTCTAGGCGGTCGCGTCGGTTGGTATCGCAAAAATCACCGAGGTGAATCACACGCTCACAACCCTGGACCATGAGGATGTCGATTGCTTTTTCGGTGGCTTCGATGTTTCCATGACTGTCCGAAAGTAAACCCAGTCGCTGCGGCTTATTCATAGATGCACTCAAAGAGCATTTTCTCCGGCCTCAGTTAACATAATTATTCACGCTATTCAATCCGTTACGAATGGATATGAATCGTTTTGAACTCCATCATACCTCATTCTCCTTATCCTCTCTTTTCTATACCCTGCCAGTATTTGTCCTCCAGCTCTCTTTTCATCAGTTTCCCATCGATATGCCGCGGCAATTTGCTTACAAACTCAACAACCTTGGGAACCTTCATTCCCGTGAGACCGTTTTCCCGGCAGAAACGGAGGATTTCATCGGGGGTGGCTTGTTCTCCCAACCTCAACTGGATAACGGCGGCTGGAACCTCTCCCAGTTCGCGGTCCGGATAACGGACCACGCCCACGTCAAGCACTTTGTGGTGACGGATAATGGTGGATTCGATCTCCAAGGGGAAAATGTTGACGCCGCCGCTGATGATCATTTCCTTGATGCGACCTGTCAGGTACAAAAAACCGTCCTTGTCCATGTAACCCTGAAGCCCGTCGTCAAACCACCTTTGTCCATCTATGTTTTCGAAAACGGAGTCCAATTTTTCTGGTGTGCCAGCGTACTTAAGGCTGATTGTCGTGAGGCTACGGGTCATGATGCGTCCCTCGGTACAGGGAGAGCACCATCTGAAATTTTCCTTGTCAAAGATCTTCGTTTCCGCGCATCTGATTTTGCCGACGCTGGCGTAGCGCTGTGAATTTTCTTCGTAGTCTCCAGGCAGGAGTACCGAAGTCACGGCTGTTTCCGACGAACCGTAGAATTCCGTGAAGACGTTTTTTGTACAGCCCTGCTCGCGGAAGAATTTGTTGACGGCCTGTTTCAGTTCCGGCGTTGCTGGCGCCGCGGCGCAGATCAGCGAGTGCATGGAGCCGAGGTTGTATTTCTTTCTTACTTCAGGGGGCAGGTCAAGGATCCGCTGAAGCATGGTGGGCACCACAAAAACCCAGTTGACCCTCTCTTTCTCAATGATCTGTAAAAACTTCTCCGGATCGAAACCCCTGACGGGGATGGCCGTCCCGCCCAAAAGGAGAAAAGGCGCCCAGCCGGAGATAGTGCCGGCATGATAGAGAGGGCCGGGCAGCAGGCACCGCATATTCTTGCTGATGGGGTCCTTGATCGTGGTGCCGCCGAACCAATACACGAAACTGAACTGTAGTACCAAGTAACGGAGATATTCACCCAGAGAAACTTCGGGGGCTTCCGAAAGCTCGCTAAAGGCGTAGCCGACGGAATCGAAGAAGTTGACGTTTTTAGGCGTGCCCGTAGTCCCGCCTGTGTAGGGATTCAACGCGACAATAAAATAAATGTCCGGTTCGTGATTAGGTGAACTGGCGAGCAGATCTTCGTAGAGGATCATATCGGCAGGCGCCTTTTCCCCGACGACGATGAAGTGACGAACCGTTTTCAGCTTATCCTTCATTGCCAGGACCTCATCCATAAACTCCTCATCGAAGATCATGGCCTTGGGAGCTCCCCTGTTTATGGCTTCCGCCAGTTCGTCTCCCTTAATGTGCCAGTTCATAAAAGGCATGGGACAACCGATAAAACAACCGGCAAAGAAGGCCTCGAAAAACTCGTTGCCGTTGTAAAGGAGCTCGGCAAACTTGTCTTTAGGTTTCAGTCCCAGAGACTGGAGACCGTTGGCCAGACGAAACACACGATCCTTAAGCAGGCTGAAGGTGATTCTTTTGTCGCCGGAAATGATAGCTTCGCGGTCTCCGAGGACATCCCACTTGGAAATTAAAAGATAGGGCATGAATTTATTCAGGCGGAAGTTGAGCACACCCTTGATGGTCGCTATCACTCCCATCTTCTTGGTAGTGCGGGAAACGATCTTTAGGGTATTTTTTGCCCCCCACTGGGTAACGATGCTTTTCAAAAGCCCCTGAGTTTGCTCCATGGTGGCAATCTTGGGAATAGCCTTCATCAGATTCTTAAAGCTTTTGTTGTTGTTTCCCATTTATCGTTTTCCCTTCTATTGTTCATTACTGCAAAGGCAATTTCCATCATCCGTCCTTATATGTTTCAAGGGCGGCCATACTTTTCCTTCACCTGGGCCCGCATCACCTTGCCCACGGGATTTAGCGGCAGAGTATCGACGATAATCACAGACTTGGGCCTTTTAAAGCCGGTCATTTTGTCACGGCACCAGTTGATGATCTCTTCCTGTGTGGCCGTTACGCCTTCGCGCATGACTAGAATCGCTCTGACAATGCTACCCCAAGTCTCGTCGGGTACCCCGATCACGCAAGCTTGCTCCACCTTGGGATGGGACTCCAGTATCTCCTCCACCTCATGGGGGTAGACCTTCTCGCCGCCTGTAGAAATCGTCTCCTTCATCCGGTCTACGACAATAATTTCCCCTTCCTTGTCCAGATATCCCAAGTCACCCGAATAAAACCATCCGTTCTTGATCACTTCCGCCGTCTTTTCCCGTTCGCCGTAGTACTCCTTCATGATGGTTCCGCTACGGTAAAGGATCTCCCCCACATCTCCGGGTGCGCATTCATTCCCCTTTGCATCGACGATCCTGATTTCGACGCCGGCCAGAGGTTTTCCCACGCAGCGATCCTTGAGGCTTTCCTCGGATGCATCCAGACGGATGCTCGTGTCGGGAGTCATTTCCGTCTGACCGAATACGTCGGCCACCAAAGCGTTGGGGAATTCCTTGAGAATCCTCTTCTTCTGCTGGACGGGGTTGATTCCCGCACCGGTCATGGCCACCAGCACAGATTTTCTTTTAAACTTTTGCAGATCGGGGTAATCCAAGACCTTCTTCCACTGGGTGGGGACGAACATGACCAATATGGGTCTTTCCTTTGCAATTATCTCCAGAGCCTCCTGCGGGTTGAAACTGATTCCAGGCCGCAGGATTACCCGCGACAGCCCCGATATGGGGCCAATAATTAAAATCTGGTAATTGGCCATGTGAAAAAGGGGCATGTTGAGAAACATGGAAAATCCCCCCGTCAAGCGGTTGAGCAGAGGCCCCACAAGGGTACCGAAAATTTTGGGGAGGAATCTGGGGATCAGTCGAGCCAGACAAGGCCGAACGCCTTTAGGAGCGATCAGTATATTAATGATCTTTTCCATACCGGGGATGGGTGTCAGCGTGCCGATGATCCTGCCAAAATTGGCCTTGGGATCGCCGGCCACCCTGCCCAGCAGATCTCCAAATACGGACCCGGCCAGATTCCAGAAATTTTTGTAGGTCAGAACCACTCCTTTAGGCATTCCCGTTGTCCCGCCCGTATAAGAGATTGTACAGATGTCGTCCTCCGTGGTGACCGGCGGCGGTTCCGTGGGAGGGTGTTTATCCATGAGCTCTTCGTAGTTTATCATCCCCACGGGCAGGGGCGCCATGCTCCTTCTCGCGCAGATTATCGTTTGTATTTTTTTGCAGTTGGGCAGCGCCTTTTGTATCTGTTCCATAAAAATATCTTCGCAGATGAAAACCACAGAATCGGATTGATCTGTCTGGTATTGGATCTCATGGGCGACAAAACGGAAGTTCATGGGTATGGGCACGGCGCCGATCTTCTGCAGGGCGTAGTTGACCTCTATGAATTCGGGACAGTCGTGAAAGAGAATAATGGCATGATCGCCTTTCTTTATGCCCAAGGACATCAAGGCATTGGCAAAGCGGTTAACCCGGTTGTTCAATTCTCTCCAGGTAACTTTTTTCTCGCCGTAAATGATTGCCTTTCCTCTGGGATTATATCTGGCCATATCCGCCAGCACCAGACTGAAACTCTTTCTTGGCATAGACTCTCCCTTCTTGGTCAAACGTCGCTAAATCACTTCTGCCGATTGTTTATATGTTTTTATTCCGCTATGCTATGGAGCATAGCTATTTTCACGGAACCAACGTACCGAATCGCGTAAAGACTCTTCTATGGGGGTTAAGGTTAACCCCAATTCTTTTCGGGCTTTGGTGTTATCAAAGAACAGATACTGCGAGGCATAACTCACTTCCGGAGGTGTAGTCAGCGGTATCTTGTGACTGATATTGTCGGCCCAAAACTTGAAAACGGAAGCGGAGATTTTCAGCATCGGCACCGGGAAGGTGATGATCGGCCTTACCGTAAAGCCGGCCGCCTTATATACCAGTTGCATGAATTCCTTCATAGTAACATTTCTGTTACCGAGAATGTAAAGCTCGCCGGTTCTACCTTTCTTGGCGGCCAAGACATGGCCCCGAGCAACATCCATCACATCCACGATGTTGATGCCGCCGGGGAAGGCAAACATGTTTTTGCTCTTCAAGACATCGACAATGAGCTGCCCAGTGGGCGTGGGCACAATGTCGTTGGTTCCGAAGGGGAAGCAGGGATTGACTATAACCACATCGAGACCGTTTGCCGCAAAGCCGCGGGCTATCTGCTGAGAGAGGTATTTTGTCAAAACATAGTGGTTTCCCAGGGTATACTGGTTGAAAGGAGTTTCTTCATCGCTTAACTGCTTTCCCGGGGCGATGCCGATGGAGGCGATGGAGCTTGTATAAACGACCCGGGCAATGTTCGATTTCATTGCCGCCCAGAGCATATTCTGTGTGCCCTGAATATTGACTTCGTAAATCCGCCTCCAGTCTCTCATCCAGATGGAATAGATGGCCGCCAGGTGAAAGACGGTGTCGACGCCTGCCATGGCTTTTAAGATGGCGCCTTTATCAAGGACATCGCCTTCGACCTTTTCAATGTCCATCCCTTTCAGATTGGTCAGGGATTCCCCCGGTCTTATAAGAGCTCTGACCTCGATGTTTTCTTTTAATAACTCCTCAACAACGTGCGACCCTATGAAGCCGCCGGCTCCCGTAACTAATACTTTCTTCATGAAGTTGCCTCTCTGCTTATTTAATCATGATATTTCTTAACTCCTTTGATTTGTGAACAGTTATTATACCCCGGCGTTACTGAAGAAATCAGTTTACCTCAATCCTTGCGATACATTGTTACGACACAAGCACCGCCCAGACCGATATTATGCTGAAGAGCGATTCTTGCTCCTTCCACCTGGCGGACACCTGCCTGACCGCGAAGCTGCCAGACAAGTTCGGCGCACTGGGCAAGGCCTGTGGCACCCAGTGGATGCCCCTTGGAAAGCAAGCCGCCTGAAGGATTTGTAACAACACGACCACCATAGGTGTTGTCACCGTCTTCGATGAATTTCTCGGCCGTTCCTTCGGGAGTGAGTCCCAGTCCCTCGTAGGTAATCAGTTCATTAGCGGTGAAACAATCGTGCAGTTCGACCAATTTCACTTCTTCAGGTCCGATGCCGGACTCGTTATATACAGCTTTAGCCGCCGCTGCCGTCATGTCATAGCCGCAAATGCTCATGCAGCTTTTGTTTTCAAATGAACCGGGGAAATCCGTGACCATGGATTGCGCCACGATATAAACGGGTTTACTGATTTTGTGTTTCTTGGCAAATTTATCGGAACAAACAATTGCTGCGGCCGCACCGCATGTCGGTGGACAGCACTGCAGGCGGGTCAGAGGCGGCGCCTGCGGCGGTGAAGCCAACACTTCGTCTAATGTCACCAGATTCCTGAAGATAGCTCTCTCATTGTGCTCAGCATGCTTTCTCGCCTTAACAGTGATTTTGGCAAATGTTTCATTCTTGGTACCGTATTTCTTCTGGTGCTCGAAACCTGCCCCACCAAACAACATAGCTGCCATAGCGGCACCCTCTGTTTGCGGAACGACTTCAAATGTTTTTTCAAAAAACTTCTGCATGGGAATTGGACGATCATCGAAGACAATGCCCAAGGCACCCGGCTTCATCTGCTCGAAACCAAGGGCCAGAGCGCACTCAACCACGCCGGAAGCAACTGCCTGACGGGCAAGGAAAAGGGCGTTCGATCCCGTGGAGCAGTTGTTGTTCACGTTGAAAATGGGAATGCCCGTCATGCCGACATCATACAAAACCTTCTGGCCGGCGCAACTGTCGGCATAAACCCATCCCACATAAGCATGCTGGATTTCCTTGTAATCAACCCCGGCATCCTTGAGAGCATCCAGAAGCGCCTCCTTGGCCATTTCCGTGTAAGGCCTCAGGGCTTTGGGCGACGTAAATTTTGTCATACCGACACCGATAACATTAACTCTTCTCATTTTTTTTCCTCCATTTTTAGTTTTTTAAACTGCGGCTGCAACTATCCTTGCTTTTATCGATCCAATGATCCACGACAGGGACTGTATATCAATATCGAAAACAACTTTTTTTCATAAATATTAAAACACCTTAATATTTTTTTAGCCTACCGGATAAATTATCAAATATATTAATCAGTTAACATCTTTCTCTCGTTTTCAGCAATACTTTACTTATTTCAAGATTTCTCCCCGGCTTTCATTGGGCTATGCGCCTGCGATCGAGATGACTCGACGAATGCTTCCTTTTTTACGAAACCATCAATCTCTCCCTTAGGAGAGATTACATATCCACCCCCAAAAGATTTTCTTATTTGAGAAGCGGCATCATAAAGGCGAAGGAGTCACCGACGCTTCCCAGTGGTTTCGCCTCGTCCAGAGCCTTGATGGCATTCCAGTTATCCTGGATTTCTTCCGGTTTGATCAGCCGTTTGCCGTCGCCGATTGTGACGCCCTTAGCGCAAACAATAGCCGTGCGACTGTACCAGCCGGCGCCACAGTTGAAAATCATACCGGAATCCTGATTAGCCTCGGAAGCTAGGAAAAGGACGATGGGCATTACATAATCCGGTTTCAGTTTCGTGAACAGGTCCGGCGGTAGTACGTCCTCGGTCAAGCGGGAGGCGGCAACCGGGGCGATGGTGTTTGTCTTGATATTGTATTTGGCGCCTTCGATGTTCAGAACGTTCATGAGCCCCACCACCCCCATCTTGGCGGCGCTGTAATTGGCCTGGCCGAAGTTGCCGTAAAGGCCGGCGCCGGAAGTGGTGCATACTATGCGTCCATACTGGTTCTCGCGCATCACGTTAAAAGCCGGCTTGGTTACGCAGTAGGC
>Ga0209777_10007301_pt1 | contig 12287 bp, 4 predicted proteins | sample FrelakmetHBP12HB_FD_187147 | JGI IMG/M metagenome (GOLD analysis project Ga0209777, IMG submission 187147) | Freshwater lake sediment microbial communities from the University of Notre Dame, USA, for methane emissions studies -HBP12 HB (SPAdes)... | ecosystem: Environmental > Aquatic >... | reverse complement strand
GTGCTCTGCTGCTGCATCTGCATTGCTTGCTGGCTTTGCTCCATCTGAGACTGGAGTTGCTGCATTTGCATTTCACTCTGCTGCGTTAATTGCTGTACAGCTTCCCCAATTGCCAAATCCGTAGGATTTATTTGCGGCTGCATCGGAGGCATTTGTTGCATGGACGGGTCCATTCCCTGCGGCATTTGCTGCATGGACGGGTCTTGCGGACCTCCCGGGGGTGGACCTTGCTGTGCCGTGGGGTCACTATACTGTCCTACCGGCATAGGTCCCTGCTGTGCCTGTTGCATTTCTTGCGGCACTGGAGGTTGTGCCATTTTGTATATCTCCGCAGCAATCTTCATCTGCGCGCGTTTATCCAAAATCCAAGTGGAACTTATTCCATTTTCCTGCGCATCAACCAGGATTCCCCCTGCATCTTTTGCATTAATACCATACTGGCAAGCAACTTTGGCCAATGCCTCATGTAAGAAAAGAGCTTTGTCGCTTCCCTCAACCCACCATTGATTGAGTCCTGCGCTCTTTACCTTTACCGGCGCCGCTTCGCTTTTCTGTAATTTAGAATTAAGCCAACGGGTAATGAGCTTCGGGTCTTTGATAATCGAATTTTTTCGCTGTCGATAATAGGCTTCACTTCCACAGCATTCGGGGTCATTCTCGTCGGTAACTTTGCTGACAAGCTCTACCCACTGAGTCGATTTCGGAAGACAGATAATGTCCCCATTAGCCTGGGACTCAAAGTATTGGCGTGTGGGGTCATCATCTATAATGTATGTAGGACCATATTGAACTACATACCTTGTCTGGTCCCCATCGGTAATGACAAAACGAATCTTTTCAGGTTCTGTAGCTTCAATATTCTTTTGGGAGCTGTGAATAAAGAAACCAAAAGAATCAGGTGTTGGTTTTGTACCTTCCGCTGTACCAGCAAGAATTTTATATATCTTAGAATTCTCTACCGGCGCGGTATCATAAAGACGTTCACCTATAACACCTTTTTCTACAAAGGCTTCGTCCCCGTCTTCTCGTATACAGAGGTATTCAGCTGTAGGCCTAGCAGCGCCCGGAGGTGTCATAGTCGAACTGTATCTGCTTATAGATTTAAATTTGTTCGGCCACGGAATTACAAAATAGTTCGCGGCAGGACCATCAATGAAATACAGTTTAAACCATCCACCTTCTGACCCTGGTTCTTCCAGGCGCAAGGAGCCTTCCACTTTAACTGCAATCTTGGTTATTCCCGGACGCGTATCCTGCACGATAAATCCGTGCTTGATTATGTGAGAAAAGGCTTCCCCCGCTTTAGAACCGTACACGTCTTTAAGAGTTTGCGTAGGAGTATTTTTTGTAAAAACCTGAAAGACCCCTGCAGACTTAACTCTTTCTTTCGCAATCTTGGAATACCCTACAGACATCGCACCTGTAAGATTTTCAATACCGTAATTGCGAACAAATTTCTTGAGAAGTTCAGGTCGCCGTTCAAATGCAATTTTAACCCCATCCAGAAGATACTTCGGCGCACTGGCCATTATCTTCAGGAAATTGTGTTGTGGTTTCGTGTAGTGGTCCTCCGACTCTTTGAACATCTTTAAAATGTCATGCTCCATGTCGGAGGCATAACCAATACGACCACCAGGAGTAATGGGCGGATACACCAGAGGACGTACATCCATATCGCGGGGAACATCCTGAGGAATCTCAACATCCTCGCCCATTGAGGAAAGTGACATATTGGAAATTTCATCGAGCCATGCTTTCTCTAATGGGAGAAACATATTGAGCTCTTTGAAATACACGATGTCCATGGGCTTGAGTTGCCCATCAGTCATGACAACAGGAATGTAGAGCGGCTTATTATTATACATAATAACGAATGCTCCTACACCATCCCCGTCTTCAGGACTCGTATGCATAATCTTGAAAGTAACGACACTCGGAGCTAAATCCGAGAATTTCGAAAACAGCACACTGTAGGCACTTTGATGGAACTGTTGTTTAAAAAGTTCCTCCGCCTGTTCCGCAGGCGGCATACCATTATCTTGCTGCTGTCCTGCGTCACCATTAACGGGCTGTTGCTGCATTGGCTGAAACGGCATTATATATACTCCTGTCCGTAGGGCATAAATCGTCCGGTCAAATTATACGCAGTAAAACTTAGAAGTGAAAGGACAGATTATTACTTGGTGGGAAGATAACGAGCAACAGTCCGAAGAGCACTCAGAAGGTCAGACGCCTCTTTGCTAGAAGCAACCTGGGTATCATCGGTATCCCCGTCGCTCTTATCGTCTTCGGCCTTCTCGACAGCTTCTTCCAATTTAGCGTCAGCGCTTTCATCCTTGGAACCACTATCATCCTTCTTGTCGCTATCATCTTTCTTGTCGTCGTCCTTTTTGTCACTGTCATCATCAGACAGTTTCTTGAGGGCGCGCGTCAGTAGAGACGAAAGTTTCGCAACTTCACTCGAGGTCGAAACCGGGCTCTCCATCGCGGGGTTCGGGCTCTGATCACCAATCAGTGGACCCTTCGGCTGCGTAGTATTACCCTGCGTGATTGCACCATTCATATCAACATTGGTGCTGGGTTCCGTGTACGCAACAGACCCGGTATCCCCTGACCCCGGAGCAGTACCCTGAGCAGCACCGCCATCCCCCTGCGACAACTTCTGAAGCAGCGCCGAAATCTTGGCAACTTCACCCTGCGTCAGGGCCGTCGGTCCCGGAGGCTCATCCTGGGGCTTCTGCGCGCCCACAGCACCCGCGGAAGTATCCAGAGTCGTGGTCCCAATCGGAGCAACCTTCTCGCTCGAGGGATTCTTCTCCGCATCGGTGTCCGCAAGCCCGCCACCCATCACTTCATCCTGGAAGCGGCCGTCGCCGGTCACATCTGTACCACCGCTCGCACCCGATGTATTGGCCGCGGCCTCTTCAGCCGCCTTTTCCATCAGGTTAACGGCGTGCAGTGAAGCAGCCTGGCGTGGGTCAACAGAAGCAGCCAGCTTGTTGAAATTCCTGTCAACAACACCGCTGGTCTTCTCCGCGATTTCCTGGGCAACATCGACGAGTTGCTGAATAACATTCGATGCTTCGTCAGCACTGAGCCCGTCTTCCGGAGTCGTACCTTCCGGAGGAGCACCCTGATCCCCGCCTTCCATTCCCGGGGGCATCCCACCAGCAGCACCGCCCGCACCACCGAGCTCTGACGGGTCCAGATTATCCGCAACAGCGTCCGCGGCTTCATCGGCAATCTTCTCAGACGGCCATGTCAACAGTCCCTGGCGCGTAAGCTCAAAGGCCATGCCCCGAACGTGCGCTCTCTTAAAAATGTTACCCATAATTTTCCTCCGTGGGTTGGGTGTTCAAAAACAATCACCCAAGTATATGGCAAAACGAAAATTTCTTCAATAGTTTATCGGGTCTCCCAAATTTGGAGAAAATCCCATCGGCCGAATATCGGGAGTTTTGGATTTAAACAGACTACCTATGCCCCGTCCAATACCCTCCATGGGGATTGCTGCCGCCATGGACCCTATCGCCCCTAAAGGTTTATACAGAGCATTGAACGCCAAAGTACTTCCCAACAGCCCCCCTAATTCTTTAGATTTATCCGGTCCTCCGCGGTGCATAATTTGCTGTGCCTGCCACGCAGGAACTCCCCACCAAAGAGCTTTGTCAATAAATCTAGGCATGTGAAGACTTTGTCGTATAAGGCTGGGTTCATATTTTTTTGTTGCGGGGTTTAATACGTTTGAAGAAAGGGCTTCTCCAGAACGAAGCTCGTTCCAAAATCTTTTTGGTTCCCCAATAAAGAATTCTCCTACACTCTTGAGAGTCGGCCATTCAAAAGACACTTTTTCTAAACCCAGGGATACATAAGTATCCTGTCTGCCTTTTTCAAAGTGATTCATTAGTACCGACCTTTTTTCCCTTCACCAAACTCCGTACCAAAAACAAATGCGGGTACCGGATGCGTCCCGTGAATATCTGAAACTGCACCCTCTTGGGCACCTCTCATAATTGTAGCCTTTAAGTTCCGATGCGCCAAGGCCGCTAACCAATCCGGATTCAATGTTGGGGCACGAGTAGCAGGTTTCATAACAAATGAAATTTCGGGAGCACGAGGAGCAATGGCTACTTTATGTATTTTCTTTGCCGCTAAACTCTTTGCTATCTTATGCGTAACTCTAGTTCCAGCAGAATGTTCGTAGTATTCTTTTCCTAAAGTTTCTCCTAGCGCGTCTTCCAAAGGAACTTCTTTTGTCTCTTTGGCCAGCGTGGATTTAAAGGTATTGTAATTGACTATATCTCCTTTAATAAACTTAGGACTTCGGTCATCTTCGATACGCGCGTGATTTAATTCTCCTCTAGCGAGGAGTTCAAAATGCCTGGGGTCAAAGTTCATTCCTTGGTCACGATAGATATTTTTAAGTTGGTCTACCATGTAAAGACGACCAGCACTGATACCTTTTAGGCGTACAACCTCATCCGGTTTGGGGATACCTTCACTGAGTACGTCTCCTGCGGAAACTTTATCTCCCTTACTTACTTTTACTCCCATTTCCGGAGTTACATAATGTTGCATGTCATTAACGTATACGAGATGTCCTCCCTGAGGAGCTTTTTCTACTTTGGTGACATCCCCATCTATTTCTGTAAGAGTCGCTTTATTCATAAATTGCTCGGGAGACTCAATTAGTTGACGAAAACCTTTCAGCCCTCCAACCTGTTGACGTTCTCCTTTAGCCGTTTTAGCACCATGCTTTGTGCTTAAGGCCATTTGAGTCAGCGGCTCAGAAAGAGCTTGTGCTGCACGAATACCCACGTTCGTTCCAGGAACGTGAATATTTCCCTTCTCGTCTAAACCCTGGCATTTTTGGCAAACACCGTCTGCCGCCTCACAGGTCATAGGAGAACGAACGGATACATGTTTCAACCCTGAGGAGATAAGATTGTTTTGGATCCTAGGAGTTACTAATGTACCCTTTGGATACTTTCCGGTGTCCTGGGCCAAAAATCTGTCAACAACATCGGGACTGTCCGGAGGCATAATGATTCCATTTTCGGCACCGCAGTCATCCTCTGTAACAACCAAGTCTGCCATATTATTAATGAGAATCTTGGATAACTCTCCGGGCTCCGAAACGGAAATGTTACTTTTAATAGTATTCATAATCGCTTCATTTCCAGCCGCCCAATAATCTGCAGGAGACAATCCTTCACTATAGGATTTCGTAATCAACCAGGGAACTGTGTTACCTAAATTATCTTTAGCTGTTCCTGGTGACGCCACAATATTCGAGAATTGAAAAGGCTTTCCCCTCGCGCCACTGGTTACTTGCCGTGTCATTGTTCCTGGGTGCTTAAGAGCAATATCAATCATGTGGGTTTGCGCGGATTCCGCTATGTCCCTGCGCTGTTTATCTGAAGTTGCTTTAGCGAATTTATCTTTCAGCTGGTTCATCATAGCATCGCGTTCGGCGTACTGCGGCTCTATGTCATCCAATCCTATGGTCATGCCTTCGGTGGTAGATACGTGGTCTCCTACGTGCTTTAATCCCGTAATGGATTTGACATAGCCACCCGGGTCCTCACGAGCGTATTCATTCATCCGCTTGTTCATTTCCTTAGGACCTGTAGGCTTATCAACTTTGTATTTATCGGGAAGATGCTCGTTGATTAAGTATCTCCCAAAAGTCTCTGACATCACCAGTATCCTAAAATAGGAGAAGGGCCTACTGCCATGTAGGGAGATATCTCCATGGGAGAGTTCCAGGAGGTCGGCTGATTCATACGAGTCTGGTAAGGAGAACCTTGACGTCTCTTCTGGTCTAATCTTTGAGGTGGTGGTGGAAGATCTTCCAGAAGTTTTGATAAAGCTCCCACAGGCATATCATCGTCATTTGCTTCTAGTGGCAATGTTGACATCCCCCCTAGTTTAACGCCCATCTTTTCAAAAGCGTTTCGGTACCCCTCTACGAAGGCACTATTCTGCGCTTCTTTTTTCTGGGACGTATTTCTCAGCAACCAAGCATTATCTTTTGTGCGAAACAATTGGTACCTCTCTGAACCTCTTTCAAATTTTACGGTATTTGGAGTGGAACGCACAACTTTAATAGGTTCTTTTATTTTTATAGAGACTGTTCCAGTACCGTAGCCCTTCTTTATTTCTTTGGGTTTGTTTTCTCCAAATGTAAGAGCATAGCGGGCAGTGTGTGTCGGAGTCTGGATTGCGAGTAAAGGATTACCTCCCGGTTCCGGGAGTCTTGACTTAGGAATAGCCCAAGAATGAGCATGTCCTGTATCTGGGTCTACAAGTCTTAAATCCCAATGTTTTCCTGCTCGTTTTGCCGCGTGCTCCTGCACTGCCATTGTCCAGGTTTTGTTTTCTGTACGAGGAATAGGGTGTGTCTTTTTTTGCGCGGGGATTCCTGGAGCATACTCATCACCAAAACGAACTGGAGAGTAGGACTTCGTAACTAGGTTAGAGGGATGCGCGTCAACGTTCGGGTTGAAGGAGTCGAGATTTTTTTCAGAAACCGGAACAGATGCCAATCCAGTATCACTATTAAGAGAATATAATGCACGTATAGACCCCTTATCATGCAGCGTAGATGTATCTAGCCGTATCTGGTCCTTCTTTGGCGGATGTAAGGTTAATTTCGGGTTCTCTTGCGTAAGAGAATGCAAATAAGTGTTTAATTGCTCCCGTGCCTCTTCTGTGTCTTTTTCGTCGTCCAACTTTCCAGTAACATAAAATCCCCGTCCCCCGGAAAAGGCAATTTGTGTGTTTTTCACTCCCGGGAGTTTAGAGAGCATTGCATTTACTTTTTTGGCAATAGGCTTTAGCTCTTCCGGGGACTGCGTTCCCCCTGGGTCTATATCTACCCATATCTTGTTTGTTTTACTGCGTATAACTGGATGAAACTCCGAGAAACGCCGTTCTGCAAACCAGGCCAAATCGTTTTTATTGTGGGCATCCCGGTTGGCACTTGTGATTTGAATAGGAGTATCTGCTTGGAAATTCCTCTTATAAATTTTTTGGTCAGGAGACAGAGATTGTATCGCCAGAACAGGGTTACCCTGCAATTGAGACAGTAAGTGTGCCCTTATTTTAGGGTCAGAGTAATAGTTGAACACATCTCTCTTTGTAAGAGTGCGCTCCCCTGTCTGAATGACGGGTTTGTCCCAACGAGAAGGGTCTAGTCCTTTTTTCGGCATCTATTTCTTTTTGCCTATTACCACGCGCGTACCCATGTTGATTTCTCCCTTTTGGTAGGCGTGCATGGCCTCTCCCTTATTCTTGAAAACTATAGGCTTATTTTGGTCATCCGCGTTCATGGCTTTATCCATCCCTAAAACAGTCTCATGTTGTGGTGTAACGTATAAACTGTTTTTCGACTGGTCCCCGTAAAGTAAATTAGAAAGGGTTAGACCTTTAGCTTCTTCGACTGCCCGATGACTAACAGGTGCATGAACTTGCATTGTGTCGTAGACAAGGAGTTGATTTGAAGTCATGAAAGTGTTGCCTTCAGGGACAGTAAGGTCCCACGCGTCATGCAACCCTTCTAGTTGGGTTACATTCTGTACGAAATCCCAGAGAATATTTTCATTGGTTACTAGGTCAAACCAGTTACCAAAGGAAGCATTCCGTACAACCTCTTCTCCTAAAAAATTAACAACATCCTTAAGGACACAGCGGGATAAATAACCATTTTTTGCTGCGTAACTCAGTGTAGTATACCGCGTCTTCATTTTATGTTGTTGTTCGGTCGTAGTTTTTGAACCTACTTTACCTTTTGGACTGTACAAGTAGCGTAACACTTTAGCTATTTCTTTTGGGATAGGCACAATATCATTTTTTTGGACTGCCCCGTTATTATCGGCAAAAATTTCTTTACCTAGCAAGTCCAAATGTTTTCTTTTTACAGCATGTACACAAGGAATTTCATGTGCTATTTTAGCAACATCAGGAGCAGACAATGTAATAGCATTGTACCAATTACCTTCTTTTTTCTTTTGGTATTTACACACATTACTCTTAATTCCTAACATCGTAGCTAAGATACCTACATGATCTGCTAAAGCATCTGACATCGTAGTATAAGCAACTATAAATTGTGGTTTCTTTTTGCTCTTAGCCTTAACAATTGACACTGTGCCGTCTGTATCTAGGAGACCGCCCAAAAGACCCAGTAAAAATTCTCGCGGTCCACGTACAAAATAGGAAGGTAGTTTTTTGTTTTCAGACCCGCGACAGCCTTCAATAAGTTCGTTAAACGCCCGAGCAAATGGACGATTGTTGATGTGTGTTTTCTTAGATACACATTTAACTCCGTCAAAAAGGTGTTCATTCGTATATTCATGAAAACAAACATCAGGAATGTATGATTGTGCAATTTGCACAAAATGGTCTCGGACCTCAGGGTACACAGAGGAGAGTCCTATATGCATAGGTCTTCGTTCGGGTAGGCAATGTCGATTATCGTGTCCTACCCATCCGTCTCCCGCCCATGCCCCGATAAACCAGCCTAGATCTTTAGTTAAAAGTGCAGAATCTAATACATCTTTATCCCCGAGAAAAACTCTATCAAGTTGCTGAGTAGTAAACAATTGCCGCGGTCGCGGGATACCCCATCCAATACCCTCTTCTGCTTTAAATCGTTCCATGTAGCCGGTCTGGGGGTTTAACCCCAACATACTATGGTCTCGCGAAACTTTTACTTTTCTTCCCGTTCGCGTTTTAACTTCAACCATCTCAAGTCCGTGGTGCACGCTAAAATGCGTAACTTCCCGCAGTTTAATACATTGGTCTTCTTCATTAAAACCAAAAACAAATACGCCCTTCGGAACTTCGTAAATTTCTTTGTTTCCCTTCATGACTACACTCTCCTTGTTGTGCGGACATTCGCTTATGTGTAGTCTATTATAGCGGTTTCCGATAATGAATTCAAGGTGCGAATCGCAACTATCACCGTCGTAGTCGCTGTTCGAGGCGCGCTCTACAAACGGGTTTACACGTATAGTTTTCCCTGGAACAAGTCGCGGAAACGCTGCGACAATGTTATACCGGTGAAGCGTAGGAGCTCTATTTATCAAGACCGGACGATCTTTTGCTTCTTGTACTAATGCTTCTTTAGCAACAGGATGTCGTGCGTCAATCATCTGTTTCGCGTTAAGCGCCGGGTATCCCCTATTAACAAGTCGTCGAATTAGAAACTTGTCATACATCGTCCAAAGCATATCTTCAGGAATACCCACTTCATCCATCCCTAAAGTGACATCAGGAATGATAGTTCCACGTCCTGTAACATCCTGCGTTTTGCGAACTAAATTACGTTGAAAATATCCGTACTTTGGACTCCCTTTTCCCGCAATGTAGGTAAGAAACCCCTTGTGTCCGCGGGCTTGTGATTTAGTAGTGACAGGTTCGTTCGTTCCGTACACCGCACCCACTGCATCCTGAAGAGCAGGACGCAGTTTTGCCAACTCCCCAGGAACTTCAGGATTAGCAGGGTCTGTAATCTCCTTGACCTGATTGTTGATGTACAGAAGGTCTTGATAAAGAGGATTTGCATCTCCATAGAGTATTTGTTTCCCGCCTTTTGACGGTACTACAGGGCGTACTACGGGAGGTGTAACAGGTACCTTAGAAATAACATACGCTTTATCAGGAGTAAGATTCAGTTTCTTGAGAGCCCGAATATACTTTAACTGTTTTACTTCGTTATCCAGATGGTCAGCGCTCTTAGTCTTTACAGTAGCCCGAATTTCCTTTTCTTTTTTGTCTAAGTCAATCTGGGATAACAGTTTCTTAATATGCTTTCCGCCATGCTCTTTAAGAGTGTTATCTAATTCTGAATTTGTCATTCCTAACAACCGGCGAACAGGTTCTTTAAACACTGGGTTGATTACGGGCTCCGCAAGATTAATGTGACTCCACTTCTCCCCTTTTAGTCCCCCTGTAATAGCAGGGTCAAATAGTCCACCTCTTTCCGGCATCAGGTCTTTGGCTCGAATAATCTTAGGTTCTTTGATTTCGCCGGAAGACATTTTTACAACATCATCATCTGTAAGAGGTCCTAACGATACTTTGGAAGAATCCCGATTTACACGAACCCCCGCTCCGGTAAGCATATTCAAAAACTTATTTGTAGCAAAAGTAGTCTTAGGTACTGGAGTAGGATACCCCAGTTGAAGTGCTCTCCAAAATTCATCATTTTTTTGACTCTTTACTGTTACAGCATCCTTCAGAATATTGCGGGCTCCGTGGCTCAATAATGCATCCACCTCCATTTTCCCTAATGCTTTCGCGCTGTTAACTCCACCTTTCGTGGGCATTTGATTCATATCATAGCCCTCAACACCTCGAGCAGAGTAATTAGTGTCTGTGGATTTCATCAACTTCAGCATGTACTGATTCCCAACAAAAACATTGGGAATAGTTTTCCCTGACCGCGGGTCATAAACAGTTTCTTTATCTTTAATGCCGTGCTGCTTGAGCAAATCCTTAGTCCACTTGACCATATTAGTTCCCGGAGTAAATGCAGGCAGGATTACAGGTTTTCCTGTTTTAGCAACAACTTTCCCAATCGCTGTTTCCAATATCTGTCCGGGATTAATACGTGAAACAACCCCCGACGGAGGGAGTAACATATCAATAGGGTTACCCGCTGAATCTTTAATCATTTGGTCGTCGGGAATTATGTGGGCAATAACTCCTTTGTTCCCGTACCGGCCACTTAACTTATCTCCCAGCATTGCTGGTTCCTGGGTCTTCACAGTAAAAGCTATACGCTTTGGAGTTTTAACTACATCAATTACTTGTCCCGGGTGGTCGTGACCCCAATCCTGCAGGAACTCTTTATTCGGATTTGCCAAAGATTTATGTAAGCGACCTAAAATCAAATCATCTGCGGATAATGCTGCTTTACGAAGACCTACGACTATCGGGTCTCCTGGGTGTATTGTAGCCCCTGGTTTTACAACTCCATCTTTGTCTAAATTCTTGTATTGCTCTTTCGTATAGCCGTGCCCGTAATAAGCCTCATGTTTATCTCGATTAAACGTCAAATCTGGGTCCTTAGGGATGACAACTTTATACATGCGCTCAGAAGTCAATTTCTTCGCAGCCCCTTCACTGATGGCTATGGCATCGTTTACGTTGGTTCCGTAATACGGCATGAACGCTACACGCATATTTTTGCCCAACGCAAGAACTCCGTCCCGGGTAAAATTAGATTCTGCCAATAGCTGATTCTCTTTAACGTCATCCCCCGGTTTCACGATAATTTCGTGGTCCAGATGCGTTTTAGAAGCTAAAGGAAAATTTCTATTATATGGAACCTTTATAATTCCATCATCTTTTGCCTTACCAGGTGCACTCGTCTTTTTAGTGTGCGGGCGAATATGGATGAAGTCATCATCTATCTTGACTACTTTTCCTGCTACCGGCGAAACGGGGTTTATAATATGTGCCATCATTTTTTCAAAAGAATGGCCACTAGGGGATGCTACTTGTACATGCGGCGCTTCTCGTTGGGTCAGAGAAATCGCTTGGGTCTGCATTTTTGACGCCATTATGGCGCGATTGCCCTGTATATTTGACATAAAAGGAACTAAATTCGTAGTAGGGCTATACATTACCGACGAATGGGGAATCTGGTAATCTACATGTGTAGCAGGTACTTTACGTAGAACGCCCCCGACCAAAGCATCTACTTTTCCTTTTAATTCCTGATGGGGAAAGGCCACTACTTTAGTCATCAGTTCCCCGGCACGCACATCTTTATGTTTGCCTTGTTTTACGTCGTAAACAGGAACATAGATATTACCCTCCGCATCTCTTTTGGATAACATCGCGGTACGTAGGTCAATGCCTGCCCTGAAAGACTCAGGAGTGCGAATTGGGTCAATTGCACCCAACTGCGTAGGATGTGTTTGACGTGCTTCCATAGGTATGGCACGTTCCGTAGAAATACCGCCTTCCCCTAGGGAAGTTACTCTCACTGCGGAGTCCACCAATTCGACTGGATTGGTTTGCGTAGGGACCGATACTAGCTGAGACGTATTGATAAAGTCCAAAAGTCCTTTGGTAAAAGGACCAGAAGGCATCGCTCTTCTAAGGTCAGGATTTCCTTCCATCTTAATAGCAAGTTTTTTAGCTATTTCTCTCGCATCCAGTTTGATTCGTTCTTTGAACAAATCATCCACAGACACGAAATGTTTAAAATCCAGGTTATCTTGGTCATCCACATCTTCAGTGTTGTTGAAAATTCGTAGTACTTTAGCTGA
>Ga0209777_10007300_pt1 | contig 12289 bp, 4 predicted proteins | sample FrelakmetHBP12HB_FD_187147 | JGI IMG/M metagenome (GOLD analysis project Ga0209777, IMG submission 187147) | Freshwater lake sediment microbial communities from the University of Notre Dame, USA, for methane emissions studies -HBP12 HB (SPAdes)... | ecosystem: Environmental > Aquatic >... | reverse complement strand
GCGCGACGCAGGCGAAGTGTTGCGGCACGTTATCCTGGATGAGAAGGCCGTTGGTTTTGATCTTCGAACCCTGGATGAACTGCTGCGCGCGTGGGAATCCCCACCGGACAGGATCGCCGACGCGCTTGGCCTTTTGCGGCGTGGGGAAAGTCACATGCGGGAGTTGTTAGCAAAAGCCAGCGCTTCCTCGGCCGCTCAAAAGGCCGTAGCCGATTGGGCTGGGCAGATGCAGAGCCAACTCGCGGCCTGGCAAAGTCTCGCGGATCGTTATCTCGCCTGGATCGAAATTCTGGCGGAGAAGACGACAGATGAAATCGCCGAACTGGACCCGGACGCCCTGCCGGCTTTTCGCGAAGCTCTTCAGCACGCGCCATCTCTCTTGGACCTGGCCCACGGTCGTGTTGCCTGCATCGTATCGCTCCAAGCGATCCGGAAGAAAGAGCCGGAAAGCGCGGCCACGCTCCGGGAGTGGATTGACCGCGTCCTGGCGGCTTTTAATAAATCGAAATGGCTGGCCGGTGAGACGCTTGCGCAGGCCGAGCGGCTCGGGCAATCGGTTCGAGAGTTCTCGGCTTCGATTGACATGGGATTCCTTTATAACACGCAGCGCAGGCTGTTTTCGATTGGTTTCAATGTTTCGGAAGGACGACTGGACCGTGCCTTTTATGATTTGCTGGCGAGCGAAGCGCGGCTGGGAAGTTTTGTCGCCATCGCCCGTGGAGATCTTCCGGTCGAGCATTGGTTTGCCATGAGCAGGCCCTATGGGGCTATCGGCCGACGCCGGGCGCTGCTCAGTTGGACCGGGACGATGTTCGAATATCTGATGCCGCTGCTTTTCCAGCGATCATATGGGGGCTCGCTACTGGACAAATCCGCCCGGGAAGCCGTGGCGATCCAGATCGCTTACGGCCGCAAGCACCATGCGCCATGGGGGATTTCGGAGTGTGCTTTCGCGGACATGGACAGCGAGAAGACCTATCAATACCAGGCGTTTGGCGTGCCGGAACTCGGGCTCAAGCGCGGCCTGGCGGACAAGATTGTGGTCGCGCCCTATGCCACCCTGCTGGCGGTGAGCATAGCGCCGAGAGAGTCGGTGCGGAACTTGAAACGATTGGCCGAGCTGGGACTGCTTGATGATTATGGGTATTACGAAGCTCTGGACATGAGCCAGCAATCAAGCCGCGAGGGCGAGCGCGGGGTGATCGTGCAGGCCTATATGGCGCATCACCAGGGCATGAGTTTTCTGGCGCTGACCAATTTCCTTCATGACAATTCCCTCCAGCGCCATTTCCGATCTGACCCGCGAGTGCGCTCGGTTGAGCCATTGCTTCATGAACGAATCCCGAGACTTCCCCCGCTGCACCATGTCTCGACGCGGGAGCGAGTCTCGTCGGTGGCTGACCTCGGCGAAGTCGCGCCTTCGGTCAGCCAGTTTGAAACACCCCATACCGCTACGCCCAAGACCCAACTCTTGAGCAATGGCCGCTATTGCATGATGCTGACCAACGCCGGCGGCGGTTACAGCCGCTGGGGAGACTTCGAGATCACGCGCTGGCGATCGGATAGGACACGGGATTCATGGGGGACATTCTGTTACATTCATGAGGCCGATACGGACCGCTTGTGGTGTAACACCTATCAGCCGACCGGCGGCAAGATTGAGGGATATTTAACTAACTTCACGCTCGACCGGGCCGTGTTCCGGCGCGTTGATTATGACGTTGAGAGTGAAACCGAGGTGGTGGTTGCGCCGGAAGATGACGTCGAGATTCGGCGGATGACGCTGATAAATCGTTCCCTGCGCAGCCGCCGACTAGAACTGACGAGTTACGTTGAACTCGCTATGGCGCCGCACAATACGGATCGTCAGCATCCGGCGTTCAATAAGCTGTTCATCCAGACCGAGGCGTTGCCGGAACAGCGAGCGCTCCTGGCCCACCGCCGTCCGCGAAGCGCCGGCGATTTGCCCATTCATGTCGCCCACCGCTTTACGCTGGCGCAGGCCCCGGGTGAAGACTTGCGCTTCGAAACCGACCGGCGCCGGTTCATCGGTCGCGGTCGAACGCTCGCCCGACCGATGGGCGCTTTGCAGGATCCCGGCAACAGCCAGGGATTCGTCCTCGACCCCATCCTGAGCCTGCGCCAGGGTTTGACCCTAAGGCCCGGCGAGCGGGTTCGGGTTTCTCTAGTTCTGGCCGCCGGCGAAACCCGCGAGCAGGTCCTCGATCTGACGAACAAGTATGGCGATCCCCGCGCGATTGAACGGGCCATGGATTTCGCCTGGGCATCGGCGCAGTTGGAATTACGCCTGCTGCGGATTCAGCCCGACGACGCGCGGCGTTTCCAGCAACTGGCAAGCCATCTTTTATATCCCAATCCGCTCTTGCGCTCGACTGCGGAACGCATTGCGGAAAACCGCAAGGGTCAGTCAGGCTTGTGGACTTATGCCATCTCGGGCGACTTGCCCATTGCCCTGGTTGTCATTAACGAGACGAGGGATTTGAGCTTGGTCCGCCAAATGCTCCAGGCGCATACCTATTGGCGCAGGCACGGTCTGATGGCTGACTTGGTGATCTTAAACGAGGAGGCCAGTGGTTATGAGCAGCCCCTGCGTAAACAACTCGAACATCTGATCCAGGCCCATTCAGCGGGTACCGGTGTGGAGCGCCCCGGTGGAATCTATTTGCGCAGCGCGGACCTTTTCCCTGCTGAAGACCTGACTCTTTTGCGGGCCGTGGCGAGTGTGGTGATGGTGGCGGCCCGCGGAGCATTGCCCCAGCAATTGGGCGTGCAGTCGGAAACTCCAGATTTACCCGGATACATGTTCTGGAAACGCGATCCCCGGGATCCCTCGGCCGCGCTCCCCTTCTTGGAACTCGCCTATTTCAACAGCCTGGGCGGATTTACTCCGGATGGCCGCGAATACGCCATATATCTCGGGCCGGACATGCACACGCCCGCGCCATGGGCCAACGTCATCGCCAACCCGACCTTCGGTACGCTCATTAGTGAAACCGGCGCCGGTTTCACCTGGCAGGGCAACAGTCAACGCAATCGCCTGACGTCATGGTCGAACGACCCGGTGATGGACCCTTCTTCGGAAGCGATCTATATCCGGGACGAGGAATCCGGGGTCTATTGGACGCCTACCGCATCGCCGATCCGCGAGAAAATCGCTTATCGGGCCAGGCATGGAGCGGGGTACACGGTCTTCGAGCATAACAGCCACGGCATCGAGCAGGAGTTGACGGTTTTCGTTCCGGTGGATGATCGGGGCGGCGAACCAATCAAGCTGCAAAGGCTGTTACTCCGAAACGACACCGCCCGACCGCGCAAACTGTCGGTGACATATTATGTGGAGTGGACTCTGGGCGAGTCGCGGGAATCCTCCCAGATGCACGTCGTGACAAACTGGGATGACGAAGTCCAAGCCATAATCGCCCGTAATTACTACCACCCCGATTATGCAGATCGAGTAGCCTTCGCGGCATTAAGCGTATCCACGGATAATTACACCGGAGACCGCACCGCCTTCATCGGCCGTAACCGCTCGATGGCTGGCCCGATGACAATGGAGCGAATGAGGCTTTCACGCCGGACGGGAGCGGGTCTGGACCCTTGCGCCGGGTTGCAGGTCACCCTCAAACTGGCTCCGAGCGAGCGCGCTGAAATCACCTGCATGCTCGGCCAGGCCACCTCTCTGAAGCAGGCCCATGACTTGGTGAGGGCCTATCGCGACGAGCAGGCGGTAGAAACTGCTCTCCGGCAAACCCAGGCTTGGTGGGCCGATCGGCTCGGCTCAATCCAAGTGCATACTCCCGAACTTGCCGCGGACTTCATGATCAACCGCTGGCTGCCCTATCAAAACCTGGTATGCCGCATCTGGGGGCGTTCCGCTTTTTACCAGCCCGGCGGGGCATTTGGTTTCCGCGATCAATTGCAGGACGTGATGGCGCTGCTTTACACCCATCCCGCCCTGGCGCGCGAACACATCCTGCTCTCGGCCAGCCGTCAGTTCAAGGAGGGCGATGTCCAGCACTGGTGGCATCCGCCGCGCGGCGAGGGAATCCGCTCGCGGATTTCCGATGATCTTCTGTGGCTGCCCTTCGTCGTCGCGCAATACTTAAGAATTACCGCCGATGTGGACATCCTGCGCGAAATGGTCCCCTTTCTCGACGCGCCGACCCTAAAAGACGATCAGCACGAGAGCTATCAATCGCCGACGGTCTCTTCGGAACGGGCCTCACTCTTTGAGCACTGTCAACTCACGGTCACGCGCAGCCAAACCTTTGGCGTAAATGGATTGCCCCTGATGGGAACCGGGGACTGGAACGATGGGATGAATCTCGTGGGCGCCGGGGGAAAGGGAGAGAGCGTTTGGCTGGCGTGGTTTATGGCGGATGTGCTGCAGGGGATGGCAGAGATGTCTGACCTGCTGGGCCGTTCCGAGCTGCGCCAGACCTATGAGCAAGACCGGAAAACGCTGATCCAACGGGTGGAACGATCCGCGTGGGATGGCGAGTGGTATCTTCGAGCGACTTTTGACGATGGCTCGCTTCTTGGCTCCTCGGCGAATATAGAAGCGCGGATTGATTCATTGCCTCAATCATGGGCATGGCTAAGCGGCGCCGCCGATCCGAAGCGCGCCGAGAAAGCACTCGAATCGGCATGGCGCCATCTCGTTCGCGAGGATGATGGATTGGTGCTGCTTTTTGAGCCTCCGTTTGATAAAACGGAGCCATCGCCGGGATATATCAAGGGTTACCCACCGGGAGTACGGGAAAACGGAGGCCAGTACACACATGCCGCCCTGTGGCTGGCCATGGCCATGGCGCGCAGTGGAGATGGTACCCGTGCGGGAAAAATACTGCGCATGCTTAATCCGATCGAGCGCGCTCGCGATCCGGAAACGGTTTGGCGTTACGGGGTTGAGCCTTATGTGGTCGCGGCGGATGTCTACCGCTTGCCCGGGCGGATCGGTCACGGTGGCTGGTCCTGGTACACGGGTTCCGCGGCGTGGATGTACCGCGCCTGGGTCGAAGAAATTCTTGGTCTGAAGGTGCGCGGAGAAACCATGCAGCTCGATCCGATCATCCCCGGATGGTGGGATGGCTTTCAGATGAGCTACCGCCACGGTGAAGCGATCTACGAAATTCAGGTCGAGAACCCGGAACACCGCGAGCGGGGTGTCACTCTAGTGGAACTGGATGGCCAACGTGTTAAGGATGGCGTGATCACGCTGAATCGGGAACTTGTCAAGCATCGGATCCTGGTCCGCATGGGCGAACCGACACCGGCTAATGGGGATGCCCATCATGGCGAAAGTCCGAAGGCTAATATCTAGTGTAGTGTTTCACAATTAATGCCACTTATGCCGGGTACCACACCTTGACCGTCCCGATGAAATCGGGAATGAAATCGGGATGAGGACAAGGTGTGATACCGGAGAGTGTCATTCAAGGCGCATTAGATAGCCCACCTTGTCCTCGTCCCGACAAGTCGGGACTCCGGTCAAGGTGGGGTACCCCGCGTCTCTTCCGATGCGATAAGTGCCAAACAGGGTGATACACTATACTAGCGCCACTTAACTGCCAACCTGCGCTAAAAAGCGTTTATTGTTGATCTGTTTGCTGAAGTCGATAGCCCACACCGGGTTCTGTGATGAGAATCTGTGGTTTACTCGAATCAAGCTCAAGTTTTTGACGCAGGTGACCTATGTATACTCTTAAATATTGTAATTGATCTACTGATCCAGGTCCCCACACTTCTTTTAAGATGTACCGATGCGTTAAGACTTTCCCGGCATTTTGAACAAACAACCTCAACAGGTTATACTCGATTGCCGTCAGATGAATCTGCTGTTCATTGAAAAATACTTCCCGTTTCACAAGATCAACAACTAATGGACCCGATTTGAAAATAGGTTCTATATCCACAGGCTGTCGGTGTCTAAAGCAGACCCTCAAACGAGCCAGTAGTTCCGGCATACTAAAGGGTTTCGTGAGATAGTCATCCGCGCCTGAATCCAGAGCTTTTACGATTGTTTCTTCATCATTAACGACGGATAAAATTAATATGGGCCGCTCATACCATTCTCTCAGCCTGTTGAGAACTTCCAGACCAAAAATATCAGGCAAATTCATATCGAGAATTATCAAGTCTGGAGAACGCGTCGAGGCGGTAACCAGACCTTCATTTCCGTCTGCCGATTCCAGCACTTCGTATTCGTGAGCTTGAAGGGTCATCTTCAGCAATCTACGAATTTGTGGCTCGTCGTCTATAACCAGAATTAGCGTTTTATTCTTTTTATCATTCATTTCGGCGTCTCCAGTGGCAAGCTGATAATAAACAACGCCCCGCCATCTTGATGGTTTTTAGCATTTATAGTTCCACCGTGAGCTTCCACCCAGCCTTTAGCGATAGCCAACCCCAATCCCGTTCCACCTGCCTTTTGAGGCTCGCTGCGCCAGAATTTATCAAATACTATTTCAGGATTTGGAGAAGGTAATCCGGGGCCTTTATCTAGTATTTCCAGAATAAATTTATCTCCCTCAATTCTGGCCGATAATTTCACCGGAGTGCCTTTTGGCGTATGCGCAGCAACATTATGAAGTATATTGCCAAGCGCCTGTTCCATCATCAAAAAATCAAACGGGATCATAGGCATATCGTTAGGAATATCAATCGAAACGGAATGTTTGGCAAGCTCTTTATTCAGATGCCTCAATGTTGTGCTGACAAGATCGCGCACGTCCGCAGGTTCTCGCCTCAAAGGAACGACTCCAGATTCCAATCGGGTCATATCGAGCAGATTTTTAACAAGCCGATTAAGACGCTGAGATGATTCCTGAACGTTAAAAGCAAGCTCACGGACGGAATCTGAATTGCCGGCAATGATCGGGTCAAGTAGCGCGCTTGCCGAACCCTCGATAGCAGCAAGCGGGGTTTTAAGTTCATGGGAGACCGAGTTGAGTATGGTTTTATATAGTCTTTCGGACTCTTGAACTATCAATGTTTTTCTGGCTATTTCATTAAGCCGTTCCCGCTCGATGCCGACCGCAAGTTGTCTCGCAAAAGTTTCAGCCAGAGTCATAAGTTCGGGAGACGATCTTTTTTGTTCTCGTGGATGCAGGCCAAGAACTCCTACGGTGCCCTGTGACGCCACCAACGGTAGATAAAAGGCTTTCGCCGAGGAAAGCGTATCAGTGAAAAGACCGGCTGGACGGCTGTTTAAGGCAACCCAATCGGCTACGCCTTTTTCTTTATCATCCAGCAAGAACGTATTCCCGTTATGAGGGATTAAATCTTTTCCGAAGCGCCTAACTATAACAGCAATGTCCGCATTAAAAATTTTTCCAAGATGCTCAACCGCCAGAGTGATAACTTTGTTCATGGATTCTGCTGAAGATATTTTCCGTGTCAGTTGATAAAGTGCGTTGGTATGAGTTTCACGAAGTCGAATAAGTCTTTCATTGTTTCTCAACCGGGAAGTAAGATGTCCGATAATGACCGCAGAAATGAAAAACATACCGAACATCATATAGTCTTCGGTCGCGGAAATTGCGAATGTATATGGAGGTGGAATAAAAAGGAAATCCCACAACAATGAACTCATTATCGCCGCGATTAGTATCGCGAGCCGCCCAACAAAAAGCCCCAGAATACTTATCGTTATCAAGAACAAGAATCCGACCGCTCGGTATGCAACAATTGGATTTATTATATATCCGATAATGCTTATCAATAAAGGAGCCGCAAATGCAATCAAATACCTGCCATAAGAAACGGACACCGGTTCCTTTTGAAATTGCTTTGCTACTTCAGTACCCTCTCCTGAAAATTCACCGGACACTACATAAAGGTCTATACTCCCGCATTCTTTCAGGAGGCGATTTGTGACGGAACCGCCCCGTTTAATATTATGCCATAGACTTCTGCGCGATTTTCCTACCACCAATTGAGTGATATAGTTTTCCCGCGCCAGTCTTAGAAGGCCGGTAACAGCGTCCTTATCCACAGTTTGAATAATTTCGCCGCCAAGTTCCTTGGCCAAAGCGAAATTCTTGGATAAGAGCTGACGCTCCTTTTCAGACAACGACTGGTCCGTCTCAACATAAGCTCCATACCAAGGGGCATTCAGGCTTGCCGCCATACGGCGTGTCCATCTGATGAGGAATTCGGAGTAAGGGCTTGCATAAATAGCCACCATCAGCCGGTGACTTGTTTTCCATATTTCGGAAATATGATGAGCCTGTTGATAGTCGTGAAGCTCGCGGTTGACCCTTTCTGCTACCATACGCAGAGAAAGCTCCCTAAGCGCCGTGAGATTTCCGCGTTGGAAAAAATTTTCCATCGCTTGTCCGGCTCGTTCCTGCCCGTAAACCTTACCCTCTTTCAGACGTTTGATAAGCTCGTCAGGGGCAAGATCGACCAGAATAATCTCATAGGCAATATCAATAATGGAGTCCGGGATTGTTTCGGATACTTTGACTCCGCTTATATCTCGCACGGTATCGGCCATGCTTTCAAGGTGTTGAATGTTGAGTGTTGTGTAGACATCTATTCCGGCGTCAAGGATTTCAAAAATATCCTGGTATCGTTTGGCATGTCTGCTTCCGGGCACATTAGTATGAGCGGCTTCGTCCACCAGAACTATTTGAGGCTTGCGGGTAAGAATGCCATCGAGGTCCATTTCCCGAAGCTCAACGTTACGATAAGATATGTTGCTGCGTGGAATGATCGGCAATCCTTTAAGCAGAGCTTCCGTTTCAGAACGACCGTGAGTCTCCACCAGACCAACAGCCACATCAGTACCTCTTGCAAGCAATTCCTGAGCGGCGCTCAGCATCGAATAAGTTTTTCCGACTCCGGCGGCCATACCGAGGAAAACTTTGAGTTTGCCCCGTTTTTCCTTTTCCTCTTCTCTCTGAACCGCCTTGAGAAGGGCATCCGGATTTGGACGGTTATCGTTATCCGATGAACTCAAATGGTTCTCCTTCAAGAATCAACGCATGGAATCAAGGGCGATGTTCAATTCGAGGACATTCACTCTTGGGCTACCGAAAATACCCCATTGCGGTTTCTCGATATGCCGTTTTACCAGAGAGACAAGCTCTTCTCTCTGTCGAGACGAAAATCCTCTGGCTTTTACGACATGATCAATTTGAGAAAACGCCGCTTCCGGGCTGATATGTGGGTCAAGACCGCTTCCAGATGCCAGTAGCATGTCGGCTGGAATGGGATCCGAAATAAATGGAGAAAGCTGCTTTTTACGATCCTCAACCGCCTTCATCAGGTCTGCGCTCGTGGGACCGAGGTTGCTTGCTGCCGATGGCATTGTTCCATAATCGGATGCCGAGGGCCGCGGCCAGAAATATGCCGGGGAGTTAAATTTCTGCCCGATCAGTCTTGATCCCCGTATTTCATCATTAATTCGGATCAGGCTTCCTTCGCTTTTGTCAGGAAATAGAAACCTTGAGACAATAGTAACAGTAAGTGGATAAGCCGCCCCGGTTATTGCGGTGAGCATTACATAGATGAGAATGCACGATTTCAGATTTTTCATTTCCATCCCCCTTCAGCTTGCCAAATGCAAGGCCACCAGGAACAGATCAATAATCTTGATACCTATAAATGGTATCACAAGCCCGCCGAATCCGTAAATAATGAGATTCGTCCGCAAGATGACGGATGCTCCAAGCGGTCTGTACTTTATGCCCTTGAGTGCAAGCGGAATCAATAAAATGATAATTATTGCGTTAAAGATGACCGCGCTCAGGATCGCGCTTTCCGGCGAATGGAGCCGCATAATATTCAGGGCCGCGAGCGGCCCGCTTCCGCCTCCGGCTGCGTAAAGCGTGGAGAACATAGCGGGCAGGATTGCGAAGTATTTTGAGACATCGTTGGCGATGCTGAAGGTTGTGAGCGCGCCGCGGGTCATCAGCAGCTGCTTGCCGGTTTCAACCACCTCGATAAGTTTGGTGGGGTTGCTATCGAGGTCAACCATATTGCCTGCTTCCCGGGCGGCCTGTGTGCCTGTGTTCATAGCGACACCGACGTCGGACTGCGCAAGCGCCGGGGCGTCATTTGTGCCGTCGCCTATCATGGCAACCAGATGGCCCATCGCCTGCTCTTCCCGGATTCTTTTAAGTTTTATTTCGGGAGTGGCTTCCGCCATGAAATCATCAACACCAGCCTCAGCCGCAATTGACGCGGCTGTGAGCGGGTTATCGCCGGTGATCATTACGGTGCGGATACCCATCCGGCGCAGTTCCGCAAATCGCTCCCTAATGCCGCCTTTTACGATGTCCTTGAGGATGATAACGCCCAGGGCCTCTTTTCCGTCGGCCACCGCCAGCGGCGTGGCGCCGCTTCGCGCTACCTCCTCGGCGCGTAAAATCAATTCATGCGGAACCCTTCCTCCTGCTTCAGCGACGAAATCCCTTACGGCCTCGACCGCGCCCTTGCGAATGGAGCGATATTTATTATGTCCGGGTTCCGGAAGATCAATCCCGCTTATACGGGTTTTCGCCGAGAACGGGATGAAGCGCGTGCCGGGCGGCAATTCCCTGCCCCGAAGCTGATATAGTTCCTTTGCAAGCACCACAATTGACCGCCCCTCCGGCGTTTCGTCGGAGAATGACGCTAATTGAGCGGCCTCGGCAAGCCGGTCTATGGAGACCCCCGAAACCGGCACAAAGGCCGTCGCCATGCGGTTTCCCAGCGTGATTGTGCCAGTTTTGTCCAGGAGTAATACGTCAATATCTCCCGCCGCCTCGACCGCCTTGCCGCTCATTGCAAGCACGTTTTTTCGCATCATCCTGTCCATTCCGCTGATGCCGATTGCGGAAAGCAGGCCGCCAATGGTCGTCGGGATGAGACATACCAGAAGCGAAATCAACGACGCAAGTGTAACAAAGCTCCGCGAACCGGAGGCTCTCTCGCTATAAATCGCATATCCCTTTAATGTGAAGACGGCGAGCACGAAAATAACAGTGAGGCCTACGAGCAGGATAGTAAGGGCCTTCTCATTGGGGGTAATCTGGCGTCTTGCTCCCTCAACCATTGAGATCATGCGATCCAGAAAAGTGTTTCCATGAGACGCGGTGATGCGTATTACAATTCGGTCGCTTATCACGCGAGTGCCCCCCGTTACCGCGCTTCGGTCCCCGCCGCTCTCGCGGATGACCGGCGCAGACTCGCCCGTGATGGCCGATTCATCCACGCTTGCTATGCCCTCGATAACATCGCCGTCTCCGGGTATAATGTCCCCGGCCTCACAGAACACTGCGTCTCCGACCTTGAGTTCGCTTGAAGGAGTGCGCCATTCGCGTCCGTCAATCATCTTTCTGGCCAGAGTTTCTTTTCGCATTTTGCGCAGCGTTTCAGCCTGCGCCTTGCCACGACCTTCGGCAATCGCCTCCGCAAAATTGGCGAATAGCACCGTAAACCAGAGCCAGAGCGCAATTTGGATGTTGAAAAAAGAACACCTATGGTAAGGCAAGTCCCATAATATCATCATGCTGAGTATTATCGCGCCAATGTAAACAACCAGCATGACCGGGTTTCTCACCTGTACTCTGGGGTCGAGCTTGTCAAATGAGTCGCGGATCGCTTGTCCCACAAGCTTTGAATTTAATATTGATAGCTTTTGATCTTTTCTGGACATGTTTTGCCTCCTCAAAAAACGCGCCCTGCGTTCATGAGAAAATGCTCCATTATCGGCCCCAGACAGAGCGCCGGGAAGAAAGTCAACGCGCCTACTATTATTATCACGCCGATGAGCAATGTGATAAACAGGTATCCTTCCGTAGGGAATGTGCCGGCCGAGGGAGGGACGTATTTCTTTCTGACAAGGCTTCCCGCAATCGCCAGTGAAGGGATCATAAACCCATAACGGCCAATGAGCATCGCAATGGCAGTCGTTATATTGTAATAGGCCGTGTCGGCGTTTAAAGAGGCGAAAGCGCTTCCGTTGTTTTGTGAAGCCGAGGTAAAGGCATATAGTATTTCGCTGAGGCCGTGAGGGCCTTTGTTTCCCAAACTCGCAAGCCCTTGCGGCAACACACAGGATATTGACGCCAGGAACAATATGGCGGCGCTGGGCAGAAGCACACCAAGTAGAGCATAAACCACCTCGGGGGCTTCAATTTTCTTGGCGAGATATTCCGGGGTGCGTCCTACCATAAGGCCCGCTATGTAAACCGTGAGTATAGCGAAAAATACGATCCCATATAGACCGGACCCTATGCCTCCAAATATAACCTCGCCCATCATCATATAACATTGC
>Ga0209777_10007299_pt1 | contig 12290 bp, 12 predicted proteins | sample FrelakmetHBP12HB_FD_187147 | JGI IMG/M metagenome (GOLD analysis project Ga0209777, IMG submission 187147) | Freshwater lake sediment microbial communities from the University of Notre Dame, USA, for methane emissions studies -HBP12 HB (SPAdes)... | ecosystem: Environmental > Aquatic >... | reverse complement strand
CTCTGCCACCCGACCAGATGTCCCCACCACTGATGGGCAACTTCGTGAGCGCGGAAGGCATCGTCATAAGGAGTCAACTGCGACTCGAAAGTGCTCCAGGCCAGGTGAAGAAATCCCGGCATCCCCTGGCCGTGCGCGTCAGGAATTTCTGTTACTAGCAAACGGGGAAAGGGATAATGCGCCAATTCCAACGAAAAGAGAGACGTCGAAGCTCGAATGTCGAGCAGGACGTTTTCCAGCATACTTGAGGAGCCAGCCAGATGAGCTTTGCTGCGGTACACTTCGATCGGGATGCCATCGGCTGCACTAGCAGTATCGCAGGTGAAATCACCATAGTTGTAGGAGATCGCAGCGACCGGGAAATCAGACATATCCCAGGAAGTGATCTTAAATCCGTCCTCGATTTTTTCGGTGAGTTTCTTTCCCACCGATAGGAAGGTGTATTGCTCCGGACAGGCATAGGTGAGTCTGAACTTAGAGCGCTTCATATAGCCATAGTTAGGATACCAGCTCGTCGAACTAACCAAAACATTATTACCCCAGGGTGTCTTGGCGAGCATACCCTTCGAACTGTAGTTGAATTGAATTGAATGGCGCGTTCCTTTGGTCAGCGGCTGCGGGAAGTAGACGGTAATGCTGTTCTCTTTCTTGATCTTCTGCCAAAAGAGTGAGTCCCCATTCTCGTCAGTGATGCGGATGCTTTCCAACATTAGATCAGGAAATATCTCGAAGCGCAGGGACTGCAAATCATCCTGATTAGGCAGAAACGACAGCTTGATCTGGAGATCGGTCTTAGCCGACTGCCAGATTTTGCCGTTGATGTCGTATTCCAAGCTGTCGATCAGGTCCTTATTCTCATGATCGGGCCCCCACTGTGACTGCTGATATTGATCGGGCGAATGGAAACTTGAGATCAGTTCGGGGAAGGCATCATTGGCGGTCTGCGTGTGCTTATAGAGACTGACTTCCTCAACTTCCTTGGGATTGTAGGTGAAAATCAGGTTGCCACAAGGAGCTTTGAAGCGCGCGCGGAAACTCCCAGCCGCACGGCTTTGCAGTAACTCAGGCAGAATATCCGCAGAGAAGGTTTCTTCAAATTCGCTTTCAACGTATCCACAAAAGCCGTTGAGTAGTTCTTGCTGCGAGCCGACCTGTTTGAGGTCGCGGAAGGTATACTGTTGCTCCAGAATCTCCATGAGACTGTCGGTTGCAAAGAAGACCAGCTCTTTGAAGTCCCAGGCTGCCGTCGAGTCCTTACAGAGCTTGGAGAACATAAACTTCTCAGCGGAGTTGGGAGGTACCAAATTGAACTGCCCCTTGCCTACGAAAACTGCCGCAATCACCCGACCGTAAATCGGGCGAGTCAGGGTAAGCGTGCCCGATCCCAGGACGAATCGAACGCCTCCTCGCTCGATAATCAGGCTCTTGACCTCGGCTTGCCGGGAAAAATCGACCTGAGTATTCTTGATGGAGTCAGCAAGAGCGAAAAGGTCGCAATTGTAGGCAAACCCGGGTGCGGTCAAGAGCAACCAGACCGTGATCAATAATCCAAGAGAACGCTTAGCTCTCCACCGGAACCAGAGATCGGATGTCGATCGGGCGCCGGTTTGACCCTTACAGGTAATCATGGACATGCGCAAATACCCCTCGAGATAGCCCCTCTCTGTTGCTAATTGTCTTTCAGCGCCGCATCCACCGAATCATAGACTTTGAACACTTCCGTAAGACGAGAAATGACCATAATCCGTTCAATCTTGTCGGTCAGATTTGCCAGCTTTAGCTCGCCACCTGCATCGCGATACTTCTTGTAGTGATGAATGAGGATTGACAGTCCGGAGGAATTGATCCATTCGCAACCGGCCAGATTGACAACAGCCGTCTTGGTACCCTTGCCAAGAAGCGCATAGAGTTTTTCATCCAATTCGCCCGTATCGGGACCGCCCATCATTTTGCCTTGGATGGCAATAATCGCAACGCCGTTTTGTTCCGTGATGTTAACTTTCATCATACCTCCAATTTCCTTACTTTTTGAGCAATTGAACCGCTTTTCTACCGTAAAGATACGAAACGCTTATCACAAACAAAACCACTAACTTTGTAAATAAGCAAATTACAAGTCGTTAGGAAACCGCAAAATCGCCCGTGCAAGCGGATTTGAGTTGGGAGAGACCGAGCGAAAGAGGAGATATCGACTAAGACTACGGCTGTTGACGAGGGGTTCGATCGGGTTCATAATGAAACGGACACGGCAATAGAAGAGAGCTAACGTCAGACAGACTGATCGGCGGAAAAGGTGACGAGAGCCGAGGGCTTTTCCGATATATCAATTGAACGTCTCGGATCGTGTCGCCACAGACACTTCGAGATAGGGTACAAAAGGGAAAGGAGATAGCGATCGACGCCACACTCGCAAAATCTGGGCAATCAGAGCCGCCGAGCACGACCACGGGCGAGGACTACGAGAGCTTGGTTCTTTATCTTATTCATGATTTGGAAGGACCGCTGGCGGCCATGCAAACGCTGCTTCGCCTTCTAGATCAGCGGCGTTTTGACCTGAAACGCGACCTGCACGCGCAACTACTGCAATCAACACACACAGCGATGAACCGTGTGCGGTTGATCGTTAGTGATCTGCTCAAAGTCAGTCGGTTGGAGCAGGGGTTACAGAAAGTGGACTGGAAGGATTTCCCCGTGAGCGAACTGATTGACGAGTGCGTGGATTTGGTGCGAATTGCCGCCGCAGAACAGGACGTGACGGTCGCGGTGAACGATTACGATCGTCGACTGAGCGTTAGAGCCGACCGTGGGTTGTTGGCTCGCCTTGTTGACAATCTGCTGTTTAACGCGATCAGGCACAGCAATAATGGTGGCAGCATACGATTGACAGTCTCCGTCCATGGGGACATGGTCGTGATCAACGTCACCAACGGTGGCGAAGGATTCGGTGACATTAATCCAAGCGACCTTTTTGAGAAATTCAAGCAAGTACACAACCCCAAGAATATCGGACACCGCGGCGCCGGATTGGGTCTGTACTTTTGCAAACTGGCGGTAACCGCAATACACGGCGAGATCAAGGCATATCAGACCGAAGCCGGAGAAACCTGTTTCTCCGTGTCGGTCGTCAAGGGAGGAAAAGATATATGAGACTCGAAGCCGAATCATATCTGAAGTCAGGCTCCAACGAGGTGCGTATTCTGGAGTACCGTCTGGGAGGACGTTCGTTCGGGATCAACATTCTTAAAGTCAAACGGATCGTCAACGACTTGCCGCTGTTGACCGGCACGCCCAACTCACCAGCACATGTTGTGGGCGTGTTCCGCGACCGCGAGAATGTCGTACCGGTGATTGACCTGATGGCGTTTCTTGGACTACCGGATGTCGAGCGCTTGGAGCAGAAGAAGGTGATCATCACCGAGTTCTTCGGCATGCTCAATGCGTTTTTTGTCGACCACATTGACTGGATACATCATTTCCATTGGGAAGACGTCATCGACGCGGACGCAGTGCTGACCGCATTTGATCACAAGTACGTGATCGGGATTGTGAAACCGAGTGAGACGCGCATGATCCAACTGCTGGACTATGAGACAATTATCCTGGGTCTCAGCCCCAGTCTGCGATCCAGAGAACTCGACAAAATGAAAAACCTGAGCCACACGACCACCGGCAAGCGGATATTAATTTCGGAGGACTCGCAATCGGTGCGGGATATGCTGATGGTAGAGCTAACCGAGTACGGATTTGAAGTAGTTGCGGCCAAGAACGGGCAGGAGGCGCTGAAACATATCGAAGCGGGAGAGCAGTTCGATTTGGTAATTTCCGACGTCGAGACACCGCAGATGGACGGACTGGCGCTGACTTGTGCGATCCGCAACCGTGAAGAGACAAGTGATCTGCCGGTCATCATATACTCATCGATCGGCGACCTGGGGATGAAGAAACGCGCCGAATTCTTGAAAGCCAGCGCTCACATTACGAAGCTGAACGTCGAAGAATTGCTGGAGAAAGTGACGGAACTGACGACGGCCACGAAAAGCCCGGAGATACAGGCAGCAACTGCCTCAATTCACTAGTCTCTTCTCGCGCAGGTCGACGTGACATTAGGAATCGCGCAAGTCACAGCCGGGTCTGCGATATGTGCGCGTGCACCAGGCTATTCAACCGGATCAACGACTCCGGATTCTCGAGTTCATGGCTATCGCTAACCGATCCGACTGTTTCCTCTTGCCAGCGAGCCTCCCAGACAGTAGTATTCAAGCGGACTCGATGCAAGTCCACGCTGCCGCAACTGTCAATTCTCCAGCGGCCGGAATCTTGCGGGAGTCGTGATAGGCCGAAGATGTGAAAGCGTTTCCCAAAATCATATTGGTGTTTCTCGCCGTTGACTGGCCAATCTTCTCTCGGCGACCGATGGTCAAAGCTTTGGCGAAAGTGGCCAAGGGGCAAGGTTCGACGGTTGTCGCAGTGAACAGGCCACTATGTTCCTTGTCAACACTCGTGAGGAAACCGAAGCGATTTAGTGAGATGTTCTCTGCGGCCAGAATCGAAGACATTGGGGAAAACCTCCGACTCTTTTCGCCGAAATACTTCCTCCATGACCAGATTGCTCAACATGCCGGAGCACTGGAATGGCTGAATGTCGCGGCTCTGCGTCACAGCTATCGGTATCTGGCAGCACGGTTGGGAATTTCCGAAAAAGCGCCGTTGGTCTGGTATTACGACCCGCAACAGGGTTATGTAACCCGGCTTTTTCCCGACAGCTTCTGTGTTTATGAGATATATGATAGTCTGAATGATATCTGGGGACGACCGCGACCCCGGGCTGACGCTCTGGAAATGAAATGGCGCTCGAAGGTTGACTTGTTGCTGACGACCTCACGGAAGCTGTTCGACAGATATTCGCCACACTATCGAAATGCCCTTCCATTCGGCAATGGGCTTGATCGCGACGCATTCAACAAATTCTGCGACGAAGCGGTCAAGCCGCATCCTGATATCGTCAAGATACCTGGACCGCGCATTGGATATGCAGGAAACATTTCGGAGCGACTGGATTGGGGGCTGATCAAGGGTATGGCAAGGCTGCGACCGGAGTGGAGTTTTGTGTTTGTGGGAAGAGTTGGCGGGGTCGACTGCGAGCAAATCGCGCAAGACTACCCGAACATCCGCTTTCCGGGTGAATACAGATATGAGGAGGTTCCGGCGATAGTCAAAGGATTTGATGTCGGAATCATGCCCTATTTCGACAACGATTTCTTCCGTCACTCGAATCCATTGAAATTCTACGAATTCGCGGCAGCGGGAATTCGAAGCGTTTCTTCGAACATGGAAGAGCTAACTGGGTTTTCGCAAGCGATTGTTGTCATTTGCAGGAATGAGGCTGATTTGTGGATTGAGCAGATTGAGGGTTTTCTTGCCAAGAGAGAGATTCCGGTTGTCGCAATTGGAAAAGACATCGCAAGACAATTCCTATGGGAAGAGATGAACGCGCTGGTGCTCAGCCAGATTGAGCGAATAGTCCTCGCGGGAAATGCGTAATTCGTGTAGTGCATACGACCTCTCCTCCAATCTCGCGCGCTGATCGTCCCGAGCGCAAATTGGGTTGACTATCGAGTAGACGCTGGGTATACTGCAGTTTTCGTTTTCAAGGAGAGAGACCGTGTGGGTTTTGGAACTACTCAGAATCCTGCTTAGAAGAAGACGATTTATCGTAGTCAATACGCTGACTGTGACAATTGCCGCCGTCATCATCAGCTTCCTCGTTCCCAAGACGTTTTCGGGCAAGGCAACGGTGCTGCCACCAGAGAGCGAATCACCTTTGGCTGGACTGATAGGACTGTCCGCGGGGAGCATCGCGGCTGCGGTCACCAATTTTGCATTGCCGATCATGGCCACGCCCTCGGATCTGTATGCTAGTATGTTGGAATCAGAGTCCGTGTTGAAGCAAGTCGTTGATTCGTTAAAGCTGCAGTCTGTTTACAGAACCAAGACCGAGTGGGCGGCGTTGACAAAACTGAAGGACAACGTCAAGATCAAGGTTGGTTCCGACGGAATCATCACGGTGGAGGCATTCGCTGGGGATCGCCAGCTTGCGGCCGACATCGCCAATTTGATGGTCGGCACACTTGACCAGTTCAACCGTCGGCTGCAAAATCAGAAGGGGAAGGAGTTTAGCGGTTTCCTGGAGAAACGGCTGGCAGAGACCGACAGTGCTCTCGGCGTTGCACAGAATGTGATGAAGAGTTTTCAAGAAAATCATCGTGCCGTGTCGCTGGAACTGCAATCGGAGGCGCTCATCAACAACCTCGCGCAACAGAAAGCGCTGCTCACCAGTTCCGAGATTCAACTTGAGATCCTGAAGAAGACGCTTTATCCGAATCATCCGGAACTGGTCAAAAAGAAGATGGAAGTTGGCGAAATTCGCAGCAAATTGAAAAGCATGGAAGAGGGAGCCACCAATGTGGCTGACTCGACACTGTCGGCTCTGGATATACCCTTGTCTCGCGTGCCCGACCTGAGCCTGCAATTTGCCGTATTGAAACGCAATCTCAAGATTCAAGAGCTTACTTACGAATTGCTTTCCCAACAGTTAGAGATGGCACGACTGCAAGAACGACGGGATACACCGACAGTGATGGTGCTTGATCATGCCCGACCGGCGGAGCAGGCGGTGAAACCGCAGAAGCGACTGATTATATTGGCGGCATTGTTTCTCACCTTTCTATGTTCAGCGGGGATTGTGGTTGCAGAGGACATCATGCGCAGGCGACGGGAGGAGGGGTCAGAAGTTTTGAGAACCCTCGAAATCAGTCTGAAAGAATTAAAGAAGAAACCGCTCGGGTAGAAGCGAAACCAATTTCATGCATCAGACACTGGCGCTGGACGAGCCAACCAGTTCACGATGCGGACTGTTGACCGCACTATTACTTTCTGCAGACGTTCTGCTTCTCGGCGCACTTGGCTTCCTTGACCCGCTTCTGACGCTTGTCCTTGTCGCAGCCGCTACCCTCATCACAGTTTGCGCCGTGTCTGAAATAGGCATTGTCTTAATGCTGGTGTTCGTTTCGCAATTTGTGGCTTTGCCGGAAATTTCCGAGATCACTGTATACGTGATCAAGTGGTCCGCGCTCCTGGTTTTTATGGTCATCGCGTTTGGGCGGATGCTGTCAAAGGGAAAAGGCTTGAGTTTCGGCCAGGGATGCTCGAAACCGTCTTCGCGGCGCTCGTTGTCTGAGGGTTGGCATGTTCGATAACGGCTGTGAATCCGGCTGCCACAGTGCTGCACTCGCTTCGGCTGTTGGCACTGCTTCTTGTGTACATCCTCGCAACTGAGATCATTAAGACGGATTTCCACATGCGGAAGGTATTGATCGCGATTCTGATTGCAGTCGTATCGGCATCGGCATATTCACTGCTGGCTCTATCAGGTGGTCGCTATACACGAATCGAAGGTTTTTTCACGAATGGCAATAGCTTCGGCATCTTCGTGAGCTTCACGGTGCCTTTACTCGTGCTTGCGATTGACCTCAGACACCGTCTGACATGGCGTCTCACTTTCGTGGCCGGTTCTGCAGTAGGCATTGCGGCCCTGCTCATGTCGTGGTCCCGGGCGGCCACACTGAGTGTGATTGTGCAGTTTGTGGTCTATCTGATCTTGGAGAGAAAGAAGAAAACGATCGCTGTTTGTGCGATCATCCTCGTTGCCATCATTGCGACAGTGGCAACGTCGCCAACATCAATGAAATACCTGGGCTTGATAACGCGCCTTGGCGGGCGCGACCCATCGCTCTCTTCTATGGGAGAAAGGACTAGTGTCTGCCTGGCAACATCCAGTCATGGGAGTAGGGTATGATCTCAAGACCAGTGAAGTAGTCGAGAAGGTCAACTGGGGAAACTTTGCCGAGGCCTCCATGCTAACGCAATGGAGGGGCGAGTTCCTCCCTCACAATCATTTCATCTATGCGATACTGGCAACCGGCATTCCGGGCTTAATCCTGACGCTACTGGTATACCGGGCCGTTTTTCGACAGCTACGGCGGGGACGAGCGAGATCGGTCAATTCGCAGCAACGCAGATTCCATTCTCTGTTGATAGCGATGATGTGCGGGCACTGGCCAACAGCTTCTTTGAGAGCGGTGTGATCTTTGGGATCGGTGCGATTAGTCACTACTTCTGGATTGTCCTGGGGATGGTGACGGCGATCAGCAGGAAGAACCTGCTGGGAGAACCGGAAACTTCCGTCGACGCTTCGCGAGTATAGTCGCCCCGCTCTACTAACAACAGCAGCGAATAGCTCCGTCAGTATAGCTCCACCATCCGCATAGGCTCCCAATTGCGAATGTCGAGACGAAGCCAACGGGTCACTCCTTTGTAGTCCATCGTCAACTCGGCATAGTTGGCCTTGGGCGGGATGAGCAGTGACAGGATTTCGTCACCGTCGTTCGAGAGATCGACTTGGCCTGTTTCGGCAAAGCTGTCGGGATTTAGCATCAACACTTTGGTCTTGCCAACCACTACCACCACCGTGCGGCTATTGACTTCAAACTGGATCAGTCTTGGGTTGTCCAAGCCGTCCTTCTGTGCCAGCGTTTTGCCCGTACCAAACTCGACCCGAAAAATCTTGCCCTGTTTGCTATCACAGCAGAAAGCGGATTTGCCATCGAAGGAAGAGACGGCGTTGTCAACGGACTTGGCGCCGTTGAGGGTAACCGTTTGGTAGGCGTAGTTGCCATCGGTTGAAAGCAAAGAAACACTCGCGCGGGAGCCATTGGCCGTGAAAATCGTGCCGGCGGGTCCGGGAGACATCGCGCGCGGACCTACGGGTCGCCCGCCGTTTATCCAGAGCGGGTAATTATATTTCGTCTTCATTGAGTCGGGTAAGAATATCCGAAAATAGGTGGAATCCTCGGAAGCAATGTAGAGTTCCCTCTTGATTGGATGGAATAGAATGCACGAAGGCGGCTGCGGAAAATCAAAGCTCTGAATCATCTTGAATGCCTTGGGATCGAATATCTTTAGGCCAGGCTTGGGCTTTGTGACAGCTTCATACACCCATTCTCTTTCCATGTCGTAGGCGATGGCGACAACATCATCATCCAGAACGAACCGCTGGGTGACGGAGTCAGTGTTGAGATTGATCTCGAAGATCGTTTTCTGTCTCCTATCCAGGACATAATAGCGATCAGATCTAGCCAAAGGTGGCTGTGTCTTGGCAGTATCATTGCTCACACTCTGCGCCTTTGCCTGCGCAGCGGAAGATTTCTGGGGCTGCTTATCGCCGGAACAAGACCAAAGAAGCAGTGCTGCGAGAAAACAGAGGCTTAGACTGATGATGTTCTTCTTCATTTTGCTCCTTACAAGCCAATCGTCAGAGCGACACCGACAAAGATTTGCCAACCGCGCGGGGCGATTTCGATAGCGGTGTCTTTGTGTTTGAGTTTCGTCTTGGAGAAAGCAGTGTAGCCGCCGCCAAGTTCCAAATCGACGCCCGGTGAGACGCCGTAGCGCAAACCGGCATTGATCTCGTAACCAAGTTTGGTCTTCGATTCCATAGATGCAGTATCGGCATTATTTCGGAAGTCTTGTTGCACGGATGATACCCGACCCAGGAACTCGACAAACGGTTTGAAGACCGGGGTCGGCGGCATGACGCGCAGACCGATGCCGCCACCCGTAAAGGTCATCTGCGATTTCTGGGTGTGGGTCCCTCCAGCGACAGCGAAATCGTATTTACGCTGGGCGAGGTATGACGTGTTGAACACAACAACGATCGTAAGGGCACTAACCGGTAACGAATGGACATCAGCAGCCACTTCTGCGGACCATCCCGTCTTGGCGAGATCCTTAAACTCACTCAAGGGGGACGCCATTCCGGCGCGCAGACTGATTGCCGACTCTGCCTGACTGCAAAGCAGCAACACAATGGCCGCAACGAGCATCACGGGAAATTGTTTTCTGTTCATAAAATACACCTTCGATTATGACCAAGGGAATTAAAGCAAAGAAGCCGCCGTTCACAAACTCTTTTCGCAGATTTGGTGGCCAACTTAGCAGGCCAAAAGCCATGCGGCGGGAGGTTGCTTCATTGTCCACCAACCACTTCGCGGCATTTCTCCCGATCAAACGGCGCCAAGATTGCCGGCTTGTCAGTGATTGACCGGTGAAGCAGTTATCGCTGGCACCGGCAGAATATGTCCTCTTGATTTCGGGAAACCTCGCGTATATCTTCAGCGTTCACTAGGCAAGACCCTTGTGCGCCAAAACATTAGCAAATGGTATAGAGTTCGACATATAAGTGATACTGGTATGATTGATAGATCGTTATCTTTGACGTTACCGAAGCCGCAGAGCATAAGAACCATTCTCTCAAGCTATCTGCAATTGACCAAGCCGTCAATAATGCTCCTAGTGTTGGTGACCGGCGCGGTATCTCTCATTATGGAAGGGAGTCTGCTGTCACATCCTGCGCGTTTCCTACTGGTGTTGTTGGGGCTGTATCTGACCGGTGGGTGCGCTAATGCCATGAATCAGTATCTTGAAAGAGACATCGATGCCCGCATGTCGCGCACTAAATACAAACGTCCCCTGCCCATGCAAAGAATTGGCGCAGCGCACGCGCTGGGGTTTGCGATTGTCATTGGTGTTGCCGGTGTGCTGATCTTCGGCGTGATCTTCAATTGGCTGACAGCCATCTTGTCGCTGGCGACGATTTTGTTTTACAGTTTTGTGTATACGCTCTGGCTCAAACCGACGACATGGCAAAACATCGTGATCGGGGGCGCCGCCGGCGCGATGGCGCCGGTCGGCGCCTGGACTGCTGCAACCGGGGGCATGGCGCTGGCGCCGTGGTTGCTATTCCTGATCGTGTTCATTTGGACGCCGCCGCATTTTTGGTCACTCGCGCTGTTTATTAAGGATGATTATGAGAAGGTCGGGTATCCGATGCTGCCGGTAGTCAAAGGGGACAAAGCGGCGCTGGATCAGATTCTGGTGTATACCGTATTGCTGGTTCTCGTCAGTCTGACGCCTGTGTTCGCAGGATCACGCTGGGTGTATCTTGCTGTCGCTGTCGTGCTGGGGGCGGTTTTTCTCAAGAAAGCCAACACGGCACGTCGGAGTCAGGATCTGCAGGATGTGCGCGCGCTGTTTGGGTATTCGATTATTTATCTATTTGGGATCTGTGTGGCGCTGGCAGTGGATCGGCTCGTTTGAGGTCTACTTGTCATTATGGCAACTTGACAAGAACTGATTTCAATTCTTAGCATGAATCCCAGGCTCGACTCGCATTAGCTGACTCCGAAGACATTCCTTTTTTGTTGACGAGAACCACGCTACATACGTAGTATGATTTGCGACTAAGCGCCAATTATCGTGACGATCATCGCGTTATATTATCAAATTTTGCCTGAAGTCGTGAAGTTCGTCAGGCATGGTGAAATAGGTCACCAGGACAGGACGGGTTCTGTCGCAGATATTTCCGAAATGGACAAACAGACTCCCGGCGATTATCGCGTTGAGTGTTGTGGGACTGGTTCTGGCGGTGATCGGTTTCTTCTGGTACTATGGTTCCCCCAAGTACACTGATGTAGGCTATCGGCCCGTGCAGCCGGTTGCTTACAGCCACAAGCTTCATGCGGGCGACTTGGGGCTGGATTGTCGCTATTGCCACAGCAACGTCGAGCGGTCGCCCGTGGCGAATGTACCGCCGACGCAGACGTGTATGAACTGCCACAAGCTTATCCTGCCGCAGAGCGAGAAGCTGCTAAAAGTGCGTGAGAGTTGGTCGACCGGTCAGCCAATTCCCTGGGTACGGGTTCATGAACTGCCGGACTATGCTTACTTCAATCATAGTGCGCACCTGAATGCGGGTGTCGGTTGTGCAAGTTGTCATGGCAATGTGGCGCAGATGGAGCAAGTCACGCAATCACAGCCACTGAGTATGTCGTGGTGCCTGGATTGCCATCGTAATCCCGATAAAAGTTTGCGCCCGCCGGATCAGGTCACGAACATGACTTGGACGCCGCCTTCCGATCAATTGGAGTTCGCGCGACGCGTAAGAGCCGAGAAGCACATCAATCCACCGACTGATTGCTCGGGGTGCCACCGATGAGCGATTTCAAGAACCTCAAAGGCAAGGAATACTGGAGAAGTCTCAACGAACTTGAGAAGTCTCCAGAGTTTTCGGAGTTCTTGCAACGCGAGTTTCCGCAGGGAGCCTCGGAGTTGACCAACCCGGTGACGCGGCGAAATTTCCTGACAATTATGGGCGCCTCAATCGCATTGGCGGG
>Ga0209777_10007298_pt1 | contig 12292 bp, 9 predicted proteins | sample FrelakmetHBP12HB_FD_187147 | JGI IMG/M metagenome (GOLD analysis project Ga0209777, IMG submission 187147) | Freshwater lake sediment microbial communities from the University of Notre Dame, USA, for methane emissions studies -HBP12 HB (SPAdes)... | ecosystem: Environmental > Aquatic >... | reverse complement strand
AGAAAAGCACTATTTCATTTTCTTTAGCGGCAAACTGGTGTGTGAGGTGATAATCAATAAGGCCGCCATCGCGATAAACGCCGCGCGGGGCGCCATAAATATCACGCACACCGGCAATAACAATAGGGATGGCGCCTGAAGATAAAACCGCGGATTTAAAATTAACTTCATTTATCTGCACGTAATTGCCGCGAAATTGCGACCGAAAACAAAAGGACGGCGGTTTGGCGCCATTATAAAAAACAACTCTGTCCGCGAAACGATAAATATTATTACGGCTGAAATAATTAAAGACATAACAAGTTACCAGACCAATTTTTTGTAACCAGATATTTTCAAAAGCAACAAGACCGCGTGCCCGGGCGGTAATGACAACCAAACGATATTTTTTATTAGCCAGGGCAAAAGGCAGCGCGTCGTCTTCGAGATATTCATTAATGACGCCGGTGATTTTTTCCAGCACTGTTGCCGGTGTGTCTTTTCTGGAGTATCTTACGTTGATATAAGCATCCATGAGTTTATTGTAAGATTGAATGGCTTCCGGCTGCAGCCAGGCAGCAAAACGAAAGGCGCCCGCGGATGAGCCAACCAGATTCACGGCGCTTGAGCGTCCTAAAATGCCGTTTTTAAGGAGGGTTAAATCAAAGCCGCTGGCAATCAGCCAGCATGGCCCTACCGCCGGTCCAAAATAAGTGGAGACAGAATCGAAATTAAATCCACCATCTTTGATGTTTTTGTAAATTCGACTTCCCGCTTTAATTCTTATTCGGCTCATATTTATTGTGAAACTCCAATTCTGAAAGCAAAGCGCAGCGGAATTGGTAAGTTGAACAATCCCGCAAAGCGGAGGGTATAAAATAATCCAAAGCTTGCTTTGGGGTTTCATACCCGTGATTTCTATTCCGGCAAAGGCCTTGACACGTAAACTTTTGTTTTGTAGATTGACATCAGTAATTCTTATTGTTAAAGACTGAAAACAATCAAGTTCTTTAAATTTTTATTATCTGTTTTCAGTTGGGCAGTTTTTATCAATAATTGGCGAAAATGCAAGAAAATATATTTTAAAGGATCATAGTTTGGATATAAAAAAATCTATAAAACAAATTGCTCAGGACGCGGCATTAGAGGCGCGAAAACTTTCCCGCGTGACAGAGACGGAAAAAAACAAAGCCCTTTTGCAGATGGCGGATGAACTTGAGCAGAATTGTAAATTTCTTCTGGCGGAAAATGCCAAGGATGTGGCCATAGCAAAAAAATCAGGCATTTCCCGTGTTATGCTGGAACGTCTCACCTTAAAGCAAGCCACAATTGAACAGATGGCCAAAGGATTAAGAGAAGTGGCCGCCCTGCCTGATCCTGTGGGCAAGGTAACTTCCATGTGGCGCAGGCCTAACGGACTTCTGGTCGGCAAGATGCGTATTCCTCTGGGTGTTATCGGCATCATTTACGAATCGCGTCCCAATGTTACCGTTGATGCTGCCGCCCTTTGCCTCAAATCGGGGAATGCCGTAATCTTGCGGGGCGGTTCCGAATCAATCAAATCCAATTTAGCCATTGCTTCCATCCTTCAGGGAGTTTTGCGGAAAACATCAATACCTGCGAACGCGATTCAAGTCATTCCGTTGACTGACCGCGAAGCTGTTTCGGCAATGCTGCAATTGGATGAGTATATTGATTTAATCATTCCCCGTGGTGGAGAGGAATTGATTCGCGCCGTAGTCGCTCAATCCAAAATACCGGTACTCAAGCACTATAAAGGAGTCTGCCATATTTTTGTTGACGCGCAGGCCGACATTGATATGGCTGTCAATGTTAGTTTAAACGCCAAGACTCAACGACCCGGTGTGTGCAATGCTCTGGAAACTTTGCTGGTGCATAAAGACATCGCCGGTAAATTTCTGCCGCAGGCGGCAAAAAAATTAAAAAAGGCCGGCGTCGTGATAAGGGGATGTGAAAAGACAAAATTGGTTTTGAAACATATCGAAAAAGCCGGTGAAAATGACTGGTACGCGGAATATCTCGATTTGATTTTGGCAGTTAAAATTGTGGAAGATATTGACGAGGCTATAGCGCATATTGAAAAATACGGTTCTTTGCATACGGAATCAATAATCACGAATGACTATGCCAATTCTCAACGCTTTTTGAACGAGGTCAATTCTTCGACCGTGATGGTCAATGCTTCTACCCGTTTCAGCGATGGTTTTGAACTGGGACTGGGCGCTGAAATCGGCATATCTACGACAAAGCTTCATGCGTTCGGCCCTATGGGGCTGGAAGAATTAACAACAACAAAATTTATAATTTACGGCAACGGACAGGTGAGAACATGAGATGGGGACTTTTAGGGGGAACGTTTGATCCGATTCATTTCGGTCATTTGCGTGGCGCGGAGGAAATGCTGGAAATTTTCAATCTGAATCGCATTATTTTTGTTCCTTCGTCGCGGCCGCCGCATAAACTGGAGGCGGAGATAACGGCTTTTAATCATCGCGAGCACATGATTCGTCTAGCCATTGAAGAAAATGTTAATTTTTCCTTTTCCGAAGTAGAAAAATTGCGCGCCGGCAAATCTTATTCCGTGGAAACGGTGGAATACATTCTCAAAAAGTATATGGAAGATTTAGAACTATTCTTCATTGTCGGTCAGGATGCTTTTCAAGCAGTAACAACATGGAAGGATTGGGAAAGACTTCTGCTGTTGTGCAATTTTGCCGTAATGACCCGTCCCGGCTATGAAAATGTTAAACTCGATGGTATCCTGCCGAAAGAATTTGTCGCCCGATTTACTTACGATGAAAAAATTGACGGATTTAAAGGTCCTACGGGTCACACCATATATTTTCGTCATGTGAGCTTTTTGGATATTTCTTCTTCTCATATGAGAGAGATGATCAAAGCGGATAAATCCGTAAGATATCTTACGCCGGATAAAGTCCGCCAATACATAGCGAAGAACTCTTTATACAAAAAATCCTGAGAATACTTAAATAAGCACTAAAATAAATGTAAATTTTTTGAGGAGAAATATATGACATATAAATTTATTGAACTGGAGATTAAGGATTACATTGCAACAGTAACCATGGCCAGAGAGAAAAGTCTGAACGCTTTGAGTCTGGAATTTGCCGCGGAGATTGCCGGCGTTTTCAAATCACTGGCTGCTATGGATGAAGTGAGGGCGATTATCCTGCGGAGCAAGGCCAGAATTTTTTGTGCTGGTCTGGATTTAATAGATGCCGCCGGAGGTTTTACCCCAACAGCCAGAGGGCCTTTTGATATGATCAAAAAATCACAGCCGTTGTTTGATTGCTGCAACGCCATTGAGGAATGTCCCAAACCGGTCATAGCGGCTGTTCACGGTAAATGCATCGGCGGCGGGCTTCATATTATATCCGCTTGTGATATACGTATTTGCACGGAAGACGCGACTTTCTGTCTCAAAGAACCGAAAATCGGATTATGTGCCGATATGGGCGCGCTACAAAGGCTTCCTTTGATAATAGGGCAGGGATACGCCAGAGAGATAGCTTTTACAGTGGGTGATTATTCCGCGCGGCAGGCCGAGAAAATGGGACTTGTCAATAATGTTTATGCTGATCAAACTGCACTTTACGCGGCCGCCCGGCAAATGGCCGTGCAGATAACCGAAAATTCTCCCCTTGCTATTGAGTGTACTAAAGAGGTTCTCAATTTCAGCCGCTATACAAGCGTCAGCGACGGAATGGCTCTGGCGATACAAAAGAATATGTTCTTATTGACAACGGATGATTTGAAAGAAGCATTTGCAGCTTTTATGGAAAAAAGGACGCCGGATTTTAAGGGAAAATGAATGCCAAGCCGCCTTCATTCGGCTATCTTTGTTGGCATCGTCGTCGGCTTCCTCAACGTATAACCTGAAGGTCGCACGTGTATAATACGCCTCGTCGCCTCCTTCTAGCCCCGCTGAAGCGGGACAGTTCAACTAACGAATTCCAGTTCACTGCGTAACTGTAATTCGAGTTTCACTGCCGCCGCGATATCCTTTTGACTGGGGCGCGACTGAGAGGAACGCAATTAAGACAGTCATTACCTTACCGGGAACTGACGCCTATCAGGCGGCAGATTCCATGCGACTTGGTATCAGTTGGCGTACAATTTTTCTATATCATCTTTGAATTTCTCAAAGACAATCCTGCGCTTCAATTTCAAAGTCGGTGTCAGTTCACCTGTCTCGACACTAAATGCTTTGTCCAGTACCTTATAGTACTTGATCTGTTCGTAACGAGGCAGCGTTTCGTTGACCTCATCCACCTGTTTTTGGATCAATGCCTTAATCTGTTCATTTGCGACAAGATCTTTATCCGAAGATGCCGGGATGCTGTTGTGCTTGGAAAAACGGTGGAGTTCCGCAAAATCGGGAACGATAAGAGCGCAGATATATTTTCTCGCGTCACCGAGGAGGCAGACCTGATCTATATAAGGCTTGTCTGTCAGCGCCAGTTCGATAGGATGGGGAGCAATATTCTTGCCGCCCGAAGTGACAAAGAGTTCTTTCTTGCGGTCGGTGATAAGAAGAAATCCGTCCTTATCAAATTCGCCGATATCACCGGTCTTGAACCATCCGTCCTCAGTGAATGCCTCAGCAGTTGCCTCAGGCAAATTCCAGTATCCTTTGAATACCTGGGGGCCCTTGACAAGAATTTCACCATCTTCGGCAATTTTTTCCTCAGTCCAGAGAGCCGGTTTGCCGACGGTGCCGGGCTTGATCTGCAGTTGATAGGCAATGGTATTATAAGCCAGCGAAAGTCCCAGCGAACGGATCGGATTGGTATAAGGCGACAACCCCTGTGCCTGTTTGGTAACCATCAGATCCACAGTCAAATCAATCATCTTATTGCCAAACCAGCCGGCCTTGATGGGATCAAAGCTGCCGCTGAATTCCGGTTCGTTGAAATTAATTACCGGTGATGTTTCTGTAAGTCCGTAACCCTCGCTAAGCTGAATACCCAGAGAGCGGATAAATACGCAAACATCTTTCGAAAGTTTGCCGCCGCCCGATGCGCCGAGTACGACACGATCCAGACCGGCCATCCTTTTAATGTTATTGAAAACCAGCATGTTGGCCAGTGCGAAGTGAAACATATCAATCATTCCCATTCTTGTGGCGGTTGCCATGGCATTGCAATACTTTTCACCCTGCTTCATTGCCCAATTAAAAAATGACTGTGTGGTCTTGTTCTGCCGGGAGACGATTGATTTTGTGGCGTCAAATATTTTTTCCCATAATCGGGGAATGCTTATTATAACGTTGGGTCTTACTTCCAGCATATTTTTCGGTATTTTTTCGAAGCTTTCTGCAAAAACGAGGATACTTCCTTGTTGAAGCGCTCCTACATGGTAGTCGGTTGTCCTGCCAAAAACGTGACTCAAGGGCAGATGAACGAGGTTCGTTAGATGAAGCCCCAGCTCCCGCTGACGACGAAAGAGTATGGAATTGGAACACTGATGAAGATTTGCTACCCAGTTTTTCTGGGTAAGGATGGCACCTTTCTGCTTTCCAGTAGTTCCTGAAGTATAAATTATGGAAGCGACATCTTCGGGGACGACAGCGTTTATTTTATTTTCTACTTCCTGATCGCTTACCTTTTGTTTTCCTAATGCAATTACCTCTTCAAAAGGATAAACACCTTCCGGCTTGGCGCCATCCCAGGGACTCATCGTTATTATTGTTTCTATGGGCACGCCCTGCGCTTTTGTCTTAAGAGCCAGTTCTGCCCTGTCCTGAGTGGAGGCGATGACAATCTTCGCCCCGCTGTCCGATGTCATATATCCCAATTCTTCCAATGTTAGTGTGGGATAAAGAGGAACGCCGACGGCGCCGCAGGCTTGTATAGCTTGATCGGCGATGATCCATCTTGGTCTACTTTCGGCAAAGATGACTATTCTATCGCCTTTGTTCAATCCTAAAACAATCAAACCTTTAGCAATCCCTATAACTTCGTCGCGAGTCTCTTTCCAGCTTCGCGAGTGCCAGTCTCTGCTCACGCGACTTTCCTTATCGAACTTGCCCCGGAGAAGCTCAACCTGGTCTCCATAACGCAATGCCTGATTATGGAATATCCCACATAAAGTATCCATCCTGTAAGCCATGATACTATCCTTATCTTTTGAACGATTTTTTCCTGTGTAGGCAACTATAATCAAACGAGAAAGAGCATTCAGTTGCTCTTTAAGTCCATTTTCTGCGGAGTTTTCTTCAAAATCTTTTTTTTAAAAAATAAATTTCAAATTTTTATGTATGACCAGAAAAAGTTGAACAATCCCTCGAAGCGAAGGGTATGAGCCCCGCAGTTTACTGTGGAGTTCATACCCGTGGTTTACCCTTATAAATAAAACGCTCCAAAAGACGGTTGTAGTTTGTCCAGTCGGAATCGGCATTGGTAGAATCAGTGATTAACGTTTGAAAAGCGTTAAACTTGGCATCCAGATCATCAATGTAATGGACGACCAAGGCTTCCAGGGTTTTCGGGCGTTTAGGAGACCCGAATTCAAATTCTCCGTGATGACTTAAAATAATATGGCGTAATTCCAGCGCTAATTGCGGGGGGAAATCGGGGATGATGTCAATTTTTTTATCGATCATTTCCACGCCCATGACAATATGGCCGATTAATCTTCCTTCATCGCTGTAGTCAATTATATGATCGTAAGAAAATTCATATATTTTGCCGATATCATGAAGAATACCTCCGGTAATAACCATGTCTTTGTTGAGAGTTGGGTAAAGTTCGGATACTTTTTCTAATAAGCGCACAACCGAGAGTGTATGTTCCAGAAGTCCGCCTAAATAAATATGATGAAAACCTTTAGCCGCTGGCGCTCTCTGAAAAAGCTCCACGGTTTTTTGATCATGAAAGAAAGCTTGCAGCAAATCTTGCAGTGGCTTGGTCTGAATTTTTTCAACATAGGCAAGCATTTCATTAAACATGGCGACAACGTCGCCTTTGGCTGCGGGTAAATAGTCGGCAGATTCGACTTCTTCCCATGCATTCTTTATAATTTTTACGATCGATATTTGAATTGAATTTTTATAATTAGCGGCTTTTCCTTCAATATAAATTATATCGCCTTTCTTAAACTGTTGATCTAATTCAATCGCGTTGTCCCAGACCTTACCATCGAGCTCGCCGGTTTTATCTTTCAGGCGCACGTTCAGATAAGGAGAGCCTTTCAGGGAAAAGGCCATATTCTTTTCGGCAGCCAAAAAGGTGGAAGCTACCTTATCCCCCTGTTTGATGTCTTTGAGATAAATTTCTTTAGTCTTCAAATTTTTACCCGCCTTTCCTGAGAATAAATGTTCATTTTACCTCCGCGGACATAAACGATAAGTATAATATCCGCCTTGTGCAAAAGCTAGACAGCTTTTACCACGTGCGCCATAGGAAGCAATGGTTTTTATCGTCTTGCTCATATCTTTTCCCGTAAAATGCGGTGATCGTCTACTCTTACGGTCAGCTTATTTACATCAAAATATTCCATCAACGGAATAATATATTTGCGCGAAAGGCCGGTTAGATCTTTGAATGTCGCCGGTGTCGCCTTGCCGTCTTTTACCAGCATTGCCTTGTAATCGTCCCTCAATTTGCTCAGGGACTCTCTGGCAAAACATAATTCTTCATTGATTTTGATTAAATCTCCGTCTTTGAGCATCAGTTTGATAATGCTTTGTGCGTTGACTTTTTGATCCTTAAAGTCGTTGACAACATCGGTGAGAGAAGGAGGCGTAAGTCCCGCCTCACTATAAATCCGGGAAATGTTATGACGCAGAGAATCAAGATCGCCGGCCAGTTGCACCTGATGCCCTGCCAGACGAACATTATCTTTTTCGCTTACAATGGTTTCTTTTTTACCAAGGCTCTGCAGTGCCAGATTGAATAATTTTGTCGATATGGTGCGGCCGAGTGTTTCTTTGAGCTGTTCTTTGGAAATGCCCTCCTGCAAAGGTTTTTTTTTATGATAGGCGGCAAGATTTTTACCGATAAGTTCTTCCAACTGATTGTAAAAGTAAGCGGAGATGACAGTTGTATCTTCGCTATCCAGAAGAATCGCTTTTTTGCTGGAAAACAAACTATCCAGAGCTTCGCGGATTTTCTTCGTGTTTACGCCAAGACGAAAGTTAAGTCCGCGCAGATTGATGCCGGAAAACACTGTTCTCTCCATGATTACAGAAATTCTCTCCGGCATCGATCCGCTTCGCAATATATTCAGGTCGGCAATAATTTTCTCGTTTTGCCTTTTATGCTTCAAGGGCAGGGGATCAACAATCTGACCTCCGCCAATCGTTGTTACCGGCGAATAACTGCGTAGAACAAAACGGTCGCCGGCGACAATCACATCTTTATTGGCCAGAATCAATTGAGCAAAAGCTTTTTGTCCCGGAGCAAGCTCATCTTTATCCAGTAATGTTATGCGGGCGATAATTTCGCTTGTGCCCGTATGCAGACGGACGAGCGCTCTGTTCTTCAAGCTTTTGGAATTAGAAGCAAGAAATTCGACAAAAACATCTAGGCGTTGAGATGGCCAGACAGTTTCAGGACGCACAAGAACATTGCCGCGTTCGATGGTCGATTTTTCAACACCTTGAAGATTAATGGCCGTGCGTTGACCAGCCCAAGCTTCATCTACCGGCTTATTATGCACCTGAATGCCTCTAATGCGGGCGGTAATATCTTTGGGAAGTATTTCAATTTCTTCCCCGGTTTTAATATGTTCGGAAACCAGAGTGCCGGTAACGACGGTGCCGAATCCTTTCATCGTAAACACGCGATCTACAGGCAGACGAAAAATTCCATCATCCGTTTTTTCACTGATTTTGCTTACAGCCACATCAATTGCTTTTATCAGATCAGAAATACCTTCTTGTTTAATGGCGGATACCGGTAAAATGGATGCACCTTCTAAAAAAGTTCCCTGGAGGAATTCGGTGATTTCCGATTTTACCAGTTCTAACCATTCTTTTTCGACAAGATCAATTTTGGTTAAGGCAACAATACCTTTGGAAATTCCCAAAAGCGAGCAAATATGTAAATGTTCTTTTGTCTGCGGCATGATGCCCTCGTCCGCGGCAATGACCATCATGACTAAATCAATACCCGCGGCGCCGGAAACCATATTTTTGATGAATTTTTCATGTCCGGGAACATCCACTATGCCGAGTGTCTGACCGGAAGGAAGAGCAAGTGAGGCAAAACCAAGTTCAATTGTAATTCCTCTTTCTTTTTCCTCTTTTAAACGATCAGTATCCACTCCTGTAAGAGCTTTAATTAGCGCAGTTTTTCCGTGATCGACATGACCGGCTGTGCCGAGAACAAAATGTTTCATATTTTTGCCTGTTCGATTTGATAATATATTGCGGAAAATAACAAACTCCTTACATTTTCACAACATTATATTTGATATCAACGTTAAATTGACGAAGTTTGTACCTTGAAGTGAAGAACATCAAATAATTTAATCCTTGAAAATGCCGGGGGGAATTGTTAGAAAATTAAATAGAAGAGGTACTCCTTGCGTATACTTGGTTTGGATTATGGTGAAAAAAGAATTGGCGTGGCGATCTGCGATGAACTTGGGTTCACCGCTCAAGGAAGGCCTACAATAATAAGAAAAACTAAAAAACATGATTGGGAAATTTTAGAAAGTTTAATCAAAAACGACAAGGTAGAGAAAATTGTAATAGGTTATCCGGTTAGACTGGACGGTTCAGAAGGTATCCAGTGCGAAAAAGTAAATCGTTTTATTGCGCTACTGGAGAAAACTTTTTCTATTCCTGTTGTTAAATGGCCGGAGACACTTTCTACCAAAGAAGCTGAAGAAATACTGATCACCTCCGGGATCCGTTGGAAAAAAAGAAAAAAAATGGTGGATAAATTGGCCGCCTGCCTGATCCTTCAAGGCTACTTGGATTCTATCGCTAAATAGTTTCAAAATTAATTCCGCAAAAAATATGAAAAAATTGAAGAAAAAAAATACTTATAAAAAACCGGGCGGAACAACCAATTCTGTAGATGGAAATAAACGACGAGCGAAGGTATGGATGAAGCAACTTCTCTCGTTTAAATTTTTTAAGATGCCCCGTCTTGCAGGCAGAGTAAGTCGCTACGTTATTCTATTTTTTGCTGTTGTTGTGCTCTTTTGTGTTCTGTTGATAAATTATTCAACCAATCCCATTGATAATAAAAATATGACTATACTGGTCGATATCCCCACTGGCTCCAGCTTTCTAAAAGTTACGGAAATACTCAATCAGTCAGGGCTCATTAAATCTCGCATTTTCTTTTATAGCTTGACTATAATAAAAAACGCTAGACGCCATATTCGCGCCGGCGAATATGAATTTAACACTTCCCTGACACCTTCGGCTATGATTGACAAATTATTGCACGGAGAAATTAAAATTCATAAAGTCATTATCCGTGAAGATTTATCTTTGCGGGAAATCGCCGCAATCTTGGATAAAGAAAAACTAATTAATAAAGATGACTTTTTTGAATTGGCCGGCGATGAAGATTTTTTAGAATCTTTAAATATTAAGGCAGATTCAATAGAAGGATACCTTTTTCCAGAGACTTACTTTTTTGACCGTTCGATGAGCACGCGCCAAATTATGAAAATAATGGTAAATCAGTTTTGGAAAGAAGTTACACCGGAAATAATTAAAAGAGCTGGAGAGCTTGGGTTTAACACTCATCGGTTTGTTACCATTGCCTCCATGATCGGCAAAGAGTCAGGTGACGGTGTGGAAAAGCCCATGATTTCAGCGGTATTTCATAACAGGCTCAGAAAGAAAATGCGCTTACAAAGCGATCCAACGGCAGTTTATGATTTGAATAATTTTGACGGAAAAATACTGCGCAGTCATTTGAAAAGAAAGTCGCCTTATAACACTTATGTCAGAAAAGGTTTGCCACCGGGACCAATCGCCAATCCGGGATTGACTTCCTTAGAAGCGGCGCTTAATCCGGCACCTGTTAATTATCTTTATTTTGTTTCCAAAAAAGACGGTACGCACTATTTTTCAAATTCTTTAGTTCAGCATAATCAGGCAATAAAACGTTATCAATATATTAATCATTAATCAATACAAAAACTTAAATAGTCAGACCTTGAACAAAAAATGATGAAAAAAATCCTTTGATTTGTAAATCGACATTTTCGTTTCCACAATTTTTCCATTTCAAAATTATTGTGAAACTCCAATTCCGAAAGCGAAGCGTATTGGAATTGGTAAGTTGAACAATCCCGCCAAGTGGATTGAAGTTTCTTTTTCTCTATTTCCCCAGTGATTTTAAGTTAGTTAATCGAAAAAAAGTTAAATTTTTTGCTTGACAAAGGCAAATACCACCTTTATAGTTGGCCCATGTGGAGTAAAGTGGTTTATCGTGGAGGATATTAATGTCTGTATTTAGGGGTCAATATCATCACAATATTGATGAAAAGGGAAGAATAATTTTCCCTTCCAAATTCCGTGAAATATTTGCGGATGAATACGACAACCGGATGGTTATTACCAACTGGGATCAGTACCTAATGGTTTTCCCTTACGATGAATGGCTGGTAATTGAGGAAAAAGTAGCTCATCAATCCAAATTGCGCAAGGAGGTAAGGTCGTTTCAACGCTTCTTTATGTCCGGGGCGGTTGATTGCAATCTTGATGGACAGGGACGTGTGCTTATCCCGCCGACTCTGCGCGAATATGCCAAATTGGAAAAAGATATTGTTCTGGCCGGAATGCTGAAAGTAATCGAAATCTGGTCGAAAGATCGTTTTGAAGAGGAGATGAAAAAGGCCGGCAGTGAAATTGACAAGTGCACTAACTTCATAGCTGATCTGGGAATATAAATCATGATTGCCGACTTCTATCACGAGCCGGTAATGCTTAAAGAAGTTATTGATTCTCTTTTAATTAGTAAAACGGGAATTTACGTGGATGGCACTGTGGGGGGCGCAGGTCATTCTCATGCGATACTCAAAGAAACAGATGCGTTTTTAGTGGGAATTGATTGTGATGACCATGCTTTGCAGTTTGCAGAGTCGCGGCTGGCGGAGTTTGGTTCACGTAAGATTCTGATAAAAGCTAATTTTGCCGATTTAGGCAAAGTACTGGAAAATTTGAATATAGGGAAAGTTGATGGCGTTCTTCTGGATTTGGGCGTTTCTTCCCATCAACTGAATACAGCTCAAAGAGGATTTAGTTTTAATCAAGAGGCGCTGCTCGACATGCGGATGGATCGCAGCCTGAAAATCAGCG
>Ga0209777_10007297_pt1 | contig 12292 bp, 15 predicted proteins | sample FrelakmetHBP12HB_FD_187147 | JGI IMG/M metagenome (GOLD analysis project Ga0209777, IMG submission 187147) | Freshwater lake sediment microbial communities from the University of Notre Dame, USA, for methane emissions studies -HBP12 HB (SPAdes)... | ecosystem: Environmental > Aquatic >... | reverse complement strand
TAGTCCCAACTCGGCTGGGGTTGTTATTGATGCTATACGGTGTATGAAATTAGCTATGAATCAAGGACTTGGTGGAACATTACGAGAACCTTCGGCATACTTCATGAAACATCCTCCTACCCAACTGGAAGACGTAAAGGCCAGAGAGATTCTGGACGACTGGATAAAAACATGTCAATCGCTCCTGTAAACCTTTTGTATGGATACGAAAGAGTGGAAGGTGGTGTACTGGCATTAGGTATACATTTGGCAAAATCGTTGACAGTGTTAGATGTAGATTGCCGAATAATCAAGATAGGCAAGCGAGGTCTCAAATCTGCTAGTGGTATACCAATATTTTCTGTACCAGAAGAGGAATTTGTAAATTACCTTATACCTGGTCGTTCGGTTGTTGTGAATATGGCTGATCTTTACTTATATACTCCAAGTCGGAGTAGATGGGCAAAAGTGAATGAACAGATATTCTTCAGCGATATACCCATTGTGATACACGATGCTAAATGTTTCACGCTTGACCACCGAGGTCACACAATGCCAGACTGTAAATATATCGTTTGTCGTAAAGCTGTATATAACTATATGGATCAGGCTGAATATAATGCTACTCTTGTACCTTATCCATATTATTCGGTTGATTGCCAAATTCCTGATATTGGCAGACGTCCTCGTAACGCAATATGCCATTCACGGATTGCGCCAGAGAAAGGTATTGAGATTATATTACAAGCCAATGAGGCATTGCTAGACGACAAGAAGGTTTTGCTAATAGGTGGACGCAATATGATGTTTGTAAACTTTAGGTTACGTAAATCATATCCAGACTGGGAAAAGAGTTGGAGAGAGATTGATGGCTTATACGACTACCCACTGCATTACAATTCGGCTATGTTGCAAAAATTGTTGACAGAAACTGATTATTCTGTTGACCTTACATATTTACCGTTATCTGGCAGTAGCGTACAATACACTTTTCTGGAAGCTATGTCTGCTGGATGTCATCTTATACTAAATCAGGACTGGATACAAGGCATAGGAGATATGATACCAGGCTGGAATTGTACAACGATAAGTAGTCCGACTGAACTAGCTCAAACTCTAATGCGACCTGCTATAAAGTTTGATTGTCGATCTGTCCTTGACCAATTCAAACCTAATATAACTGTGCCTAAATGGATGGAGGCTATAAATGGGTGAACACTCTGATTTACCTGATGGATTAGCTGAACGTAATCCGGAATGGCATATGCAAAAGTTCATGCAGTTTACAGAACGCAAGCAATCGGTAAACGAGCCTAGCCCGCATCTGGCAATGGTTGGCTATATGTCATCAGGTCTCAAGACAATCGAGAAAGTATGGCGCATTGGATGCTACGCTATTCCTTATTCATTACCTATTGGTATGATGATGTGGGAACAATTCGACGCCGATCAAGCTATGGCAAATCCTGGCAAGGTTGCTGAATGGGTCGAACATAATTGGCAAGGTGTGTTAGCTGGCACAAGGCGTGAGCGTCGATGTGTTCGAACATTCAAGAAATACAACGAATGCACTTTAGGGTATATCCAGTTCATGAAAGAAGGTTTACCCAAAATCCTTGCGCTGGATAAGACTTTGCCACTTGCAGAATATTACGAAAAGGTTTGGGACGAAGTTGGCAAAGTCAAATTCTTCGGCAGATATATCGGAATTCGGGTTGTGGAAGGTTTACGCCGCTTCTGTAATATACCGGCTGAACTTCCTGACATTAGGTCAATGGGTGCATGGTCTCCACGTAAATGCCTAGTATATATATGGCCAGACAAAGCTGATGTATTGCTAAACGAGTCAGCCAAAAACAATAAGGAGACCGAGCAATTGGCGTGGCAACTGTCTGATATAGTCAAAGCAAAAGTTCCAACTGCCACTCACTACATTGTAGCTGCTATGTTATGTGAATACCGTGATGCTTTCGAAGACCGTCGCCAATATGTGGGATGGACTATCGATCAGGAACCTCTACTATTCAAAAAGTCTGCCCTGTATTTTGGTAGTTCACTGGATGCCGACTTATTCTGGAAAACCCGCACTGCTCTATTTCCAATGCAAACTTTAGGGGAATGGAATAAGTGGGAAGGTACTCGTTGGGATCTCACTAATATCCTACGAGACTATGGTTATGTATGGAGTGACCTTGAATATGACTACGGAAGAACAACTGACTTTAGAAATCCCGTCCGACGCAATTGAGAAAGCTACTCGCAAAGGCGTAAACGAGATTTGGCCTAAATTGATTTTCCAGCGTGGCCAAATTATGTCGTGGTCACTTCCAGAGAAAGTGAAGTTTTTCCAGATACACAATATAGGTATGGTTGTGAACTTCTGGTCTAAGTTGGATGCCGACATGAGTGAGGCAGGTGTGATATATGTATATGCTCCAACTCCTCATTCAGAGGACATGTTAGATGAGGATAAGTTTATATTAGCAGACTACGTAGCAAACTATATACATTCCAGTTCACATAAAGCTGTACTGATACTTTGTGAAGCCGGAAAGACTAGATCAGTATTTTTTACTATCCTAGTTTTGTCAAGAGCAGTCAATATACCCAAGTTGGCAGCTTACAGAATTGTGGATAGCAAAGTAAAACACAGTCTAAAAGGCTTTATGCTTGAATATTTGGGTGTAGATACCCATCATAACTGAACTCTCAATGGGAAGCTCTAGGAGAAAACCCACCCTCTGGGCCGTAAATTATTACCCCTTGAACTGTAAAATTGCTCCTAGACCTCCCCAGAGACCTTTTTCACGCTTGTAATTATAAGGAGACAGAAAATGCCGTATATCATAGGATTTGGTGGAGAACCTGCTACTGGGAAGTCTACGGTCATGAAAACTGCCATGGCGAAGTATGCTACGGATTGGAGACCATACGAAATCAAGGGTTATGGAATGGCTATCAAATGCATGGTGTCTGATCAGAAGCAAATAACTGTGCTTGGGCAATATCTGCCAGGTGAGACTTTTGGTGGAACTGACAGGATGTCAATGTCCATTCAGCCAACAGTGGTCAAAATGTTATCGCATGGCATTGAAAATAAAAGTTGGGGATTTTGGTTTGAAGGCGACCGTCTATTCAATGCTAAATTTCTGCATTACCTAATAGACGAGTTACGATGGCCTCATTTCTTTTTCTTGATTGCCGCGAAACAGGAGTCAATAGAATCCAGACATGCTTTGCGTGACAACCAAAATGCTATCTGGCTTATAGGTCGTCGAACTAAAGTAGCTAATCTCAAAAGGGATTTCAATCTTGTAGTATTTGATAATAACAATGCACAGGATTTGATACATGATGCAGACCTTATATGCAACATGAGTAAGACTTTACGATTACAATCAGAGAGGCAGTTCTATGCATGATCTAGAGAAAGAATATTACACAAGTCCTAGATGGACTGCGGAGTTACTAGACTGTAGCCTTCCCATGACGTTTGACACGTACAATAATTGCGCGTTCAACTGTTTACCAGGAGAAGTAACAGTTCTATTAAGCAATGGAAAGAAAAAGAAGATAGAGGAACTCAGAATAGGCGACAAACTATGGTCGTATGATACAACGGACATGTCTATCCAGGAGTCAACTGTTACAAAAATTGCCAAAAGGTATACCAAGGACATTGTGAGAATTAAAAGTACTCGCTCGATAAGAGCTACTGCAGATCACCTTATATACACTAGAAATGGTTGGGTAAAAGCCGGAAATATCGTGGAAGGTAACGAAATTCTCACTATATATAAAGGTAATGTTATATCAACTGATCCTTCGCATAATCCTTCATTGACTCCAGAAGGACTCAAAAAGGCTTCTTTGAGAATGAAGAAATTGTGGAAAGATGGTACTCTGAAACATCATGACTATCCGCAGCAAAGGAAAGCCGCCTCTGATTGGCTAAAGTTACATAATCCTTCGAAGACACCAGAAGGCAGAAAAAGATGTTCTGAAATGATGTTGGCCAGAATGGACAAGGGGATCACTCCTGGTAAATTCCGATACGGTATGGGAAATTACAGTAGTGGACAATCAGCTCTGTATGAGATCCTAGATAATCTCAAAATAGATTACAAAAAGGAATATTGTTTTCGGGCTGATAAAAAGTGTCCCAACAAGTCAAGGGTGTTCGTAGATGCTTTTATACCTGAACAGAAATTGGTGATAGAGTACGATGGATTTCCTTATCATTCTTTCAAGGACACAATAGAGAATGATAAAGCTAGAGACCAATGGTTAAAAGAGAAGGGACTTACTGTATTAAGAATTGTCGGCAATGAAATACAGAATCCCGAAAAAGTTTCTCAGACTATTATTAGAACCAATCATAGAGTATTTAGAAAAGTAAAGGATGTTACAAGATACGATAAGAAAAACTCTATGAAACTTGGAGAAGGATGGGTCTATGACATAGAGCTAGATAAATGGCACAACTTTGTAGCTAATAACATTCTAGTACACAATTGCATGTACTGTTTCAGTTTCTTCAAACGAGCTAACGACCCTGCCACTAAAGAAGCGTATCTCGAACATAGAGTTAAGGCTGTTGATATCAGACGCATCATGAATATGTTCAAAGATCCTGATAAGTATGGTGGGCAATTCACCTACTATATCAAGAATAGGATACCGATGCAGTGGGGTGGTCTGAGTGATGGCTTTGATTACTACGAGAAGAAGTTCAGACTGTCACTGGAACTGCTCAAGTTCTTCAAAGAGATAAATTATCCGATATCCATTTCCACCAAAGGAACTTGGTTTGTCAAAGATCCTGAATACGTCAAAGTGTTATACGGTGCATCTAATGTCCATTGGAAAGTAAGTATTATCACACTAGATGAGGAGAAGGCTAGGATAGTGGAAAAGAGGGTACCTCCTCCGATGGAACGATTTGAAACTTTGCGTATACTCAAAGACCTTGGTGCTGGAGGTACTACTTTACGGTTCCGTCCATTCATCATTGGTGTTAGTGAAGATACAATGGATGAGATGGTTCACCAGGCCGCTATCGCCAAATGTGACTCAGTGACTACCGAGTTCCTTTGTCTTGAATCCAGAGCTACTGGTACAGCTGCTGAACGGTTTGCAGAAATTAGCCGAGCTGCTGGATTCGATGTTGTAGATTATTACCGTAAAAATTCAGCCAAGGCCAGTGGCCTCATGCGATTGTCCTATGAAATCAAGCGGCCATACATTGAGCAGTTCAAACAACAGTGTGCTAAATATGGATTGGATTTCTTTGTGAGTGATGCTCATCATAAGGGAGAATCCTGTACTGCTGCTTGCTGCGGTTTACCTCGTACACCAATGTTTGCCAACTATGCCAAAGGCCACTTTGCCGAAGCTTTGCAAATAGCCAAACGCAAGGGATTTGTAGTATGGAACGATATAGCCGCAAATGCTGATTATCTCAAGGTAATCAATTTTGTGCAAGCCGAGGGTTTCCCGATGGATACCCCTGAGCGTGCTAAACGTAAGTACCAATCTCTGTTTGATTATATGCACGAATTGTGGAACACACCATCATCATTCATGGGACCAGCTAGATATTTCTCCGGAGCTGTGGCTTCGGCGAGTACAGACGAAAATGGTGATATTGTGTATATATACAACCGACCTTATGTAGAACGTGCAAAGGAGGTAAATTCTGTGATTGAAATGGTTGGAAGCTATACGGAGGAACAAGTTAAGACTATAGAATCACACCCTTGGGTAAAATATCCAGTATGTATTATCTCCAAGGGACGAGCTCCCAGCGCAATTACAATGGATGCCCTGACAGCTTCTGGTATCAATTTCAAGATATTGTGTCCAGTGAGTCAATATGATGCATACTTTGAAAAGTTTGGTGATGTTCTGTATGGTGTTCCAGATGAATGCTCAGTTGCACAAGCAAGGCAAGAAGCTCTAAACTACGCTAAAGTAATTGAGGCAAAAAGAGTATGGATTCTCGATGACGATTTAGTGTTTGTAAAGCCAGCTGATGCTACGTTATCGGTTGTTGAATATACAGTAGACAATTATGACAATATCATAATGGCGTCACCTGGTTTGGAAACTTCAAAGTCAGAGGATCCTTGGGATATCGACAAAGTGTTACCAGTAAAGTGTTTGTTAGTATCTACTCAAACGAATATCCCATTTAGAAATCACGCTGACTTTCCGATGTTGGGCCATACAGAGTTTGCCTTGGAACATATGGCCACTGGAAAGTGGCATGTGTTAGTTGACAACCGTTTTAGAGTTTCTACAAAGTGGTTACCAGGTGGAATGAACTGGGCTTATATCGCAGAGAACGGTAAGCTGATTAGTAGAGCATCTCACGCTATTCATGAACTATATAAGCATAATACTTATGTAGATGATAATAACATATTGCAAATCAATTGGAAGACATTCCGAGGCGGGGCAATGCCCGTCATCCTCAAGGCTATGATGGCCGCAGACAAAGAAAAGGAGAAAGATGGCTGAAATAGATAGCACGTTTACTGTAATGGCAACCAAGCTGGAAATCAGAAAGATTTACACACCCCTGTATTATGGCACTAATAAATGGATAGAGCGTGGATTCTTTTACAAGGTCGCTGCTAGCAGATTCAATCCCGAATACATTGTGTTTCACCCAGACGATTTCGCTTTGGTAGACGCTGCTCTACCGCTTCGTATTCTGACACCTATCAATCGGTGGCATCCATCTCTAACTTGGATGACATATAATCCGGAGGTAAATCGAAATGGGTGAACATACTGGAATTAGCTGGTGCGAATAAGTATGGCGCACACAGAAGAAACTAAACAGAAAATCAAGGAAGCATGGAAAAAGCGTAAGCCAACTTTTGTTCCTCCATTCAAAGGCAAAAAGATGAGTGATGAAACTCGAGCGAAGATGAGAGAGGCATATAAAAATCATCCTCCAAATCATCTTGGCAAAAAACACACTGCTGAAACCAAAGCTAGGATTTCTGCTATCACAATGGAGAGAACTCCAAGAGGCAAAAATCATTATGCTTACAAGACTGGACTTCGACAACGCAACCTTGATGCCCGTAGAACTATTGAATATCGCAAATGGAGAGAAGCTGTATTTTCACGAGACAATTACACATGTCAGGATTGTGGAGATAAGCGGGGTGGAAATCTTCGTGCTCACCATCTTATGCCATTTATAAAATATCCTGAACTACGGTTTGAGTTATCCAATGGAATTACTCTGTGTGATACTTGCCATAACATACGCCATAAAAAAGATGGATACAAGGAGAGAAAACATAATGGGAGAAAAGACTAATATAAGTTGGTGTGACCACACGTTTAACGCCTGGATTGGTTGCACCAAAGTTAGTGACGGTTGCACAAACTGCTACGCTGAGCGCGAGAACAATATATTCAAATGGGTAGACCAGTGGGGTATCCATGGAACTCGTAAACTGACTAGTAAAGGTAACTGGAAAAATCCTATCAAGTGGACTACCCAGGCTCATAACGAAGGCAAACACCATAAGGTATTTTGTGCTAGTCTTGCAGATATCTTCGAAGACCGTCCGGAATTGATTCCATGGCGAGCCGAACTGTTTGAACTCATTGTAGATACCCCTGATCTAGATTGGCTATTGCTTACCAAACGTCCTGAGAATATCCGTCCCATGTTGTTCCGTGAATTTGGTAGTTACGAAGAGGACATCATCTGCCCCGATAATATATGGATGGGAATTACTACCGAGAATCAGGAGATGTTTGACAAACGTATAACTCTCCTGCTTGATACTCCAGCAAGTATCAAATTTATTTCCGTTGAGCCAATGCTTGGGCCTATCAATATCCTTGACCCTGTAATTGAAAGAATAGATTGGGTAATATGCGGTGGTGAGAGTGGCCCAAATGCTAGGCCATTAGATTTGAACTGGGTGCGTGGTTTAGAGGAACAATGTGATTGGTCAAATACCCCATTCTTCTTTAAGCAGAATGGTGGCAACAAAAAGATAGACGGTCATTGGGGCGGTGACCTTTTCAATGGCAAACAATTTCATAATTTTCCAAAAGGAGTTTGATATGAAACATTTAGCGACATCGGCCTTGCTCGATTGCAATTGTATTGTCGAGTTGGAAGTACCTTCTGTAGTTGAGCTTCCCCAGGCCGGGAAGGAGGTTGAGCATTTCTGTCAGAAGGTAAATAAAGTTATTGTCAGTAAACTGGTCAAAGCTTCTGGTGCATACTGGATCTTGGATGAAACCAAAGATGTTACACCAGAAGGTCAAATGTCATTTATCAAAGAGGAGAAATAGGTAATGGCACTAGAAGAACAGCATGTATACCATCACTCAGAAGGGCCGAAACTCAATATATCGGTTGAGAAGAATAGCCGAGGTTACAACTACTCGGCAACAGTTACGAATGCCTCCGAAGTTCCAGAAGCCATGAAAATCCTAAAGGATGCAGTGGCTGCACTCCGTAAGGAATTCGAACCTGAACAATCCGTTACTTCTTCTGCTCCATTTTAGTCTGGTCAAAGCAACCAAACTAAAGCACCCATCATTGACCTAGTCAGTATGGGTGCTTTTTATTACCTATAATTTAGACTAATTTTATAAAATTCATATTATTATATATAGGTAGACCGAGCCTCCATGGAGGTAGAAGCTCGGTCTGTCCTATGGTTCAACGGAGGAGAAATGAGAGAGTCCGTTGTACCTGCTACTGTGGCTAACCGTCGGCTTTGGTAATCGCGTGGAACGTCTGCTGCGCACCAAAGGCAACGATAAACCCAAGGATAATCTTGAAGAAGGGGTCAATCTTGGCCAATATATCCGGTGATACAAATGTTAGAACAGCATAGAATATCACCGCGATTATGGCTGCAAATGTAAAGTTGAGTACCTTCTTCCAGTTCACGCTAAGGCCCAAGAACCATTTCCACTTTTCCAGAAGGTATGACGCGATAATCAACGCCCCTCCTGAATAGATAACCCAATAGAAGAAACTTGGGAGATCCGTGATATCTCCTGTGACACCTTGTGCCTGAGGAGCCATTAGCATCTTTGCTGATGCTAGTATTGGCAATGCCAACATGGCCATTAGTATTGCCACAAAAATAAGGATCCTTACAGTCTTCATGCTGAACTCCTTTTCTAAATCCTGCTCATGCAGGTTGAACACTATTTTAGGAACTCTTTCGCTATACTGACAATGGACAGTAGAATGCCTATACCCGATATAACAAGAGCTACATTCACGGCACTCTGGTTGGCTTTGGTCTCTAAAGATAGTTTGAAATCTTGTAATGCTCGCAACTCAATTTCAGTTGATTTCATATAAGCTTCGTGCTCTGGTTTGGTAAAGAAACGAGATTGAGTGTCACGCAAAGCTTCTCGAAACTCGTTCATTGTCGCAAGACGTGTATCCATTGCTTTGAGTGCCAAATTACGTGCTTCTTCTATGGTTATGAATCTATCATCAATTCTCTTACATTTTTCTTCGATAAGCATCTCAATATTGTTTAACCACAATGTGAAATATTCACGTAGACCTACTGAAGTGCCATTGGAAGTTTTGTGTGTGTCGTGATCTGTCATGCGCTCTCCAGTAATTACTTTACTTGGTCTAGACATGTTTTCGCCTTATCCATTCTAATATAAATATCAGTATAGTGATCCATATAGTACCTACACAAATCCCAATTACAATAGCAATTGTATTTGGGGTGATCACTTAGACCTTTATTAGGTAAACAAAGAAAGCCCATGTACCATCAGTCAACTGAACATAACCATTTGTCATATTCATAGGACTGATAACGTGAAGTACTGTACCCTTATCTGCATAGCGTACCCAGGCCCCTGTGCTCGAGGAGGTTGCCCGGATGTTTATCCGTACAGCATTTACTTTGTAATCTACATGCGGCGGTAATGTAGGAGTCACTACCGGAGGAGTCGGAATTGGAAGATTGTTCAGCATCCATATCATGAATGTTTTGCTAAACACCGATACATCAAGCGGTTGTCGACCTCCGTAGATATTGAGATACTGTTGATATACTCCTGGCAGTATACAGCGGTCTCCTGTGAATTGGTGTCCAACCACTTGTTGTGGGATCATTCCAGGTGCGAGATGAAGTTCATAGTCCGGCATCCAAAACGATTGTAATGTGTACCAATCCATTGGAGTTACCTTAGCAGGCTCCTTCTCATACTCAGCAGTCCATATCCAGTATTTACCTAACCACAACTTCATCTCTGGAGCATAAGCATCTGTGAACCACTTTGCAGTATAGACTCCAGACTTTGGTATCTGATCATGTAGCCGCTGAGTGAAACGGCGATATTGTTCCGACCGCAATTTCATATCCATCGGAGCACCATGGTCTTCGCAATCAGCCCAGGCAAATTTGACTGGATAACCATTCACAAATATCTGATTGACAAACCAGTCTGCCTCGATGATTGGATCACACTGTGGATAGTAGTAATAATAGGCTTGCATTACCAATGGACTAGCCGCAATCTGATCAGCTATTCGCCGGCAATTTGTGTTCAGGACAGCTTTGCCATTCACCCATTGTTTATACAAGCCGAGGATTACTGATGTGACACCACCGTCTAGCAACTCATAGATGTTCAGATGGTGATTCCACATTGATACATCTATTACTAATTCTCGCGGAGCTATAATCTGCATATTATTTGCCTCCTACCTTGTCCTTGGCGTCAATCAATGCTTGCAAGGTCTGCGCAGTGACAAGAGGAATGAAGACTTCGTTCTTTTCAACAATATCTCGTAGTGCTGAGAAGTCAGAATCATCGATATCGGCACTATCTTTCTTGTAGAAGCGTTGCGCCAGAGCATAAGCCTTCAGCGTATTGAACTGTTCCTGTTTCTTAACTGTCAGTAGTGTTGATAGTACTGAACCTACAGTCAGCGGTGGACCTTTCACAAATATGGGTTTCCCATCGACAATGTTGGGTTCCGTATCTTCAAGACAGGAGTCGCCATTCAGCTTGACAATTATCTTTCCAGTATTGATTTTCATTTCATCCTCCAGTTATATAGTAGAACAACCAAATTTCAACCTTACCTGCGGTAAAGGTTGCCGTACCGATTGTGCAGTTAATATTGCCACCTGCTGTCATTCTCAATGGTGCCGCAAAGGTGGGAACGATGGTTTTGATATAGTCTGTGACCAATGTCGTGTATACGGCTGCCGCCAATAATGATGTAGACGAAGAACCTGCCGACGTTCCAAAGGCTAGTGTACCACCTACTCCGGCTGCGCATTGGGTAATTACATGGATAGCACCACCAACAATAACTGCATTCGCGGGAATAGCGGTGGTGATGGCAATGGCAAATGTTCCGGCTGTGTGTTGATCAGTTGCATAGTCATAGCAACCGTAAGCACATCCAAAGCTGCTGGTAACTGCTGGTGCTCGACCAGCGGCTCGCAGTCCAAGGTTGGAGAGAGCTAATGACAGGGATGTTACAGCAGTTGGTTGAACTACGGGAGAGGCACCAAAGAAGCCTATCTTACTGCCGAGGTTGTTGAAGAATACATCACCAGCATTGGTATAGATGGAGTAGTTGTTAGTGATTGCTCCAGATATAGCATCAATATATAGTCCATAAGCATTAGTGACATAAGCTGCACCTTGGTTAGCAACATATAAGCCACGGAGAGTAGTAATTGCCCCTGTATTACCTCCATCAAGATATGGGGCAGCAACAGTAAGACCATTTCCTGTTGTTATTGTTCCACCGTGTGCAGCACCATAGAAATTCATTCCAACATAGAAACCATGAGCAGTTGTTATTGTACCAGTACCATCTAGACCCACAGTGCCGGTGCAGCCAATAGTTTGACCGAGATCATGTGTCCCTTGTTTTATTACTTGAAAAGCTACGCCAATAGTAGCTTGAGCACTGTTTGAAGGGGGATTGACATAAGCACTTGATGTCAATCCGTATTGATAAGCCGAACCATCAAATGTGCCCCAGATTGTAAGCTGTGTATTAGTTTGAGGATCACCACCAATTCCAACTATGTCTCCGAAACGTACCAATCCTGCGGAAGTATAAATGGCATAAGCTGGATTGACAGAACCTGATTGAGAATCAATCAATATCCCATAGGCATTGGTAACATAGGCTGCACCCTGATTAGCAATAAATAAACCCGCGATTTGTCCTATCGTGCCTGTATTTCCCGCCTCTCGATAAGGAGCAGAAGCTGCAAATACGTAGGCGGCTGTATATACTCCTGCATGTGAGATC
>Ga0209777_10007296_pt1 | contig 12293 bp, 7 predicted proteins | sample FrelakmetHBP12HB_FD_187147 | JGI IMG/M metagenome (GOLD analysis project Ga0209777, IMG submission 187147) | Freshwater lake sediment microbial communities from the University of Notre Dame, USA, for methane emissions studies -HBP12 HB (SPAdes)... | ecosystem: Environmental > Aquatic >... | reverse complement strand
CTGGTTTTCCATTTTTCACTCCGATTATCCCTTCAATTGGACCGAAGTGCGCGATGAATGGACGCATGGCAGCGTTCCTCTTCAAATTTTAAAAAAAATGGGCTACCGAATCCGCGTCTACTCCGGCGCAGACCTATCCTATTTCAACATGGATCAAGTGGTTTTCGGACAAAATCGACAGCTCGCCGATTCTGTCAGTGAATTTTCCTTGCAAAAAGAACTCAATCCTTGCGACCGGGATCAACTCGCCATAGAAGCCCTGACTGAAACTGCGCTGAAAGAACGCGAAGGGACGGTTTTTATACTATTTCTCGACTCGACCCATTCGGAATATAGCGCGCCCAAGAACTTTCCCCACCCTTTTCAACCTGAATCCGCTTCAATCGACTATCTTGCAATTTCCCAATCTTCCCATGACCTCGACCTGCTAAAAAATCGCTACCGCAACTCGATCTACTGGGTCGATCATCTCGTTGGTACTTTTTTTAAAAAACTAAAAGAGGAGAGCCTTTATAATGAATCAGTGATCGTTTTCACCGGCGATCATGGAGAAGAATTTTTTGAAGACGGGGCTCTATTTCATGGAACGCATATCAACGTTTGGCAAACGAAAATTCCGCTTTTCTTTAAAATCCCGCTCTCTCACCCAAAATTAACCTCTCCGCTTTCAACCCATCTCGACATCTTCCCGACACTACTGCATATATTAACCGGACGATCACAATGGGATAACTACTTCGACGGCCAATCGCTCTTTGCACCCGATCGATGGCCATATGCTCTTTGTGTACAGCATAATGGCCCCGATGTTCCTTATGAATTTTCCCTAAGCAATGGACAAGACAAACTGTACGCTCGTTTTCTCAATCCGCCATTCATCCATTCGATTCCCGGCATTGAGCTACTCTCTTTGAATACAACGGATGGAAACGAAATGGAACCGACAGAAGAGATCGTCCAAGCCCATTTTTCAAAAGCATTCGGCCCTCTAATCCTTCGTAGCGAGCCAAAGTAAATCTTTCGCAAACAGCCGATTTAAACCGACGGGCATCGATGGCGAAACCCTTAAGAAGGGCAAAATCTTTCCCTGAATAGGGATGATCTCAACATTAGAAAATCGCTTGGAAAGCAGCCGGTCAAGAGTTTGATACGAAAACATTCTCACATGCGTCGGATCGTTCTCAAAATCATTGCCGAATAAAAATTTCATCCTGTTTCTCATCCGAAACGCGTTCGGTACAGAGCCGATAAAAACCCCATTAGGACGCAAAGAAGCGCACACACGATCTAAAAACCCTTCCATGGAATAGAGATGTTCCAAAATCTCGCAAGCCACGATAGCATCAAAGGATTTCTCTTCAAAGGGCCACTCTGAATTGAGATCGACCCACCTTGTCTCAATTCCCAAATTTTTTTGAGCCAATGCAAGCGCCTTACGATCGATATCAACGCCGATCACTTCATTCGCCTTTGCATAAAAACGGGTCAGCATGCCATCGCGGCATCCCAAATCAAGAACCTTTTTCCCGGTTCCAATCCATTGCTGTAAGTAAGGGCCTCTGACACCATGGCAAAACAAATATCCATAGCGCTTTCCCCTTTCATGATGCTCTTGGTATTGAGCCTCGAGTTTGTCTTTGTTCATTTGTGCCTACAAGAGGATGAAAAAAACAATAATCACAGCTCTTATTTTTTTTTGCCCGTTCTTTTGTAGGTTCAAGAGTATTTGAATGGATTGAAGAACTCCTACCTGAAAGGAGGAGATTCTTCAATATTTTGCACCTGCATTATCAGCGCAGAGCAGGCAGAGAATCGCAGAGGACGCAGAGAAATTTGTTATTGTGTGTGCGACCTCTGCGATTCTCTGCCTTCTTCTCTGCGCTGATATAAAAAAATAACATTATGCGACCAATGGCTTTTTTTCGACCATGGAAAGGTACCGATTTCCCTGATGAACCAAAAAAAGGCGCTTCCTTTAGAGGGAAACGCCTTTTTAATGGGCAGCCTTATGAATTCTGTGCAGGTAGCGGTATCGAAGCAAATTTTCTGAATTCGGTAACAATCGATTGCGGAACACGTGAATTCATTTTGATAAAGTCATTGATAAACGGCTCTGCCCAAGCCCTCAATTCGCCATACGTCGAATGAGAATCCTGGCTCATCGATTGAAACTTTGCACTCAGCTCCTTCAAAAGAAGCACGCCTTCTTGTAAAGGCTCGATTTCCTTCGTATAGGTAGCTGATATATAGCCTTTTAAAGTTTCATTCGATCCTTTTAAATGGCTATTTTCATGAATCAAACGATGATTTTCCAGCTCTCTATCGCGTCTGGCTTGTTCGTATTTATTACTCGCGTTTTTATATTCCCCTATTAGATTGTTCGAAGCCCCATTGCAGAGCTCCCCAATGGCGTTCTGATCGGAATCGATCGGCGAGCTGTCTGCATTTTTCAATCCATATTTTTTAATCAACCAAGCCCAATCTTCTGTGCGGTCGGCTGCGTCAGCATATGAAAAATCAACAGCGACTTGCTCTGCTCGGCCCGTCCAATAATCGCGGTTTTTCTTATCGAAAACCATGTCGATAGTATTTTGCTTCATTTTGCTTTCACTCGAAGCAATGGCCGTTTTATTTTTTTCGATCCGATCTTCCCAGAAGTTAATTTTTTTCTGAAAGTTCTGAATCTTAGCAACTTCATCATGGATCAGTAAACCCACGTCGCTTATCAAGGGTTCCATTGCATTTGTTGAGCCGATAATGCGATCGGAATTCAAAGGCAAAAACCCCTGCGGATCGACTAAATATGATTGAGGAACTTCCCCGAGAAAGTAACTCTGTCCATCGAGGGACTCTTCAATTTGATTTAGTGATTGAACCACATTTTTCTCTTCTTGTTCAGAGAGAACGGCCATTGGATCAAAATGGCTTATCTCCTGTGAAGAGTTCTCTTCGTTTTGAAACGATGAAGACTCTGGTATGTCTGACATTAATTTCCTCCTCAATTTCGCCTGGCGAGCAATAACGAGGGCTATCCTAAATGGATAACGCCCCCAAAGCTTAGTTTTAATAATATGTAATTAAAATGCAAGTTTTAATTTAAAAACGAAGTAAAACCAAACAATAAGAACAACTTGAGAAATAATAACACATAACTAATGAGAAAATTTAAAAAAACCCACAAGTTAAGAAAGCCAAATCACACATACTGCAAAAATCATGGCGACTCAAGATATTTATCTATAAGATCTTAAAACAAAGTTTTACAAACATCGTATTCAAATTTTTCAGAAATGGTAGCAAAAAATTCACACATATCGTAAATTGTATTTTATTCAGTATGCTCTTCCAACATAGGACATGAAAATGAATGTAAATTTTACCAAGCTGATAAGTTCAGCAGCAGCAGTGCTAGCAGTAAGTTCTAGCGCTTACGCCCAACAAAAGTCTTGCGCGCCAACGCCAGCTCCCTGTTGTTTTGAACAAGGATACGAAATTTGCAACGACAAATTTCCTGCAGCGTACAATGCTTCTGCGCGCATTGACGTACAATGCTCGTGGGATTTTTTTGCGACAGCCAGTTTCATCTATTGGCACGCCGATCAAGAATCCATGGATTTGGCTTACCCTGTTGATGTAGCAGGTAATCCTCATCATGACGAAATCCTAGTTCAAAAGTTTGAATACAAACCAGGCTTCAAAGTTGGTTTGGGAATGGATTTTGATCATGACAACTGGGTTGGTTTTGTTGAATATACCTGGTTTCATCAAGAAACAAGCTTAGGCACAGCTCAGGCGCCTGCTAGCCGCACATGGCAAATGACGTCATGGTATGATGGCGTACACGATATTTCAACTGTCAAATCAGAATGGAAAGCAAATCTTGAAATTCTCGATGCAACACTCAGCCGCCCCTATTATCAAGGGCGCAAACTAACAATCTTGCCTTTCGCTGGATTGCGTGGAGCATGGATTCGTCAAAATCTGAGAATCGAGGCTACCTCGACTGACGTACTCACAACAATCAATCCTATCGTTTCGCACAACCGTTCGCATAGCTGGGCCGTTGGTCCTCGTGCTGGTTTGCAAGCGCATTGGTTGCTGGGATGGGGCTTTCGTATGGAAGGCGATGTATCGGGCAGCTTGCTCTACACACGTTATACAAAAGTTTCTCACAACGAAGACACTGGAACGGGAAGCTCCCTCAAGTCTCTTTCCTTCCACGACTATAACACCCTTCGTCCAATGGCCGATATGGGCATTGGTTTTGGATGGGGTAGTTATTTCGATAGACAAAACTATCATTTTGATTTGCTCGCCACTTATGATTTCAACGTAATGTGGGGACAAAACATGATGCGTCAAGTAAATAACATTGTTAATGGTCATTTATCAGCTAGCGCTGCTGGCGATCTTCATTTGCAAGGTCTGACTGTTACAGCACGTTTTGATTTCTAATCCTTCTTATTGCTGGGCCGCTCGATCACGAGCGGCCTTTTTCATTTATACATTTTTCGATTTTCAGATTTCTCTCTTCTCAAACTACACAGATGTTTTTCGCACTTTTTTCTGCTTATTTTTTCCCGCACACAATGTCGCTGCAACGATATCAAACGTAACTCAAAAATCGGTTTTAGGCTGTTCATGAGAATTTTGATAGAAAAAAATTTACCATCAAACTAGATTGGAATAACCATTATAGGTTAACTCTCTTCTTTCAACACAGGAAAGGAAAATATAAGGAACGAAACATGAACAAATTAATTTGCTCTTCAGCTCTCGCGTTAATGATCGGATCTCAAGCTTATGCTCAACATGAGGAATTACCACTTTGCCCTCCCCCATTTGAAGTGGGAACAATTTTAAGCCCTGACAGATATCCCGCCGCATATAACGCATCAGCCCAAGTGAACGTCCGAACCAGCTGGGACGCATTTTTGACATGCAGTTTTATATATTGGCACGCCGACCAGGAAGGCATGGATCTCGCCTATCCGTCAACCTATACAACGAGCCTTCAAAGCCCGGAAAATAGCCACTATTTGACTCAGAATTCTACATACACACCCGGATTTAAGTGCGGCCTGGGATTCAGCCTCTGTTCAGACAAATGGGCAGGATTTTTTGAATATACTTACTTCCGCTCGATGACATCCAATGACAACTCTCATCCTCCCGAAGATTCTCGCGGAGGCACTTCTGTCTGGCGCCCGACAAATTGGCTCAATTCAACTGCTACTACCGATATTAGCTCAACATGGCACCTGAACATGGATATTATCGACGGAACAGTCGGCCGTCCTTATTATCAAGGACGAAAACTCACTGTTCAACCATTTGCCGGTCTAAGAAGTGTGTTGATCCGTCAAAATTTCCACCTCAAGGGATTATCTTTTGCAAATTCTACAACAGTAGCTTCTCACGCCCGTTCGAAAAGCTGGTCCATTGGACCCCGCGCAGGATGGAAGGGCTCTTGGCTTCTCGGCGGTGGTTTTCGCTTTGAAGGAGATATGGCTGCCAACTTGCTCTACACTCGCTACAGTTCGGTCGTATATCACAATCAATCTGCGTCGATCAATTTCGATGAGCTCAATCTTCTGCGGCCATCCGCCGATATGGAGCTTGGCCTTGGCTGGGGTAGCTACTTTGACCAGCAAAACTATCATTTTGATCTGTCGGCTTCATACAGTTTCAATGTAATGTGGGGTCAAAATCAGATGCGCTCTCTAGTCGATGAATACCAATCTTCCGTCGGAGCAGAGCCGGGAGATCTTCATCTACACGGCGTGAACGCAACCTTGCGTCTCGATTTCTAATCAACCGAATTAAAAGGCCGCACGGCGTCGTGCGGCCTTTTTTTCAAATCTATTTATTTCCTCTTTTTCCAATCCCGAAAAATCGTTTACAAAAAGGACTGGCAAACAAGCTGATCCAAAGACCGGAAACGATCCCTTGAAGAATGTGCGAAAAAAATAAATCGTGAGTGAGCATTCTCGCAAAAATAGTCAAAATAGCGGCTGAACATATACCAAATAGCCCCAAGAAAATTTTCTTTCTACGATCGCGGAGCGGTGCAAAGTTCAGTTTAAATTTTGTTGAAAAGTAGACGCCGGTCGTCATCGCTGCCAATGAAGTCATTAAAAACGTGATTTTATGATCGCGGAAGCTTAATCCAAGTATCAGAGCCATCGCTACAACACCAACAGCTAGAGCGGCGCTATGGCGAGATGCGAATTGCTCAATCGGCCGGTAACTTTTAATAAACGCGAAAAAAAGAAACGCTCCGAGAATCCATCCACCCAAAACATCCATAGGAAAATGTACACCCAAAAAAATCCTCGAAAAACTGATGATCATGAAATATGCGATTCCCAGAGGCCAAGACCATCGGGTTTTCCAAAAATAAATCATGAGGCAAGCAAATAGCACTGCATTTTGACCTCCCCCGCTCGGAAATCCATAATCATATAGTTTAACAATACCGAGAGATGAATCAAAAAAAAACGGCCTTGGCAAAGCAAATGCGAGTTTCATAGCCGCGTTCAGCAATCCCGAAGCAATCATCAGATAACCAAACCGAACTCCCCATCGCCAAGAAAATCCAATCCAAATAAAAGCGATCAGACTGCAAATAAAATAATCCGTATCAAAGAAATTCAAAACCTGAAAAATCGAATCGATCAACGGATTGCGAAACTGCTGTAAAAAGTACAAAAACTTCAATTGCTCAAAGAGAAACGGCATCTCTCACATCCTTGCCAGTGGTTATTTCGGAATATGAGGGAGAATCATCTGATTTTACAACCTATTTTTTCTTTTCCAATCTTCCATGATTTGGCCGTGAGTTTTTCCGCAATAATGAAACCCCTGCTTGCGAAGTTTGCAGCAGCCGGGATAGTCACAATCGCTCTGGCCGGATTGTTTTCGTTGGATATAAGAAGCTTTAAATGCACGGCCATGAGAAGCACCACAAAAAAGCTCTCCCGGCGATCGCAGATGAGAACAACTCAAATCCAGACAATGCAATGCTGATTTTTGAGTTTGCTGCGCCGAAACAATGGCTGAAGCAGGCATGAATGCCGGCTTAAGAACAATACCGGTTCCTCCACGAAAAGCTCGAAGATGCATCCATATTTTTCCTAGCATATTTTGACCTGTGCCGTCATGATTATCGCTCCAAAAAGCATCTCTTCCCTTAACAGGATTATGCTCGACCAGATATGCGCCGCCCGTAGCGAGCAGCCACTCAGCGATTTCCGGATGCTGGTCCATTTTAGCTCGTAAAACATCCGTCATTATTTGTACGTTTACTTGAGTCCAATCAGATCGTTGCAAAGCCTTGTTAACATCTGCCAAGTAAAATGCTTCATCTCCGGTAAGAGTTGAAAATTGCTGCATCAACTTCGGAATATGAATAAATTTTTGAGCCTGAAAAGCCGCTTCCGAATTTCTAAAATTCATTCCTTTGAATTGAACGGAAATGGGGTAAAAGTTTCCCAACCAAGACGTCGCCGGATTGGTATGATTGTAAAAATAAACCATGCCGGTTTGGCTAAATTCTTGCATTTTCTGAGTAATCACTGAGCTCGGCTGGGGAGCGACTGATTGCCTTATCGGATGGACTGCTATAGCCCCTGAAAGAGCCGTCCTTACCGCCAGACTAGTCGGTTTCGCCGCTTTTTTGGTTTCACTGGCAGAAGAGCTCATTAAATAGACTGCCCCCCAAAGGGCGGTAGACGCGATTGCATAAGGAGGGGCTAAATAAATTGCTGAGACGGCAATTGTTCCAACTGCCGCGGCTGTTAAAATCAGACCTTTCGTTTTTGAAACGATTTGGTTGAATCCTATTGAGTACTGAGCAGAAGAAATAGCGGTTGTCATAAAAGCCTGTTGGTCATGAAAGTTAATAAACATTAAAACAAAATCATTAAATCTATTCAATGAATAAAAAACACTTGCAATACTATAAAATATAAAGATATTTTTTTCAAACAAACATGCGCAAAGCCACAGCAATTAAATTATTTTATGAAGAACGATGCGTGAAAAAAAAGCGTTTAGCCGCCTCAACACAACCCACATAGCCCGCCACAATTCCTGCGACCACACCATAAAAGCTCATCGGTATCGGAACGAATCCGAAAAGCGACCCCAGACTCGAGAAAGGCAGAATACAGAGTGCGAAAAGAATCATCACGATAGCCAGTGACAGCCATTTCCCCGGCCGCGATTGAAAAATCCATCGGTGCGTCCGAATGGCCAACACGACAATCGTTGCCGAGGCAACGGATTCAATAAACCATCCGGTGCGAAACGTCTCTTGAGATGCATGCATCCAGAAGAGGAGTATGCCGAAGGTCAGATAATCGAAAATCGAGCTAATCAATCCAAACACGATCATAAACCGGCGAATGAGTGGCAAATCCCATTTGAGGGGCCGGCGCACCGTTTCCACATCGACTCGATCCGAGGCAATCGCCATCTCAGGAAAATCGGTCAGCAAATTCGTAAGAAGAACCTGTTTGGGTAATAAAGGCAAAAAGGATAAAAAAAGCGATGCTCCCGCCATGCTGAACATATTGCCAAAATTCGCGCTCGTGGCCATGTAGACATATTTAATCGTATTGGCAAATGTACGGCGTCCTTCTTCAATCCCCTCCTGCAGCACTGTGAGATCTTTTTCCAAAAGAACGATATCCGCCGCCTCCTTAGCAGCAATAGCGCCGCCTTCGACAGCAATCCCCACATCCGCGCTATTCAACGCCAAAACATCATTAATTCCGTCGCCTAAAAACCCCACAATGTGACCTGTTCTACGCAAAGCGAGAATAATCCTTTCTTTCTGATTGGGCTCGATTTCGGCAAAAATGTTTTTCTCCCGAACGAGACGCATCAGAGCTTCATCGCTCGTACGAGACAGTTCAGATCCCGTAGCAAGATGAGCATGAGTTAAACCAATATGACTCGCCACTTCCAAAGCGACGTGTTGATTATCGCCGGTGATGATTTTTAATCGCACACCCCGATTTTTCAGATTCGAAACAACCTGGGCAATATCGGGTTTGATTGGATCCGTAAAACGCAAAAATCCGACGAATGTAAATTCCTCTTCTTTGTCCAAGTTCTCTTTTTGCGCGTAGGCAACACCCAGCAGTCGATGTCCTTGTTTGCTCTCTTCCTCATAAATTTTCACGATTGCTTCATGCTCTTGCGCCAATGGAACGAGAGTCCCATCATCGCGCTCGGCTGTCGAGCAAACCGATAAAATCTGCATTAGAGCGCCTTTAGCAATAGCCAGGGATTGGCTACCCCGTTTAATCAAAACCACCACTCGCTTTCGCACGAAATCGTAAGGCCTTTCATCGATTTTCTCCCACCCGTCTTCTACAGCGAGCCCTTTCAATATCGCCGTATCTAAAGGGTTTTCATACCCCTTCTGAAAATAGGCATTTAATGCGCCGTAGCGAGCTGCCGTTTTACTCTCCTCTCCTTTCAAACCAATAACGCCCGACAACTCGACAATGCCCAAAGTAATCGTACCCGTTTTATCCACACAGAGCACGTCCATCTGCCCAAAATTCTCTATTGATGGAAGACGTTTGATGACGACTTTTTTTGCAGCCATTCTGCGCGCGCCGTGAGATAAATTGACGCTGATGATCGCGGGAAGCAGCTGAGGAGTTAACCCAACGGCCAGAGCAACAGAAAAGAGAAATGAATCGAGAAACGATCGATGAAAATAAAGGTTAAACGCAAAAATCGCGAGAACCAGAATCATGGTCACTTCAAGGAGAAGATAGCCAAATTTACGAACCCCCGTCTCGAAAGCCGTTTCCGGCGGCCGAAAACGGATCTGATGGGCAATCAAGCCATATTGCGTCCGACCTGCCGTAGCAACGATTAGAGCCCTCCCATTCCCGCTGGCGACAGTGCTAGACATGAATAGCGCATTACTGCGCTGAAGAAGGGGGATATCTTCAGAAACGCTTCCCTGATTCTTTTCTACCGGATAGCTCTCTCCTGTAAGCGTAGCCTCATTTATAAACAGATGGTTTGAGTCGATGAGAATGCAATCGCCCGGAACGGTATCGCCGGCTTTTACTTCAACGACATCGCCCGGAACGATCTCATCGATCAAAACCCTCTTCACAACACCATCGCGCCATACATCGACTTTCGTCGCAACCAGCCGCATGAGCTTTTCTAGCGATGTGATAGCTCCTCTTTCTTGAAAAAAACCGATCGCTCCACTGGCCAATACGATAGCGAGGATAATTGTGGCGTCAGTGTGAGCTCCGAGAAAATAGGAAAATATCGCTGCAAAAATCAGGAGCAGGATCAAGGGGCTTTTGAATTGAAAAAGCAAAAGCCGAATCCCCTTGCCGCGCGTTGGCGGCTTCAAGGAATTCGCCCCCCAAACCCCCAAACGCTGTTCCGCATCGACAGAAAACAGACCCTTCGGCGTGCTTTTCAAATGGTCAAAAAGCTCTTCAATGGACAGATTCCAGTCTATGATCTCCATACAAGTCCGTATAGACGAATATCCTCAAAATAGGAAGAATTTAGTCTGGAGATCTGCATCTCGATGATGACATTTACCCAAAGCGCAGAGGGACCGAGGGTCTTTTCGGTACACTCCCTAATCTTGAGCGAGCAGCCTTTCGACGATAGCTTCGTTGGTGAAGCCAAACACCTGCACTAAATCGGCAGCGGGAGCTGACTCTCCAAAGGTTTCCATGCAAATCGCAATCCCATCGCGGCCAATATATTTATGCCAGCCAAAGTCGCTAGCGGCTTCAATCGATACACGAATGCCAATATCTCCCTCAAGGATCGAATCTTTATACTCATCGCTCTGCCCATCAAAGAGTTTCCAGCATGGAAACGACACGACGCGCACCTCTTTTCCCATTTTTTCCAGACGATCGGCGACTTCAAGAGCCAGACTCACTTCGGAACCGGTCGCAAAGAATGTAAAGTCAGGCTTTGATTTTTCCTTTTTCACGATATAAGCCCCGCGCCCCATTCCTTGATGGAATGGTACCTGAGTTGCTGCCAGATCCGGTAATTTTTGCCTCGACAAGACAATCGCCGTCGGCCCCTGGTATCGAAGCGCCGCCAGCCAAGCCATCCTCACTTCGTGTGAATCGGCCGGGCGAATCAGCTGCAAATTCGGCATCGCTCGAAGAGAAGCGAGCTGTTCAATCGGCTGGTGCGTCGGCCCATCTTCGCCAACGAAGATCGAATCATGAGTAAATTGATAAATCACCTGATAATGAGCTAACGCTGCGAGGCGAATCGCGTTTCGCATGTAATCGCTGAAGGTAAAAAAAGTTCCGCAAAACGGAGTCAGCATCCCGGTCAAATAAAGACCGCTGGCAATGGTTCCCATAGCAAATTCGCGAACGCCATATTTAATATTGCGTCCGGCAAAATGGCCCGGAGTGATCACAGGAAACGCTTTCATCATCGTCAAATCGGAGCAGGAGAGATCTGCCGATCCGCCAATCAATTGAGGCAGCAGCATACCCAATACATTCAAACATTCTTGCGAAGCCGACCGACCCGCCAAAGGAGCTTTCATGGGGATCTGATTCAGCGCTTCTTCCAGGTCATCCGGAAGATCATGGTTTTGCATTGCTTCAAACTCACTCGCCAGATCGGGATAGGCCAACGCCCAATTGCGAAAGAGTTCATTCCACTGCTCTTCCATCTGCGCGTCTTTAGCCATCTTCTGCTCAAAAAAACTATAGACTGCTTGAGGAACATAGAATTCCTCCGTCGGCAATCCAAGAGCCTCCTTCGTAGCCAAAACCTCTTCGACACCCAATGGAGAGCCATGTGCTTTTGACGAACCGGCCTTGTGCGGCGAGCCCTTTCCAATGACCGTGCGCATCACAATCAAAACGGGCTTTTCCTGTTTTTTACGGATGTTCGAAAAAAGAGCTTCCATCGCATCAAAATCATAGCCATCGAGCTCAAAAACATCCCATCCATAGGCTCGATAACGCAGCTTCGTATCTTCCGACAAGCATTCGGAGATCGGTCCGTCGAGGCAAATTTGATTGGCGTCATAGATCAAAACCAGGTTATTGACTTTCAAATGACCGGCCAAAGAAGAGGCCTCCGACGTAATCCCCTCCATCATGCAGCCATCTCCCGCAACGCAAATGACCTTTGCATTAAAGAGAACAGCGTCGTCGCGATTGAATTTTTCGCCCAAAATTTTAAGCCCCAAAGCCATTCCAACCGAATTTCCGACACCCTGCCCCAAAGGACCCGTCGTGCACTCAACA
>Ga0209777_10007295_pt1 | contig 12294 bp, 8 predicted proteins | sample FrelakmetHBP12HB_FD_187147 | JGI IMG/M metagenome (GOLD analysis project Ga0209777, IMG submission 187147) | Freshwater lake sediment microbial communities from the University of Notre Dame, USA, for methane emissions studies -HBP12 HB (SPAdes)... | ecosystem: Environmental > Aquatic >... | reverse complement strand
TTAAAGCAGAAAGGAAATAACCTGATACGGCTAACACAAAGCCCACCAACCCCAGTGAGATCATGAACCAGTCTATCATTTCAGAGACCTTAGGGTGGTTCCGTCACACCCCACCCACCATCATTGAGCTCCTCCTAATAGTGCACCCATGATAATCCCATAAGAGATGTTTGACAAGCGTTCGACCCTTGATTTAACGAGCCTCAAGGAAGCAAGACGAGATTAGAGCGGGGGCAACACTTTTAGGGGCTAAGCATTGTTACTATCATGGCCCTCAGATAGTCCCAGTATAAGCTACCGAATAATGGTGTCTTCTCGAAATAGTGGAGCCGCTGGGTTTTAAGGTTGTAAATTACAGGCATTTCAATAGCGCTCCAATGCTTGGGTGGCATATTGTTGTGAATAGACTCTGTAATGTCAGTGGCCGTACTATTACAGAGAGCAACAGGAAAACAGATGACGCGATCAAATAATGGCGAAGGTACGCTCCTGTAACGTTTAGCGTATCTGAAGCATTTTGAGGTAAACTCCTTTAGTGATGTTTTGTCGATGGCAGAAAATTCGGCGAAGACAAAAAAGAACTCAACGAAACCAAGGAACTCAAGCTGAAACTTGGTCCTTTTGGCTACACATCTGAAAGTCTGGTTTTTGTAGGTGATGTGCTCAGTGATTTTGAACCCGTCGGCTGTCAAATGTTGTGTGACTGTTGCCAGGTAATCAGTTACCTCTTTACGTTCCTGCATTTAAGTGTTGTCTCCCGACACATGATCCCATTTTGATTCAAAATGAACCGCTCATAATTGCACTTATAAGATAAAGAGAAAAGCATATTATAAGTCCTAGGATCGCTAATTTCCACCACTTCGACAACGGTTTGCCAAGTTTGCGATGCGTATATGACTGCCACGCAACAATACAAACTGCCCAAACGCCCACAAAAATCACCAACCAAGGCATCTTAGTACAAAACCTCCAACTAGAGAATTCATTGAATCATAGTGAAGTACCAACGAAACCCACTATCATTGAACCTCTGAAATAGTGTCCCCATGATAATCCCATAAGAGATGTTTGGCAAGCGTTCGACCCTCGATTTAACGAGCCTCAAAGAAGCAAGACGAGATTAGGAGCGGGGGCAACGCTTTTACGGGCTAAGCATGGTTACTATCAGAGCTCTGAAGTAATCCCAGTAGAAGCTAAACCATAATGGTGTTTTCTCGAAATAGTAGAGCCGCTGTGTTTTAAGGTTGTAAATTACAGGCATTTCAATAGAGGCCCAATGCTTGGGAGGCATATCGTTGTGAATAGACTCGGCAATAGCATTGGCCGTAGTATTACAGAGAGCAACAGGAAAACAAAATACACCCTCCATTAAACCACGTGGTAAAGGGACGCTTCTGTAACGTTTAGCGTATCTAAAGCATTTTGAGGAAAATTCCCTTAGTGATGCTCTGTTGAGGGTAGAAAATTCCGCGAAGATGAAAAAGAATTCGGCAAATCCGCCGAATTCAGGCTGGAACCTGGTCCTTTTGGCTACGCACCTGATAGACTGGTTTTTGTAGGTGATGTGCTCAGTGATTTTGAACCCGTCGGCTATCAAATGCTGTGTGACTAGTGACAGATAGTCAGTCACCTCTTTATGTTCCTGCATATCAAGTCATCTCCTAACAACGAGGTGCAATGTAAGTCAGCTGAGACGGGAGATAATCTCGTCAACTATAACAAGCAGCACACATATTATAAGTACTAAGATAAATAATTTCACCCACTTCGACAACGGTTTGCCGAGTTTGCGGTGCAAATACAGCAACCAGGCAATAATCCATATTGGAACAACAATCTCCAAGATAATTTTCCAGAGCATCTTAATATAAAACCTCAACTAGAGAATTCATTGAATCATAGCGAAGTACCCACGAAACCCACCACCATTGAGCCTCTCAAATAGTGCACCCATGATAATCCCATAAGAGATGTTTGGCAAGCGTTCGACCCTCGATTGTCTCTGCTGGCAATGGATTTTACTAGCTCCAAGGAAGCAAGAGGAAAATAAGGGTAGAGGCGACCCGTGGGGTCGCCTCTACAGATAATTCCCAATATTACGTATCACCCGGATTTGCCCGAGAAAAAGCTGATGGCCGCCCCAGGTCCCAATGCGGCTTGCACTACCTCGGCCATAGTGGTAATTCCATCTCTGACCTTCAGCATGCCATCGTGTTTTAATGTTGCCATTCCCTCTTTGATGCCCTGCGCCCTGAGATCAACGGCATTGACATCGGTGACTAACATACGCCCGATTTCCTCACTAATGACCAGGAGCTCGAAAATGCCTATTCGTCCCTGGTAGCCAGTACCGCCGCAGAGATTGCACCCTTCCCCTCTATAAAGGCTGGTAGGCTGCTGCCCTACCTCTTCCGCGTAGACCTTTTTTTCCGCTACAGATGGCTGATAGGTATTACGGCAGTGAGGACAGATACGGCGAACCATCCGCTGGGCGGCGATGCCTACCAAGGTCGAAGCGATGAGATAAGGCTCGATACCCAGGTCAATCAGCCGGAAGAACACCCCAATAGCATCGTTAGCGTGAATTGAAGAAAGAACCAGATGCCCAGTCAGTGCGGCCTGAATTGCTATTCTTGCTGTATCTTTATCCCGTATCTCACCTATTAGAATGATATCAGGGTCATGCCGCATGAGGGCCCGCAGACCATTGGCGAAGGTAATATCTGCCTTTAGGTTAACCTGGGTTTGGTTGATGTCTGCGAAGTGGTACTCTATCGGGTCCTCAATAGTCATGATATTGCGCTCGTTTCGATCAAGTGAGCTAATAGATGCATAGAGTGTGGTTGTCTTGCCTGAGCCGGTGGGCCCGCCTGCCAGTATCATGCCATAGGGGGTCTTCAACATCGCTTGATACTTCCTGAGGGCATCAGGCGAGAAACCGATATTATTCAAGGAGAGAAGAGGAAGAGACTTGTCCAGAATCCGTAGCGTCGCTCTCTCTCCATTTGCTGCTGCAATAGTGGCTACCCGAATATCAACGTCCCTAACGCCTACTTTGATTGAAATTTGACCGTCCTGCGGGCGTCTTTGATCAGCAATGTTCATTCCAGCCATGATTTTCACCCTGGATGTCAGGGGAGTGTTGACACTCGATGGGAGGGAAAACACATCACGCAGGATGCCATCAATTCGAAAGCGGATCCGTAGCCGATCCTTCTGTGGTTCAATATGGACGTCTGAGGCCTTGAGTCTTACTGCTTGTGTGAGTAGAAGATCCAGGATTTGGACAATAGGAGCGCTACCACCTAGCTCCGGCATAACTTCAGTCTCTTTCGGTAAGTGTGGTAGGAACTCGGCTACTTGTTTTTCTATCTCAGCACCAGGCTTATAGTTAAGCTCAATCGCTCGCTGGATATCGGAAGTGATGCCAAGCGCTGCCTTAACCGACATCTTCGACGAGGTCATAATTCGCTCGATGACACTGACGTCCTCAGGGTCAGCCATAACTACTACCAACGAACTATCAATCATATCGAGCGGAATAAGGGTGTGCTCCCTGGCTATCTCTTCAGGAACCAACTTCAGGGCGTCAGGCTGAATCATATGCCTTTTCAGGTCGATCAGAGGCATATTCAGTTGCACGCTGATCGCTGCTGCCAACTGTTCGGCTTTAAGCAATCCCTGACTCAGCAGGATATCACCGAGTTTGCCCCCTTTACTTCGTTGCAACTCCAGGGCATTCTGTACCTGTTGAGCAGTGATTATACGCTCCTCAACCAGCACTTCGCCTAGACTTTTGCGTTGTATATTTTCGGTGGCTCCCACTGATTTATTCCCATCCATGCTTTTCCCTCGCTCTTATGAATGACCGCCCTCATCTGACTTTGGTAATTCACGCGGGCTTAAGTCCTTCGCAGTAGAAAGATGGTTATCCCGGGCTGGCGATTTTTTTAGCTAGCAGTGCTTTTACATGGCTTACTATGTCCGAAGGGTCGGCTGGCTTGGGCAGATAGTCATCTGCTCCAACCTTTAAGCCGGTGGTTTTGTCCACCTCTCGAGCCTTTGCTGAAAGCATCATAATAAGTAATTTGGCAGTTTCAGGTTCGGCTCGCAGCCGATGACAAATTTCAAAGCCGTCTATCCCAGGCAGCATGACATCCAGAACCACAAGGTCTGGCTTATCATTCTGGGCTTTCCTGAGTCCCTGTAATCCATTTGTTGCAGTAAGGACCTCGTAGCCTTCTGCCTCCAAGGTGTAGCTTACGAGCCTTAAAGCAGCGGGGTCATCCTCAACAACCAGAATCCTGTTACTCATGGGAAGCACCTCCATCCTGGCTTATTGCGCCTAAAGGTAAAGTAAAACTGAACGTACTGCCTACTGCGGGCTCGCTTTCCACCCATATACGCCCTCCGTGGGCCTCAATAATCTGCCTTGATATGTAAAGGCCGAGTCCTGACCCTCCAATGCTGGACGAGGCTTCCACTCGGTAGAACCTTTGAAAAAGACGTGGCATAGCCTCCTTGGGTATGCCGATGCCGTGGTCGGTGACTTGGACCAGAAGGTCGTGCTCCTTGACTTCTGCTCTCACCGTGACCTCGCTACCATCGTTACTGAACTTGACCGCGTTTCCGAGTAAATTGAACATTACTTGCTCCAGCCGTTCCTTATCCGCATCTATTTCGGGGAGCGTTGCCGGAATATCTTCCTTGATTGTCATACCTCTCCCGCCGGCTACACCACGAAGGGTTTCTACGGTTTCATGGATGGTACCCACTACCGACATGCGCTGCTTGTGAATACTAAATCTGCCTGATTCGAGGCGCGACGCATCGAGCAGGTTGCTGACCAATTTATCGAGACGATTACTCTGATTCTCAATGATGGTCAGGAACTCCCTTTGGACGTTGGGGTCGGGCACCTTGCCCTCCAGTATGAGCTTACCGAAGCCCTTGATTGAATGAAGGGGGGTGCGCAGCTCATGTGATATATCGGAGATAAACTCGGATTTCATACGGTCAAGCTCGCGTATCGCTTCCTCCGCCTTTTTCCGCTCGGTGATGTCGCGGAATGTGCCTCTGGTCGATACCGGTTTACCGCCTTCTAATTTTGCATTCACATTACCCTCGACAAAGATTTCGCGACCGCTCTTACTGACGAATACGGTTTCAATTTTCTCAAGCGATTCGCCGCTAGCTACCCTTTCCAGACATTCCATGCAGTGGGCTACCTGGTCCTTTCTAATGATGTCCAGCAGATTCAGTTTGACAACTTCTTCCTTTGAGTAACCCAACGTCTCCAACCACTTTCTGTTGACATAGAGAAATCGTCCCTCCATGTCAATGCTCTGCATCAAATCATTGGCGTTTTCGAACAGGTCTCTGAATCTCTCCTCGCTCTCCCGCAGCGCCTCCTCCGCTTTCCTCCGCTCTCTTACATCGCGTGTGATTCCCAAAATACCGATGGGCTGACCAACCAAGCCACGCAGGAAAGCTGCTTTCATCTCGACCGGGATCGTTGAGCCATCCTTACAATTTAACTCAACCTCAAATATACGAGACCTGAACAAATCCCCCGGCCCCCTCTCCTCCAGGGCCAGTTCTTCTGCGAAACCTCTCACAACGACCTCGACAGAGGCCTGAGTCATGAGACCCCCCACAGTCTGGCCCAGTGCCTCCTCAACACTATAGCCTGTCAAGTGTGTGTGGGAGGGGCTGATGTACGTCAAATGTAGATTCAGATCAGAGGTCCAGATGACATCTTTCACATTCTCGGCAAGCAGACGATAGCGGGCCTCGCTCTCGTGTAAAGCCTCCTCCATCCGCCTGCGTTCTGTGATATCGCGCGCCACAGCCACAATACCCTTCGGCTCCCCTTTTCCCCCTCTTATTAGTGACACACTGGTTTCAATAAGGGCCTTTCTCCTATCCTTTGTCATAATATGATACTCAATGTTCTGGAGCGATCCCGTTTCCACTATCCTCGCCACATTCTCCAGTGCTTTCGCCTGGTCTTCGGGGACAATAATGTCAAAGGGATTCTTTCCTACCAAATCCGCCTTATCATCCAGGCCGTACATTTTTAACCCCGCTTCGTTTATATCTACAATTATTCCATTCAAATCTGTGATTGCGATGCTTTCTGAAGTCATCCTGACCGCATCCGAAAGGAGGCGCAATTCCTCCTCCATCCGTTTGCGTTCGCTGATGTCGCGAGAAACAGCCATATACCCCATCGGTTCTCCATTTCCATCTTTCATCACTGAGATACTGGCCTCAACAAGAAACTTTCTGCCATCATTTGCTATGCAATGATACTCTACAGATATGCGACCCCCTGCTGCCAGTGCTTTTGTCACCTGCTCAGCTGCCATCTCTCGGTCCTCAGGGGCGATTACTTCCAGGGCTCCTCTACCAACAAGATCTGCTCTGTTCTCCATTCCATGCATTTTCAGCGTTGCCTCGTTTGCCTCTATAATTCTCCCTTCAATGTCGGTGATAACGATGCTATCATTAGACATCTTTACCGCATCGGAAAGGCGGCGCAATTCGTCTTCCATACGCTTGCGCTCGGTGATATCTCTTAAATTGACAACTATACCTTTCACAACTGGATTGTCGAGAAGGTTGCTGCCTGTGGCTTCAATAGAACGCCATGAGCCATCTTTATGCTGAGCACGCACCTCAGCATGTATAGTGCCACCTCGATTCTGCAAGAATTCAGCGAAAAGTTCGGCTACCCTTGTAACATCGTCCGGATTAATGCGCTCGAATAGGTTGCTGCCGACTTTATCTTCCGGCTTAAATCCCAATAAACGTTCATAAGATGGGCTTTCATAGCGGATAGCTCCATCCTCATTAATAATCGTTACGGCATCAAGAGAATTCTCCATAAGAGCCCGAAAATATTCTTCGCTACGTCGCAATTCCTCTCTCGCCTTTTTGCGTTCGGTAGTGTCTCTGAAGATACCAATCATATAAGATTTACTCGACACAGTTATCAATGACGAATTAACATCAGCATAGAAGATGCTCCCATCATTTCTCTTAACCGGGATATCCTCAGCCAGTGTGATCTCCTTCGCCGCTTGCTTCTCAAACTGCTGCATAACGTAAGGCAAATCCTCCTCAGGATGGATATCCACGATTCCTAGATTCTTAATCTCCTCCAGACTATAGCCCAACATCTGGGAAAACATTTTATTGCAGGTATAGAACTTCTTGTTCTCCAGATCAGCCAGAACTATCCCATCTACTGCATTATCAAAAATAGCCTTAAACCTTTGTTCGGACTCCTTGAGCGCCTCCTCCCCTTGCCTGCGCTCGGTAATTCTTCCCAGCCGCCCGGCAATGGCGTTGAGCAAGTTCCTCTCATCCTTCAAGAAAGGCCCTTCATCCAATTCAGGCCTTTCCTCCAGGTAACAGACCTCCACAGCACCGACTCGGTTGCCATGCACAATAATGTCACGGGTTTGTTTCCAGTTGGTCACTCTGAAGTTTTTCGTTTTGAATTCCTGGTCTTCCAAACCGATTCGCGCGCAGGTTATTTCCGGATATTGCCAGCCAGATGGGATGACATCAACTATTATCTGAAACATCTCATCCAATGAAACGTTCTGTTTGTCAGCAATATCAGAAATGGTATAGAGACAATTGATTTCCTTGACTCGCTCGCTGAGGTCATGTGCCTGCTTACGCAGCACCTCTTCCATCCGCCTGCGTTCCGTGATATCGCGAACCGTTGCCTGGAGAACCTGTTTTCCGCCCAGTTTGAAAGACGACAGCAATACCTCGGCCAAGAAGTCTTGCCCGTTTCTTGTGCGGTGGATCCACTCGAATTGGGAGGAGCCCTTCTTGAACGCTTCTGCGATTCTAAGGTCTGCCGCTGCTCTGGAATCAGTGCCATCCGGTTGATTTGGGGGAGAGATGTCTGCCGGATGCAGCATAGTGAACTCAGATTTTTGGTTGCAGCCGAACATATTCAAAGTTGCTGTGTTACAGTCAATAAAACCGTTCTCGTCCAGCGTCATTACGGCGTCGGTTGAGCTTTCGAACAATGTGCGGTACTTGCTCTCGCTCTCGCGAAATGCATCCTCGGCCTGTCTGCGCTCGGTGATATCATGGACGGCTCCAATGATTTCACCAAGGTCTGTCCCCGGCTCTGGTGAGCCCGATGTTTTGATAATTTTTATGTCTCTATTCTTGTTCTTTGCCATGGCCGAACCCCTGGCTGGATAATCGGCTATCGAAGTTGAGATTTGCTCATTCTGTTATGAGTATACTCTGGGCGTGGTATGGCTAAACAATCCTCTTTCGGGTAAACCTCAGAAAGAATCAAACTGATGCCGTATAGTCAGGGTAACACGAATAGGTTACCCCGACCGGATTACCTCACTCAACCCAGTCCACTAGCAGGAAAAGCCTCCCCACAAGACGTAGCCAAGGGGCCCAGGACAGTCCCCCCGGACGACCCGTTGATAGAGGTAGCCCGGAGCGTGGACACATGTTTCGGGGATTAGATGCTTTGAGAACAATATAATGTGTTGATATCCTAGGTCTCTGATAAGGCGACCCTACGGGTCGCCTTATCAGATAATTCCCAATATTGCATATCACTCTGAGGTGCCTGAGACAAAGCTAATTGCTGCACCAGGCCCTAAGACGGTTTGCATCACCTCGCTGACTGTAGTTATGCCCTCTTGCACTTTTAACAGGCCATCCCGTATCATAGTGGTCATACCTTCTTCGATTGCCTTGTTACTAATATCGATATAACTGGGTTTGTTAAACAACATCCTACCGATTTCCTCGCTCATTACCAGCAGTTCGAAAATCCCTGCTCTCCCCGCATAGCCAGTATTGGAGCAGAGGTTACACCCTTCACCTTTATAAAGAACAGTTGGGAATAGCTGCATTCCCCCAAGAGAAATCGCTTTCTCTTTGAAGCGGGGCTTGTAGGGAGCACGGCAGCTAGGGCAGATGCGACGAACCATACGCTGGGCAACAACCCCGACTAGAATCGAGGAGATAAGGTAGGGCTCTATACCCAGGTCTATTAGCCTGAACAATACGCCAACGGCGTTATTGGCATGGATTGAAGAAAGAACCAGGTGCCCGGCGATACAGGCTTTGACTGCCATTGCCGCCGTCTCTTTATCTCTGATCTCACCTACCAGAATAACATCGGGGTCATGGCGCAGCAGGGCACTCAGTCCGTTGGCAAAGGCGATATTAGCTTTGGGGTTAACCTGAGTTTGACTGACACCCTTGAAGCGGTACTCGATAGGGTCTTCGATGGTCATAATATTTTGCTTGATTTGAATGAGCTCGTTAATAGCGGCGTAGAGGGTAGTTGTTTTACCTGAGCCGGCGGGCCCTCCTACCAGTATCATGCCGTAGGGGCTCTTCAGCATTGCCTGACATTTTTCCAGGATATCTGGGGAGAAACCCAACTGAGTCAGGGTGAGAAGTGGGAGGGACTTGCTCAGAATCCGCAATGTCAGATTCTCTCCGTAGATTGTTCCTATAGAGGCAACTCGGATGTCAACATCCTTCACCCCTATCTTAATGGACATTTGACCATCCTGGGGGCGTCTCATGTCGGCAATGTCCATTCCTGCCTGTACTTTAATCCTGGCTGACAATGGTCCGTTGACGCCCAGTGGCAAGGAGAACATATCGTAAATAACACTATCGATGCGAAAGCGGATGCGCAGAGTGTCCTCCTGTGGTTCGATGTGGATATCCGAGGCCTTCAATTTTATTGCTTGAGAGAGAAGCAGGTCCAGGATTTGAGCAATAGGGGCGCTACCGCCAAACTCCGTTGTAGGGTCGGCCTCTTTTGGTATTTGTGGTAGGTACCGGGATACTTGTTTCTCTATGTCAGCACTGGGTTTATAGTTGATGTCAATCGCTCTCTGAATATCGGAATGGGTACCAATAGCGGTCTGGATCAACATCCTTGCTTGTAGCTTGATTTCATCTTTGGCAATAGCATCCTCGGGGTCAGCCATGACCACTATCAGCGAATCGCCTATAATATCGAGGGGTATCATGGTGTATTTCCTGGCTATATCTCGAGGAATCAACTTAAGAGCGTCAGGCTGAATCACATGCTTCCTCAGGTCTATTAGAGGCAACTTCAGATGAATGCTGCGTGCCATCGCCATATCCTCAGGAGAGACCAGCTTTTGCTCAATTAGGATATCGCAGAGCCTCTTGCCAGTCTGGCGCTCCAGCGCCTGTGCACCCTCCACTTGTTGAGTAGTGAGCAGCTTCAGGTCCAGGCATACTTCACCGAGGGTTTTTTCAGGCACTTCTTGATTTAGGCCAGCTTCTTGTAGATATTTCATCCCCTCTACTACCCTACGTGGAGCGTTCTGCCGTTAGTTTCGAGGCTGTGGGTTTCGTTGCACTTCATCCACCAGACTCCTTGCACCTCTATTTGAACCGACCGCTTGTTTCAGTCACTTCATCCCGCCCGTGTTGTTTTGTTCAACGTACTTTTCACTGCAGCCACTATTTTCTCCGGGGCCGCGGGTTTCGAGATATACATGTCCGCTCCCATCTTGAGCCCGGTGGCCTTGTCAGTTTCCTGGGCCTTCGCTGAAAGCATCAAAACAGGCAATTTGGCGGTCTCTGCATCAGCGCGCAAACGGCGACAGAGTTCAAAGCCATCCAAGCCCGGGAGCATAACATCCAGGATAATGAGGTCAGGCTTTTCCTCCTGGGCTTTTCTGAGTCCTTCGATGCCGTCTCGTGCGACGGACGTCTGGAAGCCTTCTTGTTCCAGCGTATAGGTCAGGAAGCGAGCGGTGGATAGATAATCCTCTATCACCAAAATCCTTTTCGCCATCTCTTGTTACCTCCCCTGCTCTTACAGAATATGCTGTGTAGACGGAACCGATATAGGCACTGTGAAGCTGAAAGTGCTGCCTTTGCCCAACTCGCTCTCCACCCAGATGTCTCCGCCGTGTGCCCGGATAATCTGCTTCGAGATATACAGGCCTAGTCCGGTACTGGTGACCGGGCGCACATTAGAGCTGTCTACGCGGTAGTACTTTTCAAAGAGTTGCGGGATGGCATCTTCTGGTATACCTATGCCGCTGTCGATGACCTGAACTAAAATCTTGTTTTTCTCAGCCTTTGCTTTGACAGTGACCTTGACACCCCCATTGCTGAATTTGATGGCGTTGCTGAGGAGGTTAAGCAACACCTGTCTTAATCGGTCCTCATCTACTTCTATCTCAGGTAATTCTGCTGACATATCCTCCCTAATTTCGATGCCCCTCTCGGCAGCCAGACCTTTGAGCGCTTGAATTGAGCTCTTGATTAAAGGGCCCATGGACAGGAGTTGCTTCTGGATGCCAAACTTTCCTGCTTCGAGGCGCGAGGTCTCGACCAGGTTACCGATTAACTCGGCAAGATTCACGGCCTCGTTATCTATAATAGTGATGAATTCTTTTTGTGTTTTAGGGTCAGGCACTTTGTCAAGGAGTATTAAGTTAGTGAACCCCATGATTGACTGGATAGGAGTGCGCAGCTCATGGGAAATACTGGCGATGAATTCCGACCTCATACGGTCTATTTCGCCCAGTGCTTCATGTGCCTTCTTGAACTCGGTTATGTCCTCTATGACCAGAAGAACGAGATCGGTATGATTAAACTCCCTGTATATCCGTCGGGCGTTCAGAAGCATTACACGTCGCCCTATAGATGGAAAGTTGTGCTCAACCTCGAAACCTTCAATGGTAGTATGCTCGGGCAGGATATGTTCCAGTAACTCTCGAAGTTTAGGGATGTCCCACTGTCGGTTATCCAGCTCGTAGATGAGTTGTCCCACGGTCTCCTCAGGTGTGACTTTGAAGGTCTGGTAGAAAGAGCGGCTAGCCGAGGTTACCCGCAGGTCAGCATTCAATACCAACAAAGACATAGGCACCGTGGCTATGATATTCGTGGCATATTCAAGCGCCTCCTTAATAATTTGCTCTCTCTGCTTGCGCTTGGTTATGTCTTTAGTGAGAACGGAAATACCGCGCTTAGATGGATAGGCACTAATTTCAAAGACGAATTTTTTATCCCCAAGCTGATATTCGTTCTCAAAGGTCTTAGGTTGTTTTGTTGCCAGCACTTCCCGGTATACAGCAATAGCTTGTCTAGTATCCTCGCGATCAGGAAAAACGTCGAGGATAGATTTCCCGACAGCATAATCTGCTTTAATGCCAGTCAGTTTTTCAGAGGCTCTGTTCCAATAGGTACATCTTAAGTCTCCATCTAATGCAAAGAAAACGTCCG
>Ga0209777_10007294_pt1 | contig 12294 bp, 12 predicted proteins | sample FrelakmetHBP12HB_FD_187147 | JGI IMG/M metagenome (GOLD analysis project Ga0209777, IMG submission 187147) | Freshwater lake sediment microbial communities from the University of Notre Dame, USA, for methane emissions studies -HBP12 HB (SPAdes)... | ecosystem: Environmental > Aquatic >... | reverse complement strand
TGGGCCATTATAATAAGTCTGGTTAAAGACAAATATGCTGTCATTTATAATCAAATATCTCAATAACTACAAGGAATTAATTGGTTAAATTGAACCAATATTTTTTTATAAAACCAATGCTTTGGCTGAAAAAAACCAACTGTCTCTGGCTGCTCTTCTTTTGCGGCGATCGAAAAAATTGTTATTGTTTTATAATTATCTGTAATTGCTTTTATTTTTTTTTATTGCGGGCATTTAAAATGATCTGACCTGTTGGCATTCTCCTTGTAATACATCTAATCAAAATTTTAATCTCTTTATAACTATCGCAAATAAAAAATCAGAATATCTGGCTGCAGAAAGAGAAAAACATGACCGCATACTTTTCTAAAAAATGGGAAAAAAAGAAGCTGCAACAAAAACGGGTTGTAATTACCGGCTTTGGTGCGGTAACCCCGCTTGGTAATGACATTCAGACCACGTGGAGCAATCTTATAAAGGGCGTATCCGGCATTGGTCCCATTACCCTTTTTGATGCAAAAACATACCCGGTCAAGATTGCTGCAGAGGTAAAAAATTTCAACTTTGACAATCCGCTTCTCTCGGAAGAAATCGACCAGTATTTCGGGCGCAGCACCCGGTTCTGCGTTAGCGCGGTAAAAGAGGCTCTGCACAAAGCAGGACTTAATCTCGAGCACTTGGACTCGGGAAATATCGGGATCTCGCTCGGAGCTAATGAAGAATATGCGCACTTCTCTCAGTATGACCGCATGTTTGAGCCCGAAAAAATATTTGACCTGCTCCGGGCCAGGAAACTGGAACAATGCAATGGCAACCCCTATCCTCACCTTGCTTCGTCAAAACACCTCGGGCAGATCTGGCCGCTGCGCAGAAGCGCGCACATGGCCGCTAACCTCATTTCCATCCTGTACAACATTCAGGGTCCCATCAGCACCACCTCAAGCGCCTGCGCTTCATCTGCTCAGGCAATCGGGCGGGCCCTGCGGATGATACAGGACGGCGATGCGGAAGTTGTCCTCACCGGGGGCTGTGATTCCATTATCGGCGAAACCGCCGTGACCGGGTTTGCACTCCTCGGGGCCCTCTCAAAGCATAATGATGCGCCGAAAAAAGCATCCCGGCCCTTTGATCTTATGCGCGACGGCTTTATTCTCGGCGAGGGATCAGGAGTGCTGGTGCTGGAAGAATTTGAACATGCCAGAAAACGCAATGCACCCATCATCGCTGAACTTGCCGGCTATGGCTCCTCTTCCAACGCCTATCGTCTTACCGCATCACCCGAAGATGGACGCGGCGCAGACAGCTGCATGAGCGCTGCGCTGCAGGATGCGGGCTGCTCCATCGAGGACGTAGACTACATCAATGCCCATGGCACTTCCACCTACATCAATGACAAATGTGAAACTGCTGCCATAAAAAAAGTATTTCAAGACCGCGCCTACGAAATTCCCGTGAGCTCCAACAAGTCCATGCTCGGGCATCTGGTTGCCAGCGCAGCCTCTATTGAACTTATCATCAGCGTTCTGACGCTTACTGGCGGCATTATACCCCCGACCATCAACTATGAGAATCCGGACCCTGAGTGTGACCTGGACTATGTTCCGAATGAGTCCAGAACAAAGCAGATGAAGACCATCCTTTCTAATTCTTTTGCGTTTGGCGGACAAAACGCCTCACTGGTGGTGAAAAAATTCCATTAGGCCCCTGGTCCGGAACGGTTTAAAAGGAGCGGTGAGACTACGGCGCCGCCGGGCCAATCCGGCAGACGGTTGACCAGCTCAAGCGCGCACAAATCGGTCAAGCCCAAAACTGCCGTATAGTGCCTGCAGCACCTCCCTCACAAATAGAGTCGTTGCGAATAAAAAACAGCTGACCCTGCCAATCCCATAAACATATACCGCGGTGTGGTTACCACGTTATGAGCAGAAGAGCCGTCATTACCGGCATGGGGGTTGTTTCTCCCCTCGGCATCGGAAAAGAAGAAAACTGGCAGCACCTCCTGGCGGGAACATCAGGCATTAGCAGGATATCCCGGTTGAACGTGGAACACCTGCCGGTGAAGCTTGGGGCAGAAGTAAAAAATTTCAACCCCAAACAATTTATCACCGACCGGAAGGCTCTCAGGCTCTCTTTTTTAAATGTACATCTTGGCCTGGCCGCCGCCAAGCTTGCCGTCGATGATGCCGCGCTTCCGCTTGATAAAATTGACCCCACCCGGTTTGGTGCCATCATCGGCTCCGGGGGAGGAGGATTTGATGACGGCCCCGGATTTGAGGACTTGAATGAGCCGATTCTCCGGTCCTGGGACGAAGAAGAAAAGACCTTTGATTCGGCAAAGTTCGGCGAGAAGGGAGTGCCGGTTGCCCATCCGCTCTTTCTCCTTAAAGCGCTGCCCAATAATGCCTTCTATTACATCTCTCTTCTGTATAACATCCAGGGAGAAAATAATAATATCATCTCCTCCTATACCGGCGGCTCCCAGGCAATTGGTGACGCCTTCCGCTCGATCCGGCGAGGTGATGCCGATCTTATGATCGCGGGCGGCTATGACTGCCTGCTAACGCCCAATACTCTCTTCAGCCTTCATGCCATGAACCTGCTGTCCGGCCAGGAAGACCCCGCAACTGCGTGCCGGCCTTTTGATTTTATGCGCGATGGCATGGTTGCCGGCGAGGGCGCCGGGTTTGTGCTGGTTGAAGAGATCTCCCACGCGCAGAACCGGGGCGCGCAGATATACGCTGAAATCGTCGGCTACGGAAATGTCTCCAGCGCCTATCATATTTACCAGCCGGCACCCGGAGGCGACGGCATGAGCAGGGCCATACTGCGGGCGCTTGAGGATGCGCAGCTTGATGCAGCAGCAGTCGGCTGGGTCAGTGCGGATGGTATTGCAACACAGGAAAGCGACCGGGCAGAGGTCTGCGCGCTCAAAACGGTCTTTGGTGATCGGCTTTCCCAGCTTCCCGTCAGCGCCACCAAATCAATGACCGGGCACCTTGGCTCTGCCTCCGGTGCCATAGAGTCTGTATACGCTGTTCTGGCGCTCTGCCAGGGGCTGCTTCCACCCACCATAAACTATGAACACCCGGATCCCGACTGTGCCCTTGACCTGGTCCTGCACCAGCCGCGGGAGAAACAGATAGCGGCGGCGCTGTCGATTAACCAGGGCATCGGCGGGCAGTGCACCGCGCTTATGTTTAAAAAATATGCTTGAGCGGGAAGAATCGCTCAGTCCGGTGCCATTATATCAATAGTGCGTACGCGTTTAAAACAGAATATGTCCTTGAAATTACAAGACAGAGTTGCTATCGTTACGGGTGCTTCGAGCGGCATCGGCAGCACCATTGCCCTGCACCTCGCTGTGGCCGGGGCCGTGGTGATAGGTACCTATCACCACAACCGCGAGAAGGCTGAACAGGTTGTTCGAACCATAGGCGAAACCGGGAGCAGGGCTCTGTGCCTGGAGGGGGATGTTAGAAATTTTTCTGCCATGGAACAGCTGGCTGCAACGGTGGTGGAACGGTTCGGCCGCATTGACATCCTGGTGAATAATGCCGGCATCACCCGCGACCAGCTGCTGCTGGCAATGACAGAGCAGGATTTCCGGGACGTCGTCGAGACCAACCTCTACGGCGCCTTCAACTGCACCAAGGCGGTAGCCCAGCAGATGATGATGCAGAAGCGTGGCCGGATCATTAATATCTCTTCTGTTGCCGGGGAGCGGGGTGGCAGAGGCCAGACCAATTACGCCGCCTCCAAGGGGGGGCTGAACGCGTTTACTCGCGCAGCAGCCATTGAGCTGGCACCAAAAAATATCACCGTGAATGCCATAGCTCCCGGCGTCATTGAGACCGAAATGAGCAAGGAAGTCATGCGCCGGGCACAGGACCAGGTACTGAACCACATTCCGCTGAAGCGGCTGGGCACTGCTGATGAAGTAGCAGGCCTGGCGGTATTTCTGGCAACTGATGACGCCGCATATATTACCGGGGAGATCATCCGCGTTGACGGCGGCTTCAGAGGGTAGGCGCGTAATCGAGAGAGAAAGGATGGACGTTTGTTATGATCGATGAAAAAGAAATTCTAAAAAAAGTACAGGAAAGTATCGTGGAAGCACTCGGGGTTGATGAGGAAGAGGTGACGCCGGGAGCTGTCCTGTTTGATGATCTGGGCGCCGAATCACTGGATCTGCTGGACATTGTTTTCCGCCTGGAAAAAATCTTTGGCATCAAAGTCCCCCGCGGCGGCATCCAGCAGGACCTGCTGGATGAAGAAGGGCTGAAGGAGGAAGAGGTGCTGATTGACGGCGCGCTCACTGCACGCGGGGCTGAAGAGCTTAAAAAAAGGATGCCCGAAGTTGACGGGGAGCGAATCGTCGAGGGGTTCCGCATTGATGACATCCCGATGCTTTTTACCGTGCAGACCTTTGTCAATATTGTAAAGCGGGCGCTCGCGGAAAAAGAAACCGCGCACTAATGCATGACACTGGGAACTGAATAGCGCCAGGATCGGCAGAACCGGACATCGGGCCGCGCCCGCATCACCGGCAACACAAACACACGAGCATGCCTATGCGGCGCAGAGTAGTCATTACCGGCATGGGAGCCATTACTCCCCTGGGAAATGATCTGAAAACCACCTGGCAGGCAGTGATTAACGGCAGTTCGGGAATCGGCCTGATAACCAGGTTTGATGCTTCCACGTTTCCCGTAAAAATTGCCGGCGAGGTCAGGGATTTTCAGTTTGATTGCTCCCTGCTTCCCCGGGACTGCTCCGGCCTGGTCGGACGCAGCGCCCAGCTGGGCATAGCGGCTGCGCGCATGGCGCTCGAAGATGCGGGCCTGGCACTGTCAGCAGTTGAGCAGCCGGTTATGGGTATCTCTCTGGGTGCAGATGAAGAATATATACCGCTGCGGCTGATCCCCTCCTTTTTTAACCGGGATTATGTATACCGGGCGTATGCTGATCCGTACGCTGCTCATGCGCAGGCACTGCAGGAATCTCCTGCTGCGGGAAAGCTTTTTTCCTTTCGCAGACGGGCAGACCTGGGCACGGCAGTTACCGCCGTTCTCTTTAATCTCCGCGGGCCGGCATCCACGGTGCATACGGCCTGCTCATCAAGCGGGCACGCTATCGGCCAGGCCAAGCGGTTTATCGAAAGCGGCGACTGTGATATTGCCCTGGCCGGCGGCCACTGCTCGATGCTGACTGAACATGCAGTTGCCGGGTTTTATCTGCTGGGAACGCTCTCCACCCGCAATGATGACCCGCTCCGGGCCAGCCGCCCCTTTGACCGGACACGGGATGGATTTGTGATGAGCGAGGGGGCCGGCCTACTTATTCTTGAAGAACTCTCCCATGCACAAAAAAGAGGCGCACGGATCTATGCCGAGCTCACCGGCTGCGGCTCCTCTTCCAATGCCTACCGCATCACTGATTCGCCGCCTGACGGCAGAGGCGGCGATCTCTGCATGAAACGGGCTCTTGCCGATGCCGGTAAAGACATAACCGCCATCGACTATATAAATGCTCACGGCACGGCCACGGTGCTGAACGATAGAAGTGAAACCCTGTCCATAAAGAAGGTGTTCGGCGAGCAAGCCTATAAGATACCCGTAAGCTCCACCAAATCCATGCACGGGCACCTGGTGAATGCCACGTCCGCAGTGGAGCTGATTATAACGGTCTTAGCAGTGCGGCATAATATCATACCGCCGACCACCAATCTTACGGCACCGGATCCCGCGTGCGACCTTGACTACGTGCCCAACACTGCCCGGGAGAAAACGATCAGGGTAGCGCTTTCTAATTCACTGGCTTTTGGCGGTCAGAATATTGCGCTGGTGGTGGAAAAATTCAGCGGCTGACGGCGCTGTCGGTGGTGCCGCGCTGGTTTTAGATTTTCCTTTTAATGCTGCAGCGGAGATGATGAAGGTACTGGTTACCGGAGCGAGCGGTTTTTTAGGAAGCGCCCTGGTTCGGGCGCTTGCTGCACGGGGAGATGCGGTGACCGTGCTGGTGCGCCAAACGAGCAATTGCTCGGCATTTGCCGGCTGCCCGGTGGCACGCGTCACCGGAGACGTGCAGGACCGGGACTCTCTTGCCCGGGCGACCCGGGGAAACGATACCGTTTTCCACTGTGCGGGATGGGTAGCTGACTGGGGGCCGCGGAGCGAATTTTACCGGGTGAATGTTGAAGGCACCAGAAACCTCCTTGATGCAAGCTGCAGCGCTGGCATTCAGCACTTTATTCATGTCAGTTCGCTGGTGGTGCTGGGGGTGCCGCGCACCATGCCCGTGACCGAAATGACGCCCTATGCAACCCGTTATTTTCATCCCTATGTTGAGACAAAAATTCTCGCGGAACAACTGGTTCTTGACTACCATGCCAGATACCGGCTGCCGGCAACAATAGTCCGGCCGGGTATTATATGGGGCCCTGGCGATACCACCATCTTCCCCCGGATAGAGCAGCTGGCTGGAAAAGGGCTCCTGGTTATCCTCGGCAGGGGAGATAATGTCCTGTGTCTTTCCTACATAGGAAACCTGGTGGCGGGCCTGCTTCGGGCAGCCGCCGTTGAACAGCCCGATGGCCAGATTTACAGCATTGCCGATGAAGAGCAAATCACCTCCCGGGCTTTTTTTGCAGCATTAACCGCGGCCCTTGACCTGCCGCCGCCAAGGCTAACGGTTCCTTTTTCAGCCCTCGATGCTGCCGCCCGCCTCTGTGAAGTCTGGGCGCGGCTGGTGCGCTCATCTCAGGCCCCCCTGCTCACCCGCCTGGGGCTGTACCTGTGGGGAACTCATTATATCGCTGACATCACCAAGGCACGGCAGAAGCTTGGGTATCGGCAGCAGGTATCTTTTCAAGAGGGACTGCAGAACCTGGGCGCATGGTACCGGCAACAGTATAAACCTGCGGCGTCACGTGACGTGAAGGAGTTGTAGTCTATGCGGTTTCTTTTTGTGGATCGTATCAGCGAGCTGGAAACGGGCCGGCGGGTGCGTGCCGTTAAAAACATCTCTTGGAGCGGGGATTTTCTGGAGGAAATCTTTCCGGGGCTCCCGGTGTTTTCTCCGGTCATTGCCGCAGAAGCTGCAGCCCAGGCTCTGTCCTGGCTGATTGTCGAAGCAAGGGACTTTACCGTTAAACCGCTCATTACCATGCTTGATTCCTACACCTGCTCGCGCCATATACAGCCCGGCGACCAGATTGAACTGGAGGGAGCGGTTGAGAGCTTTCAGCCGGAAAGTGCCCTGGCCCATGCCCGCATTCTGCTCAATAAAAAACCGGCCTTCGAAATTAATCACGGTGTCTGTTACCTGTATCCGCTCCATGAGCTGCAGGACCCGGAAAGCGCCCGCAGGCAATTTAAGAACCTTACAGAATATCAGGCTCCCCTGCAGCAGGTGCCGGTGGTAAAAACAGGTTTGCCGCAGGGCAAAGTCTCCTCCCTGGTAACGAGGCCGTGGGTAGACCGGGTTATAGAATACGCAGCCGGTAAAAAAATCGTCGGCATTAGAAATGTGACCAGCACTGAAGACTGCTTTCGCGATCATTTTCCGCTCAAGCCGCTGCTGCCCGGGGTCATCATCATGAAATCCCTTATTAGCGCCGCACAGCTGCTCATTGAGCCTATCCTTGCTGCAAACGGGCTTGACCATAAAAAGGCGGTCCTGCAGCAGGCAAAAAAAGTTAAATTCAAAAAATTTGTCCAACCCGGGGATCAGCTCCTGCTGGAGGTATCCCTGGAAAGCTTTCATCCGCAATCCAGCACCATCAAGGCCCGGGCCTTGATTCAGGATAAGGTGGCCGCAACACTCTCGGCAGCGTTTCAGCATCTGAGCCGGGATGAATATATAAAAGCTTATCTTGCATAATACGGCCGCGGAATTGTATAATCGGAAGGATTTTCATGAATGACTGAGAAAAACGGCGCCTACCTGATTATCGACACCGAGACGACCGGACTGCATCCGGCAAAACATGGACTGATAGAGCTGGCGGCCGCGGCTCTGGATCAAAAGCTGGGCGTGATAGAAACCTTTCAGGCGGATGTGTGCCCGCCGGCAGGCTGTGAAATCGATCCCGAAGCGATGCAGGTGAACGGCCTTACCCGAGAACGGATCAATCGGGGCATCAGCTACGCGGTGGTGTGTGAGCGGTTTCGTGAATTTATCATGAAGCATTTTTCCGCAGAGCCGGTGGTCATTGGCCAGTTTTATCCGTTTGATTACGCCTTTCTGGATCAGGTCTTCAGCGCCAGCGGCTATGCTGACGGGTTTGCGGCCGTTGTCAAGGGAAATGATTTTATTGACACCAAAGCCCTGGCCAACAGCTTGAATCTGCGGGCCCTTCTCAAGGGCCAGCCCAAGCCGTTTCCTTCGACCAGCCTCTCCAGGCCCGGGGGTTTAAAGGACCGGTTTGGCGTTATCGGACATCAGGCACACACCGCGCTGGGTGATGTGCTCGCTACCCGAGAGGTTCTGATAAAGTTGCTGGAAATATTGTAAAGAATCACACGTTCTGGTATCATTTATAAATGTATGAACACTGCCACCCAGGGACCGGTGCGACTGAAGGAGAATAACAGCTACTTTGCTCACGATACCCATAAATACATGTATTGTACTGATGGGGTCTTTTCAGATTTTATCTTCTCTCTGATCACGGAAACGATTCCTGTTGATCTTAAGAATTACCAGCATGCCTTTGAGATGGGAGCAGGCATGGGTCGCTTCTCCTTTGCGATGGTGAGTCATTTCCCGAAGGTTTCTCTCATTGAGCCCTCTGCATCCTATACCGCTGTACTGAAAAAACTTTTTGATCAGGAGCAGGTTGCCATCGTGACTTCGACGCTTGAGGATTTCTTCGAGAAAAACACGATCCCTGCGCAGTCCATCTTTTTTAATTTCCATCTCCTCCATCATTTAACCTTTGAACAGCGCCGGGAGTATTTCACCTATTTGCGCAAAGCCAACGTACCGGCCCTGTTTATTGAGCCGAACCCCTGGAATCCACTAATTGTATTACAGCTTATGCTCTATCCTGATATGAGAATGAAAGATGAGTGGCAGTATCTCTCGCTCACCAGAAAACGGCTCACCAGGGAGTTTAATGCCTGCGGCCTGGAGCTGGCGGCATACAAAAATATCTGTATTTTGCCGCCGCCGATAACCAAGCTTGTTTTAAAACAACCCCTTTTCAGAAAACCGTTGCTTTTTTTAGATAAGACTAAACACCTCCTGCCTTTTTTAAGCTCCTATCACATGTTCTATGTCCACCCTCGTCCAAGAGCAGTATAAAGGGTTATGTGCATTAAAAAGATACATGTTCTGTTTCATTAAGACGCACGGTGATATCTGTTGTGTTCTGTTGTACACCAGTTTAGGGAATGCCTATGTATGAAAAATTGCTTGAACGACCGTTATTCTATAATGCCTGGTCGTTAATTCATTTTACCCCGCGGCTTAACGCCATTAAACAAGTGGTCCAAGGAAAGAACCAGCCCCTGATTCTGGACTTGGGATGCGGTACCGGCTTGCTTAAAAAAAATTATCCTCAATGCAATTACACTGGAATTGATACCAATCTCTACTATATCAAGTATGCACAAAAAAGACTTGCGGGCCGCTTTATACAGGGCAATATATTAGCGCTGGAACACCTCCCTATCCCTGAGCATTTTGATTTTATTGTGCTAAATGGCGTGCTGCATCACATGGACAACAGCATGGCTGCACAGCTCGTGATGTCGCTGGGAAATTATTTGCATAAGACCGGGAAAATTATTGTTATAGATCATCTATATACTGATATGCTGAATCCAATAAATAAAATTCTTTTAAAAGGGGACCGGGGGAATTTCAGCAGGACGGAAACAGCGTATCGCACATTATTTAAGCTCTTTCCTCTGGTTTCCTATATTAGTTTTGATATTAAAGCTGGTCCTGTTGTTTTATGGAAACAGGTTCGTTTTGTTTTATCCTACAACTAATGCACTTCATGACTTAAAAAAGCGGTGAAACATTCAATAATGTGTGCAGAGCGCACTGCCCGTTATAATTCCATAACCTTTCTTAACCTTGCCAAAGCCCCGGTCTACATCCTCCTGATCTTTTTCTTGGGATTTTCTTTTTATTGCATATCCCAGCGCCTCACCTATCCGTTTGAGCTTGAATGGATTGAAAATGAGATGGTTGCCCACGGAATGATGCTGGCACAGGAGCACCGGATTTATTCTGCACCAGCTACCGAATTTATTGCGGAGATCTATCCGCCGGGCTATTATCTGGCCATTGCTGTTTTTTTTAAGCTCTTTTATACGGTCAATTTCCTCATCCCGCGGCTTATCTCGGTAGCAGCTCTTGCGGGAATTCTTATCCTGCTGTACCGCATTATGGCAAAAGAAGAGGGAGCGAAAAGTATCGGCCTGCTGGTAAGCGGATTCTTTCTAAGCTTCTATGAGATACATGGCACCTGGTTTGACCTTGCCCGGGCTGATATGCTTATGTACTTTTTGCTGCTATCCGGTTGCTATGTGCTTGCCTATGGGCACCGTCGTTTCGCTGCAGCGCTGGGTGCTGCCCTGCTCCTCGTTGCTGCCTGCTACACCAAACAGACCGGGGTCTATTTTCTTCCGTTTATTGGCCTCTATCTTTTATTCAAAGACAAAAAACAGTGTCTCATGTTTTCTGCTGCAACCGGGGGGCTGCTGCTGACCCTGTTTTTTCTGCTGCAGTATACTTCCGACGGGTGGTTTGGAACCTATGTTCTGTTTAATCCGCTAAGATTTAATAAGGTCTTGCTCAAGCCGCTCTCGGAGCTTCAGTTCCGGATGCTTTTTGAAATGCGTGACAAACTGATCCCGGAGATGCGCTATGAAATTTTTTATAAGCTGCCGGTCTTTTTCACCATCGTCCTTTCCTTTATGCTGTATCGGATCATCTCTATAACAAGGGCCTCAACCTTTTCTCTCTGGGAATGCACCGCCCTTGCCGTACCGCTTGCATACTTCACTATCCGGCCGCACCCGGGCTCTGAGCGCAATGATTTCTTGTGTATGACTGTTTGGGGCTGTATCCTGCTGGGCCTCTTTCTTGTCCGGCTCGCTGCTGCTGCCAGACGAGACAACAACAACAGTATACAAATAACCGTCTACCTCCTGCTCACCCTGCAGCTGTGTCTTCAGCTCTATAATCCAGTACTGCTGGTCCCTACTCCCCAGGATGAAAAAAAGGGCGCTGAGTTCATCTCGATGGTGAAAAACATCCCCGGAGAGGTTTATATTCCCTATCACACCCTGTATGGCCACATGGCCGGGAAAAAACTGATCTTTAACGGCGGGGCGTACTGGTCCTATCAGATGCTGGCAAAGGAACCGTTCCGGCCGGTGGAGTTGATTGAGAAAATAAAGAACAAGTATTTCAGCGCCATCATTATTGATGATAAGGGCTATCTGAACGCAAAGGGGGAGCGGGTCGTGGTTGATAATGTAAAACTACTCCTGACCGCAAATGATGAGCTGTCAACCGTGGTCGCAGAAAACTATACCTTGGCAAGGCGTATCCCCTACAGCTCCGATAGCGAGTTCCGCACGGTTACCGGCTTTCAGACACGGCCCGAACTCATCCTGGAGCCAAAAAAGGGGGCACACCGTTAAGGGGGAAATGGGGACAGATTTATTTTCTTGTAGAAACGGGGGGAATCAGCGCCATATATATTTAGGGAATACCTATGAGGTAATTGCAAAACTCAAAAAGCGGCCTATTTTTTGCCACCGGAATGATTAGTAATTGAAAGAGCAAAGAAAGTGCTCTATTATTTTCAGCAAATGAATTAGCTGGAGATAAAAAACATGAGCACTTTGCTTGAAATTTTTCATAACATACAACAAAAAACCTGTTCTCTTGAATTGTTGATGGATGAAAAGCAATTTTGCAGTCTTTGTCTGAGTCCTTCTTGTTATTTATGTAAATATTTTTGAGTTTTGCAATTGGCTCAATTGTGATATAATACGTGCTTTCATGATTGGCCAGCAAAGATTTCCAGAGCCGTACTAAACGATTCATTTGTGGTGATCTTTGCAGATTAATTTAATGAGCTCAGGAACATAATCACAGAATCAGGTATTATGAAACTATCAGTAGTAATCCCCGTTTATAATGAAAAAGAAACTATTCTCGCATTGATCTCCCGGGTTAATAATGTTCCCCTGGAAAAAGAGATTATCATTATAGATGACCGTTCAACTGATGGCACAAGAGAGATTTTAAAAAACTTTTCCCATAATA
>Ga0209777_10007293_pt1 | contig 12294 bp, 9 predicted proteins | sample FrelakmetHBP12HB_FD_187147 | JGI IMG/M metagenome (GOLD analysis project Ga0209777, IMG submission 187147) | Freshwater lake sediment microbial communities from the University of Notre Dame, USA, for methane emissions studies -HBP12 HB (SPAdes)... | ecosystem: Environmental > Aquatic >... | reverse complement strand
CAACTTCCGCAGGATGCTGGTGATGGAAATCGGCGATGCTTTGTGGCTGGGCCGGGCCACGCCCCGGGTGTGGCTGGAACAAGGCAAGCGGATCGCGGTGAAGAACGCGCCGACCTACTTCGGCACGGTGGCCTACGAAATCGTTTCCGAAGTCGACCACGGGAAGATCACGGCGAACGTCGAGTTGCCTTCGCGCAATCCGCCCAAGAGCGTTGTCCTGCGCTTCCGCCATCCCAAGTCTGCGCCGATCAGGAGCGTCACAGTCAACGGCAAGGACTGGACGGACTTCAACAAGGACAAAGAAACGATCGAACTGAAGGGCCTTAGCGGCACGGCTACGGTCACGGCAAACTACTGACGTTGCACGAGGAGATCTATGATTAACACCAATCGGTGATTCCAGTAACAATGACGCAATTCGGTGGCAGGTGTGGACGTGACTCCCGAGCAGGAGAATGACGGGGGTTCCCGTCGGCAGCGGCCCGGCGTCCCCCCGAATGATTCCGTCTTCCTTGCGCCGCAACGACTTGCACGTCTCTTCATCCGCAGCTCTTGAGCGCTATTCTTTGACCATGAATGCCCTAGGCGACACCTTCCGGAGCTGTGGCAACGCCTCCTCATGCGCTTGGCAAGTGCTGCGCTATTTCGGCGGCTTCCCCTGGCTCATTATCACACCGAGCGTCCGCACCAAGGACTCGATGGCCACACGCCCGTTCCGCACACCAAACCGCCGGACTTCGCCGGCCCCACGAAGCTCGTCGCCACGCCCGTCCTCGGCGGACTTCATCACACCTGCCGCCGCGTCGCCGCCTGAACGAGTGCCGCGCGGTTTCGGAAGATCGGCAACGCTCGCGGGGCGAGGGCGTGTCACCTCTCCTCGCTGGCAAAACGGCCCCTCCACCTCCCGTTGCGCGCTCTTCTACTCGCCCGCCCAACCCGTCCCCGGCCCGAAACCGACATCCCTGCCTTCAGCTACTCGCGACGCTCCTCTTCGCCGCGCCCCTCATTGCCCCGACGGAGTCTTTCGGGGAGACAGGACGACCGTTCTCTTGTCCCATCTTCCCAAGTGAGTTAGAGCGGGGATAGCGTTTCATGTGCGAGAGAACGAAATCGATCTCCTTTTGGATCACGGCAAGCGGCAGCGGGCCACTGTGCCCCATGCCGGGCACCTCGACATAATCGACGCGGCGCTTGTGCGCCTTCATCGCGGCGACAAATCGGTCCGAATGCTTTTCCTTGTTTACAGCTGTGTCCGCGTCGCCGTGTACGACCAAATAAGAAACGTCCGGCATGTGGCTCGCCTGGGCCAGCGGCGAATGTTCTTGCAGCACGGTTTCGACCGGTTCTTCGTAACCATAGAATGCGTTCCAGAACGTGCGCGGCAAGTCCACCCGCTCGGTAGAATGGTAGGGCACGACGCCGAACAGGCCGCCACGGGTTTCCTGGCGTAACGCGTGTACAACAGTGCGCTGCAGCCACCCATGCTGCCGCCGGTGGAGATCAGTGGCACCGAATCCGCCAGTTTGTATCCCGTATAAGTCGTACCGACCAACTCGTCAACGAACGCCTGCGCCTGGCGGTTCATCCAGGACCACGGCCCGTAATACGGGAAGACCACCAGGCCTCCGGCGTCGATATACGCCAGTTCCTGTGCGTTGGCAGGCCGTTCACGCACTGCCGGCGCGCCCAGACCGTGAAATGCCAGAATCACGCCGCGCACCGGATTCTTAGTCTCTGAACCCCATGCCGCATCTTTGATCCACTAGTTCATCGCCAAGCTCCTCCCTGAGATTATTTAGGCAGTTTCACAGTGCCTGCGGTTGCAACCTGACGCGGCCCCTCGATGCGACAGACTTTTTCCTTGGGATTGTAGGTCACCCCTGCGCCTGAAGAAAATTCGCTGTACAGGGTGTTGCCATCATCGCGGATTTTGAAATCCGTCATCTCGTCGAAACCCACGAATTCATTGAATTTGCAGGCCTTCATTTTCCACTCGATCTCTTGCGGGGTTGGGCCGTCTTTTGTTGCAGTGAAGAACGGACTGGAGCCATAGAGGAGCATTCGGCCATAGGCTTCGTCTTGCCATTCAGGTGTCCAGATCGCGTCATGAAAGACCAGATTCCACAACGGCACCGGAAGCCCGATAGCCTCCGTGGCGCTTCCGCCGCCCTCGACCTGTACATCGGCTTTCTGGTGGGCGAGACCGTAACTAAAGTCGAGGTCCGGGATGGAATACCACTTGGCATGCTCGCACGACTGCACAACCTTCTTGCCGCATTCGCGCACGGTGCGGAGGCATTCCCGCTGGTAATACACGGTTTCCGCCCGTGTCAGCGGGTGCAATGGGTTGAAGCATTCGTGGATGCGGCAGAAGCAGTCCAGATAGGAGGCGTCCGGCTGGCAGATGTCATAGATGGATGGCGAGTTGTGGTACATGTATTGATCGCGCACGCCCTCCACAAAGTTCCGCTTCACGAATCTGAGCGATTCCGAGCTGCACATATGCGCGCAAAGGCCGCCAGCCCATACGTTCAGGATGTTGGGTTTGCCGTTTTCCCTGATCATAAACCGCGCCGGATCATAGGAAGGCGCATCGGCATAGATGTCGATGTACTGGTCGTGGAGGCCGAAGAGCCATCCCATTTTGCGGGCCGCTTCGCGGAACTGTTTCAACCCGGCGGCCCCGCCGGCAGCGGCATTAGGTGGCAGCACTTCGGGGTGTACCGAGTCATAACCAAAAGCGCCCCAACCGTCCACATGCACGACGCCTGATTTCAGACCGGTGCGCTGTTTGAGCTGTGTGATCCATGCAGTCTGATCCGCAAACGTATTGCAGAAGTAAGAAAGGGGTTTTATTCGGCGCATAACCGTGCTGGTGTTCACCCAGGCGGCGCCTTTGAGTGACGCCACATTCGGGTTGAATGTGGCCTTGTCCTTCAAGGAAACAAAATACCCGAGGTCCTTCATGTACTGGCGATAGATTTTGGCCTGCCGGACAAAGTCGAGCCCCTTTTCAAAGGTGAAGCGAACGCGGCGCGTGTAGCGGAGATCGCCCAGACTGGGCAGCCAGTGAAAGAATGTGGCCGGTGCCTCTTTCTCTAGGTGGCTCATGGCGACATACAGGTCAAACGGCGTTTCGGCGACCGCCACCATGCCGCAACCACCGGTGATCGCGCCATGGAAAGCCATGTCCTGTTCGCTGTAGCCCTCGGGATGATGGAAACGGGACTTCATGGTGGCGGGCACAATCGCACCCTGACCGATTGTCCATGTTGAAAACGTGTCGGGTTTCTTGGGCAGAAGGAAATGGCGGGGAAAGAGGACGTCGCGAACCTTGGCCGGACCCCTGCCGACGAACCGCTCGACTTCCACAACCAGCGAACGGGCATCCAAAAATACGTGAATACCGATCCCGAGATCGCGCAGGAAAATGTAAGCGCCGGGCAGGCTATTGCGCGCCGGCCGGACTTCCTTGTCTTGGGAAGAAGCGAAGGCGTGTTGCGTGCGACTCTTGTTGGCGTCTTCCAGTGTGACGTCCTGTGAAGACGATCGCGCCATCTGCCAGACCACGCCAGTGGCTTTTTCCGTAAGGGTCCAGGTCACATCGAGGGTATCGATATCCAGACGCAAAAAGTGATTTTCGACAGACAGATTCTTTCCGGCAGCAGATTTGGCTTTCACGAAAGCAACTCTCCTTATTTGTGGTTCACATTGACCTGCAAGATCGGCGGCATTCTACGATATGCTCGCGGCATTCCGCAAGGAGAACGAGGCGGACATACCCCGGTTTTATGGTCTCCCGGCTTAAGGTCCAGGTATCCGTCAGAGACGGCCAAGGGAGTTGCCAAACGTTGACAACCTAACGGCCGTTTACAGGCTTTTTTCCTTTGAGGGCAGATACATCTCGATGCAATGGCCCACTGGGGTCACGCCGCATTTGACTTCGCAATTCAACGCGCCAGACGGCGCCAGCGAAACGGCCCGGTTGGACGCCATCATCGCCGTCCTAACCATGGAGCGACGTCTGGAACTCCGTAACTTCGGCGTCTTCGAGGTGCGCGCTCGCAAAGCCAGGAAACCCGCAACCCCAAAACCGGCACTCAGGTCATGGTCCCGGAACCGAGGCGCGCGATGTTCAAAACAGGGCAGGCGGTGGAGGGGTGTCCCCCCGAAAGACACTGCCGGGGCAATTGCCGAATGGGTCGTACTGTTGGGACCAGATCATCGCTCGCGCTTGCTTTCGCAGTTCCGGCCCTTGGAGTGCGCCGCCACGGCGGCGCTGTCTTCGTGCTCTGCGCTGTTCGCCTGCAGTCTGTAGCCTGTAGCCTACCTACGCAGTTGCGGCCCGACGTAGATGATCGAGTCGTTCTGCAGGCGGAAGAATGAGCCCGGGTCCTGCTCAAGCAGTTGGCCGAGGATGCCCACGGTTCGCGGGATGATGAATATGGCCTTGCCCGTCTGGGGACGCATCCGCAGGTCGCACAGCAGCGCCCCGATGACGCCGTCCACGTTGAGGCACAGGCCCTGTGCCTTCTTCTCCTTCAACACCGCTTCGATCTCGCTGGCCAGGAGGCAGTGCTCGCCCGCCAGGCCGAGCTCTCTGGCCAGGTTGAGAAGCGTCACCGCGCGCGGGTCTTTGCCATACAGGCTGTAGTAACGGTGGCCGTAGCCCGGGATTCTGCCCTTCTCGCCGCCGTAGACGCCGGTGACCTTGTCCACGATGTACGCCGCCAGGGCTTTGTGGTCCGACACTCGTACTCCGTCCGCCTCGAACGCGCCGGCGACCGCCACGGCTTGGCGCATCTTCGCCAGGAACTCCGAGAGCAGCTTCGCGGTGCCCTCGCCCGCGCCGGCGTGCGTGTCGCCCATCGCCGTGATGCCCGCGGCCAGCGCGGTCTTCAGCGAGTTGCCGCCGGAGTAGGAGGTGATCGCTGCCAGCGACGAGGGCGTGGCCGGCGTGTGGTCAATGCAGGAGATGAACGTCGCGCGCAGCAGGTTCGCCTCCGCGGGTGACGGTGTCCTGCCGGCCAGCGCCCGGAAGGCCACCGCCTCGATGCTCGCGTCGTCGCTCCACTGCAGTTCATGCTCCAGGATGCAGGCCACCATGTCCACGACCTGCGGGATCAGCACCAGCGCATGGGCCTGCGCGCGCGTGTAGCGCTCCCGCACCGACGCCGGAAGCCGCTCACAATCGTGGTTGCCCAGCGTCAGCAGTCCCGCGGCAATGGCGGCGTTCATGGGTGAGCCGCCGCAGTAGGATGCCGCCGCCGCCGCTCGCCCGGCTTCTCCTGCGGGGCACTCCCGCGCGCACACGGCCAGGTCGCGCGCCAGTCGAGCGGCCTGCGTGTCGGCGGCGTCCTCCTGCGTGAGGGCCTCGTGGATCATCGCTGGAATCGTCGCTTCACGCATCAGCGTCGGGAGTGGCCGCCCGCGGAAATGCGGCACACCGTTCACAAGCTGCGTAAGGTGCGTGCGAAGCTGCACGGCGCGCACCTGGCTCTTGAGGTTCTCGAGTTTGGTCTTGGAGATGCTGACCAACTCGTACTCCTTGGACAGGGGCACCTCGAAGTCCGGCCCGCGGCGCGGCATCGCGCGCTCGATGATGGCAATCAGCTCCTCCGAGGTCTTGGCGACCTTCACACCCGCCTTCTCGAACGCCTCGACTTTGCTTTCGTAAGTGCCGAACTTCCCTTCGCCGATGATGGCCCCGGCGTGGCCCATGCGCGAGCCGCGGGGGAAGATGTGCTGCGCGCCGATGCCGGTGAGCCGCGCCACCACGTGCTTCGGATAGTTGGTCTCCTTGATGTACCGCGCCGCCTCTTCCTCGTAGTCGCCGCCCACTTCGCCGTTGAGGATCACCAGCGACGTGTTCCTATCGTTGCGGATCAGCTCCAGCAGGTCCTCGAAGTTGGTTCCTGAAATGCGGTCGCCGCCGACGCCGATCACGATACTGGTGCCGTAGCCCAGCGTGTTGAAGATCTCGGTGGCGATGGACAGGCACATGCCGCCGCTCTTGGAAAAGATCGCGATTTCGCCTGGGTAGAACACGCCCGGGTCGTTGCCGCCGATGGCCCCCACTTTGACGCGCTCATTCGGGGCGATGATGCCGATGGATGCAGGCCCGAGGACCCGAATGCCGTGCTTCCTGGCCGCCTGCACGATCTCCGCGGAGTCGCGGCGCGGCACGCCCTCGGTGAGGATGTTCACCAGCTTGATCCGGTCGCACGCGATGGCCTCCAACGCCGCGGCCTTCGTGGCGTCCCGCGGCACCGACACCAGGCTGGTGTTGATCTCGGGGTGCGCCTGCACCGCCTCGGCGACCGTGTTGTACACGGGCAGGCCGCTGACGGCGTCGCCGCCCTTGCCGGGCGTCACGCCGGCAACGACGTGCGTGCCGTAGTCCACCATCTCCAACGAGATCTTCCGGCCCTGCTTGCCCGTGAGGCCCTGGACGAGGACGCGCGTGTTCTTGTCTATCAGGATGCTCATGTGTGCTCTCGATGCTTGTTGGCCTGGTGGATGACCATGCGGGCCGAATCGGCCACGGAAGTCCCCATGCCGCGCAGGAAGATGTTGTACCCTTTCTCGTCGCCCAGCTTGTGCAGCATGGCGAAGGCTTCCTCGTCGCGCGGCCCAGCTCGGCGGATGAGGATGGGGATGGTCTTGTCGAAGTGCTCCGTCTCGAGAATGCCGGCCATGATCCCGTTGACGAGCGTGTCGTAAACGTCCGTGAAGTTCGCCCGGCCGCCGATCACCCAGATCGCGTCAATCCGGCCGGGGTACATGAGCGTGATCTTGGTCAGCCCTTCCACCTTCTCCGGCGTGGGATTGCCGCTGTACTCGGTGAACACCGCCGGCTTGCCGCCCAGGAGGCATAGGTCGTCCAGCGCTTCGACGCTGGTGCCGCCGCCCGAGGCCAGCACGACGATGTTGCCGTCGAGTTCGTAGAACATCCGTCCGGCGCTACCGCGCGTGTCGCGCCGGTCGTTCTCCAAGGCCAGCCGCTCCAGGCGAGTCGGTGTGCGGCCGGAACTGAGCCGCTCCGGAAGCTGCAGGCTGCTTTGCCTGAAGAGTGCGTCGTCGTCCAGCTCTATCTTGGCGTCAACAGCGACCCATTGGCCCTGCCGCGTGCGCACCAACGGGTTGATCTCAGCCAGCGTCGCATCGAAGTCCGTGAACATCCGGTAGAGCTTCAGCAGGACCTCGGTGGCGTCGGCGCCGGCGGGGTTGAGACCCGCCCGGCGCGCCAGCTCCCGTGCCTTGTCCTCGGCGAGACCCGTGGCGATGTCCACGGTCTCCACGAGCACGTCCTCTTGTGCGCCATGGCAAGCGTCCTCGACGTCCACGCCGCCGCGGCCGGAGACGATCAGTGTGGGCGACGCGCCCACGTATGTCATGGAAACATAGGCTTCTTGCGCGACGTCGAGCTTCTTCTCGACGAGCGCCTTCTCCACGGTCTCGCCGAACATCCGCCTGCCAATCAAGGACCTGACTGCGGCTGTCACCTGCTCCGCGGTGTCGCAGGCGATCACGCCGTGTTCTTTCGCCCTTTTGCCCCACAGCACCTGGGCCTTCACCATCATGGCCCCATGCTGCTGCAGAAGACCGCCGGCCTCTCCCGCCGAGGTCACCACCTTCCCCGGCGGAATCGCGATTCCAGCGCGGTCCAGGAGCTTCTTGCCCTCATACTCGTAGAGTTTCATGGCATGCCTCTCGTCGTCGCTTGATGATGGCCCGTATCGTATGCATTGCCGGCCGGGGTGTCCACTGGCTTCCGAACAGCGCGGACGCGTTTTCATTGCCTTCCGGCGCCGCGCCGGCACAATGGCTTTGGCGGAACGCAGCAGGTTGCCGCCAGACCAGGATTGCCAGCCCGTCATGCCTCCACGGAAAAAGCTCCGGACACCTGCAGCGCCCCCATGTTGTCCTTCGATGGAGTCACGGTCTACCGCTTCGCACCCCCTGTCCTCTATGATGTGCACTGCCTGGTGCGCCCTGGCGAGAACTGGGCGATCCTCGCGCGGGGAGGTCGGTTTCGAGACGGAGATGGGTTGGGCGAGCGAGTAGATGAGTGCGCAACGGGACGAGGGGAGGGCGTTTTGCCAGCGAGGAGACGTGGCAGGTCCTCGACCTGCGAGCGTTGCCGATCTGCCGAAAACACACGGCGCGCCCCTTCAGGCGGAGACGCGCCGGTAGGTGTGATGGAGTCCGCCGAGCACGAGCGTGGCGACGAGGTTGGTGGCGCCAGTGCATTCAGGCGGCTTGGCGTGCGGCACCGGCGTCTCTCCGTCGAGTTCCTGGTGCGGCCGGTCGGTGTGGTAGTACCGTTCGATGGATTCGGCCAGCAGGCGGACAAGATGGCGCTCGTTGATCACGGTGACGTGGCGTTCGCGATGGCGAACGCGAAACCGCAGAGCGAACACCTGCTTGTCCGGAACACCGGCCGCATGGGCTTTGTTGCTCAAAACCAACCGAGAAATGGAGTGGGCGTCGAGCTTGTCCGTCTTGGTCTTGTGAATGCGCGTGTGGAATTCTCCGCGCACCTGAAGGGGATTGATGGAAATCGAACCACAGACTTCGGCTTGGCGTTGGTTTTCATGCAAGAGAATGTGCCTTCTCTCGCATTGTGGCAGAAATCGAGATTATTAGCGTAAATCATTGTGTGCCAAGCATGTTCGTATATTCCGTGGAACTATGGGCAGTGGGTCATGGCGATGAGTATGAGAGTGCTGCCATGCAATAGAATACCCATTCTCTTGCAGGACGCATTTCTACTCTGATTATACACGCTCAGGTCGGCGCCGGGCCAACGTCGAACGGAAACCGCTTGGGGCTTGGGTTTCCCGTCACACCGACGGCGTGAGGGTCACCCACTTGATGCCGATCTTGTTGGCGGCGTAGGTCAATTCCTGCATCCAGTCGCCATAGGCCATTACCCAATGAGAATCGCGGGCTTCGACCAGAAGTCTCTTCCATTCGCCCTGGATCTGGGTGTCCTGCCGCTCGCGGAACGCCGGCTTTTCTGCCGCCGTCTCAGAACGCGCGTTGATCAGGCGGGAGCCTATGTTCACGTCCGTCGCCCAGGAAGGAATGAGACCCCAGCGCAGCATCGCAGCATCCCGCGCCACCACCGCAGCCGGATGCCGCCGGACCGCCAGGACATCCTGAGAGGCGGCGACGTTGTAGCGCGGCTCCATGGGCGGCAGTTCCGGCAACTGGAACATTTCCGCCACATCCTTGCATGAGGCGCGCAGGGTCAACCGGCCGCACATGGGCTTATCTTAAGACGGGGAGCATGGAACGTAAGGCAACCCGGTTTATGACCCTGGCCGGGCAAAACTGTCTTGCCTTTTCAGCAGTTCATAAAGCCCGCCATCGGCAACAAGGGATTTCCAGTACGGACATGACGTGCGAAGGGAACAGGCCCAGAAACCGGCCCAGGGGCGCGCTAGAATGACGATCTCAGAGCGGGGGAGTATTGGAACCGAGCCTGGCGGCCGGTTCAACACCGGCGGTTTCCGGGTGGTTGTCGCTGGATCTCTTTGGCGGGAACGTGATAGGGCGCCGGGGATAGTTGGCGACAAAGGCATAGACGCCGGCGCCGGGCGCTGGAAGGCCTGTTGCCAAGGACCGGACATGATGTAAAGTCGTGGCATCCGGGGGCCAGCTATGGACGCCGTTGCCGTCGTTCTCTGCGAAACATACATGTCAGCATTCCAAGCGCCGAAATCTAAAGTTGGGCAAAGGGCGCGTTTCCCACACGGTGCTGGGCTACGACACGCAGGTGTGGAAGACTCCGGGCCTGGCGGAGCTGATCCGGCGCGGCACGGCGTGGGCGGCGGGGATACTCCCGGTGGCGAAGTAGACGGACTGTCTTACGCAAAGATGCAAAGGCGCAAAGCAAACAGAGGAGGACGGGCACGTAGCAGCCGCCAGCGGCTGAGGCCGGGCGGGCCGCCGCGGCCAGGCGACCAGCAAGGAGGAATGCCATGCACGGCTCATGTACGCATAGCTGCTGTGCCGGCTGCGGTCACGGTTTGAGCCGTCGCCGGTTCCTCACGGGATGCGCGGCCGCTACGGTGAGCGTTGCGGCGTGGCGGGCCGTCGGCGAGGAGGACAAGGGCGCGAAGCCGCGTGTCGCTCTGGTCTTCCTGTCCAACAGCAACGAGCGCGAAATCTGGCCGTACCCCGGTTTCGACACCGCCAGGCGCGAAAAGGAGATCCTCGCGCTGCTCACCGAGGGCTGTCCCAACGTCGAGTTCGTGCCCGTCGTCGTCGCTCGCACCGAAGACGCCGCGAAGGCGCTGGAACTGAAGGACAAGGTGGACGGCTATCTTGTCTACATCGTGACGCTGAACTGGGGGCTGGGCGGCGCGCTGGGGCAGGTCGCCAAGCTGGGCAAGCCCCTGCTCGTGGCCGACGAGTTCTTGGGTGGCTGCGGCTTGTTCCTGTGCAGCAGCGGCGGGCTGTACCGACGGGGCGTGGCCATGGCACGGGTCTCGAGCACGCGCCCCGCCGACCTGGTGGCGGCCGCCAAGTGCTTCGGCGAGGTAAAGAAGCCCGGCACCACCCCGCAGTCTTTTGCCGCTCAGTGCGAGGAGGCCTACCGCAAGACCTTTGGCGCCGCCGGGTACATGAAGTGCGCCGAGGACAAGGTGCCGCTGACGGACATCGCGGACTGCGTCAAGCGGCTGAAGGAATCGCGCTTCCTGATTGTCGGCGCCGGGAAGGCGGGCACGGAGGTTGACCTGCTGGGCGCGAAGGGCATCCACGTCGGCTTCGATGAGTTCAAGGCCGCGTATGAAGCCACCGACAAGGACCAGGCCGATGAATGGGGCCGGAAGTGGAGCGGGACGGCCGAGAAGGTCGTTGAGCCTACGCAGGATTGGATCGCCAAGGCCGGCGCAATGTACCTGGCGATGCTGCAGGTGATGAAGAAACATGGCACCGACAGCCTGACCATGAACTGTCTCGGTGGGTTCAACGCCGGGCAGTTGCCAGCGTACCCGTGCCTGGGATTCATGCAGATCATGGACGACGGCGGACAGGGCGTGTGCGAGGCCATGCCGGACGATACGGTCAGTGCGCTCATGGCGCGGATACTTACCGGCCGGCCGGGATACGTCTCCGATCCCGCGCTCGACACTTCCACGAACCGCATCGTGTACGCGCATTGCATGGCGATGACGAAGGTCTTTGGCACGAAGCGCGACGCCACCAGGTTCCGCATCCGCACGCTGCACAACCGCGATCCGCGCGGCACCTGCGCGCAGTCGTTCCTGCCGGAAGGCTATATGACGACTACGTTCCGCACGAGCGCCGGCGCCAAGAGGATGGTCATCCACCAGGCCCGGGCCACCGGCAATCTCGACGCCGACCGCGGCTGCCGCACGCAGCTCATCGGCGAAGTCAAAGGGGACATCGGCAAGCTGTTCAACCAGTGGGACCAGTTCGGCTGGCACCGGGTGACCGTGTACGGCGACGTGAAAGAGCCGCTCATCGAGTTCGCCAAGGCGCTGGGGCTGACGATCGTTGAGGAGGCGTAGCACATCCATGGACTGGGCAAAGTATGTCGTGACGCTGTTGCCGATGCTGGCCGTGTGCGGCGCCGTCCGCGCGGGGGAAAGCGCCCCGGGCAAGGCTCTGGACAACCCCTTCTTCCCGTTCTGCGTCACCGTACCGATGGAGAAGCTGACGGATCTCGGCTTCTCTCCCATCCGCGCCGAATGGCCTGCCATCAACCTTGACCAGGAGCCGCCCTACGGCGCGGATCTGCCCGCGAAGATCCGCTCGTTGAAAGGCACCGACACGATCCTCTGGATCATCGTTCACGGCAAGAAGGACCCGGACAAGGACGAGAAGGCCGTGAGCGCCATCCGCGAACTCGCGGCCGTGGCAGAGGAAGCCGGCGTGCGCTTCTCCCTGTACCCGCATACCGGCGACTACGTCACGACCGCGCGCGACGCGCTGCGCCTTGTCAGGAAGGTCGAGCGCAAGAACGTCGGCGTCACGCTCAACTTGTGCCATGAGCTCAAGAACGACACGGGCGCCGACTTGCCTCAGATTGTGGACGAGATTGCGCCGCAGCTTGCCGTTGTGACCATCTGCGGCGCGGACGAAAAGCCCAAAGGCGAGGACATGGGCTGGGACAAGCTGATCCGCCCGCTCGGCCAGGGCACGTTCGACGTGTATGGTTTTCTGAAGAAAGTCAAGGCCGCGGGCTTCAAGGGGCCCATCGGATTGCAGTGCTACGGCCTGCCGGGCGCGATGGGCGGCAAGCCCGTCGCCGGGCTT
>Ga0209777_10007292_pt1 | contig 12295 bp, 7 predicted proteins | sample FrelakmetHBP12HB_FD_187147 | JGI IMG/M metagenome (GOLD analysis project Ga0209777, IMG submission 187147) | Freshwater lake sediment microbial communities from the University of Notre Dame, USA, for methane emissions studies -HBP12 HB (SPAdes)... | ecosystem: Environmental > Aquatic >... | reverse complement strand
CGTCGAGGCCTGCGAAGAGGAAAAGGCGCCCGTCATGCTCCAGATTTCCAAAGGCGCGCGCCAATACGCAAACCCGGTTTATCTCAAGAAGCTGATTGAAGCCGCTGTTAGCCTTTCCAATATTCCCATTGCGGTCCACCTCGACCACGGTGACTCCTTCGAGCTGTGCAAAGACTGCATCGACGAAGGGTTTACCAGCGTCATGATCGACGCCAGCCATGAGCCCTTCGACAAGAACATCGAAATCTGCCGGAAGGTGGTCGATTACGCCCAGAAGCATAACTGCGTCGTCGAAGGAGAACTAGGCCACCTGGTCGGGGCGCAGTTTGATGATGGCGAAGCGGGCGGCAAGTATTCCCAGGAAGGGCACTATACCAACCCCGAGCAAGCCGTTGAATTCGTGAAGCGTTCCGGGGTGGACTCGCTGGCGGTGGCCATCGGCAACTCGCACGGTGCGTATAAATTCAAAGGCGAACAGCATCTCGACCTCGAGCGCCTCAAAGCCATCAAGAAGTCGCTCATGGACGCCGGCCTCGGCGATTACCCGCTCGTGCTCCACGGCGCTTCCAGCGTGCCCAAGGACCTGGTCGAGGAAATCAACAAATATGGCGGCAAGCTGGGCACCGACGCCGCTGGCGTTCCCGAGCAGGACATCGAGGTTGCCCGGCGAATCGGCTGCACCAAGGTCAACATTGACACCGACCTGCGCCTGGCGATGACGGCAGGCATTCGGAAGGCCTTTGCGGAGAACCCGAAGGAGTTCGATCCGCGCAAGTATCTCGGCCCCGCCCGCGCCCGGGTCAAGGAGCTGGTGCGGCACAAGGTCCGCAACGTCCTCTGCTGCGCCGGGCATGCATTCGATTAGAGGATATTCCCCAGACCGGATTTGTTCAGACCACGTGGCGTGCATCTGTCGCCACGTTTTTCTTGTACCGGCCTCCAACACCGAAACCGCTCACAGCCGGTAAAATGGCCCGTCACACCTGCAGTACACAAGACGGCGCTTCCTCGCGGGTTGCCTTCACCTTGATCGAGTTGTTGGTCGTGATCGCCATTATCGCTGTTTTGGCTGCCCTGCTGCTGCCTGCCCTGGCGAAGGCCAAGGACAAAGCCAAGCAAGCGCAATGTTTAAGCAACCTCCGGCAGCTTGGGATCGGAGCGGCTATGTATATCACCGATTACCAGCAATACCCGGGGTCGTTTGACCTCATTCATATGACGTACGCGTGGATGACGAGGATGCTGCCCCTTGAGGGGAACAACCGGAAGTTGTATCATTGTCCGGCCGCTGCTCCCAACGCGGCGTGGGATACAAACGTGAATCTGACCTTGGGAGGGCTGAATGAGCAGAACCGCAATGACCCGTTTGCCGTAAGCTGGCAATCGCGCTTTTCGTATGCCTATAACGACTGGGGACTGGGGCAACAATTCCTTAATGACCCGTCCAAACCGCAATGGGGGTTGGGAGGCGTCGTTGCGGGTCCCCCTCCCCAGAACAAAGGTCCGGTGAAGGACAGCATGGTTGTCTCTCTTGCTAATATGATCGAACTGGGGGAAGGCCGTGGGCTGCAACAGAACCCAACCTGGGAAGCGAATATGGACCCGACGCAAGAAGATCAGTGGCCGTCCAACCGCCATAATAAGCGAACCGTTCTCATGTTTGCTGACGGCCATGCGGATGCGCCACGACGCCGTGATGTCATTGATCCAGCGCCGAATAACATCTGGCGCGCGCGCTGGAACAACGACAACCAGCCCCATAACGAGGTTGCCTGGACCGTCGATTGGATTAGAGAAGCCCAGCCTGATCCCCGGTGACAATGCCGACAGCTCCTCGCTGGAGTTCTGGCCGAACGGCTTGGGTCAAATCCGCGCTTAGAACCGGGACATGGTGAGGTCCACCAACGCCACGGAGATGTGGCAGGCCGACACGTTTGATCCGAAAACCATTGACAAGGAACTGGTTTTGGCTGAGCAGGCCGGTTTCAACTGCGCCCGTGTCTTCGTGCAATACCCGGTGCGGGAGAACGATCCCGAAGGACTCAAGCAACGCCTGGAGCAATTCCTGTCGATCGCGAAAAAGCGCAAAGGTCCAACCGGATCGAAATTCACCGATCTGCGTCGCTTGCGGCTTACCCGATGCCGTAATCCCCAGCCACAAACTTGGTGGTGTCCACTTCGGCCATCATCTCATCAATGAACTCTGACTCTTTGGCCGGCAAGGCTTCGACAGCCTTCTGGAGCCGATCCAGCCAAGGAACCTCGCGGGGGTGGAGCCTGAGGGCGCCGTCCCGGTGGGCGTCACGCAGGAGCCGCACGGCGGTGAGGGCCGCGGCTTTGCCGGCGGCATAGGCGTTGGGTGCGCTAACGATGGCGTGCGCGATGGCGATGGCGCTCTCGGGCGTGAGCACATACGCCTGCGGGTCGTGCGAGGCGTCGGAGGAAATCATCCATTTGCGGTAGAGCAGCGCGGCGTCGCGGCCATCGGCCAGGGCTTCATTCATGAGGCGGCAGTCGTAGATGAGTTGCTCCACATAACAGGTGGGGGCCATGCCGGCCAACAGCTTGACGTTCTGCACCGACTCGTTGCTCCAGGTATCACAGGTAGCCGCGGCGATGTTGCCGAGCGGGCTGAGGTGAGCGCAGGCGGCGGTCTTGCCTTCCATGGCCATCGGGAAGCCGGTGATAGCCTTTAGGATTGGATTCTCGTAGCCGCAATCCTTGCCCGGCCCCACGGCGCCGCACTCGTAGCACACCAGCGTGCGCACGGCCGACACCGCCCGCACCACGGCGGCAAACACGCGGGGAATCATCTTCTGCTCGGCCAGCACCATGGCCGTGTTGCCGAAGCCACATGCGGTGTCCCCGGCGCAGTGGACGTTATGCTTGCGGGCGATCCGGTCCAGCTCCGTCCACAGGAAGCGCATGTCCCGCGCGCCCAGGACGCAGAGCCCGAAGATGACACCGCGCAAGTCGCCCATCATCAGGGCTTCGTCATGGACCTCCTTGCCGCCGACCGATTCGATGCTCAGCAGCTCGGCACCGGCGGCGGCGCAGCCTTCGAAGGTCGTCAGCATGGCTTCGTACAGCGGCCCGCTTCTCATGCGGGGCGGGCGGACCATCTCGCGCGTGTCGTTGGGCGTAATGCGCAGCACGCTCTTGAGGCCGTGCTTCGCGTGGGCCTCGGCCATGCCGTCGAGCAGGATGCGCGTGAGCTCGATGCCCCAGGCGGGGTTCTCGGTCATCGGTGGCAGGGTTTCGAACTCCACCACCAGGCCGAGTGCTTCCAGCCCCACGGCGCGCTGCAAGGCGCCGGTGATGATCTGCTGATACTGCTTCCGCACCTCCGGCATCGTGGTCTGGTCCACGAACATCGGCGGCAGGGTGAAATTGATTTCCGGGTACACCAATCCGCCGCCGATGGTCATGCCCCGGCAGGTGGTGAGTGGTTTAGGCGAAACGCCGAAGCGCAGGTCGGCGGGATTGGCGATGGCAAGCTGCCTAAAGCTGAGGTCCGAAGTTGGTCCACCCTCCGCAGTGCTGCTACGGAGGACGGGAAGTCCTAAGTCTAAGGTCGAAGTTGCCTGGGTGGTGAACGTGCGGGCCTCCGGACTCGCGGTCAAGGGCGCCGGGTCATGTCTGGTCGTGTCTGCGGTATTGATCATCATGGGCCACGGTACTCCACCGTTGCAGTTACGGGAATGGACGAATCAAGGTTTGGCATGAAGGAATCGTGGATGACCGGCAGAAGCTAGGGTCACGCGTGGCTCAAAGCCGCGTGGCCCTCCTGCGAAAGCTCCACGTCACCGGGGGGGACGCCGGGCTGGACTACACACCCCGCAGGTAGGGCGCGTCTCCCCGAGCGCGCCGGGGGGCAAGCCGCAGTTCGCAAGCCGTCCATTCTCTCCTTGGCCCAACGCCCTTCGCGGCGCGCTGAGGACAGAATCGCCCAACAGGGAACTTTGACATTTCCTTTTCCTGGAGGATGGGCAGCATGATGGCAAGTCCGATCCCAATGGCCCGTAACACTCACTTCCGACTCCCGGCACTGGGGCGTGTGGCCCTGCCCCCGCTCGTCGAACGGGAGCTCCGGGCCGGCGCGCGGCGGCCGTTGTTCTATTGGTTGCGTGGGTCGCTGGCACTCGCCGTGGGTTTCCAAGGCTACGAACTGCTGGACCGCTTCGTCATGGCCCCGCCTCCGGCCCCCGGCATGCCCTGGGTGGCACCGGCGGGCACCGTGATGACCGGAGCGGCTCTGCTCCACCAAATGGCGTGGCTGTTGTTCCTGGCCACCCTCCTGATGGGCTTGGTCAGCGCGGACAGCATCAACCGCGAGCGCCGGGAGGGCACGCTCGGCCTGCTCCTGCTGACCGACCTGACTCCGGAAGAGATTGTGTGGGGGAAGATGCTGTCGTGCGGCCTGACTTCCTTCTTCGTGATCCTCGGCGCATTGCCGGCGCTCATGTTTCCGGTGCTGGCGGGCGGCGTAACCGGCAGAGAAGCCGCGCTGATCGCGCTCGGTTTGCTGAACACGCTCTTCGTCGCTCTCGCGGCGGGCTTATGGATGTCCACGGTGTTTCGTGAACGGCGTCACGCCGTGCCGGCGACGCTGGCATTGGCCGGGGCCCTGGCTTTTGGCCCCGAGGTGCTTGGCGGCTCCTGTTTTGGCACAGCCGCGGTGCCCTTCTTTCGCCTGTTCGGCCTGGCAGGGTGGATGACTGCGGCGCGCATGACGGTTCTGTCCAACCTGCCATTTGTGGTGTGGTTCATTGTGATGCACGCCGTAGGTTGGCTCTTTCTGTGGCGCGCGCGCGTCACGCTGGCCGCGAGCTGGCGGGACCAACCGCACAAGCAGGTCCGCGAACCGGAACCAACCGAGGCATGGCCGAGCCAGGCGCCGACACCGCCGCTGCTGGAAGGACCCACGGCCACGCCCGAGCCCGCAACCGCCCTGGCGCGCGTTTCGTGGCTGACCGACCCGCGGCCGTGGGACGCCGACCCCATCCGCTGGCGAGTGGAGCGGCTGGGCTCGGTCGAAGGCCTGCTTTGGCTGGCGGTGGCGATGAACTTCTGCGCGCAATTCGGCACGCTGGGTTCAATCCTCGGTTTCGGCGCTGGGCCCGCAGACACCTGGGGGCTGGTGTCCTTTGTCGGCATGGCGGTGATCCTCTTTTCCAGCGGGTTGATCGCGTGGGCGGGCGTGCGCTTCTTCCAGGATACTCGGCGGCAGCAGGATCTCGAACTGCTGCTCACCACGCCGTTGGGAAGTCGCCATATCCTGGGCGGCCAATGGTGCGTATTGCGCCGGGCGCTGGCGTGGCCGCTCGGCGTTGTGCTGGCGCTGGCCCTGCCGGCTGGCATTACCCTCATCTACGATTCCGCCGAGGGCTACCGCCGGGAGTTCTGGTCCCTGCTGCAACCCTTCCTGATCGCCGTGAACCTCGCCCTGGAGGCGGTGGCGCTCTGCTGGGTCGGCATTCGGTTCGGGCTGCATGCGCGCAACGCAATTACCGCCGTGGCTGGGACTGTGGGACTGGTGCTACTACTCCCGCTGACGCTGTCGGTGGTGTTGATGTGGGGCTGGGCCTGGCTGCCGGGCAGCTCGTCTTCCCTGGCAGCGTCGCGTGGCAGAATGCCACCCATAATTCTTGCCCTGCTCTTCTTCGTGGCCAAAAACCTGGCGTTCATCGTGTGGGCGCCGCTTCGCCTGCGCCGGGAGTTGCGCCTGGGGCGACGGAATGCGCGGCGGGACGCGTCGGCGCACCGCATGGTCCTGCAGCGCGCGTGATCGGCCTTGGCTCAAAGGCTCAGTGACTCCCGGTACTCGCTCGGTGAGACGCCCTGGAAGGCCTTGAACTGGCGGGAGAAATGGAACTGGTCCTGGTAGCCAAGCCGGGAGGCAATCTCCTTCACGTTCAGGGTCGAGCTGCGGAGCAACTGGCACGCGCGATGAATGCGCAGCAGGTGCAGATAATCCCGCGGTGAGCAGCCGGTCTGTTCCTTGAACAGCACCGAGAAATGCGCCGGCGAAAGATTCGCCAGAGCCGCCAGCGCGCTCACTCGCATCGGTTGATCCAGGTGCTCGCTCATGTAGATGATGCCCTCGGCGACCTTCTGCACGGTGTCCGAGGTGTCGCGGTTCCGCTCATGGCGATGCCGGATCATCAGGGCCAGCAGGAGCGCCAGCGCGTGCGAGGCGTGCAACAGGTTCACGAATGAAACCCCCTGCTCCAGGGCCCTCACCACTTCGTTGAAAAGCCGAGCCAGTTGCAGATCGTCACCCATCCAGACCAGGGGCGCTTGCGCCGAGACACCCAACTCGTTCAGGTACTCGCGGAGGTTCGCGCCGGCTGCCTGGGCCCAGTGGATAGTCCAGGGGTTGGAGGCATGCGCGCCGCAGGTATGCGGCACATTGGACGGCAGCACCAGCAGGTCGCCGGCGCGCACGGTGTGCAGATGCCCGGCCAGCTCGCACCAGCCGCCGCCTTTGACACAATAGACCAACAGCACCTCGCCCATGCCCTGCGGGCGGCGAAGATGGCCAGCGGCCTTCGGAAAATACCCCGCGCCCACGGCGAGCAGGCCGTGCAAGAGCGGCTTATCCCGCAGCGCGGCCTTGATGACCGCTTCGGGCAGCACCACCTGGTGTTCGCCTTCGAAGCCGGTGCCTTTTTTGGAGCGTTTGTCCACAGCGTCAGTACACCAGAGCCATTCAGTGCGACCACAGATGGACACAGATAAACCCAGATAAGAAACACCCTGCCCCAGCTCTTTCCAAGGCGAGAAGCCGTTCACTGGTCATTCGCCTGGAGCGATGCGAAGCCAAACGGGAATCCGGCCCGCCGAATCTGTGTTCATCTGTGTCCATCTGTGGTTTTTAGATCGCCCTGGGCTGCCAAGGGGTCGGCCAGCGCCCGCTCCAGCCGCTGCCACAGATCTTCCGGGTCTTCCAGGCCCACGGAGATGCGAATCAGATGGCGCGAGACGCCGCACGACTCAGCCCAGTCCAATTCGGTGTAGTGCGCCAGCAAGGTGAACGGACAGGCGAGAGTGAAGACGGTGCCCAGGCTCGGCCCTTTACAGAACGCCAGGCGGTCGTAAATGCCCGGCGACCTCGTCTCCCCGTGTTTGGGCATAAACGTGACGAGCGCCCCCCAGCCGCCGTCCGGGCGCCGCACCGCTTCGTAGGCCTCACTGAACTCCCACTTGGGATACCAGACGCGCTCCACCGCCGGATGACGGCGCAGACGTTCCGCCAGCAGCAGGCCGTTCTGGTTATGCCGCTTCATCCGTTCCGGGAAGCTCCGTGCCTGTGCATCCAGCACGACGGCGTCCTCGCCCCACAGCAGTTCCTCGTGCTGCTCGCTGATGATGGGCTTGAGTTCGTGGTAAAACGGCGACTTCGGATTGCAGATGAGCGCACCGCCCATCACGTCGCCGGTCCCGGCGATGAACTTGGTGAGGCTGGTCGCGATGAGATCGGCGTGATCGCTCAGGTCCACATTGACCGGAGTGGCGACTACGTCGTCGGCCACCAACGGCACGCGATGTCCGCGGCGCAGGGGGCTGATCCGGCGCACGTCGGCGGATCCGAGCAGGGGATTGCCGGGGATCTCAGAGAAGCAGGCCGCCAACGGCTGTCGGCGCAGCAAGTCCTTCAACTCGCTTTCAATGCTCTCCAGGTGGTGCAGCAGGATTCCGCCGTGGCCGAGCTTCTCCTGCAGTTTCAAGGTATCGACGTAGGGAAAGCCGAGTTGCGCCGTGGGCCGTCCAGGAGTCCGCTGGATGACCGCCTGCAGCGCAGCGAACTGGGCCGCCATTCCGGTCGGGGCCAGGAACACGTCGTCTTCCGCGCAGTCGTAGAACCCGGCGAGCTGCCGTCGCAAGGACTGGCGCACGGCCTCGTCGTCGGCCACCGGGGCGCGCCCGGCCAAGTGCGCTTCGGCCTCGCGGGTGGAGACAATTAGCCCCGTATGCTGCCAGAAGGCGCGCAAGGCGGCCATGCCGCCCTGACTGGTCACGACGCCATGAATGCCCCGGAACGCCACCACTCTCGCCTGCTCGCCACTGGTGTGCTCGATGAACCCGGCGCACAGGCGGGCGGAGCGGAGCGATGGGAACGGCAGGCAGGGCTGCCCGCCGCCGATCTGCCGCGCCAATTCCTGAACCTCCTTATGGATGAAGAAGCGCGGATAACCGCTGGTGAGCGCGTTGACCACCTCGGGCTTTTTCTCCTCGTATCCAACCACATCCTGCCAGCGCGGCAACGCCACCGAGATGGAGTGGGGCGTAGCCGGGATCGGCTGGCCAAGCTCCTCGCCCTGCCAGACCGGGTCTTGAAATAGATCACGCGCAGACATTTTGGTTTTGGGCAAGAAACTAAGCCGCGGCGGCCCGTAAAGCGAATTCAAACTGGGCATCCGGGCACTGCCCAATTCCTGCCTTCGGTGTTCACCATAAGGATTCTGAATACAACCCACCTATCCCGCCTCCCTCGGGGTCCTCCGGGGTTGCTCTGGTACCAACCTGGACCCACTCTATACCCATAGCCCATCCCCAAAGCCCCCTTTTCAATCACGCTAGCTTATCCAAGTCACCTACCTGCGCCTTTTCCGCAGTGAAGATCTTTTCGGCTTTGGATGATGCATGTTTGCGATTTCCGCTTTCCACCCTCCGCAGTACTGTCCACCCTCCGCAGGGCTCCGGAGGACGGGTCTGCTTTCCCAATTTCAGCTTTTCGGGCGCGGCCCGAAGCCAGTGGACTACAAGCAATCCAGCGGGCTCTTCATCCCGCTCCCGCCCTGCCGCAGCACATGCGTATAAATCACCCGCCCGAAATCCAAATCCTGAACCCGCAGCCGCAGCGCTTCCAGCAACCTCAGCCCGCTCCCGTACAACAGCCTTGCCACCAATTGTGGTGTCCCCGTCATGGCGGCCAGCACCCGCTTGACCTCCTCCGGCGTCAACACCACCGGCACCCGCACCTGTCGCCGCGCCCGCGTGAGTTCCCCGAAGTCGCCCAGCTCCTTGCCCTCCACCTCCTGCAGGAAGAACACCAGCGCGTTGAGCGCCTGCTGCTGCGTCGCCGCCCCCAGGACCTGAACAGCGTCGAGAAAGACCCGGAGCTCTTGGAGGTGCCCCACACGTTTCCCTCAATCGGAACCCGCTCCGGCTTTAGGATATGGTGAGCGAACATGTGCCGAATGGCCCCTGCTCCCTCGCCCTTGTAGGAGGCAAACATATTGTTGAACTCCAACACCCCGGAAAACACGTTGAGCAGCGCCGCCCGCGCCGCGTCGTCCGGTAGTCCCAGAATCGCTTCGTGCAACCAGCCGAGGCCCAGCAATTGCCGGTCGTTGAAGAACTCCCACCAGGAGCTGTAAGCGTAATTGATGACCTGCTTGGTATTGTAGCCATCCGCAAGCCTCAGCGTCGGCAGCGCCATTCGGCTCGCCGCCAGCTCATCCAAGCACCGCCGGTAGGCCGCCTCGTCCTTCCGGGTAATCGGCAGGTAAACCTTGTCCTCCGAGTTGGTGAGCACAAGCTTCGCAAACATCCGGTGTGACGGAGGATGTCCAAGAGCTTTGACCGTCTTCGCGATGGGAAATAAATGCTGGCATTTCTGGCAAGTCGCCGCAGCGCCAGCAGCCGGCCCGCTGTGTAAATCGAAATCGTGCCGGCAATGGGGGCACCGGGCTCGCGTGTCATTCACATTCGCCGAAAAGATGCCGGCGCACGCGGGGCAATACACCCGAACCTCGGGCTTCTCGGCAGCAGAATCGGACGCCACCTCACCAATCAGAGAACCGACGCAGTCGCCATGAACGTCCTCGACCCATTCGAGGTCGCCGAGATTCGGGTGTGGCCGCTGGACCTTTCTGGCATGGACACGGAGAACCAGCGCGACCACCTCGACCGAGGCGAGTTTACCGTCTTTGAAAAGGTCGTCCGCGAGTCAAAGCTTGGCGCGGTTCTCAACGAAAAACCCCCACGGCAGACCGAGGTGATCGAGCTTCCCAAGTCCTACTCAAGGCGCATCATACCCGAGAGCATTTACCCACAGCGGAAGCACCCCGACGTCCGCATCGCCAGGCGCGCAAGCACGATCGCCAGCCTCGCCCGCAGAATAAGCGAGCGCAAAGTCCAACGGGGCCTCCGCACAACCCTCCTGACACAAGCCAAGCGTTTGGAACGTCTTGCCGAAGAGCGCCTGAAGGACTTTCCAAAAGGCACAGACGACCAGGGCGAAGACTAGAGGTTGGCCGCCAACTTCACCAGCTCCGCACGCGTCACGCGCGGAATGCCAGACTCCCGCCACCGGAATGTGCGCCGGGCGCTCGACGTCGTAGTCGGGAAGCTGCTGAAAGGGGGCGAGCAGGAAAGAGCGTTTGCGGAGCATCTGCGGAGCCACTTGAGCACCGGGTACGAGTGCCTGTACACCCAGCCTGCGGGCAGAATCTGGGCCTAGCTCTCAGGCAGCCCGGGCAGCCCGGCTACCCAAATTGGGAAGCCTCTCTTCCCACCAAAGGGGTATAAGCCTGCCAGGCGCGGTTCCGTCGGAGCCGGCTCGCAGGCCAAGCAGCAAACCGAGAGAAGACCGGCGAGAGTTGCCGGTTGACACCACCGCTCCCACATGGCAGAACCGTGCCGCAATGAGTGAGACCAAAACCAATTCTCCCTCTCCCGCGCACCACTCAGTACCTGCGGGCGCACAAAGACTAATTTGCTGTCGGCTCAAGACGAACGTCCTTATGATCTCACACAAGAGCTCCCCGAGTTGTCATGCCATCACGAACAAACCGGCATCCCGAGCGCCTGCGATGCTGTTTGGCTGTCTCCAGATCTCCACCCTGCTCGTGGTCTCCGGCTTGCCATCGGCTGCCACGGAGTCGCCGCAAGCGCTTTCTTCCACGTGGCCGCAAGCCTATTCCGTGCAGCGGAATAAGGCAGCCGGTTTGCTCACCTTGAGCACTCCTTACTACACGGTGCAGCATGATCTCAAGCGAGGTGGCGCCATCGCCAGCATCCGCTTAACACACGGCAAAGCCTCCAACTTGTTGGTCCTCCCGTTCGAGACCCGTATTCAAGACGCAGCCGGCAAACTATATTCGGACCTCGCAGAGCACGCTCCTCGTGTCACGATACGCCAAGACGGCTTGAATGAGTGGGTCACCGTCGAAAGCGGCTTGCGGGACGCCCACGGCAAGCCATCCGGTGTTCGAGTGAAGACGGATTACGAATATCGTTGGGGTTATATGAAGATCCACAAGGAATTCACTTTTCCCGGCAAAGGTTTTCGAGTGAAGGATATTTGCCCGGTTTCGGCCGTGCTTGCTCCCAGCCTGTCGGCTTATGGGTATCGCGACGGTTTGACGGAGCAGGAAGGAGCGCCCGCGTTTGCCTTCGGCAGTTGCCAATGGGGAAAGCTGAACGCCCAGGGAGCCCCGGCACTCGACACCCCTTACGTGCCGCGCTACGTGATGTTGGCCGATCCCGGTGTTGAGGGTCTCGAGTGGTTCGTCGCCTCCGACCTCGCGCAATGGGACCTGCAACTCGCCGGCAAGCGTGGGCAGGGCAAGAGCGTTCTTCAGACGTGCGCCACTCCCGCCGGCATCGCCTTCTCCGTCTCGCCATTTCAGAATGCGGAGTCGCCGACCCTGGCTCCCGCGCGCGTGACCTTCGATTATTACCTCGGCCTGCCGCTGCTCGAGGGTCACGCGCTGAAGCCCTGGTTCCACAGCTCTTTCAATCGGAACCGGGGGGATTGGGTCAGCGCCGAACAAATCCGGCAGTGGGCCCAGACCGGCATCCAAACCGTCCATTGCCACAACGACGGCGACTATTACGATGACGGCCTGTTTTGGCGTGACGGTTCCTATCCGCCCTATCCGGACATGGATAAATACGACCAGGTCATCGCGGATTGCCATAAAGCCGGCATCCGCAGCGCGACCTATTTCTCCAACAAGGAGCTGCACCCCAGCACCACCCAATTCCAACAACACGGGTCCGACTGGGGCAGAATGAACCTCAAAGGCGCCCTCCAGCATAATTTCTACAAGGCCAACAGCGAATTCGGCGCGCAGATGTGCCTCCGCTCCGGCTGGCTCGATGCGCTCAAGGCTTCCATCGACCGTGTGCTCACCGGCCATCCATTGGACGGCGTTTACTATGATTGGAACGTCGCGTTGCTTTGTTACAATCCCCGGCACGAGAAACTGGAGGCCGGTCAACCCGCCGTCGGCCACTGGGACATTGACGAACTGCTGAACCTCATGGAATGGACGCGCCGCCG
>Ga0209777_10007290_pt1 | contig 12299 bp, 13 predicted proteins | sample FrelakmetHBP12HB_FD_187147 | JGI IMG/M metagenome (GOLD analysis project Ga0209777, IMG submission 187147) | Freshwater lake sediment microbial communities from the University of Notre Dame, USA, for methane emissions studies -HBP12 HB (SPAdes)... | ecosystem: Environmental > Aquatic >... | reverse complement strand
AAGAAAAATTGGATATGAAATTACCAAACTAGCGCCAAAAAGATGATTTTATCGGGATCAAAAAGGTGATCATCCTTATAGCGCCCGAAAAATCATCTTTTTGGCGCTAGTTTTGCAACTCCCTCTCGTTATTGTCGATCGAACAAGATTTCTATAAAACAAAAGCTGCATTTTTCGATGATCATCAGAATGCTTATGAACGTGTCATGCAGTCAACCAAACAAAACATTCAACATCTGATATTTGATGATAATTATCCTCCCGGATATGACGACTGTGCCGGCAATCCCCATTTAACGTTGAGAGATTGTTTTGAAATGAAGCAACATCAAGAGAAGGCGGCAGCTCTGAAAAAAGTCATTAAACAGTACTGTATCATGCCCCAAATTATTGGAAAAACTGCTGGATTTCTTGCTTTGGGCGGTCAAGTTTCAGATATCCCGGCTATTTGGGGTAGTCTTGAGGAGATCGAGCCTCATTATAGAGACAAAATGAAAGTGTTTCATGACGAGTGCTCTTGGTATCGATGGCTCACTTATGTCGAGTTGCATACATGAAAAAAAATACACTGATTGTGTCTGGATCCGACCATCATTTCTTCCCTCTTCTGAAAGGTTTGGTGCTATCGATAAGACACGCACATGAAATCGCTGACTTACCGATGATCGTTCTTGATGTTGGCCTAACATCCGAAGATCGGATTTGGTTGACCGCTTATAATGTCGCGACCATCCGTATTGATTGGGATTTCGAATTTCTTGGATTATCTGGGGTGCCAGAATATTTCAAGGTGATGAATTGGCGGCCCTTTCTTCCCAAACATTTACCGGATGCAGAGATTTATGTTTGGATGGATGCCGATTCCTGGATACAGGATGAGCAAGTCGTTCTCCTTGCGATCGAATGCGCATCGAAATCCGGTTTGATGGCTTTAGTGCCTGAGATCCATCCATATTATCGATCGATGTATGAATCACCGCGTGAGATGCGCAGCAAGGAACTGTCAATTTTTCGAGCGTGCTTCGGTGATAATATAGCGAATGAGTTGATCACGAAGCCGATTATCAATGCGGGTTTTTTTGCTCTCGCAAAAAAATCTGAAAACTGGTCAATCTGGGCCGCTGTCCTGCGCGATATGTATCATAAGGTGATTGATTTTCATACCGAGCAATGTGCTTTGAACGTTTGTGCTTATAGATGTAACCTGCAATTTATTCCGCTGCCTGCTTATTGCAATTGGTGTTGTTATCACAGGCTGCCGGCTTTCGATGAAGATCGCCAAAGGCTGGTCGAACCGGGACCGCCACATCATGACATCTGGCTTGTCCACATGACGGGGGGGACGAAGAAAGGGAGCCATACGTTGGCCACAACAACAGATAAAAGAATATATCGCTCATTGCGATATCCGGAGTAATGACTTATAAATGTTTTAAGTCGGAAATCACCACAGTTGCCGGTTCAGATGACTGACGATTTCCTTCAGCGTAGGCGTTATGTGCATTCTGCATGACAATAGGTTGCGTGACTTTGTTTTCAAATACGCTGCATGCTTTCATAGCCGGTGTAAATGGACCAACAACAGGAGACATGTCGGTTCGGCTCTCGGCATAAGTGCTGGGATATACTGTAATGCTGCGAGGTAAAGGCGTGAACTCACGATTAGGGCCCACAGCATGCACATAATCTGTTAGAGAAGAAAAAAATGGCCCCTGAGGTTGATAGCCCATTCTTAACGCAGTGATAAATAATTCTGCTGTATGACAAAGATATGGAGAATTCTCCGGCGACGTTAAGAACTCTTGTTCTTGCGGAGTAAACATCTTCCATTCATAGAGCATGTCATGTTTTATACTTCCCTCACAAATGACGTATTGGACATCCTGGTCTTTGAATTTTCCCCTTAAACTCTGTAATCCCTGTCCTTTGAATTTAGGTGGTCCTGTCAAATCGAGTTGTTCGCAGAGAGCATTTTCAACAACTTTAATTTTTGGATCGCTATAACGTTGAGGCAGACCATGTAAAGGATCTCGATAATCGATCACACATGTACCGACTACAGGTTGACCTTCGGTCGGTCGCATAGAGCCTTGTTGATAAGCAAGGACTGAATTCGCAATTCCCAGAGTATCATTTTTTAATTTGCAGCCGAACATATCACTCATTCTGTTGTGAATCTCGCCATTATATGATGTGATATCTAAAAAAGTTCCTCGCCCCAGCTCTTTTGTGCGTTTAAACAATATCTCATGCTCATCGAGAATTTTAACTTGAGCGCTAAATCCTGCTGAATGAGGACTGATAGTAAATTTTGGTGATTCTATTGCTGTTGCCATAATTACACCCCTTAATTAATATTAGTTGGCTTTAATATTAAATAATTATATCATACTTTCAAATTCTTTACAAGTGGGTGTAAAATTAATACTTTACATTTGGTAATGTATGCCGAACGTGATTCAAAAATCAAAGCTTCAGGCCGACAGCAGTATACCTTCGGTATAAATGGGAAATTGCCCGAGAAGATCCTGTTAGCAGTATGCAAACGCTCAATGCTCCACAACTAAACCGACCCCGGTTTCTTGAACCGGCGCAACGCGTGCCAATTTTTCTTTTGCCTTAAAATCTGTGCAATGACACACGTGTACAGCTTTCGGGTTTAGTTTTTTGAAGTATTCACAGATTTTTTCTAGACGGTTGTTATCGGCATTCATTAGATGGAAACCGCCGATGATATCAACGATGCGATGCTCATTACACACTTTTTTTGCGTATTCGATAATATTACAAATCCCGGAATGAGAACAGCCTGTGATGATGACCAACCCTTGATTGGTTTTGCAGGCAATCGCTGAATCGTCTAAAAGAAGATCTTCTTGGAGCCGGCCGTTGATCATCACTTTCCCCGGGAGGCCATTTTCTTTATAAGCCGTTTCTTCGAAATCAAATGTACGTTCTATTTTCCCTAAAAACACCAGATTCTTGGTGATCCATATGGGTGCGTTGGAAGTATTGATATCGAAAAAACTGGCAATCGTTTCTTTATTTAATAAACAGCCGTATTGATGGCCGCCGTGCATCCATTTCGGCTCGAGTGCTCCGGGACAGCAGTAAAACTTCGGTTTTTTGATCTTCTTTTGCAGCTCGACTTGTTGCATGAGACTTTGAACGAGGTGGGCAAGGCCCCAAGAATGGTCATGGTGACCGTGAGAAAGAATCAAACCGTCAACATCATGAAGGTTGATTTCTAATTTGAGAGCGTTTTTAAGGAATATGTTTGAGAAGCCGGTGTCGAAAAGCAGCTTTAAACCGTCGATCTCAACGTAGCATGAAAATCCAAATTCTGATGAAAGAAATTCAAAGACGTTCTGATCAACTAATATTGTCGTTCTCATTTTAACTCCTTATCTTTGTGCCGAACATGACTCAAAAAATTGTTATTTCTGTAATAACTTTTTTTGATCTTAAAGGTAAGGCGACCTTAGATAACAATCAACAAAATTAGCGTTCCGTTTTCAACATGTCTTAGCTGTTACTTTTTTGTAGGGTTGATGAAAAAATCATATCGCTAAAAGATCGGAAATTCGATGGCATTTTAAGATGAAGACTGAGTGATTAAAGGAGGACATTTCAACATATACTCCTTCCAGTTCAATCGTACCCATTCGGATTAAATTGAAAGCTCCCTAGTATCCACGATCGTAGGGCTTCCGCAAACTGCCCTGTATTAAAATCAATACAGGGCAATTTACGATCGTCGATTATAGGGGCTTTGAATTAATCCCAATGGATACGATTGAACTGGAAGGAGTATATACCCAAGGAACTTCAAAAATCGGCAAAACTAAGCTACAGCTGGAGCGCCAATTGCGCTGAATTTAACCCTTATTCTACTTCTAAAATCATGGCCTAACGGTGATGCTGCTTCATGACTGGCCAGTATTTTAAAAAATCCCAAAACAGATAATCTAACATCCTTAAAGTCAATATAGTGGACGTTATTAATAACACGCTCTTTCATCCACTTCCATAATCGTTCAGTCGGATTTAGGTTCGGGCTGCAGGGTAGTAGAAAATGAAGGGCGATTTTTTAGGTTTCGAGGTATTTCTTCACCTGAGCATTTCGATAGTATGGAGCATTATCGCAAAACACATGGATTTTTATCTTTTTTGGATAAGTCCTCTCAACATTTTTAAAAAAATGAATCGTTAATTCTGCATTGAGCGTTTCGTCTTCCTGAACAAAAAACGTAGTGAGAAATAACGTCTACAATCCCTGATAGATTCAGTCTCATTCGCTCAGTATTGACCGGTATTTCTTTTCGACCCCTTATCGGAATGCAGTACGGCTTTAATTTTGGCGCGTATTCTTTTGTGTTTAGCTCTTAGTTGAACTCGTTCTTGGTCTGATAAAAAAATCACAAACTTGCGTTCCGAATTTCAGGAATCAGCATTTCATTCCAGAAATGATTAAATAACAAAAATTTTTTGATTAAAAAATTAAAGAAAATTATTTAGTAGGAAATCGATTTTTCAATCACAAAAGGCATAGTTACATATTTTTGATTGTTTTGTTCTTGTTTTGTTGTTTTTAGTTTACAAATTGTTATAATTTTAGTATTATAATTATATTAAATATATAAATAAAGGTACTTTTATGACTTCTTGTTCTTCTGCTGTAGCAAAAATTTCCTTTGGAGGGGGGCTCCTTGCGTGTGGTTTGATGGGTGAAAATCTTTTTCAAGACTGCCCTGATAATTTTATAAATTCTTCATCTGGATGGGTCTTGGGTTCTCATAGCGCCTGTCTACTTGGTTTAACTAGTACCCGAACTTAAAAGTTTTCAAAAAATAGCTTGATATAGTCTTATTGTTGCCTTCACCAAGGGGCAGCTATGAATAAAAAATGGACCATTCTCCTCTCGCCGGAGGAGTTAGAGAAGCTCGAAGCTATAGTCAGAAAAGGAAAATCCTCTGCGAGAACGATTAGAAGAGCACATGCTCTATTACTTGCTCATGAGGGGCGCGAAGACAAAGAGATTGCCGCTTCGTTGAAATGCGTTGAATCCAGTGTTTACTGCACGAGGAGAAGGTATTGCAAGGAGGGATTAGAGGCGGCACTGAAAGACAATCCACGTTCAGGAAGACCCCAAAAATTAATCGGAAAAGCAAAAGCGCATCTCATAGCCCTTGCATGCAGTGAACCTCCAGAAGGCCGCTCTTGTTGGACGATGCAGCTACTGGCTGATCGATGCATTAGCCTGGAACTTGTAGATTCTATCGATAAGGACACGGTTCGAAGAATATTAAAAAAAACGACATAAAGCCGTGGCAGGTGAAAAGTTGGTGTATTCCGGAGGTGGATTACGAGTACGTTTGTCGAATGGAAGATGTGCTGGATCTCTATGAAGAGCCATTCGACGAAAAAAGACCCGTAGTTTGTTTCGATGAAACTCCGGTTCAGTTGATCGACGATGTGCTAGCACCGATCTCTGCAGCTCCTGGACGAGCTAAACGTGAAGATTATGAATACGAACGCAATGGCACCAGTAATTTATTTGTTTTTCTGCAACCTTTGGGAGGATGGAGGGAAGTGAAAGTGACAGATCAACGAACCAAAAAAGATTTTGCTGAATGCATGAAGGAGTTGGTTGACAAGCATTTTCCAGGCGCTGAAAAAATCAGACTTGTCATGGACAATTTAAATACGCATCGGTTAGCCAATCTTTATGAGGCATTTGAGCCTGAAGAAGCTCGGAGGATTATCAAAAAAATTGAAGTGCATCATACACCAAAACATGCCAGCTGGCTGAACATGGCGGAAATCGAGATCTCCGTGCTCGGTGGACAATGCCTCAAGCGGCGGATAGGCTCGAAAAATCTGCTTGAAAAAGAAGTTGCGGCATACGTATCAAACCGGAATACGAGACAGGCTAAAATTTTGTGGGGATTTTCTGTCAAAGATGCGCGAGTCAAGATGGGGAGGGCTTATCCTTGAAAACTTTTAAGTTTGGGTACTAGTATAGGCTGGGGATTATACGATCTGTGTCATTTGACAAAAGATTCGGGTTGTCAAACTGTAAACAGAATCGATCGATTCGTGTGCTCAAATGGAGTCGGTTCATCCGGAGGGCGAACCTCACCTGATCTTTCTCCTGTGTTGCCGCACGGAATATCCGATCGGGAATTCAATCATGCGATTGTTTCGGGGTGTAGGTTCGAAATTCCAGAGTTTGACCCAGCAAAACCTATATATGGAAAAGATGATGATATATTTGAAGAGAAAGAGCGCAAGAACTACTATTCCGGAGAGGTTCAACGGCTTACAATAATGAGATGTTATAGAAGCGCTGTTTCTCCGGAGAGAGCTGAGGAAATCTGTGGAGAAGTACTAAGAACATATAGTCTTACAAAAGCTCAGCTTCATCAAGCTCAGCTTTTTCATGGATCAACATCTGCAGCTTTACTTGCATTTACAGAATATAATGATTGTAGCGGCTCTTTAATTCCACTGGGTTTGCTAGAAGCAAAACGTAAAGTGCCCTTTGCTGGCGAGGTTTGTTTTGGCCGTAAAAATGTGAATGCTAAAAACCTATCTACCACATGGATTGAGGGCTTGAAAGATGCTTTGTGGTACTCATCTCGATTGACCAAATGGTCGACAACAATGGGAAATAAAGCGGTTACGCGGTTAGAAGATCTTTGTAAAAAAATATACCAAAATAATCCAAAGACAATGATTTGTGAAAAACTCAAAATTGCGTTACAAAGCGGAAATTTTGATTCGTTTGAACGTGCCTTAGAATTAGAAACCTACATTCCTGAATTTTGTGACATGAATTCATTAATTATAGATGCTAAAAGATTGAAAGAATGGGATAAACTGAATGCTTTTGAAAAAAAATTAATTGAGGAGCCGTTTTCTGTTTTATTTGGAATTAAATCAGATCGAAAAGATGTATATTCCCTCGTAGACTCTAGCATATATAGTGAGATCGGATTATTTGGGGGGGCAATACGCGATGAAATTAAGGTTATATTTGTACCCGCTGATAAAGTTGATATTGTAAAAAATCTTCTTTTAAACAAAGGTTTTAATAAAATTGCGGTTGAAGTGTTACCAAAGAAAACGATTTAGTTCGGTTTCTCGAAGAAATCTTCTTCCGTTTTATATATTTTGAAGGATCACCCTTAATGCATAGGTATGAGCAGCTGAAGAGGTACAAAAGCAAGGTAGCTCTGTTCATTGAGAAACGAATAGAAGAAAAGCCTAAAACTGTTTACGCACTGACAGAAAGCAATGATGGTGGCGACTACTGAATAGGAGCGGTATGAGTCGAGGGGCTCCTGCACTGTTCTGAGAGGGGTTACAAGTGCAATTCTTCTGGACTACTCGCTTTGCATCGTTAGCCACTGGATTTGATTTCGTCTGCATTGTTCAACTTATTCCAAGTTGAGCTGCTCATGCGACGACAAAATCTTGTTCAAATCCTGGGCGACTTCTTGTCAAATCCCTGATTTTTTAGGTTGTTTGTGTATAAAAGGTTTTTTCAGGATATTCAAAAATCGTTTGTTCTGATTATCTTTACAGTATGTTTCAGAAAATTATTGTTCGATTACCAAATTGGATCGGCGATTTTGTGATGGCAACACCGGTGCTTACCGATTTGCGCCGCCGTTTTCCTACAGCGCGGATTACGGCAATGTGTCCATGGCCGATTTGCGAGCTGCTTAAACAAGACCCTGCAATTGACGATCTATTATGTTTTTCCCAATGTGAAAACGACTCTGCCAAACGTCAAAATTTTCTTAATATTATTCAGAAATTACGGATGGGAAAATATGATCTCGGTGTTTTGCTGACGAATTCATTTTCATCCGCGTGGTGGTTTAGGCTCGGTCGAGTGAAGCGGCGGCTGGGCTATGCTCTGGATTGGCGCTCGCTATTATTGACTGATCGCATGGAACCTCCTGAGACGAAAATTCATCAGGTAGATTTTTACAAATATTTGATGCAGCCGCTTGGAATTCCCATTAGCGAGACGGCGCCGCGGCTGTTTTTCTCAGATGAGGAAGAAGAAGATGCCAAGAAACTTCTCTGCGGGAGAGGTTATCGCTTGGGTCAACCACTTATCGGCATCAATCCCGGTGCGGCATATGGCGCTGCCAAATGTTGGCCGCCCGAGCGTTTTCGCGCGCTCGCCATGAGGTTTTCACAAGAAAAAGATCTTTTCACTCTTTTTTTTGGCGATGCTCAAAGCGCGCCTCTTGTGAAAGAAATTTGCAATGGTTTGCCCGAACGGGTCATCAATTTGGCCGGAACCACGAACTTGCGCGAACTTGCCTGCCTGATTAAAAACTGCAATGTTCTTGTCACTAATGATAGCGGACCAATGCATATTGGCGCCGCTCTTCAAACGCCGATTGTTGCGCTTTTTGGTTCGACCGATGATTTGATCACGGGCCCTTGGGGCCAAAAAGAGGCCGTTATCAATAAGCATCTCGGTTGTTCGCCCTGTTTTAAACGCACCTGCTCAACGGATTTTTGCTGTATGAATAAGATCGAGGTTGAGGAAGTGGCGAAAAAAGCTCTTGAGCGTAGGAAAAAACGTGTTTAGGACTGTCAAGAGGTTGTTTTTTCCGAATCGTTTAGATTGGCTTTGCAGGGGGGCCAAGCGCCGCCGATCAACGCGCATTTTAATCGCATGGAATCGCGGCCTTGGCGATATCGCTTTAGGTTTATACGCGATTGTCCATCGCATCCGTTACTGGATTCCTGACGCCGAGATCACTTTTATAATTCGAGAGAATCTTCGAGAGGGGTTTTCTCTTTTGGATGGAGTGCAAACGATTTTGGCTCCATCATGGGTGCGCGGCGAGCCTTACGATGTCAATCAGACGCTCATTAGCTTGGGCCGCAGCCCCAAAGAATTTGATTTGATCATTCCTTGGCCGAGCCCGACTGAATGGGTTAACTGGCAATATGGCCAACTCGTGCCGCGGCTTAAATGGAACCCATCCCATGACGAGCTCTATAAAAAATTTGATCTGCCACTGCATTTTACCTATATCGGCGTGCAGGCAGTGGCGGAAACTCATTACGGGTTATGGCGCAACTGGCCGCAAAATCGTTGGATTGAATTGTTCGAAAAGCTTCATCCCTATGATTCAGTACGCGTTATTTTATTTGGATTTGGATCGGAGCCGACATTTTCGAGCGATCGAATCATCGATCTAAGGGGAAAAACCTCTTTGTTTAATTTGCTTTCCATTATTAAAAACCGCTGCCGCTATTTAATCGCGCCCGACTCGGGAATCTTATCGATGGTTTATTATCTGGATGCCGCGTTTCCTCTGCAGATTGTATCGCTTTGGGCTGATCCGAAGCATGGCATTTTGAAGCAAAATGTCGCATCGCCTAATCCGCTCCTGGTTCATCGGCCTCTTATCGGTGACCATCGCGATCTTTCCACCGTATCGGCGGATCATGTCCTGAATTCTCTTTTTTTGGGTTCCGCGCATGCGAAGTAAGTTAAAAAAACTTTTTTTTTCGCTGGGACAGGAACATCTTGTTCCGGATATCGATTCAATGAGTGAATCGGATATCGAGCGATGTCTCGAACAGATCTCCCAATGGAGCGATGAGCTTGTTTCGGAGCAGAGACGATCCTGGCAGACGCGCCAGTCGCCGGTTTGTTTTGAGCCTTTTACAGACTGTTCCCAATCGCAAGATCAATCGGTGGGGCCTCAGCCCCAAATCGGCGTTCTTATTTTGGCAGGAGGACAGGGGAGCCGATTGGGATTCAAAGGGCCGAAAGGCTGTTTTCCTCTGCTTGGCAAAAGCCTCTTTGAGCGCCACTCAGAAAAACTCCGAATAAATCAAACGCCTCTTGCGATTCTTACTTCCTCTTTGAATCATTGTGAAACGGTAGCGTTCTTTGAAAACAACCATTCTTTCGGATTGCAGGATGTGACGTTTTTTTCTCAAAAGACAATGCCGCTGCATGATGAGTTCGGTCGTTGGTTTTGGGAGACGAGCGGACGAATTGCGGAAGGTGCTGATGGCAATGGCAGCGTTTTCGAGGCGTTTGAGCGATCTGGAGGGTTGAAGCATTTTGTAGACCGAGGCGTCGAAGTGGTTCACATTATTCCGGTGGACAATCCTCTGGCGGATCCCTGTGATTCCGCTTTCTTTTCTTTTCATGTTTCCAGTCAGGCTGATTTAACGGTGAAATGCATTCGCCTGGACGATCCTCAGGAGCCGACCGGCCGCCTTGTACGTGGTGGAGATAAATTGACTATTGCCGAGTTTGCCGAACTGACAAATGAGCAGCGCAATTGCAATCTTTTTGCCAATACGGGACTTTTGGCGATCGATATTCACTTGATGCGATCGTTGGCGAATCAAACGTTTCCTTTACACTGGGCCTGGCGCACTGCCGTGCATTGGGAAAATGGCAAAAGCTGTCAAAAGTATTCTTGGAAAGCGGAGCGTTTTATCGTCGACGCGCTTTTTTATGCTAAAAATGGCCAGGCAATCTGCTATCCCCGAGAGGAGTGCTACGCTGCATTAAAAGAAAAAAATTTAATACCACAAATTGAGCAGATCTTAATTAAAAGAGAAAGGGCCAATCGTATATACTAGTGCCCATGAAAAAGATTGCTTATCTCGGAGCCGGAACTTGGGGTTTTAGTCTTTCGTCGGTGCTCGGTCGAAACGGTCATCGTGTGGTCGTCTGGACGCGCGATCCTGCAACGGCCGCTGCATTGCAAGCAACGCGGGTTCATCCGAAACTTCCCGATTCGAAAGCTCCTGACAACGTTACTTTTACAAGCTCTCTCGATGAGGCGCTCAATGGAGCGGATCTCATTGTCGAGAGCGTGACCACGTCGGGAATCCGTCCTGTATTTCAACAGGTATTGCAGCGCGGTGAAATTCGCATTCCCGTTATTTTGACATCGAAGGGAATCGAACAGGGAACCGGAAAATTGCTTCCCGAGCTCATCGCCGAGATGATCGGTGTGGAAGAAAGTCCGTTGCTGGGTTGTCTGAGCGGTCCGAGTCTTGCCGATGAAGTGATCCTCAATATGCCGACATCGATCGTCTGTACGGCTTATGAGCCGAGCATCATGAAGCTGATTCACAAGCTGTTTTCCACTCCGACATTTCGCATCTATCCCAACGCCGATTTACAAGGCGTCTGTTTTGGCGGAGCGATGAAAAATATTATTGCGATCGCCTGCGGGATTGCTGATGGCCTCGGTTGCGGCGATAATGCAAAAGCAGCGCTCATGACGCGTGGTTTGCATGAAATGCGCAAGCTCTGCCTGGTCAAACAGTGTAAGCCCGAGACGCTTAATGGTCTGTCCGGCATGGGCGATTTATGTGTGACCTGTCTTTCGACGCATAGCCGTAATTATCGTTACGGCCGGCTGATTGCCGAGGGATTTTCTCCCGAGGGTGCGCGCCAGAAAATTGGCATGGCGATCGAGGGAGTCTATTCCTGTGTATCGGCGCGGCAGCTTGGCCGCAAGTTCAATGTTCCCGTTCCCATCACTGATGCGACATTCTCGATTATCTATGAAGGCTTGCATCCAAAAGAGGCTGTCCAAGCCCTTCTGCAGCGCTCGATCAAGGAAGAGCATCTCTGAGAGATTTTCGGGTTATGTTCCGTATACGGTTGTTTTTTCGATTCACAACTTATCTGTTTACAGCTCGCGTTAGTAACCTATAAAGTCAATTTTAGGTATACCAACAATTGATAGGGGTTATTGTGAATAAAAAAATCGAAAATGAATGTTGTACAGCGGCCATGAAATGGTATGGATGGGGTTCACCCTTAGGGTTGACGATTTTTCTCATCGGACTTTGTGTTTGCGCGCTTCTTGTTCGATTAATATTTATCGTTTGAGAGCGTTGCGTCTGTTTGATGTCTATACTGCTCACAAAGGAATAGAAAATTGAAGATCGTCACGGCAAAAGAGATGGTGCGGATAGAAGATCTGGCTATCCAAAAGGGCTGCAATGAAGAAGAGTTTATCTTGCGGGCGGGCCATTGTGTTGCCAATGCAGTGGAAGAATATATTCAACAGCATCACCGAGCGAAGGATGTCGTTATTCTTGCCGGAAAAGGCAATAAAGGGGCTGATGCATTTGCTGCAGGGCTTGAGCTTTTATCTAAAGGGTTTCTGGTGCGGGCCTATCATTTAGATTCGCTGGATGAATGTCGGCCGTTTGGTAAGAAATTCGCGGAATTATTTCAAAAGAGGGGCGGCGAATACATAGAAATTGGCAATCAG
>Ga0209777_10007289_pt1 | contig 12299 bp, 7 predicted proteins | sample FrelakmetHBP12HB_FD_187147 | JGI IMG/M metagenome (GOLD analysis project Ga0209777, IMG submission 187147) | Freshwater lake sediment microbial communities from the University of Notre Dame, USA, for methane emissions studies -HBP12 HB (SPAdes)... | ecosystem: Environmental > Aquatic >... | reverse complement strand
GCCGCTCACCTCTAACCTCTAACCTTCTCCCGAACACGGAAACAGATCAAGGAAGCCGGGGCGCGCCCCGGCCTACACGAACACGGAAACAGATCAAGGAAGCCGGGGCGCGCCCCGGCCTACACGGGCGTATTGCCCTCCCGCAAATCGCGGCTATGATAGGTTGTCAGTTTCAGCGGGAGGCGCAAGGATGCGGGTCCTGATCGTGGAAGACGAGGCGAGGCTGGCGCGGAACATCGCCCAGGTCCTCACGGAAGAGGTCTCGTACGCGGTCGACATCTCGACCGAGGGCGAGGACGGCCTGCACATGGCCCGCACGAACCCGTATGACCTGATCATCCTGGACCTCCTGTTGCCGAAACTGGGCGGCCTCGAGGTCCTGCGGGCCCTCCGGGCTGGGAAAAGCCGCACGCCGATTCTCATTCTTACGGCGCGCGACACGACCGCCGAGATCCGGCGCGGCCTGGACCTGGGCGCCGACGACTACCTGACGAAGCCGTTCGACATGGGCGAGCTGGTGGCCCGGTGCCGCGCGATCATTCGCCGCGCCTACGACCGGCCCACGTCCGTCATCACCGTGGAGGGGCTGAAAATCAACACGGCCGCCCACACGGTGACGTGGCGCGGCAAGACGACGCTCCTGACGGCCATGGAGTACCGGCTGCTGGAGTACCTGGCGATGCGGGCCGGGGAGGTCGTCTCGAAGGCCGACATACTGGACCATCTCTATGACTTCGGTTCCGAGAACCTTTCGAACGTGGTCGAGGTCTACATTTCGTCGCTGCGGCGGCGGTTCGACCCCGGGCCGCGGCATCGGCTGATCCACACGGTGCGGGGGCAGGGGTACGTGCTCGGAGCCTTGCCCGAATGAAGCCGCTCCCCCTGACATGGCGGGTCTCGCTCCTCGTGACGCTCGTGCTGGCGGGCGTCATTGCGGCCATCTCGGTCGCGGCCTACCTGGAGCTGCGCGAGGCGCTGCGGGCCAGCTTCGACGAGGGGCTGCTGGTCGTCGCCAAGGGAATCTCCAGCGAGATGGACGAGCCCGAGAGCCCCGAGGACCTTCAGGCTGAAATCCGCCGCATGGTGCGGCCCGCGGCCCACTTGAAATCGGTCGAGTACCGCGTGTGGGAAGACGGTCACGCCGAAGACCTGGCGGCCAGCCCCGAGGCCGAGAGCCGCGACGAGGTGGCCGCGATCCCCGAGGCGAAGCGCCCCGAGCCGGGCAGCACGCGATTCCTCTCGACCCGCGGCCGGGACGGACCGCGGCGGATGGTATGGATGCGGCGGGCGACGCTGCGCGGCAGGGCGAACGTGGTCGTGTCGGCCTCCGAGGGGTACGTGCACCACGAGATGTCCGAGTTCCTCGGCGTGCTCCTGGGGATCGGCGGCGTGATGGGCCTGGGGGCGGCGGCGGTCGCGATGCTCATCGTCGTCTGGGGCCTGAGGCCGATCGGCAAGACGGCCGCCGTGCTCGCCGGGATCACCCATCGTTCTCTGGGCCAGGAGCGGCTCGGCGCCCTCAGCGCGCCGCGCGAGCTGCGGCCGTTCATCAGCACCCTGTCGGAGATGCTCGCGCGGCTGAACCGCGGGATCCTCCAGCAGCAGCAGTTCACCGCCGACGCCTCGCACGAGCTGCGCACGCCCCTGGCCCTCGCGAAGAGCACGCTCCAGGCGGTCCGAAGCCGCGACCGCGAGGCCGCCGAGTATCGCCGCGCCGTCGACGAGACGCTCGGCGACCTCGAGCGCATGGAACGCCTCATCAACCAGTTGCTCGTCCTGACGCGGATGGACGAGACCGAAGGCCTGGCGGACGTGGCCGACGTGCCCCTGGATGCGCTCCTCGTCCAGTTGGCGGCGAAGTTCGACGCGCGGGCCCGGGCGGGCGGTGGACGCGTGGTCGCCGAGTCGTTGCCGGCGGTGTTCGTGCGCGGCAACGAGGACCTCCTGACCCGGCTGTTCGGCAACCTGCTGGACAACGCCGTCACGCATGGGCCGGAAGGGGGAACGGTCCGCATCTGGCTGGAGCCGCTGGATGGGGCGCACTGTACGGTCTCGATCCACGACGCGGGCGGCCGCATCCCTCCGGAGGTGCTCTCTCGCCTCTTCGACCGCTTCTATCGGGCGGACCCCTCGCGCGCCCGGACGACCGGCGGCGCCGGCCTGGGCCTGGCCATCGCCCGCGAGATCGCTCGGCGGCATGGGGGCGACATCGAGATCACGTCGGCCCCCGATTCGGGGACGCGCGTCGTCGTCCATCTGCCGCGGGTGTAGTTGACGTTCACCCGTCAATCGGGCCGAGTGTGGCTCGTGGGTGCCATGCTTTCGCGCTGTTGCGAAAGCATGTTCTTCGACCTGCGGGTAAGCATGCTTTCGCAACAGCGCGAAAGCATGGCACCCGATCCGAGAACCTGCCGCCGGCCAATCTTAATGCATTCCGAATCGCCCTTCAGGTCTACTTCAGGTTGGAGACGTAGAATATACCATAAGGCGTATGGGGGCGGTTGTGTGTACTCGGGGGTAGAATCCGGGACTGGCCATGTACCGGCGGTTTCTCCTCATCTTGTTGTGGCTCTGGCTTGCGGTGGCGCCGGCGGCGGCCGCGGAGCCGGCCCGCTTTTGCGTCGCGTCCGACACGCGCGGGCGCGTGGGGTTTGTCCGCATTCTCGAGCAGATCGCCCAGATTCCCGGGGGGCCCGGCCAGTTCCTCATCACGGCCGGCGACATGGACCCGTTGCCCACGACGCAAAGCCAGTTGGACTCCGTGTTCGGCAAAGCGTTTCTCTGGTACCCCGTCGTGGGCAACCACGAGGCCGCTCTTCACAAGTCCCTGAAGGGCGTCGACGACATGACGTACCTGCGGGACCTCTATAACAAGCAGTTGAAGGGCAAGGTCAACCCCGGCCCCGAAGGGGCGCGCGAGACCACCTACTCCTTCGACGCCGGCGAAATGCACATCGCCATCATCAACCAGTACTGGAACGGGAAAACGGCGCCGGGCAGCGACCGCAAGGGCGTCGGCAGCGTCGTGGCACCGCTGCGAGAGTGGCTGAAGGCGGACCTCCAGGGCAGCCGCAAGCCCTGGAAACTCGTCGTCGCACACGAGCCGGCATTCCCTCAGCCGGACCGGGACTGGGCCGTCGAGCGGCACGGCGAGGATGCCCTGACGCTCGACCCGAAGGCCCGCGACGCCTTCTGGGCCGTCCTCGAAGAGCAGGGCGTTGCCGCCTACATCTGTGCCCACACGCATCGGTACAGCCGATACCAGCCGCCGGGCAGCAAGGTCTGGCAGATCGACACGGCGCAGGCCCGGGCCACTTCCGACTGGAAGTACGATGCCTTCGTCATCGTCACGGTCGACGAGAAAAGCCTTGAGTTCAACACGTATCGCAATCTCAAGGAAGCCGGCAAGTTCGAGGTGACCGACGTGCTGAAGCTGACGCCGGCGAAGGCCCCGCCTCGTTAGCCGCCCCGCTCGCGGGGCGCGTGTTGTTGTGCCGCACGCCGAAAAACACGCGCCCCGCAAGCGGGGCGGCTAACGAGGCCAAACTAACAAGGCCGAGATTGACGAACCGCGGACTGAAGGGTAGGATGCCCCTGTGCATCGCCAACTCGCGCACCCAAGGATGCGACACGTTCTCGTCGGTCTGGGCCTGGCCGGCATCCTGCTGGCCGGGTGCGAGCGTTATCGCCCGATGCCTTTGGACGCCGAGTCGGTCGAGAAGGCCCTCACGCCCGCGGAGGCCGAGGTCCTCCAGGTCGGGGCCGAAACGCTGAATCACCCGATCCTGAGGCCCCTGGCTCTCGACCTGAAGGACGGCCTGTCGCCCGACGAGGCCGCCGTCATCGCCGTCCTGAACAGCCCGGACCTGCGGGCCGCGCGCGACGAGCGGGCCGTCGCCGAGGCCGAAGTGCTCCAGGCGGGCATCCTTCCGAATCCCGTCCGCACCTTCAACTACGACTTCGTGTCGTTCGGGTCGACCGCCGGGGAGTTCAACCCGTGGGCCTTCGGCCTGGAGTGGGAGGTCACCGCCCTCATCAGCCGCAAGGCCAAGGTCAGGGCCGCCAAGGCCCACCGCAAGGCCGTGGACCTCGACATTGCGTGGAAGGAGTGGCAGACGGCCGAGGCGGCCAAGACGGTCGTCTACAAACTGTACGGCCTGCAGGCCCAGGTGGCGCTGGCCGAGGAGAACGAGCGGCGGCTGTCGGAGAACCTCGCCCTCGTCCGCAAGGCCGTGGCCGCCGGCCAGATGACCGGGGTCGACGAGGCCGCCGCCCAAGCCGCGCTCGACCAGGCCCTCGCCAAGAAGCTCGGCCTTCAGGAACAGGGCCATCTCCAGCGCCTGGCGCTCAATCGTATCGTAGGCATGCCGGCGACGACTGAGTTCGTGCTCGAGAAGGGCTTCGAGCTTCCGGCGCATCTCGATCCGCCGACGGCGGACGAGCTCCTGAAGGGCATCGAGGACCGGCGGCTGGACCTGGTGGCGCTGCACCGCGGCTACGAAAGCCAGGAGGCGAGCGTCCGCGTGGCGGTCCTGGAGCAGTTCCCGAGAATCACCGTCGGCGTCAACGTGTCCCGCGACAACTCCAAGGTGGGAACCATCGGCCCCGCCGTGACCGCCGACCTGCCGATCTTCGACCGCAACCAGGGGAAAATCGCCACCGAGAAGGCCACGCGCCAACTCCTGTTCGACGAGTACGTCAACCGGGTCTTCGAGGCCCGGTCCGACATCGCCAACCTGTTGGCCACCATCGAGACGGTGAACCTGGAGATCGCGGCCGCCGAGGAATCCGCCAAGGGGCTCGACCGGCTCGTCACGACCTACCGGACGGCGATTCAGGAAGGGCAGGCCGACGTCGTCACGTATTATACCGCGTGGAGCAACCTGGTGGACAAACGCGTGGAGCTGGTGGGCTTCAAGCAGGAGCTGATCGAGACGCGGATCGCGCTGGAGCTGGCGGCCGGGCTCTACTCGCTGGACGCCGCCAAGTCCGCTGAGAGCAAGGGTGGAAGGGGTCAGGAGCCTTAAGTCGTAGGGCTCCTGACCCCTTTGTCCGCCGAGAGGTGGTGGGTGCCATGCTTTCGCGCCTTTGCGAAAGCATGGGCGTGAGGGCTGATCAAAGCATGCTTTCGCAACAGCGCGAAAGCATGGCACCCGCAGAGCGAGGTAAAGCCATGAATCGTGCCATCGGTGTGATCCTCCTCGTGCTGGCGGTCGGCGTGGTCGGCGTGTGGGCCGGCGCCCGGTACGGCCAAGAGATCGGCGGCGCGGTCCATGCGGCCATGACAACGCTGCACATCTCGAAGGAAACGTCCGAGAAGGCCGAAGGGAAAAAAGAGGAGGGGGGCCAGGAGGCCGCCAAGGGCGGAGGCAAAGAGGAAGGTAAGGAAGAGGAAGGCTCCGCCAAGGTCCAGGTCGTCCCGCTCGTGCGCGGCAAGATCGAGAAGACGGTCACGGCCTACGGCACGGTCATGGCCTTGCCCGGCACGACGCGGGCGTTCACGCTGCCTTTCGAGTGCCGCGCCACGAAGGTCCTCGTGGTACTGGGCCAGGTCGTCGAGGCCGGCGCGCCGCTCATGGAGGTGGAGGCGAGCCCCGACTCGTTCCTCATGCTGGAGACGGCCCGCGACGAGGCCGAGGGCGTTCGCATCGAGATCAAACTCCTCGAGCAGCGCCTCGAGATGAAGCTCGGCACGCGGCTGGAACTCCTGGCGGCCCAGCAGAAGCTTCGCGCGGCCGAGGTGAAGATCAGGAACCTGGAGGCCCGCGGCCTCGAAAAGCCGCAGGTCATCAAGGCCGACGCCCCGGGCCTCGTCAGCAAGCTCGGCGCCCAGCCCGGCCAGATCGTCCCCCTGGGGACTTCCCTCGTCGAGACGGTCGCCGAGGACCAGGTCGCCGTCAAGCTCGGCCTGGAGAGGGAGGTCGTCGACCTCCTGAAGACGGGCGGGGCCGTGCGGCTCCTCTCGGTCGGCGGCGACGAGGCGAAAGGCGTCGACGCGAAGATCGCCCTCATCACGCGGCAGTTCGAGCCGCAGACGAAGCTCGTGACCGTGTATGCGGTCCCGGCCGCCGGCGTGAAGCTCTTCCTGGACGATTACATGGAAGCCCGCGTGCCCGTCGAGGCCCACGAAGGGTTCCTCGTGCCGCGCACCGCCGTCGTGCCCGAGGAAGACCACTTCATCCTCTACGCCGTCGAGAAGGAGAAGGCGGTCAAGCGCGTCGTCGCGATCGGCTTTGAGAACGGCAAGACGGTCGAGGTCCTCGGCGAGAAGTTGAAGGTCGGGCAGCCCGTCATCACGGTGGGCGCCGGCGGACTGAAGGACGGCAGCCAGGTGGAGGCGGAGCCCAGCCGATGAACTTCTCCGCGTGGATTCAGTCGCATCGCCGGTCCATCCTGTTTCTGCTGGTGGTCCTGGCCGTCGGCGGCCTGGCGAGCAGCCTGGACCTGCCGGTGAGCCTGTTTCCGCACGTCGAGTTTCCCCGCGTCCTTGTGAGCCTCGAAGCCGGCGACCGGCCGGCCGAGCGCATGGCGGTCGAGGTCACGACGACCGTCGAAGAGGCGGTCCGCGCCGTGCCGGGCGTCCGCACCGTCCGGTCCACGACCAGCCGCGGCTCCGCCGAGATCGTCATCGGGTTCGACTGGGGCGAGAACATGGTCGCCGCCATGCTCCAGGTCGAGTCGATGATCAACCAGGTCCGCGGAAGCCTCCCCGCCGGCGCCACGTTCGAGGTCCGGCGCATGGACCCGACCGTGTTCCCCGTCATCGGCTACAGCCTCGTCTCCGACACGCGGTCGCTCACGGAACTGCGGGAGCTGGCGCTCTATCAGATCAAGCCGGTCCTCTCGACCGTGCAGGGCGTGGCCAAGGTCGAAGTGCTGGGCGGCGCCACGGCCGAGTACCGGATTGCCGTCGACCCCGCGCGGCTCGACGCCCTCGGCATCGGCATGGACGACGTCTCGAAGGCCCTGGCCGGGGCGAACGTCATCACGGCCGTCGGGCGCCTCGAACAATACGAGAAGTTGTACCTGGTGATGGTGAACACGGAACTGGCGGACCGCGAGGCGATCGCGCGGACGGTGATCCGCGCGGGCACGAGCGGCATCGTGCGCCTCCAGGACATCGCCCAGGTGACGATGAGCACCGTGCCGCAATGGATCCGCGTGACCGCCGACGGCCACGACGCGGTCCTCTTCCAGGTGATTCAGCAGCCCGACGCCAACACGGTCGCCATCCGCGAGGGGATCCAGGAGAAGCTGGCATCGCTGGGGAAAATCATTCCGTCCGACGTCAAGGTCTCGAACTGGTACGATCAGAGCCGCCTGATCGTGGCGTCGGCGGCGAGTGTGCGGGACGCCGTGCTGATCGGCATCGGCCTCGCGGCCCTGGTCCTGCTCGTGTTCCTGCAGAACCTCAAGGTCACGGCGATCGCCCTGGTGACGGTGCCGATGACGCTGGCGGGGACGATTTTGCTCCTCTACGCCCTGAACATGAGCTTCAATATCATGACGCTGGGCGGCATGGCGGCGGCGGTCGGCCTCATCATCGACGACTCGATCGTCCTCATCGAGCACATCGTCCGCCGGTTCCGCAGCGGTGTGGGGGACCTCAGCGGCCGCGTGCTCAGCGCCGCCGTCGAGTTCACGAAGCCCCTGGCCGGATCGTCCGCCTCGACCATCATCATCTTCACGCCGCTGGCGTTCCTGACGGGCGTGACCGGTTCGTTCTTCAAGTCGCTGGCGCTGACGATGGCCTCCAGCCTCGTCATCTCGTACTTCGTGGCCTGGCTGGCGATTCCGATCCTCTCGGAGCGGTTTCTGAAGGCCAGGGACGCGGCCCAGAAAGAGGGCGCCCTTCCGGCCCGCGTCATGCACCGGATCTATGGCGGCATCATGGGGGTTGTGCTCCCGCGCCCGTGGCTCGTCCTGGCGGCGCTCCTGCCGCTGCTCGTCTTCGGTTACGTGGCCTACGACCGCACGGGCTCGGGCCTCATGCCCAAGATGGACGAGGGCGGGTTCGTCCTGGACTACTGGGCGCCGCCCGGCACGTCGCTGAGCGAGACCGACCGGCTCCTCCGCCAGGTCGAGGAAATCCTCGGCGAGACGCCCGAAGTGGAGACGTACTCGCGGCGGACGGGCCTCCAGCTCGGCGCGTTCCTCACCGAGGCCGACACGGGCGACTTCTTCGTGCGCCTCAAGCCTCAACCCCGGCGGGGCATCGAAGAGGTCATGGACGAGATCCGCGGGAAGATCGAGAAGTCCGTCCCGAACCTCAAGGTCGAGTTGATCCTCCTGATGGAAGACCTCATCGGCGACCTCACCGGCGTGCCGCAGCCCATCGAGATCAAGCTTTTCTCCGACGACGGCGGCCTCCTCCTCAAGCTCGCCCCCAAGGTGGCCGAGGCCATCGAGGAAAAGGGCGACAAGGGAATCAAGGGTGTCGTCGAGGTCAAGAGCGGCGTCGTCCTGGCGGGCGACGCCCTCGAAATCCACGTCGATCCCAATAAGGCCGCCATCGAAGGGATGACCACCGACGCCGTGACGAGCGTCCTGGCGGCCTACCTCGAAGGGAACGTCGCCACGCAGGTCCAGCGCGGGCCGAAGATGGTCGGCCTCCGCGCGTGGATCCCCGGGCGCCAGCGCGAGACGATGCGCGCGATCGAGGACCTCCGCATCCGCGCCCCCGACGGCCACCTCTTCCCCGCCAAGCGCGTCGCCACGCTCGAAACGATCATCGGACAGCCCGAGATTACGCGCGAGGACCTCAAGCGCATGGTCGCCGTCACGGGCCGCATCACCGGCCGCGACATGGGCTCGACGATCCGCGACGTGAAGGCCGTCCTCGCCCGGCCGGGCCTGATTCCGCCCGGCGTCTACTGGACCCTCGGCGGCCTCTACGAGCAGCAGCAGATCGCCTTCAAGGGCCTTGTCGCCGTCTTTGCGGCCGCGGTCGTCCTCGTCTTCGTCCTGCTCCTCTACCTGTACGACAGTTTCCGCGTGGCCATCGCGATGCTCCTGACGACCCTCACGTCCCTGGCCGCCGTGTTCGTGGGCCTCTGGCTGACCGGGACGGAGCTCAACATCACGGCCATGATGGGCATGACGATGATCGTCGGCATCGTGACGGAGGTGGGCATCTTCTACTACTCGGAGTACGACGAGTTGCGGGAAATGGACAACCGGTTCGGGCGGATGATCCGGGCCGGCCAGAACCGTATGCGGCCGATCGCGATGACGACCCTGGCCGCCATCTTCGCCCTCGGCCCCCTGGCCCTGGGCATCGGCGAAGGGTCCGAGATGGAGAAGCCCCTGGCCATCGCGATCATCTCCGGCCTCGTCGTCCAGTTGCCCCTGGCGCTGGTCGTCCTGCCCGCGCTCCTGTCGCTCTTCGGCCACGGCAAGCCAAGAGAACACGCGCCCACCAAGGTGGGCGGCTAACGAGGCATGTAGGCCGCGGCGCGCCGCGGCTTCCTTGTTACTTCTCCACCGCCCCCACTCGCCACTCCAGGATCCCCGCCGAGAACCCCTTCTGAAGCGTCGCCTCCAGGCGCAGTTCCGTCGTGGTCACCGGCTCGAACGTCACCTTATTGAACACGTCCCTGGCGGTGCCGTACTCCGCGCCGGAGGCGAGCTTGACCGGCTTCCACTCGTTGCCGTCTTTGTAGAGAAGCCGCCACGAGGCGGGCACGCGACACTCGCCGTGGCCCGTGTCGTCGAACCAGTAGACGTCGGTCCATGTGAAGACCTGCGTCTTCGCGACCTTGCAGCCGACCCATTCCGTCGTGCCCTTGTGCGCCCACCAGGTGAACCGCGGGATCGAGCCGTCGTCGGACTTCTTCGGCAGCACGTCGTCGCACAGGGCGTCGGTCGTGTCGCTCCCGTTGCAGTGCGAGGCCGTGGCCTCGAAGGCCGGCTTCGGCGGCGCCTGCCACTTCACGGCATCGGGGCCGGCGCTGGCGACCGGAAACGCCGAAATCCTCAGGCGAGCCCATCCCATCGGAATCAGCGTCACCGTCTCGACCGGCTCGGTCGTCAAGGCCGGGCTCGGCTGGAGGACGGCCGCGAGCTTGTGCCCGTCGAGGCCCCACTCGGGGATCTTGCGGGCCTTCGCCTTGAGCTCGATCGGCGCCGAATCGAGCGCGAAGGGGAGGCCGGTCGCCGGGATGCCCTCGCCGACCTTTGCCACCTCGACCGAGGCTTCGAGCTTCTGCGGGTCGACCTGGAGGCCGTAGTTCCACGCGCCCGTCGGATGGACCTCCATCGCTGGCCACGCGTCGGTGCCGCCGTACCGTTTCCATTCCTCGCCGATGCGGAGCGAGAACCAGAGCGGCCCGCGGCTCACCGAGACGCTCTTCTGGTTCTTCTCCCACACGGTGGCCGCCAGGCGCATCGGCAGTTCCAGAAGGACCTTGTCGCCGCTCTCCCACGTCCGCTCGACCACGAGGTACGCGAGCGGCTCGGCCTTCGCGCCCAGGTCCTTCCCGTTCACGGCGACCTTCGCGCCCGCGCCCCAGCGCGGCACCCGGAGGTACAGCGGGAACCGGACGGCCTTGGCCGTCGTGACGGTCAGCGCCACGGTTTCGGTCACGGGGTAGCCGGTCGCCTCGGCGATCTTGACGGCCGTGCCGTCGCCCGTGCCTTCGCCGACCTTGGCCTCGACCTCGCACGGGGCGTAGAGCGCCGCCGCCAGGCCGCCGTCGGGCGTCGCCAGCCACAGCTCCTCGGCGTAGTACGGCCATCCCATCGCGATATTATGCTGGCAGCATCGGTAGTCGTGCGGGTTGTAGGCGAACATGCACCCGCCGTTCTCGACGCCGGGCGCGTGGTTCTTCGCGTCGAGGTCCGCCTGGTTCGAGGCCGTCAGGTAGTGGAGGCCCTTCTGGTCGGGCGGCTGCGCGCACGGCAGCGAGTTGAAGGCCACCTCCTCGCAGCGGTCGGCCCAGAGCGGGTCGCCCGTGATCCTGAGGAGCATCTCGAACGAGTGCATATACTCGACCATCGTGCAGGACTCGGCCCCCTGGCGCGGGTCGCCGAAGCCCTTGCGGCAATTCTCGTCGGCCCCGAACATGCCGCCCGGCGCCTGGCCGTAGAGGCCCATCACGGTGTCGTAATTGCGGGTCGTGGCCAGGAGGAACTTCCCGTCGCGCGCTTGCATCCCGAAGACCGCGGGCTCGCGGAAGTCCTGGGCGAAATTGACCCCGTGCCAGTTCGCGACGCCGCCCGTCCAGTTGTCCGTGTGGGCGTGGACCTTCCTGGCGAGGTCGAGCAGCCACCCGTCGCCCGTGCGATTATAGAGCCAGTAGAGGCTCTCCAGGTTGTCGCCCGCCCGGACCTTCTGCCAGGAGCCGACGATGAAGTCCTTCTCGGGCACCGCGAGCTGCCACTGGAAGTACTTCGTGAGGAACGCGAGGACCCGCTTGTCGCCCGTGGCCTCGAAGAAGGACTGGAGGGCGTTGACGGCGAGCATGTTGGGCCAGATGTCGGACTTGCCATCGACATTCGTAAGATTCGCGCGCGGGCCGAACCAGCCGTCCTCGCGCTGGCTCGCGAGGATGCCCTCGATCCACCGGCGGCTTTCCTTCCCGATCCGATCGTCCTTGAGGACGTAGCCGAGGTCGCCGAACCCCTTGAGCCAGTAGGGCAGCTCTTCCCACGGGCTGTGACCCTTGCCCTTCGGGCTGAGCCACGCGTTGCCCTCGGCCTTGCACCACGGGCTGATTTCCGTCAGGTGGCCCGTCATGCCCTCCGCCTCCAGCTCGAGCGTCCGCTGGAGCCAGCCTTGCGGGACGATCGCGCCGATCGGAAGCTTGACGAAGGGGCTCGGTGCGAGCGGTTCGCGGTTCGAGACGTAGAAGGTGTTCTTGACGTCGGTCGGCGGCTGCTTGACGCAGGCGACCCGCGGCGCGTCGGCCCCGAAGGCCGTGCCAGCAACCATCAGGAGAACCAGCGATAGCGACAGGATGAGCCCTGCGGGCATGGCGTGTTCCTCCAGGAACGTGTATGAGAACCATGTGGCACCGCCGCCCTCGGCGGTGCGGGTGCTTGGCGGCCGTTCTGCACCGCCGAGGGCGGCGGTGCCACATATTCGAATAGGCTCTACTCCACCGGCGTCGGCCGCAGCTTGACCTTTGGCTCCTTCTTCGCCCCGGGCTTCCCGGCCCCGGCGGCCTTGAGGCGATCCGCGAGGCCGAAGAGGCGGGTCGGGTTGGCGATGAACACCCACTGGGCAATCTGCCTGGCCCGGTCGAGGTCCATCGAGCCGCCGGCCACCTTGGCCGCCAGCGACGCCGCCACGTTCTGGC
>Ga0209777_10007288_pt1 | contig 12300 bp, 10 predicted proteins | sample FrelakmetHBP12HB_FD_187147 | JGI IMG/M metagenome (GOLD analysis project Ga0209777, IMG submission 187147) | Freshwater lake sediment microbial communities from the University of Notre Dame, USA, for methane emissions studies -HBP12 HB (SPAdes)... | ecosystem: Environmental > Aquatic >... | reverse complement strand
CGGAGGGTTTGTGGGTGACCCGGATGGCGGTGTAATTGCGGTTGACGTTCTGGCCGCCGGGCCCGGAAGACCCGAAGGCTTCGATCTTGAGGTCCTTGGGGTCGAGCTTGATGTCGACTTCGTCGGCCTCGGGCAGCACGGCCACGGTCACCGTGGACGTGTGGATACGGCCGCCGGCCTCGGTTTTCGGGACGCGCTGGACGCGGTGAACGCCGCTTTCGAACTTGAGGCGGGAGTACGCCCCGGGCCCGCGGATGCCGGCGATCGCTTCCTTGAAGCCGCCGATCGGCGAAAGGCTCGTGTCCATCACTTCAAAGGCCCAGCCCTTCTGCTCGGCGTAGCGGGCGTACATTCGGAACAGGTCCTGGGCGAACAGGGAGGATTCGTCCCCTCCCGCCCCGGCCCGGATTTCGAGCACGACGCCCCGGTCGTCCAGGGGGTTCCTGGGAACGAGCAGGAGCTTGATCTCTCCGGACAGGGCTTCTTCCCGGGTCTCCAATTGATGGAGCTCCGCCGAAGCCAGGGCCTTCAGGTCGGATTCGGTGCGGGGATCGGCCAGGATTTCGCGGGCGCCGGACATGTCCGCCCGGACGCGCCGCAATTCCTCATATTTGCGGACGAGCGGTTCGATTTCCGCCCGTTCCTTGGAAACGTCACGAAATTTTCGGGGATCGGCGATGACGGCCGGATCGGCAAGCGCCCGGACGAGTCGGCGATGCTTTTCCTCAACAGACTCCGGTTCGGGAATCATCGATCCGGGGCATCGAATCTACTTCTTTTTCCTGCTCTTGATGTCACCCGTTCCATATTTTTTCCGGAACTTCTCGACCCGGCCGGCGCTGTCGATGAATTTCTGTTTTCCGGTGAAAAAAGGATGGCAGTTGGAGCAAATTTCGACCCGGATTTCCTTTTTCGTCGACCGCGTTTGGAAGGTATTGCCGCAGGCGCAAATTACCAGGCAATCTTCATAATTCGGATGAATATCCTTTTTCATCTCTGAAATCTCCTTGTGGAAGGCCGCTTATTATACCAAACCTGGCTAAAAACTCAAATCCGCCTTCAATCCCCTTCGGTTTTCCGCTCAAACTCGTCCCAGTCGATGGTAAAACGGGCCTTGTCCCGGCCCTCGCGCACCCGGTCGCGGTAGGCCCGCGATTCGAAATGATCGCGGACGTCCCGGACCAGGGGGCAGACCTGTTCTTCGGCCTTCCATTCGTAAGGCGACCCGTCGGCTTTTTTCAGGCAGTTCCGATGGACGATCCAGGCCATCTGCTTGATCGGGACATGGCCGAACGTCCGCCGGATCGTCTGGACCTCGGCTTCCTTGTCCGGATTGGCGAACTTGAAATACCGGGAAAACAGGACGGCGTTGTGGTAGTAAGCCGGAAAGGCCAGGAGAGCTTCCTTGCCGGCCGTCCGCCCGAGGTAGATGAAAATATCCATGATCCGCTTGCTCATGCCCAGCCCCGGGTGGAGCTGTCCCGGCAACGATCCCGAACGGCCGTTAAATTCAGCCTCGGGATTCTGGAGCGTCAGCCACTCGAAGACCAAGGTCGAAAATTCGCGCAGCGGCGCCAGGGCGAGCGTCTTCCCTTTCGGGTCGAAAATACCTTCCCTGATTTTCAAATCCACGATCAACCGGTCCGGAACGCGGTCCCGGTGAAAGATTTGAAACCGCTGCAAGGGCGGATATTCGGAAGAGTCGAGATCGATTATAATCGGCCACAGGCCGCGTTTCCTGGCTTCCTTGAAAAAGCCCATTTTCGCCAGCGCGCCGGAGACTTCGTTGGCCGTGTAACGGCCCAGAAACAGGACCGTCCCCCGCCGGTCGCCGAGCGAGCCGAAAATATCGCTCTCGTCGATCAACGGGGCGTTCCAGTCCCCCGAAACGGAATCGTCCTTGATCATGACATTCCTTTTCTGCGTTCTGAAAACGTCGGTTCGATTTTAAACGAATACTGTCCGGGTGGCAAGGGATTTCCGGCCTGTGACGGCCGCGGCGGGGCGCGCGGAGCGCGTCAGGCGGGGTCGCGGTAAAAGCAGATGGTATCGTCGCCCAGGCGGATCTGCCGCTCCAGGTCGAAAAACCGGCCTTCGAAGCGCGTCTTGTGATGGCGGCGAAGGACGATCCTTCCGCCCGGGGCCAACAGGCCGCGCTTCCGGATGACCTTCAGCGGATTCCGCTCGTCGAGCAATCGGTAGGGCGGGTCGAGAAAAATGAGGTCGAACCGGGCTCCCTCGGCGGCCAGCTGAATGACGGCCCTATTGAATTCCATGGCCATGACCCGGGACCGGTCCTCCGCCTCCAGCTTGGCCAGGTTATGCTTCAGAGTCCCCGCGGCCGCCGGAAGGATTTCCACGAACACGGCGAACGCGGCGCCATTGCTCAGAGCCTCGATCCCGACCGATCCCGTCCCGGCGAACCCGTCGAGCACCTTAAGGCCGGGAAGGTCCTCCCGGAGAATGTTAAACAGTGCCGTTTTCAATTTGTCGGGATACGGGCGAACCTGGGGGTTAGGCACCTTGCGGAGGCGTTTTCCTTTGTAGATCCCGCTGATGACTCTGATCATGCGTCGGTCCTCAATAATAAAGAATGAGCTGGCCCTTCCGGCTCCGCAAATCCCGGAGGCCGCAGGGCAGGACCACGGCATCCCGGATCGAGCCGGCGTCGGATTTTCCGAATTTGGCCGCGGCCGCGATCACCATGTCCACAAGGCTCACCGGAATGGACTGGCCTTCAAGGAACAATTTGCTTAGCTCGATCCGAGCGGCGCCCGCGTGGACGATCACCCGCCCGGCAAAGAAAATGTTCATTCTCGGTTTAAGGCCCAGGGGCAGCGAAGCCCCGCTCAAATCGACAAAGGCTTTTCCTTCGACCTCGTTATCATCGAACAGCTTGAGGGCCAGCTCGCGGAGGGCGTTTTTGGAGTCGGCGGCAAGAAGACAGGCCAGCCAGGAGTTCAATTCCTGTTCGGAAAACACGACGCTCCGCGCCGGCCCGGGGGCGGGAGTTCCGGCTTGAGCCTTGATCCGGTCGAGTTCCCTCTCGATCCGGGCCGCGTTCTGTTTCATCGCCGCCGTCAGGTCCGCCGCGGCCGCCCGCGCCGGGAAAAAGAGAAGCGAGGCCAAGACGACGACGGCCGGTCCGGTGGCCCGCCGCCCGGAAACGCGCGTTCCTCCCGGAATGTTCATGGGATTCATTCTAACAGATTGGCCGCCCGGGGAGAAAATTCCCCCTAAAATAAAATTCCCCTCACGGTCGATCCGATGATCGGACGTGAGGGGAAAGAACGAACGGTTTCGGTCGCTTACTTCTTAAACGGTGAAACCGGGGTCTTGTCCGTGACTTGGACGACGCCGGCCAGGATCAATCCGCTCCCGGCGATGACGCTGGCGATCCCGCAGGGCGTCAGGAAAAACGGAGGAACGCCTTTCTTGCAGACGACGTAAATTCCGTCGCCCGTGTCGGCGTTCTTATCCAATTTCAGCAGGCCGTTCTGCCCGGCAAAAAGATGTTTGACGGCCTCGCCCCCGGCGCCGAGGTTATCCACGTCCTGGAAGAAATTCGTTTCGAGTCCCTTGACCCGGACGCGATCGTCGAGCTGGAGAACGCCCTTTTCGATGAAAACTTCGGCTTCCTTGGTCGAAGCGTTGTAGCGGAGAACCCGCCCAATCCGGCTCTCCCCTTCGGCGGCGGCCTGGTCCCGTAAAACCTCTTGAACGGCCGACTGAACGCCCGTTTCATACGGGTTGAGGGAGAGGGAGATCTTCGTCGTTTCGTTGGCCAGAATGCCGACGAGCTCGTTGGAATTAAAATCGCCCTGGGCCGTGGTGATGCCGAATTGATAAATCCCCTTGCTCAGGTTTTCCATGCGGAAATAGCCCTGGACGTCGGTGGGCAAAGCAACCGAAATGGCCCCCGAGGAGATGTTTTTCAACCGGACGACGGCTCCGACCATGGGCGTTTTCCCGTCCTGAGTAAAGATCGTTCCGACGAGGTGGCCTCTCTCGACCGTTTGAGCCGGAATCGGGCCCGTAACGAGTAAAATAGAGAGAGTCACAAGCAGAAAAGTAACGACATGAACACCCTCATTTTTCCATCTGAACATGGCATCCTCCTAAACCTTGGCAATAACAGTATAAATTAAAGCGGGCGTTTTTGTCAAGATATTCTTTTTCAAGGGGTTGGCGCATATCAGGCCCTCCCCCGCCGGCTTGATTCCGCTCCCGAAGCGGATTGATCCTCCCCGTTGTCGGCCGGTTCCTCCTCCGGAACCAGGGTTATGCGGACCGGACTGCAGTCACGGTTGAGGGGCATAATTTCCAGGGTATTGTGGCCTAAGACGGCCGGAAGCGCGACCTCAAAAGCGTCCAATTTGACAAAATCCTCCGCGACGATCTTCCCGTTAAAAACGATCGAGAGAAGAAGCGGAGCCCCAGCGGAGGCGTCGGAAAACTCAATCCTCAGGCGATAGGATTTCTCGTCGAGAACGAGCGACGGAGAGTATGCTTCTCCCGCTTTCCAAACCGCGTCTGTCAGGATCGTCTCCCGGGGAGCCAGCTCGGCGTCGATGAGCGCCTGGATGGACTTGATCGAGGCCTCTTCGTTCAAGCGTTCGAAGTTGCGGCGCATCTTGATCCGGATGACCGGATCTTCCGCGCCCAGGCCGAGGGCTTTTTCATAATAGGCGTTGGACTCGTATAAATTATCGAGACGCTGACAGGCGTCGCCGACGAGCTCGAACATCCGGCCGTACGGGCGGCGCTCGTCATCGGGAATGACCAGAACGTTTCGGGAAAGGGATTCCCCCATTTGAACGACGTCACGGAAGCGGTTTTGTTTGAAATTCAAGAGGAGCTTGAAATTCAACCGGTTGAAATCGAGGAACCCGGTCGCCGATTGGTCGTTAATCACGCCCCGGGATTTAAGCAGAGTTTCCACTTCTCCGATCGCCCCGACGCTGTCCTCGACATCCAAGTAAGCGCGAAAATCCTCGAAGTAATCCTTCGGCTCCGAAGTCATTTCCACGCGGGCTTTCAGGATGCCCAGCTTGACCGCCTGGCGCAGTTCCCTGAAATCAGCCGGGGCAATAGCGCTGCCCCCCGACGAAAGGTCCTGGACGAACCGGATTCCGTCCAGCAGCCTATCGGCCGGGCGGAAATGCTCCAGGGCATCGGCCGGATGGAGCGCGAGACCGTTGCTGAGTCCTATTTGCGCTTCGTCCGAGGCCTTGCGAAATTCGAGGCTTTCGGCCTTGGCCAGGCAGGAGAGGCGCGTCTCTTCGAAAATGCCTTTTCCCCCCAGGAATTGCGCCGTCCGACGGAGGATCGGGGCGTCCGGAGGAAGAGTTTTTTCAAGGACCACCGCGTCCCGGACGTTCAGTTCCCAAAGATTGAGAAAAGAATCGAGCCTTTTCTCCTGTTCCGGGCCGTGAATGGACAATAAGGATCGGACGATCTCCTGGGCAAAGAGGCGGTCCTCCGAAGTGAGGCCGGACCAGCGGGACAGGAGGACCCTTCCGACCTCGCTATAGATTGACGTATCCACGCCGGACAGGTCGGCCGCCTTGTGATATTCGTCGATATACCGCTCGGCCGATGGAAAATCGAGGGCATTGAGATATTGCAGAGTCTGGGCAAAATCGAAATGCGTCGTCGCGGAAAACGGATTGAGAACCAGAGACCGGAGATAATTACGATAGGCCAGGCGGAAATCGCCGTCCCGGAGGGAGGGTTCACCCAGGCGGCCGACGCCTTGTTCGAACCAGGCCTTGCCCCGGGCGTGGTAGAGCCGATCGTTCAGCCAGAAGAAACCGCCCGATGTATTCTGCACTCCAGCCGCCTCCGCGGAGGAGACCGCGTTCATCGCCCGATCGCCCCACCGCTCCCCCAGATAGACATAAAACGAGAGAAGCCCCGCCAGGGCGAGAAGAATCCAAAATCCGATGCGTTTGGCCATGTCAGGTTTTCCGGTGATAGACCGTCTTCATCGTCAAAGCGAGGACGACGGAAAAAACGAAGGCGTTGGCCGGGATCTGCAGATTGAAATCCGTCATGCTGTGAATCAGGATCGCGGCCACGGACGCCAGGCAGCCGAGGGCCAGGCCCTTGAGCTCGGGATGGCGCCGGGCCATCCAGGTCCGGAAGGATTTAAACAAAATGAAACCCACGGCGAAGGCCAGCAACCCGAACCCCACGATCCCGAGTTCGCTGAGCAATTCCAGGTAATCGTTATGGGCATGGACGAGGGCGTATTCCATCCCCGTCGTGTCAAAGGCCGAATAAACATTCCCAAAGGCGCCGAATCCGACGCCGAAGAAGGGAAATTGGCCGATCATCGTCATGACCGCGCCCCAGTAGCGGGGCCGGCCGTCCTGGAGGAGCTTATCCAAGGCGAACCGGCTGATCATGGCTTCCAGGCCGATATACAAACCAAGGCCGATGATCGCCAGAGCTGTCAATTGAATGACGAGACGGACCCACCCCTGGTGCATCCGGGTATGGCCGAAGGCCTGGGCCGCGAGAACCGAAATGAGAACGAAGGTCAGGGCGAGAACGACGACGCCCGACCTGGAGTTGGAGAGAAGGAGGGCGACGGCCATGACCACGAGTCCCGCACCGAGCAGAATATTCACGGCTAGGCCCCGGTTGAGAAAGCGGGCCAGGCGGGCCCGCCACGGCGTCCCCGGCTCGCCGAACAGATCGAACCGGGAAATGATGAGACCCAGAGCCAGGGGGATCACCATTTCCAGGTAACCGGCAAAGTGGTTCCGGTTGACGAATGTGCCAGTGGCCGAATCCAGATTGAACGTTTTCTGGTAAAAAAGAAGACGCGGGTTGTTCCGGTATAATTCAAATATCCCGTAAAGCGCTTCGAAAACGCCGACGCCAATCAGGGTCAGCATGATCCGGCGGATCTGGACGCGGTGGGTGACCGTCCGGAGGATCAGGGATCCGATCAGCACATAGGCCGCCAGCTCCATCGTCGCGCCCAGGGTGGCGCCGGGAAGAAGGGATAAGGTCGTCATTTTGGCCTGGGCCGATACCGGGACGAACTCGGCCCGAAGGGCCGCGGTCCGCGGGGACAAGAGACGGACGATCATCGTCGGCAGGGGCAGAATTTGGAAGCCCAGAAAAAGAAACAGGCCGATAAAAACCGGTCTTAAACGCAGCACTTCCGCGGCCAGTTTAGGCGCCGGGCGGGGTTTCTGGTCCATAAAAAGGTAGACGGCATAAAGGGCGAACACCGCGATTTCCATGACCAGGACCGACCAGGCCCCCACCGAAGCGATCGGCAAAGGCGTCCAGACGATCAGGGCCAGGATGCCGTAATCGAGGATCTTCCGGCAAAGCCGGTCTTTGGGACTTAAGAAGCTGTTTCCATCGGGGCCGGAACCGGCTTTCCGGGACGACGGTTCGGAAAGCTCAGGGGCGGGCACATACGGTTCGACCGCCGGCCGCTTTTTAACGATCCGAATCTTCCACATCTGCCTGTTCAGCCTCTCTTCGCGGCTTCTTTCTGGAGCTTCTCTTCATCCATGCCCGGGTCCTGGTAATACTCGTACTGGAAGTACGGCGTATAGAAGGCGCTTTTCTTGCTTTCGGCATCATTGAAGATCACGCCGGCGACCTTGGCCTTAGCTTTGCGGAGCTCGTTGATGGCCCGGAGAAGCGGCTTGCGGGTCGTTTTTCCGGTCTTTAAAATGATGATCGTCATGTCCGCGATGGCCGCCACGATCACCGGGTCGACGACGGCCAGGACGGGCGGCAGATCGATCAGGACAATATCGTAGCGGTCCCGGACGGTCGTTAACAGCTCCCGCATCTTCTTGGAATTCAGAAGCTCGGCCGGGTTGGGCGGATGGGGCCCGCTCGGCAGGAGCGAAAAGTGGGACACCGGCGTCTTCTGGACGGCCTCTTCAAACTCCACCCGACCGGTCAGGACGTCGCTGAGCCCGACGGTGTTGCGAACCTGGAAAATCTTGTGCAGCCGGGGCTTGCGCAAGTCGGCGTCGATCGCCAGCACCTGTTCGCCCATCTGGGCGAAGGAGATGGCGATGTTCGCGATCGTCGCGGATTTGCCTTCCTGCGGCTGGGTGCTGGTGAAGGCGATCACCCGCTGATTGGTATCGACCCGGGAAAAAAGAATCGACGTCCGGACGTTCCGATAGTCTTCGGCGATTGAAATCTTCGGGAACAGGTAGTTGATGAGCTCGACTTCCGAAACCTTGGCCGCCTCCACCCCCTGGGCGGAGGAATCCCCGTAGGGTGAAGCATAAACGCCCCCCCCCTTGCCTGAGCCGTTGGGCGAAAAATGAGGAATCAAGCCCAGCGAGGGAAGGCCGGTCAATTTATCCAGATCCTCCGGGTTTTTGATCGTGTTGTCGAGGAAATGGGCTCCGAAAGCCAGTCCGACGCCCAGCATAAGCCCGACGAGAAAGGCGACGATGAAGTTGCGCTTGACGTTCGGCGAAGAGGGACTGTCGGGGACGAGGGCCGGATCGACGATCTTGATGTTGCTGGTTCTCAGCCCGCTCAATCTGGCTGAAACCTGGGTCGTTTTCTGCTGGGCGGTCAGGCTGGAGATCAGCGTCCTCAGGCTTTCGACTTCCGTGTTTAATCCGGCATAAAACAGGGAATCATTGTTCTGCTGGGTGACCTCGGTCCGCTTGTTTTCGACCATGTCCCGCAGCCGGTTTTCGTTGTTGAGGGCCTGGGAATAATCGTTGTAAGCCAAGTCGCCGGCTTTGGTAATCTCTTCCCTCAACTGCCGTTCCAGCGTCTCCACTTTCGCTTTGAGCTGGATCATCTCCGGGTGTTCGGGCGTGTAGGTCGTCGAGATTTTTTCCTCGTATTCGTTCTTTGCCTGCAGATAGCTGGTCCTCAGAGACTGTATCGTCGGGTCGCTGACGTTCTGCGGCAGGGCGTCGATCCGGATTTTCTGCAGTTCCTGGTACTTGGCCTGGGCAGCAATCCGGGCGACCTGGGCGTTGGAATAAGCCGTCGCCGCCGAGTCGTACTGAGACGCGGTGTTTGAATCCTTGTCGGACAGGGGCAGGATTTTCTTTTCCGCGGAATAGCGCAGCAGCTGGCGTTCCTTGGAGTCCAGCTCCTCCTTTTTCTCGGCGATCGTTTCCGTCAGAAAGTCCGACGTCTGCTGGGTCGCTTCCGACCGCGACTCGATGGAATAGTTGATATACTCCTGGACCAGGGCGTTGACGACGTCGGCCGAGAACCGGGCATAAGGGGAAACGTAGCTGACGTCCACCAACCGGGTTTCCGGCACGGGTTTGACGAACAGATTGTTCAGCAGCACGCCGGCGTACACGGTTTCGGCCTCGGTGCCGGGCGGGACTTCGCCCGTCTCCTCCAGCGTTTTGCTCTTCGGCCGGAGCCAGCGGAGGGTGACGATATACTTGGCCATTTCCAGCATCGTCTGGTCTTTTCTCAGCCCGGACCGAAATTCGGTGCGGGATCCGAGATTCATTTTTTTCACGACCCGTTCGGCCAGGCTGCGGCTCTGAATGATCCGCAGCTGGGTGTTGAAATACGTCCCCAGGAAGTCGTCGGTCGTGTTCGTCGGGGCGTTGAGGTATTCCTGAAGGTTGAACCGGCTCGACCCCTGGTCCTCGATCAGGATCTGGGCGGTGGCCGTGTAGCGGCGAGTCTGGGTAAAGGACAGGACCGCGACCAGGGCCAGGCAAACGGCCAGGGTGGAAAGGACGACCGTCTTGCGTTTCCAGACGATGTCCCAGTATTCCATGAGGTTGATGTCTTTCCGGATCGCGGAATGGTCGGCGGTCATGTCTGTTCCTCTTCTTTATACTCCGGTCTTTATACTCCGGGCGCAATTGGCGCCCTATTCACGGACAGGATAAACCCGATGCCTCCAGGGGACAATCGTCCGGGGGGATGAACGCCCCGGTGATTTTTTTCCCCTCTCTCTCCCCTTTTGGGGTGAGAGCCGACAGCCGCCGTTTTGGGGCGGCCGGGTCGGCCGTTAAAAAAGGGTGTCCGGGATGTAAACCGTGTCGCCTTCCTGAAGCTGAAAATCCTTGAGCCGGTTGTTTTGAATCTTGGCGACGTTGATTTCGAAGGTCTGTTCCTTCCCGTTTTCGCCCTTACGAGTCACGACCACCCGCCGTTTGGCGGCCCGGTCGGTGAAGCCGCCGGCCTGGGCAATGGCTTGGGTGATCGTCGGGATCCTCGACTGAAGGACGTTGAGGGCGCCGGGGGATTTCACCTGGCCGTAAATGTAAACCTGGACGGTCCGGTCGATCTGGACGATGACGCTGTCCCCTGCTTCCAGGGGAAGGTTGTATTTCGGGTCGCCCTTCAACATCAGATCGTCGATAGGAATTTTCAGGTTGGTCGTCATCCCGTCCGGAAGCGTCCGGATGATGATGATTTCCCGGGCGGCCTCCCGGGTCAGTCCTCCCGCCGAGGTGATGGCCTCCAGCAGAGTCGTCCGGCCGAAAAGCTGGACGAAGCCCGGGTTGGTCACCGCCCCCAGGAGGGAAACCTGCTTGCTCTGACGCTCCTTGATGGTGACGGCGACATGCGGATCACGCAAATAGGGCGAATAGAGCTCAGCCAGCCTCTTTTCCAATTCGACCGAGGTCAGACCCTCGACGGTGACTTCGTTGACATAGGCGAGGTTGATCTTTCCCTGTTCGGTGACCCGGACTTCGGTATTCAGCTTGGCGTCTTCTCGGACATTGATCACCAACAGATCCTTGGGACCGATGCGGTACGCCGTCACGAACTTGTCCGTCTGTTCCGCGGCGTCCTGGGCAAGGGCCATTCCCGCGCCCAGGGCCAGGGTGATGACCGCGAGAATCACGGCCGATATCCGATATTTCATGCGCGTCTCCTTATCAAAAGCTCCGGGTGAACGTCACGCCGAAAAAGTTGCGGGCCCGGTCGAAATTCAGAAGGTTCGAGGTCCAGCGCTCATAATTCCAGGAAATTCCGATTCCGGAAGTCTTGAACACCCGGACCAGCAATCCCACGGAATGATTCCGGTGCCGGTCCACGCGCGCCTCGGAACCTGCCTCCCCCGCCCGGGCGGAATAATCCGCCCGACCGCCGGAATAATCATAGTCGATTTTCAAAAAAGAGGTCAAATACACCGACCCGCCCAGGCGGGCCGAATTTTCGATGAAATAAAAAATCTCGGCGTACGTGGAAAAGACCATATCCCGGGAAAAGTTCACCCGGACGGCGAACCGGCCCGTTCGAAGGTCGAGCCCGGTGTTTCCGACGAGGCCCTGAAAGGAGGATTCGCCGGCCGTTTTCGGATCGAATTTCTTGTAGCCGAGGTTCAGGACGCCGCGGATCCGGCCGAGGAGAGGAAACCTGAGCCCGGCCCAGAAGGAGGTCGCGGCCGAGTTGCGCCAGAGGGCTTTAGCGTCCAGGAAGCGGTATTCCTGGTAATCTCCGCGAACAAAGAGGAACCCGTCGACGAACAGCTGATAGTAAGCTTCGGCGCCGATCTCCCGTTCCTCGCGATCGAGAAGCTGGGCCACCGGCGTGTTCTCGGGATTGTAATTGATTTCGTCATACGAAATCTTGCGCAGGGCGTACGTGATTCCGATTGAGGTTTTCCGGGCCGTCTCGAAGGACAGCCCGGCCTGATATGTCCGGGTCCGGTCATTGGCCGGCATCTGGAACTCCGAGGACAGCCGGCGCCGGTGAACGTCGTTTCCATACTCGCCCGAAAGAACGAACCGGCCCAGCAGCAGACACCGGAGACCGGCCCCGTAGCTGTTGGTGAACGCCCGCTGTTGCGATTCATGAAGAAAATAGGCGTACTCGGGATTTTCCCGGAGATAGAAAAGGAAGGTATTGCGGAGCGGCCAATAGGCCTTGAGCTCCGGCGACAGCGTCATCGTAAAATCTTTTTTCGGCTCGGCCTGGTCGCTTCCGAAATAAAGATTGTCGTCATACCCGAAGTCCCGGACGGAAATCGTGGGAAAAAGCCGGAACGGCCCCAGCTTCCAGCGCGACTGCGTGAGCAGGCGCTGATATTCGTCCGAAAAAATCTGGTAGCTCTGGGCGGACAGGGCTCCGGCCAGGAGGATGATTCCCAAAATAATGGTCACCCAGCGGCGCATGGTTCTTCTAAGAGATCGAAACGGTCAATTCCGCAGGCGGTCCAACAAGGCCGTTTTCCGGGATATACCCATGAAAATCTCGCTTACGGCCGTCTTCCGGAAGAGCGACAGGATGACGCCGCTCTGCCAGTCGAAATTCCCTTCCCTTTGGATCAAGGGAATGATGCCGTCGGATTGGGCCAAG
>Ga0209777_10007287_pt1 | contig 12301 bp, 10 predicted proteins | sample FrelakmetHBP12HB_FD_187147 | JGI IMG/M metagenome (GOLD analysis project Ga0209777, IMG submission 187147) | Freshwater lake sediment microbial communities from the University of Notre Dame, USA, for methane emissions studies -HBP12 HB (SPAdes)... | ecosystem: Environmental > Aquatic >... | reverse complement strand
CCTTGTCCTCGCGCAGCTTGACCCACCACTCCGGCGGAATCGCCAGGTAGTCTAGGTCCCCCGCCTTCATCGCCTGGACCGACGCCTGTTCCTCGATGATGACCCGGAACAGGATCCGGTCGAACGCCGTCGGGCTCCGCCAGTAGTTCTCGTTCCGCGTGAGGACGATCTGCTGGCCCGTCTTCCACTCGGTGAACTTGTACGGCCCGGTCCCGACCAGCAGGTCGCTGATGTTGTTGAACTTCTCGGGGTCCGTGAACTCGTAGACATGTTTCGGCAGGATCGGGAACCCGCCGCCGCTGAACTCCATGCTCTTAAAATAGGGCTTCCGCCATACGAACCGGACGGTCCGGCCGTCGACCTTCTCGCAGCCCTGGCAATCCTCGTAATACGAAGCCAGGGCCCGCGCGTCGATCTTCGGGTTCATGATCGTCTGGTACGTGAAGACGACGTCGTCGGCCGTGACCGGCTTGCCGTCGGAGAACTTCCCGCGCGGGTCCAGGTGGAACGTGAGCGTCAGACCGTCGGGCGAGACCTCCCACTTGTCGGCCAGCATGCCGCGCCATTCGAGGGTGTCGGGATCGCGTTCGATCAGCGTTTCGAGGACAAAGTCGTGCACCATCCCGCCGTACACGTCCTTGGTCGTGATCGGGTTCAAGGTGCGCGGCTCGGAGTTGAAGTTGCCGCGCAACGTCCCGCCCATCTGTTCGGGCTTGAAGACGGGCGGCTCGGCCGTCGCCGGGACCGCAAGCACGGCCAGCATCAGAACGGCGAACAGACGGGTGCCATGCTTTCGCGCCGTTGCGAAAGCATGCTTTCGCAGAAGCGCGAAAGCATGGCACCCCGCCCCCGGGGCCAGGCGCGTCTCCGGGTTGGACGCCTCATGTCTCGGCATGGATTAACGGTCCGGCCACTCCCCCGTGAAGACTTCCTCGACCGGCCCGATCAGTGTCACGGGCGCGTCGTCGGCGGGCCACGCCATTTCCAGGTCGCCGCCGGGCAGGTGCGCGAGGAGCTTGCGGCCCGTGCGGCCGGAAAGGACGCCCGCCACGCACATCGCCGACGCCCCCGTCCCGCACGCCAGCGTGATGCCGCTGCCGCGCTCCCAGGTCCTCGCGATCACCTCGCCCGGCGACACGACCTGCACGATGTGTACGTTGATCCGCTCGGGAAAGAACTTGTGCCGCTCGATCTTCGGCCCCATCGTCTCCAGCGGCCACGTCGCCGCATCGTTGACGTAGAAGACGGCGTGCGGGTTGCCCATGCTGACGCAGGTCGTCCGCAGCTTCTGCCCGCCGACGGTGATCGGCACGTCGACCGCGCGCCCGCCCTCCAAGCCCGGCACGCGGATGGGAATCTCCGCCGGATCGAGGATCGGCCGCCCCATGACGACGCTGCCGCGCACGATGCATCCGTTCTTGCGGAAGAGCCGGATCTCACGCAGGCCCGCCATCGTCTCGACGCGGACCGTGTCGGACTTCGCCAGGCCCCGGTCCCGCGCGAACTTCGCGACGCAGCGGACCCCGTTGCCGCACATCTCCGATTCCGACCCGTCGGCGTTGAACATCCGCATCCGGACCTCGCCGTCCGCCTCGGGCGGCAAGATCAGGATCAGGCCGTCGGACCCGATGCCGAAATGGCGGTCGCTGACGACCTGCGCCAGGGCGGCCGGATCGGCCACGCGCTCTTCGAAGCCGTTCACGTAGACGTAGTCGTTCCCCGCGCCATGCATCTTGACGAATCGCATCGGGCATCCTTGTCGAACCGGTGTCCCTGCGGCAATCCGGGGATTATAGCGGCGGGCGTTCGGGGTTATCCAGTGTTTTGTGACCGGCGGGGCATGGCCTCGGTGGCGGCGCCGTTTTTGTCCCCTCTCCCCTTGAGGGAGAGGGTAGGGTGACTTTGGCCGTTGAAGTATCCGAGCCGCGACAGTTATGGAGCGGTGCCGTTGACGTGGTTGTTGTTGCAGCCCCGGCGGGGCGCCTGCACTGTAGCCACGGCCGCAAGGCCGTGGAAAGGGATGCGAGGCACGATCCACGTCTTGTTGTTTGTTTTGGAGCCCCGGAGGGGCGATTGTCTGTCGGTTCAGTCGCCCCTCCGGGGCTCGGAAGGAAAAAGAAAAACCTGGGACACGGGGCCGCGCGGACCACGGGCTCGCGCCCGTGGCTACAGGGCAGGCGCCCCGCCGGGGCTGAACCGAAGGCACGGAGACCGCCAGAAAGAACGGTCACACCCGGCGACGTTCTTGACCTCGCTCATGCGGGGATGGCGACATGGTCCAAGGCAACAAGGAGCACCCTCACCCTACCCTCTCCCCTCCAACAGGGAGAGGGAGAACAAAGGCATGACAAGCACCAGAGACTGGGGCCTTACCGCCCCCGCCCCGATTGCGTTGACTTCGCTGCGCCCCGCCGATAGAGTTACCGTCTTGCCGGGCCGACATCGTACCCGGGAAAGGAAGAGAGGCCGCGCGTGGATTTCGGGCATGAGCAGATCACGGGCATTCTGATGCGCGCCCCGGTGGTCATTTTCTCGCTCGTGATTCACGAGTACATGCACGCCTACACGGCGTACCGGTGCGGCGACGATACGGCCCGGCGCCTGGGCCGCCTCACGCTGAACCCGCTGCCCCACCTCGATCTGCTCGGCACCATCTGCCTGCTGATGCCCGGCTCGCCGATCGGGTGGGCGAAGCCGGTCCCGGTCGACCCGTACAACTACCGCCATCCGCGCCGCGACGAAATCCTGGTGAGCGGGGCCGGCGTGGCCGCCAACTTCGCCGCGGGAGTCATCTTCTCGCTCGTGTTGCGCCTGCTGTTCTTCGCGGGCGTTCTCCCGACGGCCAGCCCGTTCATCGAGATCCTCGCGACCATGCTGATCATGGGCATTTTCATCAACTTCGGCCTCATGATCTTCAACCTCTTGCCGATCTTCCCTCTCGATGGGTCGCATATCCTGATGGAACTCCTCCCGTTTCGCGCCAAGGAACGGTTCGCGGAGTTCAACCGGTACGGGCCCTTTGTGCTCCTGGGCCTCGTGTTCCTCGGCGGACAGCTCTTCTCGAGTTTCCTGGGCGTCCCGATCTACTTTCTTATACATGTGTTTGCGGGAGTGTAGTCGCGCCGCCCGGGACGTTGACGAACGAAAGGATGCCGTATGACTGACGCAGCCGGACGCCGCAAGCGAATCCTGAGCGGGATGCGCCCCACGGGGCGCCTCCACCTGGGGAACCTCGTCGGGGCCCTCGCGAATTGGCGGGCCCTCCAGACCGAGTACGACTGCTTCTTCATGATCGCCGATTACCACGCCCTGATGAGCGATTACGAGAAGCCGGGCGGCATCGCGGCCGCGTCGCTGGAGGTCATGACCGACTTCCTCGCCTGCGGCCTGGACCCCGAGACGAGCGCCATCTTCCGCCAGAGCGACGTGCCCGAGCACGCCGAGCTTCACCTGATCCTCTCGGCCTACACGCCCATCGCGTGGTTGGAGCGGAACCCGACCTACAAGGAGCAGATGCAGCAGCTCACCTCCAAGGACATTCATAACTACGCGTTTCTGGGCTACCCCGTCCTCCAGGCGGCCGACATCGTCATCTACAAGGCCGACCTGGTGCCGGTGGGCGAGGACCAGTTGCCGCACCTGGAACTGGCCCGCGAAGTCGTCCGCCGGTTCAACTCCATCCTCGGCAGGGACGTCCTCGTCGAGCCGCAGGCCAAGCTCACGCAGGCCGCGCGGCTGCTGGGCCTCGACCGCCGCAAGATGTCCAAGAGCTACGGCAACCAGATCGACCTGGCGGACTCGCCCGAAGTCATCCGCAAGAAGGTCCTGTCGATGATCACCGACCCGAAGCGGATCAGGCTGGCCGACGCCGGCCATCCGGACGAGTGCAACGTGTGCCAGTGGTACAAGATCTTCTCGCCGGCCGAGTCCGACGACGTGGCCGACAAATGCGCCCATTCGAAGTGGGGCTGCACGGACTGCAAGAAGCGGCTGGCGGAAGTGCTCGTCGCGTACCTGGCGGAGCCCCGTGCCCGCCGCACGGAGCTGGAGGCCCATCCGGAGAAAGTGCTGGAGCTCCTGCACGCGGGCGCCGCGAAGGCCCGGCCCGTGGCCCGGGCGGTGCTCGACGAGGTCAAGGAACTGGTGGGGCTGGGCAAGCTGTAGCCATGTAGGCCGTGGCAGAGCGCAGCGCCGCCGCGGCATAGCCAAGGAAGCCGGGGCACGCCCCGGCCTACATTATGACCTACAAAGTTGATCTCGACGTCTACAATGGTCCGATGGACCTTCTCCTGTACCTGATCAAGCGGGAGGAGGTGGACATCCGCGAGGTCTCCCTCGCGCGGATCGCGGACCAGTACGTCGCGTACCTCGACATGCTGAAGAGCCTCGATATCGAGCTGGCGGGCGACTTCATCGTGATGGCCGCCACGCTCCTGGAGCTGAAGAGCCGCGCGCTGCTGCCGCGCCCGCCCGCCGAGGAAGGCGAAGAGGCGGCCGACGACGAGGACCCGCGCGAGGCCCTCATCCGCCAGCTTATCGAGTACCGGCGGTTCAAGGACACCGCCGGCCTGCTCGCCGACAAGGGCCATGAGATGGCCCGGCGGTACCCGCGCGACGTGAGCGACGCGTTCCTGCGCGGCGTGACGGCCGACGATCCCGAGGCCGTGCCCGAGGACCTCTTCGCCGGCGTCGAGCTCTGGGACCTCTTCCAGGCGTTCTCCGACATTGTGCGGACGCTCGGCTACTCCAAGCCGCGCGAGGTCATCTACGACGATATGCCGATCGAGGAGGCCGCGCGGCAACTCCTGCGGAGGCTCGAGGCCGAGAAGTCGCTCCTCTTCACCCAGCTTTTCGTCGAGAGCCGCAGCGTCAGTTACATGGTCAGCATGTTCCTCGCGATCCTGGAGCTGATGCGGCAACGGAAGGTCGGCTGCGAGCAGAAGCAGGACTTCCGCGACATGCGCCTGTACCTGCGGGACCCCGCCGGTGAGCAGTACGTGCAGAAGACGCCCAAGGGGGCCGGTGAGTCGGCCGAGGCGATCGAGCGCGGGCACGCGAGGCGGCCCACGCAGCGCCAGAAGGAGCGCCTCCAGGAAATGAGGGAGGACACGGACCTCGAAAAGACCGAGTTCGACGAGATCCTCGATTCGATCAAGATTCCCGACGTCGAGGCGTACCGCCCGATCTACTCGGAAGACGAGTTGAAGGGCCAGGCGGCGGCGCCTGGCGAAGTTGCTCCAGCCGCGGACGCTTCGGCACCGGCCTCGCCGGAGGCGGCGCCGCCGGCTGAGCCCAGCCAGGAATCGCTGCCGGACAACCAACCGCCGGCGCAGCCCAAGTAGGCCGTGGCAGAGCGCAGCGCCGCCGCGGCAACGTCATGGAAGCCGCGGCACGCCGCGGCCTACATTAGTACGAGGCACGGGGTAGGAAAGGTCGGACCATGACCATCACACCCATCGACGCGGCCATCCCGGAGAAGATCGGGCTTTCCGAAAACGCGCGGCTCGTCCTCGCCAAGCGGTACCTGAAGAAGGACGATCAGGACGAGCCGATCGAGACGCCGGAAGACATGTTACGCCGCGTCGCGACCAACATCGCCCAGGCGGAACTGACGTGGGGGACCTCGCGCGATGCCCACGTGGCCGAGGAGCAGTTCTACGGCATCATGGCCCGCCTGGAGTTTCTGCCGAACTCGCCGACGCTGATGAACGCGGGCCGGCGGCTCCAGCAGCTCGCCGCCTGCTTCGTCCTGCCCGTGCCGGACGACATCGAGAAGATCTTCGACGCGATCAAATATGCCGCCATCATCCACAAGTCCGGCGGGGGCACGGGCTTCTCCTTCACGCACATCCGGCCCGCCAACGACCTCGTCGAGTCGAGCCGCGGCCGCGCATCGGGGCCCATCAGCTTCATGAAGGTATTCAACTATGCCACTGGGGCGATCAACCAGGGCGGGTTCCGCCGCGGCGCCAATATGGGCATCCTGCGGTGCGACCATCCCGACGTCGAAGCGTTTTGCCGCGCGAAGACCGTCGAGGGCGAACTCGAAAATTTCAACATCTCCGTCGCCTGCACGCGGGCCTTCATGGAAGCCGTCCGCAAGGGCGAGGACTACAGCCTCATCAATCCCCACGGCGACCGCGTCCAGCGGCGCACGCCCGCCCGCAAGGTCTGGGACCTCATGGCCGCCCAGGCCCACGCGGGCGGCGATCCGGGCGCGATCTTCCTCGACCGCATCAACGAGGACAACCCGACGCCGCACCTCGGCGCCATCGAATGCACGAACCCCTGCGGCGAGCAGCCCCTCCTCCCCTACGAGGCCTGCAACCTGGGGTCCATCAACCTCAACAAGGTCGTCCGCGCGGGCGCCATCGACTGGGACTACCTGCGGCAGATCGTGCACCTGGCCGTCCGGTTCCTCGACGACTGCATCGAGATGAGCAAATATCCTTTGCCCCAGATCACGGAGATGGTCCACGGGAACCGCAAGACCGGCCTGGGCGTGATGGGCTTCGCCGACCTGCTCGTGCGGATCGGCGTCCCGTACAACTCCGACAAGGCCCTCGCGGTCGCCCGCGAGGTGATGGCCTTCATCCGCACCGAGGCCGACCGCGCCAGCGCCGAACTGGGCAACGAGCGCGGCCCCTTTCCCAACCTCCCCGGGAGCCTCTACGATCGCCCGGACGCGCCCCCCTACCGGAACGCCTGCCGCACGACCGTCGCCCCGACCGGAACGCTCTCGATCCTGGCGGGATGCTCGTCGGGCATCGAGCCGATCTTCGCCCTGGCGATGGAGCGTCACATCCTGGACGGCGCGCGGCTCCAGGAGGTCCACCCGCTCTTCGAGGAATTCGCCCGCGCGCAGGGCTTCTGGGGCGACGATCTGGTGGAGCGCGTGGCGGCTGCCCACTCGCTGGCCGACGTGCCGGGCGTTCCGCCCGAGGCCGCCAAGCTCTTCGTCACCGCCCACGAGGTCCAGGCCGCCTGGCACGTGAAGGTGCAGGCGGCCTTCCAGGCCGAGGTCGATAACGCGGTCTCGAAGACCGTCAACTTGCCGCACGACGCGACGCCCCAGGACGTGGCCGACATCTACTGGATGGCCTACGAGATGCGGTGCAAGGGGATCACGGTCTTCCGCGACCGCAGCCGCCGGAAGCAGGTCCTCGTCCGAACGGTCGAGCCCGGCTCGGAACTCGAGCCCCCGCCCCTGGCGTGCAGCCGGCCGGATGCGTGCGCCAGAAACTAAGTGTAGGCCGGGGCGTGCCCCGGCTTCCTCAATCCGTTGAACGACCACGGCGCCGGGGCACGCCCCGGCCTACATGATTCGCGCAAAAGAAAAGACCCCCTCGATTGGAGGGGGTCTCTTGTTTCACGCCAACACGTTCGGTCTAGCGAGGATACCACTGCGACATGTGCGAAGGATGCTCCAACAGGAGGACCGCCTCGGTGTCATCGGCGATGCCGATTTCGTCGGCCGCGAAGACCTCCCGCAGATTCTGCTGGCGGTAGAGGTTGTGCGACTTCGACTCGCATCCTATCCCCGTCAGCGCGACAGCCGCCAGCAAAGCGAGAACAAGGCACAGACGCTTCATTACCTGTCTCCTTCAGCACTTAGGTAGCAGGGCCATCCCCGTCGACATCGCGCATCCTAGGCGCGACGGCGTTCGCTGTCAACAATAAAACTTACAGCCTCGCCAGGTACGCCCGGGCAGGTCCATACCACCGCGCGCGCCGGGCCCCGGCGCGCTCTGAAATCGCGACAATCTCCCGGCATGCCGCGGCGTAGGCCCGCTCTCCCGCTGCGCGCGATTCCGGATCGCAGAAGTAGGTCCGGCACCCCAGCGGCCGCCAGGGGTGCACGCTGCACAGGGCCCCTTCCCCGGGATTCGTCGCCGGGGCCTGGTAGGGACACTGCCACGGGTCGTCGGCCCGGCCGGGAGCAACGCGCCTGTCGGCCGCCGGACGCCCCGACTTGGCCACGAGATATGCCATCTCCAGGCCGCTGGCGAAGAGCACCAGCCCGCCCTTCTTGAACGAGCAGCACTGGCCACACGCGCGGCAACTCGTGGCCGCCTCGCGCAGGGCCGCATCGGCGCGCTCGTAGATCCCGCACAGCTCCGACTCTTCGGCGGCCGTCGGCGGCTCAAACTCGGGAGGCGGGCCCCACAGGCTGCCGGCCGATACGGGGGCTTCCGGGCCTGGAATCGCCATCTGTTGTAGTGCTCCGGAAATAGCGTACCTCATCGAATCGGGTGCCACGGTTGCGCCGTTCAGCAACCGTGAAGCCGTTCTGCCTAATGCACGGCTGCAAACAGCGCAGCCGTGGCACCCGCCGCACGGGATAGGATATCATCTGAGTGAAGCACTACTCTAACACTCCATCTCCAGGCGTTTCGACTCGATCATCTCGAACGTGTACAGCGGGCCTCGGCCGATCCCTGGGCACCGATTGGCGGCCTGGTCCCAGTCTTCCGGGCTGGCAAGGTTGCTCTGCCAGAACGGCCACGTGCGGCACTGGAGCGGCCGGGCTTCGTAGGCCAGGCAATGGCCGTCGGCGTCCAGCAGGATGCAGTCGTAATTATACTTTTCCTTGAGGCTCATCCCGCGCCAGAGCCGCCTCATGTATCGCCGGTAGAACTCCGCCGCGGCCATGTTCAGGTAGGCGGCCAACTCGGTCAACTCGCCATCGTCGACCCAGACAGATCCCGGGGCGCCCCCGCAGCATCGGCCACAGGCCTGGCAAGCGAAGTGCAGACCCTCGGCGTACCAGAGTCCCGCCTTCACGCTTCTGCCATCGCCCGGGCTCACACCTGGCCTCCTTGCGGCTCGCGGGTCATTTTACGCTGCCGGCGCACGGGCTACAAGACTGCGGCAGGCGGAGGCCGTTGTCATGTAGGCCGCGGCGTGCCGCGGCGTCGTGGCTGTTCGTTCGATAAAGAAGCCGCGGCGCGCCGCGGCCTACATGAAAATCTTGGCGCGCCGCGCACGGGGGCCGTCTATAATGCGCCCCGGTCGCAAGGGGTCAGGAGCCTTAAGTCGTAGGGCTCCTGACCCCTTCTCCGGAGCCCGCGCTAAAGGTCCCGTTGGCCATGGCCGCAATCCGCATCCTTTCGGAACAACTCGTCAACCAGATCGCCGCCGGCGAGGTCATCGAACGCCCCGCCAGCGTCGTCAAGGAGCTTCTCGAAAACGCCATCGACGCCCAGGCGACCCGCATCTCCGTGGAGCTCGAAGAGGCCGGCAAGAAGCTCATCCGCGTGAGCGACAACGGTTCGGGCATCGCCGCCGCCGAGGCCCCGCTCGCCCTGGCGAGCCACGCCACGAGCAAGATCGGCTCGGCCGACGATCTTGGCGCGATCGGCACCCTCGGCTTCCGCGGCGAGGCCCTCGCGTCCATCGCATCGGTGTCCGACGTCCGCCTCGTGACGCGCTCTCGCGACGCGCTCGAAGCCACCGAGGTGGCCGCCTCGGCCGGGCAGTTCGAGCCGCCGCGCCCGACGAGCGGGCCGGTCGGAACCTCCGTCGAGGTCCGCAACCTTTTCCGCTACGTACCCGCGCGGCGAAAGTTCCTGAAGACCGACGCGACCGAGATGGGCCACATCACCGAGCAGGTCACGCGGATCGCCCTGGCCTATCCGGCGGTCCACCTCACCGTGACCCACGGCGGGCGCTCGGTCTATGAGCTGCCCGGGACGGATTCCGTCCGCGAGCGAGTGGCCGCCTTCTTCGGGGCGGACCTGGCGGGCTCGCTGATCGAGATCGAGTCGGAAGAGCCCGCCGGGCGGCTCTGGGGCCTCGTGGGCACGCCCCAGGCGTCCCGCGCGACGACCACCGCCCAGTACCTCTTCATCAACGGGCGCTACGTCCGCGACCGCGGCCTGCTGCACGCCCTGCGCGAGGCCTATCGGGGGCTCCTCGAAGGCAGCCGCCAGCCGGTCGCGTTCCTCTTCCTGTCGGTGCCGCCCGACCGCGTCGACGTGAACGTCCATCCGACGAAGATCGAGGTCCGCCTCCGCGACGCCCATCTTCTCTATGGCCAGGTGCTGGCCGGCGTCCGCGAGCGGATGCTCGGTCCGGGGATTACGCCGCACCTCGCGCCGCCGGAAAAGGTGTCAGGAACCTTTTCCGAGGCGACCGGCGAGACCGTGCCGCAAGAGCCGCGCGAAGCGTTGGCCCCCGCCGGCCGCGATGCCGAGATCAAGCAGGCGGTGGCCGATTTCCTGAGCAGTCCGCAGGCCGCGTCTCAGGGGCACTTCGGCCTGCACGGCGAGGCCCGCGCCCCAGCGGCGCCTGCCCGGCTGGCGAGCACGCGCCCCGCAAGCGGGGCGGCTAACGAGGCGGCGCCGCCCGCCGCCGAGACGCGGGCCATCCAGATCCACAATACGTACCTGGTGGCCGAGACGGCCGATGGCATCCTCATCGTCGATCAGCATGCCCTGCACGAGCGGGTGCTCTTCGAGGAGATCATGCGGCGGCTGGAGGCCGGGCCGCTCGAGAGCCAGCGGATGCTCGTGCCGGTGACGGTCGATCTGGCGGACCGGGAGATGGCGGCCGTCGAGGCGCACCGCGACGCGCTCGCGCGCCTGGGGATCGACGCCGAGCCGATCGGGCCGCGCACCGTCGGCATCCACGGATTCCCACTTCTCCTGGAGAAGGCCGACCCCGCCGGGACGCTGCGGGATTTCGTCGCCTGGGCACTGGCGTGCGAGCGTCCGCCCGACGTGCGGCAAGTGCTGGAGAGCCTCGCCCACGTGGCCGCCTGCCGCGGGGCGGTCAAGGCCGGCGACCCGCTCAAGGCCGAGGAGATGGCGGCGCTCCTCGCGCACCGCGAGGCCGCCCGCATGGCCGCCACCTGCCCGCACGGCCGCCCGACCGCCCTGCTCCTCAAGAAGGCCGACCTCGAAAAACAATTCGGCCGCGACTATGCCGCGCCCTCGCCCAAGCCGACCGACGAGTCGCTGCCGTTTTGACGCCCCGCCCGTTTGCCGTTTGGCATCTCGCCGAATATGGGCTATAATCCCCCGGGAGATTCCATCACCCGGGGACAGATCGCGACGGTTGCCCGTGCGCCCGGTTGCCGTGCGCCGGGCGTCTGCCTGCTGTCTCTTCGGTGCCGCGCCCTCGGGCCCAGAGGAGGGATGAACTTATGAATACGCCGAGCCTGAGACGTGCGATGCGGCGACTTGCCCCTGGCCTGGCGGCTGCCGCGATGGTCGCGGCCCTGTGCGGGACCACCCTTGCCTCGGTCGGCGACACGCTGTCGGACAATACCCGAGGCCCGCAGTGGACCTTGGTTGAGGATGACCCGGCCACGCTCTGGCTGGACGAACTGAACAAGCGCCTGGAGCTGCGCGCCGCCAACCCGACGAGCGGAGCGACGGACGCCCTCTACCTGAGCAACGGGCCGTCCGGCTTCCGCGTCCGGACCACGAGCGCGTTCAGCCTCAGCGTGGACTATAGCTATGAGCAAGCCGGCGGCGGGGCGATCTTCCTGGTTCTCGGCATCGGCAGGGACCTCGCCGGGACGGACTCCGCCGGCATCGGGTTCGTCCGCTCGTCCAGCCTCAGCCAGGACTCAACCCTTGCGGCGGCCTACCGCGTAGCAGGCGCGGAAACAGACGTCCCGGCCGGCTACGGGAACGCCACCGGCACACTTACCATCAGCTACGATCCGGCCAAGGACCTCCTCGCCCTTGGCGACGCCTACCACAGCACCAATCTGCCGGGCCTGGTCCACGGACAGTGGGCCGCGGACTCGGTCTGGGTATCCTTCGGCGGCCGCGGCGAGGGCGGCCCGCTTCCCAGCGGGGCCGCCTATTTGACGAACTTCGTGGCCAATGGCGACATCATCCCCGCCCCGGAGCCGGCGACGCTGGCGCTCGTGGCCCTGGGCGGCCTGGGGACGATTCTTCGGCGGCGGCAACGGCGGGGGATGGCGCCCGGCCGTTGACCTTGTTGCCGGTTCCGCCCCGGCGGGGCGGCGGAATGTAGCCACGGGTAGAGCGCAGCGAACCCGTGGAAACCCGGCGAACGGCCCGTTCGAGGTCTGCTGTTTGTCCTTTCGCCCCGGCGGGGCGGCGGAGTGTAGCCACGGGTGGAGCGAAGCGCAACCCGTGGAAACCCGGCGAGCGGCGCTTCCAAGGTTCTGTTGTTCGCCTTTCCGCCCCGAAGGGGCGGCGGCATGTAGCCACGGGTGGAGCGCAGCGCAACCCGTGGAAACCCGGCGAGCGGCGCTTCCAAGGTTCTGTTGTTCGCCTTTCCGCCCCGAAGGGGCGGCGGCATGTAGCCACGGGTGGAGCGC
>Ga0209777_10007286_pt1 | contig 12301 bp, 11 predicted proteins | sample FrelakmetHBP12HB_FD_187147 | JGI IMG/M metagenome (GOLD analysis project Ga0209777, IMG submission 187147) | Freshwater lake sediment microbial communities from the University of Notre Dame, USA, for methane emissions studies -HBP12 HB (SPAdes)... | ecosystem: Environmental > Aquatic >... | reverse complement strand
GTGGATCTGCTCCTCGGCGCCGATCTCCGTGAAGAGCCGCGGCGCGGCCTGCGGATCGATCTGCCAGCGCAACCCCGCGTCCACCTTCATCGCCATCTGCTCGCTCGAGAGCGCGTTCATCGTCTCGCGCTCGTCGCCGCCCACCTCGGGGAATTGCTCCTCGCGGGTCGAGAAGTGCTCGACCGACGACCAGGGCGTCACGAACCGGATCCCCGGCAGGAGCGGCTTGGGGTCCACATAGCCGAAGGCGTGCCGCACACCGACCTGCCCGGGCTCGATGACGGCGAAGCTCGAGCCGATCAGCAGCAGCGCGCCGACCGAGAGGAAGCCGATCGCGACCGCGCGCAGGATGCCGGAGACCGGGCGCGGGCCCTGGCCCTTCGTGGCGGCGGACGCGGTGGTGACGAGGAAGGACACGACGAGGAACACGAGGCCGAGGATCATCTCGCCCATGGATCGCTCCCGATGGAGGGCGGCTCGAAGATACTGGCCGCGGCGGGAACGCGACAGCAAGACGCGGCGTGTCCCGGGGGACGCGCCGCGACGCCTCAGGCGAAGGGGCTGCCGGGTCCCGACTTCGGGAACGGCGGACCCTGCCGGTCGGAGCGGATGCGTGAGTAGCCCGCCTCCTCGCTGCGGGCGATGCGTCGCTCCGCCGCCAGCCCTTCCAGGACCAGCTCGCACGCCGCCACGACCACGGCGGGATCCTTGCGCGGCGCCAGGCCGACGGTGTCGACCAGCTCCAGCAGTCCCGGCACCACGCCCAGGCCCTTGAGCAGCGTGTCGGAGCGCTCGTCGTGCGAGACCTTGAGGGCGCCCCCCTCGTCGAACCAGTGCACGATGTCGTCCACGTTCGCACCGCCGGCGCGCTCGCTGAAGGTGGCGCCGGCCGCGCGCCGGATCAGCTCGCGCGCGATGGCGTCGGCCCCCTGGAGCTCCCCCTCGTACTCCAGCTCCAGCTTCCCGGTGATCGCCGGGATCGCCGCGTACACGTCCGAGACGCGCGGGACCACGGTCTTCTCCCGGTTCGTCGCCACGCGGCGCTCCGCGTTGGACACCACGTTCTCGAGCACGGAGATCGGCAGGCGCTGGCTCACCCCCGACCGCTTGTCCACCCGCTTGTCGCCCCGCGCCTCGAACGCGACGCGCTCCACGATCTCGGCGATGAAGTCGGGAATGACGACCGGACGGCCGCCCCGCTCCACCCACGCCTCCTGCCCCGTGATCGACATCCCCAGCTCGACGGACCGGGGATAGTGCGTCATGATCTCCGAGCCGATCCGGTCCTTGAGCGGCGTGATGATCTTGCCGCGCGCCGTGTAGTCCTCCGGATTCGCCGTGAAGACCAGGCTCACGTCCAGGGGCAGCCGGATCGGATACCCTTTGATCTGGACGTCCCCTTCCTGCATGATGTTGAACAGGCCCACCTGGATCTTCGCCGCGAGGTCCGGCAGCTCGTTGATCGCGAAGACGCCCCGGTTGGCGCGGGGCAGCAGCCCGTAGTGGATCGTCAGCTCGTCGGAGAGCAGGTGCCCGCCGCGCGCCGCCTTGATCGGATCCACGTCGCCGATGATGTCGGCGATCGTGACGTCGGGCGTGGCCAGCTTCTCGACGTAACGCTGGCCCCGCGGCACCCACGCGATCGGCGTCTTCTCGCCGTGCTCCTCGAGCTGCAGCCGCCCGAACTTGGAGATCGGGGCGAACGGGTTGTCGTTCACCTCGCTCCCCGCGATGATCGGCATCTCCTCGTCGAGCAGCGCCATCAACCCGCGCACGATCCGCGACTTCGCCTGCCCCCTGAGCCCCAGCAGGATGAAGTTGTGGCGCGACAGCACCGCGTTCACGAGCTGGGGCACCACGGTGTCGTCGTATCCGACGATCCCGGGAAAGATCGGCTGTTCGGCTTCGAGCCGGCACAGCAGGTTGGCCCGCATTTCGTCCTTGACGGTGCGGGTCCGGCGGCTTCCCGCGCCCCACTCGGAGCGCGCGAGGTCACTCAGCGTCTGCGGCTTGGTCATAAGGGGGTATTCATACCCTCTCCTGCGGCCGCGGTTCAAGCCCAGGCGCAATCGGGAGCCGCGCGCTCGCATGACGCTCAGGCAGCATCGTGGCACCCGTGAAGCACCAGCGAACGCACGGGAGGCTGTCATGAGACGCACCGCGCTGCTCCTGTCGCTCCTGGCGGCCCTGCCGGCGGCGGCTCCGGCGCGCGGATCCCAACGTCAACCGGATCTTCTTCGCGCCCACCGCGCGCACGCTGAAGCAGGGCGACGGGTACTTCGGCGACTACTATCTCCTCATCCCCAGCGTCGGGTACGGCGTCACGGATCGCATCACCGAGGCGGCGGACATGTCCATCATCCCCGGCACTACCCTGGCGGACCAGATGTACTTCGTCGCGCCGAAGGTGAGCCTGGTGCAGACGCCGACGATCGGTCTCGCCGCCGGCGTCATATATGCGGGCGTCGGCCTCAAGACCGGGGGCGGTTCCGGCGGGATCGCGTACGGCGTCACGACGCTGGGAGGAGAGGACGGCGCGCTGACGGTCGGGCTCGGCTGGCCGTTCGTCGTCGGGCACGGCGGCAGCACGAGCCCGTGGGCGATGTTCGGCGGGGAGCTGCGCAGCAGCGACCGGACCAAGCTGCTCGCCGAAGTCTGGAAGTTCCCCGGAGCCGACGAGATGCCCGGCGTGTTCGGCATCCGCTTCATCGGGGACCGCTTGGGCGTGGACTTCGGCCTCATGCACGTCTTCGGCGCCGACATGGGCAGTTGGCCGTTCGTGCCGTGGCTGGACTTCGTCGTTCACTGGTAGGCAACGCGTTGGCGATCAAGTAGTTGTCGTTGTGGCAGTCGCGTTACACCGACCTATTTCCCCCTCATTCTCGGCGTCGCGCGCGGCCCGGCTAATCCTTGACACCGCGCGGGGTTTGGGTAGCTTAGGCGCCGATTGAGGCCGGCGGCAGCGGCGTACGGACCTCGATACGTGATCCGCTGGGTGAAAATCCAAGCTTAAAAGGAGATTCGATGAAGCGCGTGCTCCTGGCAGTTGCGGTACTGGGTCTCATGGCGTGTGCGAAGAAGGAAGAGGCGCCCCCACCGGCGGCGCAGACTCCGGCAGCCGCGCCCGCTCCGGCCGACACGATGAAGATGGCCCCGGCGGCGACGGACACCATGAAGAAGGCCGAAGCGCCTGCTCCCGCCAAGAAGGCGGCGGCGCCCGCGAAGAAGAAGGGGATGTAGACCCAACTTCTTCGACACACGAGGACCCGGAGCTTGCTCCGGGTCTTCGTGTGTTCAGGGGGTACGTTGGCCCGCGCGAAAGGACCGGCCGGTGCGCTAGACGGCCTCGAGCGCCGGGACCACGGGCCGCCAGCCGAGCACGCGCTCGGCGCGCGCTGACGTGTAGGGGTTGATGCTCGCGAGGAACTGCACGGAGCTGCGGACCGACAACAGTCCGGTCCAGCCGGCCAGCGCGCCGACGGTCGCGTCCCAGAGCCGCGCTCCGCTCCAGGCGAGCGCGAGGGGCACCGGGATCCAGCGGGCGGGAACGCCGAGGCCGGCGGCGAACCGCTCCAGAAACTCCCGCTGCGTCACGGCGCCGTCGTTGGTGACGTTGAAGGGGCCGGTGACGTCGCCGCGATCCAGGGCGGCCAGTGCGGCCGCGGCGACGTTCCCCGCGTACACCACGCTCAACGGGTTGTCGCCGGGGCCGATCATCGGTGCCAGGCCGTGCCTGACGAGGCGCGCAACGCGCGGAGAGAAGTTGCGGTCCCCTTCGCCGTAGATCACGCACGGCCGCAGGGCCACGGCCTTGAGCCCCGTCTCCTCCGCGACGCGCCACAGCGCCAGTTCCGCCTCCCGCTTCGAGCGCGCGTAGAAGTCGCCGGGGTAGGACGGGCGATCCAGTCCGAAGTCCTCGTTCACGCTCGCCGGTCCGCCCTCGTACGTCGTGCGCCGGCCGTACACCGCCACCGACGAGATGTAGACCATGCGCGCGCCGGCCCCCGCGGCGGCGCGCGCCACCGTCTCGGTCCCGACGACGTTCGAGGCGTGCCACGCGTCCCAGGTCGCGCCCGAGAGGAGGATCGCGGCGGCGTGCACGACGGCGTCGCATCCGGCGATCTCCCCGCCGAGGCCGCGCCCGTCGCCGAGATCGCCGCGCACCGGCTCCGCACCCTGTGCGCGCAGGTCGGTGGCGGCCGCGTCGCTGCGGGCGAGCGCGCGCACGGCGTCGGCGCGAGCGCGCAGCGCGGCGATCACGTGCCGCCCCACCAGGCCCGTGCCGCCGGTGACGAAGACCTTCACGGCGTCGTTCCGCCGGCCGCGTCTTCCCACGGCAGCTCGCGCACGGAGCCGATCGACCCGTCCGCGAGCTGGACCGGGGCGCCTGGCGCGGATTCGCGTCGCATGACCGCGAGACCGGCGTAGCAGCCGCCCGCCTCCCACCAGCATGCGCTGGTGAGCCGTCCGATGCGGCGTCCGCCGTCCACCAGCTCGAGCGGGAGCGCGCCCGGCACGCGCTCGAGCGCGACGCCTCGCAGGTGCCGGTTGGCGTGGCCGCGGAAGTGCACGCGAGCGACGGTCTCCTGGCCCAGATAGCAGCCCTTCGTGTACGACACTGCGCCCAGCTCGTCGAGGCGGACTTCCTGCGGCAGCGTCTTTTCGTCGATCTCGGCGCCGAGGCGCGGAAAGCCGGCGAGGATCCTCCGCTCCTCGAGCAGGGCGGGGGAGATGCTCGTGGCCCCCGCGGCGGCGAACGCGGCGGAGAGCGCCGGGGCCGCCGCGGCGGATACCAGGCACTCGAAGCCGTCGAGCCCCCGCGCCGCGACGCGCGCGGCGGCCAATTGCGCGCCGGCGTGCGCGAGGTGGAGCACGCGGCCCGCCGGCGGCGACTCCGCCATCCCGGTCACCGCCGCCAGCACCTTCGCCGCCGCCGGGCCGTACAGGCCGACCGATGCCGTCTCCGCGCTCACGACCTCGTGGCGGCAGAGCCGGGGCGGGAGGGAGCGCGTCAGGGTATCTGCGACGCTCCGGCCCGCCGGCTCCGGCACTTCCACGACCAGGGCGTCCTTGAAGCGGAGGATCCAGAGCGGGGTGACGATCATCCCCTTGGCGTCGAGCAGCGCGCCGAAGAGGTGGCTGTCGTCGCCGGGCTTCTCCACGTCGCACGTGACGAGGCCCTGGACACAGGCCACTTTCCCGCCGCCCGTGAGCCGGAAGCGCGCGAGGCCCGCGCGCACGATCACTCCCGCGCGTATCGCCAGCGTCTCACGCTCGGCGCGGCTCACGACGCCGCGCTCGATCAGCGCGTCGGCGGCGCCGGGCGGCGGGCTCGGGCGCGGCGCGGTCACGCGTCCACCTCGCGGTACAGCGGGGCGAGGTCCGACGGCGCGTGTCCCACGAAGCTGTCCCACACCGCGTCGCCGCCCGCCAGGCGTTCGGCGGCGTGCGACGTGGCGAGCAGGACGCAGCCGGCTCCCGCGGCGCGCGCCGCCGCGAGGCCGGGCACCGAATCCTCGACGGCGAGCGCGCGCAGCCCGCGTGTGACGTCGCCCGCGAGGCGCGCGATCGCGAGCCGGTAGCCGGCGGGATCGGGTTTGCCGGCCTTCACGTCTTCGGCGCTCACCACCGTCCCGACCAGGTCGCCGATGCCGGCGCGCTCGAGCCCCGCGGCGATCTCGCGCCGCAGCGCGCCGCTCACCACGCCGATGCGCGCGCCGGCCGCGGCCGCCTGCGCCACGAACTCGCGCACGCCGCCCACCAGCGGTAGTCCGGCGCGGATGTCTTCCGCGTACCAGGTCGCCTTGCGGGCCGCGAGGTGCTCCAGCGCCGCGGCGTCGAGCGGCCGCCCCGCCCGCGCGAACGCGAGGCGCAGGCACTCCCGGTCGTCGAATCCCAGGTAGTCGGCGTAGTAGGCGGAGCGCTCCAGCGGGATGCGCTCGATGGCGAGGACGTCGCGCAGGGCGGTGTAGTGGAGCGGCTCGTCGTTCACGATTACGCCGTCGTAGTCGAGCAGGAGGAGGTTCGTCACCGGCGCCGCGCGCGGCGGGCTTTCGGGGTGGAGGCGGCCGCTCACTGCCGGTACGCAAGGTCGAGGAGCTCGATCGGATGCCGCACGGCCACGTCGAGTCCGGCGAGCAGCGCTCCCGCTCCGATCTGCATCAGGCACCCCGGATTGCCGGTCGCCACGACGTCGGGCGCGGCGGCCCCGATGGCCTTGAGCTTCGCGCCGAGCACTTCGAGCGAGAGGTCGGGGTGGAGGAGCGAGTAGATCCCCGCGCTGCCGCAGCACCGGTCGCTGCCCTCGAGCGGGACCAGCTCCAGCTCCGGAATCGCGGCGAGGAGGGCGAGCGGCGCGTCGGCGACGCGCTGGGCGTGGAGCAGGTGGCACGGGGCGTCGTACGCGACGCGGATGCGCAGCGGTCCGGCGCGCCGGGGCCCGCGCTCCGCCAGCACTTCGCTGACGTCGCGGACCCGCGCGGAGAATGCCCGCGCGCGCTCGGCGAGCGGGTCGTCGGCGAGCCATTCGCCGTACGCCTTCATCATCGCGCCGCATCCCGCGCTGTTCGTGACCACCGGGAGCCCGGGGGCCGCAGCGTCGAAGGCGAGCACGTTCCGGCGCGCGGCCTCGCGGGCGGCCGCCGCCTCGCCGGCATGCGCCGCGAGCGCGCCGCAGCAGACCTGGCCCGGGACTTCGCGCACGGCGACGCCGTTCATGGCGAGAGCGCGGATGGTCGCGTCGTGCACATGGCCGAACAGGCCCTCCATCACGCAGCCGCGGAGCAGGGCGACCGTGGCCGTCGGCGCCGGCGCACCGCGGCCGTTGCCGCTGGGCGGATCGCGGTGCGGCCGCGTCGCGGCCAGCATCGCGAGCGCGAAGACCGGCGCAGGGCTCGCGGCCCCCGCACCCCGCGCCACCTGTCGCGGGATGCCCGTGTCCCGCGCCGCGCGGGCCAGGAGCCAGAGGAGGCGCTGGCGACCGGGCCTCGCCAGCAGCCAAAGGCCGGCCGAGAGCGCAGGCGGCTGGCCGTGCGCACCGGCGATCAGCTCGCGCGCGGACTCCAGCGCCGGGCCATACACGACGCCCGAGGGGCAGACCCCCTCGCACGCGCGGCAGCCAAGGCAGCGGTCGAGGTGCTCGTCCAGCGTCGCGTCGTCGGCGGGCATCTCGCCGCGGGCCAGGGCGCGCATCAGCACGATCCGGCCGCGTGGCGAATCCGCCTCGTCGGCGGTGACCTCGTACGTCGGACAGGCGGGGAGGCAGAAGCCGCAGTGGACGCAGGGGTCGAGGCCGGCCCAGGCGTGCGCCGTCACGCGAAGAGCGGCGCGGCGAGGGACTCGTGCGGGTCGAAGAGCGCGCGGAGCTCGCGCGCGAGGCGCCCGGCGCCCGCGGGGAGCGCGCCCCAGATCCCGACCGCGGAGCGCGTCGCGGCGTCGGCGCGCTCGATGGTGACGGGCCAGCCGCGTGCCGCGGCGGCCGCGCGCAGCCCGCGCACGGCGTCGGCGTCGAGGCGTTCCGCGCCGACGCGGACGGTGCCGCGCGGCACCGTGATGCTCGCGCCAAGCGTCGGTCCCAGCTGCCGCTGCGCCAGCTCCACCGCGCCGCTCCAGGACGCCGGGTCGGCGCCGATGCGAAGCAGCGCGGGCCAGCCGCCCACGACGCGCCGCCACGCGAGCCAGGCGGCGTCGCCATCGCTCCCGATCGCGCCGCGCCCGCCGGCGGCCGCGCCGATGCCGGCCAGCTCCTCATCCACGGCGGCAACTCCACCCATCGCACGCGCGGCCAGCGTCCACCCTGGTCCCCAGCCGAGCGCCTCGGACAGCTCGGGGCTCGTGATCTCGAATGCGGCGCTCATCGCACCGGAGGCGAGAACGCGCGCCGCGGCGTGCGCCGCCCACTCCGCGTTCCCCGTCCACACCCCGGTGCGATCCGCCGCCGGGCGTGCCCGCAGCCGCAGGTGCGCTGCCGCTATCACGCCGAAGGCGCCGTGGCCGCCGATCACCAGCTTGGCGAGGTCGAACCCCGCGACGTTCTTGACCACGCGCCCGCCGAGCCGCAGCACGGTCCCGTTCCCGGCGACGACGGTCAGCCCCAGGACCTGGTCGCGCGCCGTGCCGTAGTGCGCGGCGAGCGGCCCGGAGCCGCCCGTGGCCAGCACGCCGCCCACCGTGCGGGCCGGCTCGCCCGGCGGGTCGAGTGCGAGGAAGACGCCCCGCGATGCGAGCGTGGCGGCGAGCCTGCCGAGCGGCGCGCCGGCTCCGACGGTGACGACGAGATCGGCGGGATTGAAGTCGGATACGGCGTCCAGCGCCGCGGTGGACAGGACTTCGTCGTCGTCGGCGCCGGGCCACCAGCTTCCCGCTCCGCGCACCCGGAGGGCTGCGCCGCGCTCGGCCGCGGCGCGCACCGCCGCCGCGAGGCCGGCGAGGTCCGCGGGAGTTGTTACGCCGGCGGCGAAGGCCTGCGGCACGCCTCCACCTCCGCCCGGACGCTCACCGTGAAGGCGCGGGCTTCCTCGATCAGCGGCCGGGCGTCCTCGGCGCGCCATCCCGCGAAGCTGCGACGGTCCCCCTTCATGTCGAACAGCGTCGCGAAGCCGCTCGGCAGGTGGTCCCGCATCATGCGACCCAGGTCCTGAAGCGAGCGCTGCGCATGCCACGACTGGTCGCGCAGCCAGACGCGCACCATCGCGGCCGCCATCACCCCCGGATAGGCCTCCTCGATGGCCGGCCCGCCCGCGCCCGCCGCGAGGTGCCGCTCGGCCGCCGTGAGCCGCCGCTCCGCGTCGTCGAGCTGCCCGTCCATCTGGGCCAGCCAGCGCGTGGGGACGGGCGTGGGCCCGCTCACGAATCGCTCCACGGCCGCCACTCGCGGCACTGCGCCGTCGGGATCACCTTGCCGGGGTTGGCGCGGCCGTCCGGGTCGAACACGCCGCGCACCGCCGCCATCAGGCCGAGATCGTCGGGCCCGAAGACCAGCGGCATGTAGGCGAGCTTGTCGAGCCCCACCCCGTGCTCGCCGGTGATCGTCCCGCCGGCGGCGACGCAGGCGCGCAGGATCTCGGCGCTCGCCGCCTGCACGCGCTCGACCTGGTCCGGGTCCGCGGCGTCGAAGGACAGGTTGGGATGCAGGTTCCCGTCGCCGGCGTGGAAGAGATTGGTCACGCGCAGGCGGTAGCGCGCGCCGATGGACGCGATCTCCTCGAGCACGTCGGGAAGCGCGCTGCGCGGTACGACGGCGTCCTGCACCACCAGGTCCGCGCTCACGCGGCCCATCGCACCGAACGCCTTCTTCCGGCCCTGCCAGAGCCTGGTGCGCTCGGCTTCCGTGCGCGCGCTCCGGACGCTGCGCGCGCCCGAGTCCTCGAGGATGGACCGCGCCACCGCCGCGTCGCCCGCCACCGCGGCCGGGCCGCCGTCCAGCTCCACCAGGAGCACCGCCGCCGCGTCGGCCGGATAGCCCGCCGCATAGATGCTCGACTCCACCATCTGGATCGCGTTGTGGTCCATCATCTCCAGCGCGGCCGGCACGACGCCCGCGGCGATGATCCGCGACACCGCCTCGCCCGCCTGCCGCACGCTGGTGTAGTCCGCGAGCATCGTGTGGACGTCGGCGGGCAACGGAACCAGCCGGACCGTGATCCCGGTCGCGATCCCGAACGTCCCCTCGCTGCCGACGAACGCCCCGACCAGATCCGGCCCCCACGGCTCGCCCGACGCGCTCCCCAGCCGGACGACCTCTCCCGACGCCAGCACGATCTCCAGGGCGAGGACGTGATTGGAGGTGACGCCGTACTTCAGGCAGTGCGGGCCGCCGGCGTTCTCGGCGACGTTGCCGCCGATCGTGCACGCGGTCTGGCTCGAGGGGTCGGGGGCGTACATCAGGCCGAAGGGCGCCGCCGCGCGGCTCAGGCTCGCGTTCACCACGCCGGGCTCGACCACCGCGCGCCGGTTGGCGGCGTCCACCGCGAGGATGCGCGCCAGGCGGGTCAGGGTCACCAGCACCGCGGGCGCCTCGCCGAGGGCGCCTCCGGAGAGCCCCGTGCCCGCCCCGCGCGCCACGAACGGCACGCCCCGCCGGGCGAGCAGGGCGAGCACCGCCGCGACCTCGCGTGCCGTGCCCGGCAGCACCACGACGCCGGGCGTTCGCTTGTAGGTGGGGAGGCCGTCCGAGGCGAACGTGGCCAGCTCCGCGCGGGAGGTGCGCACGAAGCGCGCGCCCACGATGCGAGCCAGGTCCTCCGCGATGTCGGCTTGGATCATGACGTCTGTATACTAGCCGGGGGCGGAGCGGCGTTGCAGGGTTGCGGGCGGGACGCCACACGAAAAGGGGCCGGCCTCGATCGAGGCCGGCCCCTGTCGCCCGCAGGCGGGACGGACTACGCCGCCCGCCAGAACCGCATCAGCGCCTGCCCGTCCGGGCACTCGCGCAGCTTCTCGAAGGCGCGCTCGCGGATCTGCCGGATGCGCTCCCGCGTCACCCCCATCAGCGCGCCGATCTTCTCGAGGGTCATCGCCTCGGAGCCCTGCTCCAGGCCGTAGTAGAGGTAGAGGATCTTCCGCTCGCGCGGCGTCAGGTACTTCCGGAACACCCGGTCGATGAAGCCGCGCATCAGCTTGGAGTCGGTCGTCTCCTCTATCTCCCCGCCCTCGACGCCCGCGAACCGCTCGCCCAGGGTGGCCGCGTCCCGGTCGGTCCGGTCCACCGGCGCGTCCAGCGAGACCTCCGCCGCCGTCATCCGCCGCGCCGTGCGCACGTTGTCCACCGTGTCGCCCAGCGCCCGCGCGATCTCGTTGTCCGTCGGATCGCGTCCCAGCTCCTGTGCCAGCACCATCTCGGTGCGCGACATCCGGATCAGCTGCGCGTTCTGGTTGAGCGGGATCCGCACGCTGCGCGTCTGCTCCGCCAGCGCCTTCAGCACCGCCTGCCGCACCCACCACACCGCGTAGGAGATGAACTTCACCCCCTGCTCCGGATCGAATTTCCGCACCGCCTTGAGCAGCCCCTCGTTCCCGATCGCCACCAGCTCCGACAGATCGAGCCCGTGACCCTGGTACTTCTTCACGTACGAGATCACGAACCGCAGGTTCGCGGTCACCAGCCGCTCCGCCGCCGCCGGATCGCCCTTCTGCGCGAGCCGCGCCAGCCGCCGCTCCTCCGCCGGATCGTCGATCAGCGGCAACTTCTGAATGTCCTGGAGATACTGGTCGAACGCGCCCGACGCGCTCTGACGGAAAAACGACTTGGGCTGGCTGCTGCGACGCTTCAGCATGCGGGGCCCCTGCACGGTGGTGGCGGTCAAGCAGATCCGACAAACCGGGTGCAAAGCGGGCCCATAATAGGGAGCCCCGGAAATCGGTGTCAAGCGAACAAACTTTTCCACATCACTAAGTTGTTACTGCCACGCCGATTGGCGATGCCGTGCACATTTCAACATCGCCAGACACCGATAACTCTCCGAGTCTCGGTCGTTATCATGTTGTAATATAATGACTTGTGAGTTCGCTGTCGTTATGATGTCGCTATGGGCGCTGGAAGCTGGTGCTACCGGTTGGCCTCAATCGCGGCCACGATCTGCTCGCGCGGCACATCCACCGTCCAGGCACCGTCGGCACTCTGCGCCATCTGGCCGATGGCGGCGGGGAGCGCGAATCGCACCGCGCCCGCGCGCACCTTCTTGTCGTGCAGCATCGTATCGAGGAGCTGCTCGGGCGCGAGCTCCGTGGGCACGCTGCAGGGCAGGTCGAGTGCGGCGAGGAGGTCCAGGACCGACTGCCGCGTTCCGGCGCGCGCGATCCCCAACTCCTCGGCGAGCCAGGCTTCTGCCGCCATCCCGATTGCCACCGCCTCGCCGTGCAGCAGGCCGTAGCCGCTGCGCGCCTCCACGGCGTGGCCGATGGTGTGGCCGAAGTTCAGCGTCTGGCGCAGGCCGCGCTCCTCGGGATCGGCCGCCACGATCTCGGCCTTGATGGCGATGCCGCGGGTGACGATCGCCTCGAGGACCTCCGGCGAGCGCGTCAGGCAGGCGGCGGCCGCGCCGGCGACCGCTTCGGCGTAGGCGGCGTCGGCGATGACGCCGTGCTTCACCGCTTCCGCGAGGCCGGCGGCGATCTGATTGCGCGCCAGCGTCGCGAGCGTATCGATGTCGCTCAGGACGAACCGCGGCGAGTGGAGCGCGCCCACCAGGTTCTTGCCGGCGCTCACGTCCAAGCCCGTCTTGCCGCCGACGGACGCGTCGATCATCGCCAGCGTCGTGGTCGGGACCTGCACGACCGGGATGCCGCGGTGCAGCGTCGCGGC
>Ga0209777_10007285_pt1 | contig 12301 bp, 13 predicted proteins | sample FrelakmetHBP12HB_FD_187147 | JGI IMG/M metagenome (GOLD analysis project Ga0209777, IMG submission 187147) | Freshwater lake sediment microbial communities from the University of Notre Dame, USA, for methane emissions studies -HBP12 HB (SPAdes)... | ecosystem: Environmental > Aquatic >... | reverse complement strand
ACGTATTTCCGGGGTCCACCATGACTGTCAGCATGGCGTTCCTGATGGCATGTTCAAACCTCGGCCCGATGATGCCAGTCTTCATCGGATCATACAGTTTGTACATGAGGCCTACAATCGACGTCACAACGAAATGCTTCTGTTCTTCGGTGCTGGCTTCCAGCATATTCAGGCCCATCGGCCGCTCCGTGTCAGACGGATCAAAATAGATAACGTCTTCCGCCCGGCCGGGCGGAATTCGCGACAATACGCCGTCAATAAGGTCTCCGTGGGGATCAACAACAGCAATCCCTTTTCCGGCATGAATATCCTGCACGATCATTTCTTCCAAAAGCTGCGATTTGCCCGTGCCGGTTTTCCCAATAATGTACATATGCCGGCGCCGGTCTTCGTCACTGATATAAATAGGGCGCTCAATCCCGCGATACCGTGACTGGCCCAGATATAATCCCGTTGTCGGAATCTGGGACGGCGCGGGCGCACGTTTCGCATTCAGCCAAAAAATGTGGGCCGTTTCAACCGTTTTATTGGGAAGGTGATACAGAGTCGCCAGTTCATCACTGTTGAGCGTACTGTACTGGGGTAAAAACGGCAGATTAAAAACCGGAAAGTACCGGTAAATAAAATCCATCATAAAAAGTTTTTTCGTAAACAGCGGAAATTTCACTTTGGTAAAATAATTATGATCAGAGGAGAACTGTCCGAAACTGGTCAGCAAATTATCAAGATGCATTTTGGCATTCTCCTGTGAGGTTGAAGAAACAACTAAACGGACGACGGTGTTAAATCCGGGTTTACTCGTCTTTTGTTCTATAGCTTCCAACGACTTGGGGTCAACCTTAAAGCTTGCTTTTTCCGGATTCGCCTCATCCTTCTTCACTTTCGATATATAGGAACGCCCGAGTGACCGCCATGTACTATTCGTCGGCTGAATCAGTACCTGAATGACCGCGCCCTCCCCCTGCCCCATTTTTGCCAATACCGAAGTAATGGAAGACAACGGGTCCGTCGGCAAATCCCGGAAAACCCGGATCGGCATATACGGCGCGTTTTTAAGCCGCAGCGCTGCAAATGCCACCCTGCCGGTTTCCGAAAATATGGAATATTCTTCCACCTCTTTGATGTCCGCTCCCGGATACGCACCATGAACCTGCTTTTCCACAAGATCCATGAATTTCCTCGGCACCGCGGCATAAAAACGTATATCTTCCTGCTTCGCAACAATTTCAAATGATAAATGGGGTTGGGGGGTGAGAAATGACCAGAAACCTGTTTTCCGGATATTAGACAGACTGGCGAATAATTGCTCTGCAGCGTCAATTTTTATTTCATTCTCTCTGGGTACCGCCATCTGAAGGAGAACATAATCGAGTGACCTCGCTTCCCTGTCACGGTATTTCCACAAAAGAAACAGCGCATATGCCAAAAGACACAAGCCTCCCAGCAAAATCACAATCACCAGAAGAATGATTCCGAAAACTTCCAACCGGTTCACATACTGTGATACTTGTATGGGCATAGTATTATTGTCTCACACGTGTGAGTTTCCCGTGAATATTTTTTAAACCCATATGGACTTGTTTTAATTTACGGACACACCAGTGGGCAAGCCAGCGCCAGGAACTCCATATGCTCTGTTTCAGCCCTTGTGCAATCTGGTCATCGGACAACGGCAGGCTGACGTCCGGAACCGGCGGCTGAATATTTTGCCCGGCCGGTTGCACACCCAACTGGGTGACCGGCGGCGGAATCGGAATAGCCCCGGGCTGAACTTTCACACCGGCAGACGCAACCTCCGGCGATACCTCAACTTCCTGTCCCGCTGGCCGAAACGGACCCTCCGCACGTCCTCTTTCTATTTCTTTATTTATTCCCGCTGAAGTTCCGGATTGTGGTCCGCCGGCCGGCGGGTTTCCCGAAGGGGCAGGCATGTCGTTCATACTTTCATCATATCATGACGCAACGACTTCACCAATGCATAACTCCCAAAAAATATCGCGGTATACGCGCTGTCTCCGATGAGAGAGTTCCGGAAAAACGGCAGGGCCATAATATAGGATTCCACAAGTCCGGTGAGTGTCTTGGGATACATGGATCCGGGTACGAACCAAACGGCAAAATTAGTCACGAGATAAAACAGTACTGCGGACGTCAGCGTCACCCCTGCGATGCGGATCATTGACTGTTTTTTCACGTAGCGATTCGCGAGGAGAACGGAAAGGGCAAAACTCCCGTAAGTAGCCCACATGACCGTATGGAACCCTAATACCGCGTCACTCACAAACATCGTGAAGACGGTAATGACCAGTGCTTTCGTTTTACTGTACCTGCTGCCGGAAAAAACCGCCAGCGCCCCGACGGCCGTCACATTTGCCGGGTGCGGAACGAGCCGGGAAAGAACACCGATCATAATTAAAAGTATTGTGTCCATATTATTCTATGGTTGGTACCATGTACTTCCACTCCACCGTATCTCCTGCGTTGAGATGCTGTTTATCGGAGGCAACGGTTCCTGATTTTCCGTTAACGAAATATATCCACGATTTTTCTTTTGTATTGGCACGTGCCCCTATTTGCTCAACAAAAATCCCGAAGTCATATTGTTTTGTTGTGAGTGTAAGATTTTTTTGTTTTGCCATGGCGGTCAGTGCGGTGTAGGCATTTTCTGCCGCAATCCCTGATGCCGTCGAAATCTCTTCTCCGGTATTGAGAACGACCGTTACCGCCGGCACCGGCACAACGGCCGGCGATGAATGCACACGTGCCGTACGAAGCGACGAATATTTTTTTGCACCGTATAAACCACCGGCAATAATAACGACTGCAACCGCTGCAATGACAATATATTTTTTCATGGCCACACGACTTCTCTGACATTTTCCCGTTTATTTATAAACCTCGCGAGTGTAAATAGCAAGTCAGACAACCGGTTGAGATATTTTATAATCACCGGATTCACGCGTTGTTTTTTTGATAACGCAACGGCTTGCCGTTCAACTCTGCGGCAGACGCTTCGGGTAATATGAATCTCCGATGCCAATGCTGACCCGCCGGGTAAAATGAAATTCGTAAGTTTTGGTAATTCTTTATCCATTGTATCAATACTTTTTTCCATATCCGTAATCCGCGGCTCAAGTGATGTCATATGTGTTTTACTGCCGGAAAGAGAACTGCCGATAGTGAGCAGATCTGATTGTATATGTGAAACCGGAAATTTCAATTGAGCGTTGATGAGTCCCATCCAGCTGTTCAGCTCATCAATCGACCCGTACACATCGACAAGCTCTTCACATTTCAACACGCGCTTGCCCCCGTAGAGAGAAGTAATCCCGTCGTCGCCGGTGCGGGTATAGATAGACATAAAACAATATGGAATTAAATTTCAATAACAAAATAATTGAATAATAAAAATATTTTTTATTTCTTTATTACATTATTTGTTATTGATTTAGCATTCCGAGTAGCCGCAACTGTAGCATTTCTTGCAGGATTCTTCAAAAACCAGACTTGCTTCTCCGCATTTCGGACACAAATCAACGGTGACCATCCGCTTCGATGTGACGAGTGCCGCCTGCGGCGCCTCTGCAGGAGGCGCAAACACCGGGGCCGGCGGAACGGCAGAGGTCAATTTTGCAACTTCCGCGGCAACCGTCGTACCCGCCACGTGCCCGTTCCCGTTTCCGTTGCCGCCACCGGCGGCGAGCGGTCCTACGTCCACCCTATGCTTTTGAAAGAATCCGAAATGCCGGTCAATAACTTTGGCTATCGCGTCCGGAAGACTCCGCACGCGGTTTTCCCCGAATCCGAGTGAGCGGGCCCCGCCGATACCGATAAGCATGGAGGCAATTTTATGCGCGCGTTCCATCGGCGGAATCGGTGACGCTATACGAAGGGTCAGAGAAATAATCTTTCCCAATGCTTCTGCCATAGCCGTCACGTCACTGCCGGCTTTGCCGACGTTCACGAACATCTCAACCGGCTGGTTCCCTCCGTTGGTGTTGATCGTGACATACGCGTCACCGACCGGCGTCTCTACCCGATACGTAGCACCGTTGAGAACAATGGGCCGCGGCTTTACCTCGGGAGCTGTTATCAACTGTTTTATTTCTTCAACTTTTTTTTCTTCTTTCCGCGTTAGGACTCCTGCACGGCTTCCCTCCCGCATATACGCAATACCTTTGCACCCCTGGTCATATGCCAGTGTATAGAGTCGTTTTACGTCTTCCACGGTATGCGTTGCCGGCGCATTCACGGTTTTACTGATGGAGGCATCCACATATTTTTGAATGGCCGCCTGCACATACACATGATCTTCAGGAGTCAGATCATTTGCGGAGACAAACCATGCCGGGCGTTCTTCCCGCGTTGGCTCTCTCCCGTGTGTTTTTTTGAAATCTTCAATCCACGCGTCAAATAACGGATGACGGAGTGTGTGTTCCCCAAGCCGGTCCCGCCGGATAAATTCAAATTCATACACCGGCTCGATACCGCTTGAAACTCCAGCCATCAGTGACGTACTCCCTGTGGGCGCCTGCTGCAAAATAAGGGAATTACGGATGCCGTGTCTTCTCAAACCTTTGCGGACTGACTCCGGCAATTGTTTGATAAAATATCCGTCCAGATGTTTTTTAATTTGAATCTTCGGAAACGGTCCCTTTTCCGCAGCAATCGCGACAGATGCTTCGTACGCCGCATCACGGATCGTTTTGTAAATTTTATCAATCACCGGCAGGCTTTCCGGTGCTCCGTACCGGAGCCGCATTTTAATAAGCGCATCTCCCAATCCCATGGTCCCCAGGCCTATCCGGCGTTCTCCCCCGTACTGGACTTTACGGATCTCATCAAAGATATACACATCCGCATCGACGACATCGTCCTGAAACCGCACGCCGGTTTGGGCAATATCCGCCAGCCGCTGATAATCCATAACACCCTGCTCACTCACCAGTGCAGCAAGGTTAATGGAACACAGATTGCACACGCCCCAGTTCGGCAGTCCCTCCTCACCGCAGGGATTCACGCAGTTTATATATTCAAAATATGAATTGTTAAACCATTTGTTATACCGTTCCATGAACACCACGCCCGGCTCAGCGCTTTTCCATGCGGCCCCCGCGATAAGATCCCACAGGGCCCGTGCTTTCATCGTCTTTTGAACGATTACTTTTTTCCCGAGCGCCAGCCAATTGGGTAAATACCCGTCCCATTTCGTGTCATACTCCGGATCCGTTTTATCGGGAAATACCAAATTCCAATCCGCATCTTTTTTAACGGCGGTCATAAACGCGTCCGAAATGCATACGGAAAGGTTGGCTCCGTTAATCCTGGATAAATCCTGTTTCACGGTAACGAATTCTTCGATGTCAGGGTGCCAATCCCAAAGCATAAGCATGAGGGCTCCGCGGCGGCTCCCTCCCTGCTGGATGATATCTTTTGTCGCCACGCTAAAAAGTTCCGCCCAGTTAATCGGGCCGGAAGAAAAACCGTTAACCTTGCTGACACGGGCCCCGCGCGGACGCAGACTCGAAAGATTAATCCCGACCCCTCCGCCGCGGGACATGATCTCCACCATCTGCCCCAGTGTTTTTAAAATTCCCCCGCGGGAATCATGCGGACTGGGGATAACAAAAAAATTATAAAATGTTACCTTATATCCTGTTCCGGCTCCGGATAAAATTCTGCCGCCGGGGACAAACGCGAAATCCTGCATCGCACCGTAAAATTTTTCTTCCCATGCTTCGCGGTCTTTTTTGTGTTCGGACTGGGCAATGGCATGAGCGACCCGCCGCCACATTTCTTCCGGCGTATGCTCCACCGGTTTTCCCATCTTATCTTTGAGGGCATATCTGTCTAAAAATACGGTGTTGCGGATGCCGGTTAATTCCATAATTTTTATAACAATTTTTTTATCTCTTTATCTAAATCTTCGATATCAACGAACTGTTTAAATACGCTTGCAAAACGAATATAGGCAAGTTTATCTAATTTTTTCAGCCGCCTGGCGACCAGTTCCCCGATTTTTTTGCTCGGCACTTCCGTCGTATCCCCGGAGATTAACTCCCGTTCAACCTCATCAACAATTCTGTCCACATCATCCGCTTTAATGGTCGTTTTTCCGCTTGCCCGCCAGATACCCCGTTTCAGTTTTTCCCGGTCAAATGTTTCCCTGCGTTCATCTTTTTTAATCACCGTGATCGGCACCGTTTCCACCCGCTCATACGTCGTGAAGCGCTTTTCGCATTTACCGCAGGTACGCCTTCGCCTCGTTACTGACAAATCTTCGTTGTCACGGGTTTCAATGACATCTGTGTTATCGTTATCGCAATACGGACATTTCATACCTTCAGTGTAAACACTTCATCGTTGTGTGTTGGACTTTCCAATATAAACAGTTTTTTTACAATTTCAAGCCCCCAATGTATCATCAGCATGATTTCACGAATGAAATATAAAACGCTATATGTGGTGCTCAAAATTATACTAAGACACTAAATGGAGGGCGTCAACTGGCAACTTCTATATCAAATAGAAACAATATTTTTTCCCGAGGCTGACGAAAATCTTTGAGGAAAAAGTACGGGAAAAATTACTTTAATTCCGGCAACTCACCCTGAAGTGTATGGACCAGATTCAGAGAACCGGTGAGACCGGATGTAACGGCCGCATCGCTCGTTTTTCCTATTTCTGCAGTGATCACTTCTTCATGTTTGGCAAGCGCCTGAGCAACATGATCCGTTATGTATGCCGGCACGTCTTTCCCCTGTGTTTTGAGGGCAAACAGCGACTGGACTGCATTATTCATGTACTTCTCCCCTTTGGAAATTATTTGTTCAGAAAGGATTCCATTCCCGGCTTCGGCAAGCTGAATTCCCATGGCTAATCGTTTATCGCCCTGCAGAATATAGAATTCCGTTTTCTTCACCGGATCCACAATGAGCTTATCCAGTATCCAGTCACGGGCCTGCTTAAGGAAATACAGCGGATTGTCGGGCAGCATACCGGGATACGGAAGTTCATAGCGGACCGGTTCAGACGCCGGAGTTGCGGATGCTGCAAAAATCAGTGTAGGGAAAAGAAGACTAGCAAGAATCGAAAACAAAACAAATTTTTTCATACGGGCACCTCTTCCACCTTTAGTATATCATCAGGCGATATTCGTGCAAGTCTGAACACTTCTTGTTCCAGTTCCTTGACTTTGGGATAACTTGCGTCAAGAATTTTCTGTTCTTCTACCGGCAAATGTTCATCTCGCCATAACGCAAAGCGTTGATCCACGCCGACTATATCATACTTGACCATCTTATCTGAAAGGTACAAAATCTTCTGTTCCCGGGTTTTTGGTGAAATTGCGGGATCAAGGATTGCATGTAAAGGATGCGAACGAACGACATCCGCAACCTCACCCATTCCCTCTTCCCGCAGGATCCGGACTGCCGCATCCGGATGCCGTTCGCCGGGAAACTTTGGGGCGGCTTTATCGATATCATGAAGAAGCGCAGCTGCAAGAAGTAATTTTTTATTCACCTGAATTTTTGTTGCTAAAACCATCGCGACCTTCGCCACCAGTCCGAGGTGAATGCGCTTCGAAGCGGGTACTTGATATTTCTCCCATAATACTTTTGCCTGTACTTCGTTTGGAATCATACTTTATATTATAATCGACGTATGGCTGAAACTACAAAAAAGAATATGTATTCGAATGTCTTCTTTATCGGCTTATTAAGTTTTTTCGGCGGCATCAGCCAGGACATTTTTGTTCCGGTCTTGCCGTTGTATCTCGCCAACGTTCTCGGATTCAGCAAGGAATTCATCGGGCTTACGGAGGGGCTGGTGACGGCGAGCGCCAGTATTTTTAAAATCGTTGCCGGATATCTCTCGGACAAATTACGGAAAAATAAACCCATCGTATTTGCCGGATATTTCCTCTCGCTCGTCAGCCGGCCGATGCTCGCCCTTATCACCTCGGGCATGGGAGTCGCATCGCTGCGGTTTTTAGACGGTGTCGGAAAAGGAATCAAGGATTCGCCAAAGGATGCCCTCATTGCCGAATCCACACAAGTGGCATCGCGCGGAAAAGGATTCGGTATCTATCGCGCCCTTGATACATTCGGGTCCGTTGCCGGACCACTGCTCCTGTTTACTCTCCTCTACGTATTAAAAAATAATACCCTAAAATACCATTACATCTTTTTCATCACAGCAATTCCGCTCATCTTTACATTGAGTATTTTATCCGTTTTTGTTAAAGAGGCGCCGGTGAAAAAACCGGAATCTTTATTCGGAAAACAAGCGCTCCCACAACGGTATTTTGTATTTTTAGGCATTGTTCTTTTATTCTCCATCGGCAACTCATCGGATACTTTTTTGATTTTGCGGTCGCAAAACTTGGGCGTAAGCCTCCTGGGTATCCCTCTGGTCTACGCGCTCTTTAATGCAGTCTACGCAACGGCATCCATACCGCTGGGGAGCCTGTCGGATAAAATCGGCAGGGAAAAAGTGATTCTTTTGGGGTGGATAACATATGCACTCTCCTATCTGGGGTTCGCCATGGCAAATAAAAGTTACCAAGCCTGGCTCCTGTTTGCCCTTTACGGCATTTATTACGCAACGACCGAAGGTGTGGTCAAAGCCTACATCGCCGACCAGGTTGCCTCGGGCCACCGCGGACGGGCATACGGGTTATATAACTCATTGGTCGGGATCATTACATTGCCGGCCAGCTTAATCACAGGATTTCTGTGGGATAAATTCTCCCCCGCCGCCCCGTTCTACTTCTCCGCCGCCATCGCACTCCTGGCCGCGGTATTACTTCTCATCTACACCCGCGTCCTCACCCCCGCGCCGGCACAACAATAATTTTATTGACTCATACAGGGCAATAGAATACTATTGGATTTAGTTGATCAAAAATAACTAGTTAATTCCTAAGGAGGATATATGCCAGAAGGTCCGCGTACGGATCAACCATATGTAGAAAGTCATGAATCAGAATTCATGAATGCAAAAGATCAAGCCGCATCTCATGCGCGGGCAAAGGTTTTAAATGAACCGGATGTTAAACTCCAGTCCAGTTCTTACCTAAAAGAGATTCAGGCTAGGGCTGATCGTAAGGCAGCGGAAGCAAGTTTGTCAGTTGAGACTCTCGAAGAGAAAGACCCGATCAGACGGATTATCTTGGCTTTAGAAAGAAGCGCCACGAAAGAAACAGATAATGAACTAGTTACAAACCAAATACATATGTTAGAGAAGCAAAGAGCGGATTGGATTGATTTTTTGAACGCTCATCAAACACAAAAGGGATCTATAAAAGATGCCATTCAAAACTCTAATAAATGGCCAACACTCACAGACATAAAAAACGGTAAACCTATAATTCATTTTGAAGTTATCAAAGAACGTTGGATACCAATCGACGGGAAGGGATCACCTGAAGCATTCCACCAAATTCGAAAAGGATTTCTGCATAACGTCTTAGAGGAGCTGGGTATACTCAAAACCGGTGAGACACCAGACGTATTAACAAAGTTGTCCCATTTAAACCCGGCACATTTATTATCGAAACCAGATAATAGTCCTTGGTATTCAGATACAGATAAATTAGCACGCAACTTGGCGACAAATATACCGGGAATTACGGCGGAGGTATCTCCAATTACAGGAAAAGTTGGTATTTCCTTTGGTGTTCAAACATTAAAAAAAATTGTCGCGTTTCCTGCATTGGTCTAGATATTTGGAGAATATATTATTTTTTTGCTGGTTGGCCGTTGAGGGAGATGTGGGATAAAATCTCCCCCGCCGCCCCCTTCTACTTCTCCGCCGCCATCGCTCTCCTCACCGCGGTTCTTCTTTTGATCTACACCCGCTTCATTAAATCCTCGCCGGCGCAACAAGCGTAAGTCTCATTGACAAAATGTATTGTGAGAGAGAGAATCCTCTCAGGAGGACCACTATGTCAGAACCACGTACAGACCAAGCTTATGTTGTAAGTCATGAAGCTGAATACCTTACTCCTGCCGATGCAGTTGCGTCGAGGGCTCGCGCAGATGTTTATAATGTAGAAAAAGTTCTCCAAGCTTCCGGTGTTCCACCTGAGCAAATTCATGCAGCCGCTGACTTAAATGCAAAAAATGCAAGATTGGAATTTGAAGCAAGACAGGATGAAGATCCCATTCGTCGAGTCATCGGAATTCTGGAAAAAAGCGTTGTAAGTGGCAGAGATAAAGAAATAATTGATAAACAAATAATACATTTGGAGGAGCAGAGAACGAGTTGGAAAAATGCTATTGAGACTGAAAGGAGAAAACGGCAGATGCAAGAAAAAGAGAGTTTGCCTTTTGAAGACACCGCTCGCGATGTTATTCGCTCGAACCAAGCTCCGACACCGGAAGTCAGTGAAGGTGCGGAAATTGAAATATTGAGCGGGCACTTTTTGACCAGCCAGGAAACTCCCACTCAAGAATTCGTCAAACCGACCGCTTCATGTGTAACTAAAGTTTTAACTGGAATAGGCGTACTTCACCCTGATGAAACTGTTAATGATTTGGTTAATGTAATACGCGCTTCTGGGAATAGCAAACCAGACCAACCACGTTTTTCAGCATGGAACCATGATGAAATATTAAATCTACCGACAAGCCTCCCTGGTATTAATGCTAAACTAAATATAGGAGATAATAGAGTGAGCATCAGTGTTGGTATTAAAACATTAGAAAAAATCGTGGCGTTTCCGGCGTCGGTGTAAACGAAATATCTTATTTCTTTGCCTTCTGTCCGTTGAGGGAAAAGTAGCCGAGGGCTTGGAGGACCAAATCCAATGTTTCCAGTGGACCATGGGAGTAGGTGTTGATAACGAGGTCATAATATTTCGGGTCCCAGAAATCCGAGACGCCGTACATGCGTTTCCATTTCGCCAGATTTTTTTCTTCCCGTCCCCGCAAATGATGTTTGGCCTCTTCAACGGAAATTGCATCGCGGTTGACGACGCGGTCAATCCGGAGTGCATCATCACACATAAGTAAAACTTTCAACACATGTTTCAGGCCCCGCATATTCCATCCCGCAATCCATGATTCGACTGCCACATGGGTCGTAGGATCTGATAATTTTTTCCGCATCGCGGCATCTATCTGATGGTCTATCTCATCTCCATAATCCGTCGCATAATGGTGTGTGACATCATCGGGCTTGTGCTTACCGGTTTTTATAGCAAACTGTCTGGCCCAGTCACCGCCGGAAAATATTTCCCACCCGAGCGGTTTGACAATCGGTGTAAGATTTTTAAGAAGCGTGGAACGGCCTGCACCGGGACGGCCGGAGATTGCGATACTCGCGTACTTTAATAATTTGCCTTTATCCATGAACGTATTATATACTATACCATGCCGATTCAATACCTCCCCATCTCATGGGACGACTACCACACAACCGCTCAAAAACTTGCCGCGACCATTCTGGATCACTCGGAACCAATCGATAAAATCGTTGCTATTTCCCGCGGAGGACTGACGCTCGGCCATTTGTTATCCGACTTTCTTCGCACCCCCATTTCTACCATGACAATCCAGAGTTACACGGATATCCAAACGCACGGGGAAATACGTATCACTGAACGGTTGCGGACCCGCATCCGCGGCAAACATATCCTTCTTGTTGATGACGTGTCCGATTCCGGAAAAACACTCGTCCGCGCAACAAAATATCTCAAACATTTAAGCCCAGAAAAAATTACGTCGTGCACTATGTTTTATAAGCCCCGTTCCGTGTACCGTCCTGATTATTTTGCCCGTCAAACGACCAAATGGATTTTGTTCCCGTACGAACCGACGGAAATGATTCTCCTCATTTCAAAACAATTGCAGAACGAAGGTAAATCAAAAACGGCGGCCCAGCGCTTTTTGGAAAAACTGAACTTTACGGATGAGCAAATTTCATTTGTCCGCCGACACTATCTTTCCTATTGAGGTTTATTGAGGACGACGGGTTTGAGGCGGGACATCGCTTCCAGGGAATACCGCACGCCCTGCACGCCGATGCCGGACTGTTTGACACCCAGGAACGGAAAATGATCCGGCCCCCGCTGCGGAGACCCGTTGATCTGCACCGTCCCGACATGTAACGATTTTGCAAACACGATCCCCGTCCCCTCGTCGCGGGTAAACACACACGCCTGCAAACCGAACCGTGTCTGATTGATGACCGTGGCCGCATCTCCCATGTTAGTAATTTCCATAAATGAAACAACGGGACCGAACACTTCGTTGACGATCACCGGCATCGCCGGTGTCACACGTGTCAGTACTGT
>Ga0209777_10007284_pt1 | contig 12302 bp, 12 predicted proteins | sample FrelakmetHBP12HB_FD_187147 | JGI IMG/M metagenome (GOLD analysis project Ga0209777, IMG submission 187147) | Freshwater lake sediment microbial communities from the University of Notre Dame, USA, for methane emissions studies -HBP12 HB (SPAdes)... | ecosystem: Environmental > Aquatic >... | reverse complement strand
CATATACATATCAGATGTATGACTTGCTAGATTGGATATTTGATAATGGCGGAGATTATCTTCCATTTATCTTTCTGAAAAAAGTATATTTAGACGGGCATATATTACAATTACCGAGATGGATAACAAAAAAGCGCATGAAAACAATTGATAAACGAACACAGAAATTAATGAACAATTTAAACTGGGAATAATATGGAAGATAAAGTAGCAATAACAAACGATGAGGAAAGAAAATTACTTATCACCGAACTTATAAAGTTAAGAATGGAGGCTGGATATGCGGAACTTCATATTTCAGGAATTTTGAGAAGAATCAAAGAATTAGTTCCAACTGAAGAAGAATTAAATTCTAATCTCTTAAAAGAATTATTTATAGTTTATGACATATGATTTCGATAGTTACAGCGTACTATAATCGAAAAAATCTTTTCTATCGGACACTTTTATCAATATCTAAGTCAAAGTTTAAGGATATTGAGTTAATTGCCGTTGATGACTGTAGCTCACCCGAGCATCGGTTAGATGATCTCTCCAACGAATTCCCATTTCTAAAAATAATAAGATTAGAAAAAGAGAGGAAATGGTATGCAAATCCGTGTATTCCTTTTAATATCGGCATCAGAGAAGCAAAGGGGGGAATAATAATGTTACAAAATCCCGAATGTCTTCATGTTCATGATGTACTTACATATATTAACAATCATATTAATGATTCAAATTACATTACATTGTCAGCATACGGTCTTGATCCGGGGTCAACTAAAATGATATCCGAAAGTGAAGATAAAGACATAATTATGAAAATTTATAATACATTACCTCAACAACCATATACTGGTGGATCAAATCCAGGGTGGTATAATCATTCGTTATATAGACCATTATGTTATCATTTTTGTTCGGCAATAACAAGATCAAATATGAAAAAATTAAATGGATTTGATGAGCGATATGCTAATGGTATTGGATACGATGACGATGAGATTTTTACACGAATAAAAAGATTAGGATTAAATATAATTATTGAAGATAATATTTCAGTTATGCATCAATTTCATATGACTGTTAGTTGGAATAAGCCTAACGCATCTGTATTAACCGAAAAAAATAGATCATTGCTTTATAATGTAACTAGAAGAGAAGTTGGATACAATGTAAACTCAAAAAAAATATGGGATGGAATTTAAAATCCCCTAAAATTCTTCACATTTATTGGGGAGGAGGGATTATGACATATATTCGATTTTTGACTATAAAATCATTTATAAATCAAAATCCAGATTGGAAGATAATGTTTTGGTATCCAAAATTTCCCAATAAAAATATGACGTGGTATACTGAAGAACAAAAATACGATATTTCACAATGTACTGATTTTTTACCAAAATTAATGAACATGCCAATAACGAAAACATCAGTTGATTTTCGGGATTATGGATTTGATAATAATATTTCCGAAGTCCATAAGGCAGACTTCATAAGATTAGAGCTATTAAGCACAATTGGAGGATTATGGTCAGATATGGATATTTTTTATTTTAAACCAATGAATAGTTTATATCTAAACACAATTGAAAATAAAAACATCGAAACATTTTATTGTGATCATGATTATGGACATTCTGTTGGATTTCTCATGAGTTCTGAAAAAAATAAATTTTTTGAAACGTTAAAAGAATTATCTAAAAGAGAATATATTTCTATTCTTTATCAATCAATTGGAGCTTTAACATTTAACAAATATTTTTCTTCTTTCGAATCAATTAATTCAATTACGCCGGCAATTAACATTTCAATGGATGTTGTATATGCTCATAATGCTGGCGATGTTCGAAATATAATAAATGGAATACGCCCTAAATTCACAAATGAGTCAATTGGAGTTCATTGGTATGCCGGATCACCATTATGGATGGATTTTATAAATAAAACAAATGGCGGGTTGAATAATCTTCCCGACAGTATAATTGGAAATTTATTAAAAAATTATCATGAAGACATTAAATGACTATTTTTCGAAAATATATTGTATAAATTTAGATAGACGGCCAGATAAATATGTCCAATGTTTAGAAGAATTCGAAAGATTAAAGATTAATGTCGAGCGCATCTCCGCAGTTGATGGAAAATCTATTACTGTACCGGATACGAAATGGGGGGTAGGAAATTATGGATTAGTATTAACGAACGCTCAAATTTACAAGGACGCAATATCAAACAAATACGAATCCATTTTAATTTTAGAAGATGATGTAATGTTTATTGATAAGTTTTATGAGTTTTTTTATTCAAAAATAGAATTCCTACCAACTGACTGGGATATATTATATCTTGGCGGCAATAATATATTCCGGGGAGGGAAATTTAATTTAATTACAGGGAATAAAAATTTTCAGGTAAATCAAGATAACTATAGAATTCTTAATCATGAACTCGCTAAGACTAATCTTACATATACAACGCATGCAGTAGGCATTAATTCAAAATTTTACGATAACATAATGAGACATATCAATGACAATATTACTGAGCCAATTGATAATATATATGTAAAAGCTCAACAGGACGGTACGTGTAATGCATATACCTTTCTACCAAGTCTTGCGTTACAAAGATCGGGATTTAGTGATATTGATAATAGGATCATAAATTATAATATATCAACAAACGGATTTTAAACATGATATATATTCAGCCTATTGGCGGGCTCGGTAATATATTTTTTCAAATTGCATCGATTTGGACGTTAGCAAGAGATAATAATGACGAATTATCTTTATTAAATATTGATAAAACAATTATGTCTTTAAATAGTCTTAATAGAGGTAATATAAATTATATTCTAAATCGTTTTCCGCATCAGATCGATTGTGTTAATAAAATTTACCACCCCTTTCATTATGTTCCAATTGAATATAAAAAAGAACATGAATATATGGGATATTTCCAATGTGAAAATTATTTTAAACATAGAAGAAACGATATTTTAAAATTATTTAAGCCGGCAGATGAATTTAATGTTGAAATTAATAAATATAAAGATCTATTTGATAATATAAGTATACACGTAAGACATAGTGATTATTATGATCTCTCAGGTATATATTCAATACCAACAATTGAATATTATAAAAATGCCTTATCTTATTTATCAAAAGATTTAAAAGTGTTAGTTTTTTCGGACGACCTAAAATGGTGTGAAGAAAATTTTATCGGAGAAAGATTTAAATTTGTCAACGAAATTGATTATATCTCTATATATATTATGTCAAAAATGAAGTATCATATTATTGCTAATAGTTCATTTAGTTGGTGGGGATCATGGATGTCAGAACATAATGATAAAATTGTAATAACCCCTGCAAAGTGGTTTAATAATAGTTATAGTGACGCCGATATAATACCTAATAATTGGATTAGAATATAATAAAAATTTATGGGAAATGTACTTGGAGATGTTAATAAATGGTTTAGTGATGACGGGGATTATACTCATAGATTAAATTATAATTTGAATAAAGATTCAATTGTTTTCGATTTGGGAGGGTACACCGGATGGTTTACCGAACAAATTAATACAAAATATATGCCAAAAATATATTGCTTTGAACCCTTAAAAAAATACGCGTTGATTATTCAAACCAAATTTTCAAGTTATAATAATGTTTTTGTTTTTCCATTAGCTATTTCAGATAAAAATGGGAAAGATATCATTTATATTAATAATGATTCTTCAAGTATGTTTGATAAAAGAGGAGATCCATGCGAAATTGAAACCATTACACTAGATAAAGTAATGATTGATAATAATATTACGCATATTGATTTAATTAAAATTAATATCGAAGGTGAAGAATACCCATTATTAGAATATATGATTAAAAATAGTTTAATCGAAAAATGTGACAATATTCAAGTACAATTTCATACATTTATTGAAAATTATGAAGTCAGATACAACGATATACTCCACGAATTAGAAAAAACACATCATTTGACATATCATTACCCATTTGTTTGGGAAAATTGGAAGAAATAATACTGTAAATGAATTTAATTACTTTTGGAGATAGTCATAGCTGGGTTGGGTGGAAATTTTCTGTTCCAAATTTATCAATTCTTCATGGGAAAAATGGACCATTTACAATGGCCAGATTTGGAATGGAGAAATTAAATCTATTGAACATAAAAAATAGCTCCATTAATGATGGCGACGTCAATTGTTTTTCTTTTGGGGAAATTGATTGTCGGTCACATATCTGTAAACCTCGAAATATGAAAGAGCATATTACCTTAATTGATGATATTGTAATTAGATATTTCGAAGCAATAAAAATGAATGTCGATCAATTTAAGAATTTAACGACAATGATTTTATGCGTTGTTCCTACACCAATAAAAAATAACACTATACCAAATCCTGAATATCCTTTCGAAGGAACAGATAATGAAAGGAAGTCTGTTACATTACATATGAACTTAAAATTAAAAGAATATTGTAAAAAATATAATTACGTATTTCTTGACGTATATGATAAATATTGTGATAAAGATGGTTATTTAAATAAAGAATTAAGTGATGGACATGTGCATATAAAAAACGGAATTTATATTCAAGAATTTTTAATCAACTTTATAAAACATGAATAAGATTAAAATAAATATGATAGGCGGCGGGTTCCAACATGAAATTTGTTCATCAGCGGGTAGTGTTCCAAAATATGTAGAATGGGATAAAAGTGGCAGTTCCAATATATCGATACATATAGATTATGCTTTACAACTTCCAGTTAATAAGACAAAAAGAAATTATGCGTGGATTTCCGAATCACCAGCCATTGTTCCTTCATTAAATAACTGGGTTACTAGTAATATATCATATTTAGAAAATAATTTTGAATTAATTTTTACTCATGATATAAGATTACTACCATTTTCCAATAAAATTAAATTAATAATAATGAGTGCCGTTCCTTGGATTAAAAATCGTGGGATCCACAAGAAAACTAAGTTGGTATCAATGATTGCTTCCACTAAAATGATGTGCAGCGGTCATATGTATCGACGTCAAATATTACGAAAATTTAAAAATAATATAGACTGTTTTGGAATAGGGCATAATCCAATAGATAAGAAAGAAGATGGTTTAATCGATTATTGTTTTTCAATAGCCATGGAAAATGATAATCATCCAAATTATTTTAGTGAAAAAATTACCGATTGTTTTGCAACAGGAGCAATACCAATTTATTGGGGGACCCCATCTATTGGTGAATTTTTTAATAAAAATGGTATTTTATTATTAACTGACGATTTTAAGGTAGAAGAGTTATCAATAGATTTATATTACTCTAAAATGGAATATATCTTAGATAACATTGAACGGGTAAATAATTTACCTATTGCTGAAGATTATATATTTGAGAATTATTTAAAATAGGCACAAAATGAGTACAAACAACAATTTATTTAGAAAATATGTAAACCGAGTTTTTATTGAAACCGGGTCGTATATGGGGGCAGGAATTCAAGAAGCGATTGACGCTGGCTTTCAGGAACTTTACTCAATCGAATTATCTGACATGTATTTTAATATGTGTATTGAAAGATTTAAGAATAAATCAAATGTTCATCTAATAAAAGGAGATTCAAGTGAGGTTTTAGAAAATCTGATAAAAAACATTGATGAAAATATAACATTTTGGCTAGATGGCCATTATTCTGAGGATAATACTGCGTTAGGTAAAATTTGGTCACCACTTATGCAAGAATTGGATATTATCAAAAATCATAAATTAAACACCCATATCATAATAATAGATGATTTAAGATGCTGGCAAAAAAGTAAAGAATATGATTTTTGTGTAATTGACATTATAAAAAAATTATATGAAATAAACAGTAATTATAAATTAATTTACGAAGATGGATTCACTAAAGATGATATATTAGTGGCAAAAATATAAAAATGGAAAGACGAAAAACTTTGTTTATTGACATCGATGGAACATTATTATTTCACTTCGGAGAAGTAAATACCCAAACAAAATATTTCCCAACAATATTATCCGGAGTATTAGAAAAATTTGCCGAATGGAATACGAAAGGGTATCAAATTATTTTAATAACTGCACGTAGAGAAAGTGAACGTCTAAAAACAATCGAGCAATTAGAAGATGTCGGTATCGTATATGATATGTTAATTACTAGCATAGGTTTAGGTGATAGAGTTATAATTAACGATATAAAGCCCGGCTCGGATAAACCAACAGCAGTTGCTATATGCGTCCCAAGAAATGAAGGAATCGCCAACATAAACATATAGAATCAGTTGAAAAATATACCAAAAATATGTCACCTTTATTGGGACAGATCCCCAATGTCATGGTTACAAACACTGACAATTGATTCATTTCACAAATATAATCCGGATTGGGAGATAATTATTCATATTCCTATAAAAAGGTATACCGGGCATCAACGTTTTGTCGCTGAATATAAGGGTAAAGATTATTTTTATATGGTCGAGGAAAAAGATTATATTCAAATTAAAAACATCGATTTAAAAGATTATAACATTAACGAAAATCTGCATGACATTCTACGGTCTGATATCTTCCGTTATAAGATACTCTATGAATTTGGAGGCCTATGGTCAGACTTTGATATTATATGGCTTAAACCCGTCTCAAAACTCTCCACAATTGATTATTTAAAGGATGTTGATTTAGATAATATGAGTGATACTGTATGTATGAGTAATCATACAAACGGGTATCATAATGTATCTGTTATGATTCATGAAAAAAATTCGGAATTTATAAAGTCGTTAATATCCATGACCGATACTATGCAGTCAAAATTACCGAATATTAAATTAGGGCATCAAACGTTCGGTACTGTAATGTTAAATAAGATGTACCCAAATTTCTCAGATATACCATATGATCGTGTTGTTCCTATAAAATATGAGACAATATACCCATATTCAATTAATAATTTGGTTTCGCTTTATAAAATAAAAAATTTATCATATATTAACGATAACGTTTTATGCGTTCATTGGTTTAACGGCCATGTATTATCTAAACGATATGTAAATGAAAATACTTATAATTATAACTGTAGCATGACCGATATATTAAAAAAAGAAAATTGGATTTAAAATGGAAAAGATTCAAATAATTGAAAATAATTACAATTTAATTACGAGGCGACAATTCCTCCCATTGGCTAAAGACCAATGGGTTTCCTTGTCGAAAATTTTATGAAAGAAATTTTCACTAAAATATATCGAAGAAGAACGTGGGGATCACAAGAAACTATTTCCGGCATCGGATCCAGACTATCCGCAACAATTGTAGTAAGAGAGCGCCTCCCAATTTTATTTAAGAAATATAAAATTAAACGATTATTGGACCTGGGATGTGGCGATTTTAATTGGATGAAAGAAATCGCTAATAATTTAGATTATTACATTGGGATTGACGTGGTTGATGAAATTATTGAGGAGAACAATAAGAAATATAAATCAGAAGTTATAGAATTTAATTCAGCAGACATTTCACAAATAGATTTATCGGTATATCAGGTCGACGCAATTATTATAGCTGATGTGTTTACCCATTTTTCATATGAGAATATATTATCCATTTTAAATAAAGTTCAAAATAGTAATATTAAATATGTTTTCATAACCAATTATATCGATAATAAAATAAATTATAACATCAAGAATGGCAATTGGAGACCATTAAATTTATGCATTGAGCCATTTAATTTAAGCCCGCCATTGGAATTTATTAAATATAATGATATTGATGACATAAGTATGAGGAAATCGGACGATAGAACATTATCATTGTGGCCAATTAAAATGATGAAAGAAAAATCATTAATTTTAATGCCAGAACCAGTATTAATGACTGCATCCATTCCGATGTCAGATCCTATTTCTGAAGATGTTAAAAAGACGCATGTTAGTGTCATTATTCCAGCGTGGCAAACACAGAATTATATCGAAGAATGTTTGGACTCAATCGAAAATCAGACATATTTTAAAGATAAAGATAACTTTGAAGTGTTAGTTGGGGTTGATGCTTGTCAAGATACTTTAAACAAGTTGATTGAAATTCGTCATAAGTACAGAAATTTAAGTATTTTTATGATGAAAGAAAACAAAGGAACATATGTTACTGCCAATACGTTATTAGGATTAGTTAAATATGATAATATTGTATTATTTGGAAGTGATGATGTGATGTCACTTGAAATGATAAATGAAATTATGAAAAATTCCGATGATTGTGACGTTATCAAACTAAGTTACAATAGTTTTGATGGTTCCATTAAAAAACGAGGCACATTAACAGACGGAACTATCTTTTATAAAAAACGAGTTATTGAATTATCCGGTGGATATCGTGATTGGATATGCGGCGCTGATAGTGAATTTTTAAAAAGAATAAATAAACGAGTTAAAATAAAACAGATTGAAAAAGGATTATTTCGTAGAAGAATTCACAATAACGCATTAACTGTAAGGTCAGATACGGGATATGGTAGTGCATTAAGAAAAACTTATAGTGAACAATCTCGTGAATATAATGATAATGAAGATATCAAAATCATCAAAGTTATTAATAAGTATCAAAAAATTGGTAATAGATCTAAAGAAATTGGATATGGAAATTTAACGCCTACACTTATAAATCCTCTGTCAAGTTCTATGCCATTAGTTACAGTAATTATAGCATATAATGAATATAGAGGATTCTTAGAGCAGGCAATTAAATCTATTGAAAATCAAACATATAAAAATATAGAAATAATTATTAGCTTTTCTGAAAACGGAGAAAGTTATAATTTAAATCGAGCAATTGAAATTTCATCTGGAACATATATTAAATACTTAGATGAAGACGATATATTACCCGAAGACTCTATTGAAAATTCCGTAAATATTATATCACAAGGAAATTTTGATTTCATTCATGGAAATGCTATGGACTTTAATGAAAGAGGTGATCTTCTGTTAAATAAACCTCGTGCATTATATCCCACATTAGAAAAATTACTTGAAGATAACGTTATAAATGGTGGAACGTTAATGTATCATAAAAGAGTATTTAAATCCTATGGATTATTTGACGAAACACTTTGGACTGCAGAAGAATATGATTTTAACTTAAAACTTTTAAATTGCGGTTGTAGAATAGGATATTGTGATAAAATCTTACATAAATATAGAAGACATAATAAACAGAAATCATTAGGTAACACAAATATTGACTATCAAAATAAAAGAAAGACGGTATTTGAAAAAATAAAAAATAGGTATAAAATAAATAAGAGATTATGCTCTGTTTATAGTTCAAATAATCATAAAGAAGAAGAAAATAATAAGTACAAAAATTTAGTGCCAACGATAATAAACAACATACCGCTAGTAAGCGTTATAATTCCATATAACAAAAATAGAGGATTTTTAGAAGATGCCATCAACTCTGTTGAAAGCCAAACATATAAAAACGTAGAATTAATCTTGAGTTATTCTGAAAATGGTATAAGTTATAATTTAAATCAAGGAATTAAGGCATCAAATGGAACATATATTAAATATCTATGTGAAGATGATTTGTTACAAAATGATTCTATAGAAAATTCGGTAAGAACCATGATGAAAGAAGATTATGATTTCGTCCATGGTAATTCCATAGATTTTAATGAATCGGAATCTATTTCCATAAAATATATACCTTCAATAACCTATCCCACATTACAGGACTTGATCAAGAATAATGTTATAAATGGTACTTCAGTAATGTATCACAGAAGAGTGTTTGAAAATTATGGATTGTTTGACGAAACAATTTGGACATCAGAAGAATATGATTTTAATTTAAGATTATTAAAAAATGGGACAAAAATCGGATACTGTAATAAATTTTTATGTAAATATAGAATACACGATAATCAAAAATCGGTGTCCAATAAAGATTTTGATTATCAACATAAAAGAAGAATGATATTAAAAAAAATAATACAGAGATACGAAATAAATAACGATACAATAGTTAAAAAAAATAAATACAATATTTTTGCGGCAATTCCAGTAAATGGCAGGCATGATTTATTACCATACACCATCGATAGATTATTAACAAAATGTGGAGTTTCCAAAGTATACTGTATGGGCGATAATGAAAATGATAAAAAGATATGTGAAAATGCGGGAGCCGAATGGATTAATCACTCAAATTCGCCATTAGGGTCTAAATGGAATTCGGGAATTGAAGCGGCTATCAAATCCGGAATTAATTATGACGGGTTTTTGTTTATTGGGTCATCTGATTGGGTTAGTTATAATTGGGTTGAAGAATTTGCCCCATATTTAGAAGAATACGATATGATCGGAACAACCAATTGTCATTTTTTGGATATTAACGATAACGGTAAAAAAAGAATTATACATTGGAAAGGATATAGTAATGATAGAAAAGGAGAGCCAATTGGTATAGGTAGAATGTATTCTATGAGAATAATAAGGAAATTAAAAGGAAAAATATTTCCCGAAAACTTAAATTCCGGTATGGATTTATATAGTATGAAAAATATTATATCAAACGGAGGAAAAATTAAATGTTTTGATAATAAAAATACTAAAAGTTTGTCAATATCGACAAATAAATGGGTTAATATGCATAAATTCGATACTGAGGTAAAAAAAGATATAAACTCCGTGGAAGTTCTAAATGTAGACGAATGGTTAAAAGCATGGTTTTCTGATGGGTTCAAGATTTTCTCTCATAGAATATCTCAAGTATATGTATCAAAAAGTGTTGACAGTTTTAAAGATGAATTAAAAGAAAAATATAAATTAAAGGACTTTTACGATCCAAATAGACCAGTATTTATCTTTGGTATGCATAGAAATGAAGATTATAATTTTGCGTTAAATCATTCATCCCATAAAATAATTTTCTGGTGTGGAAGTGACGCCATGAATATTAGAAATAATGTTTATGATCTAAAAAATGTAACACATATAGCTGGAAGTAAATTCGTTTCAGACGATTTGAATAAAAAAAATATTGCCCATTCTTTTATTCCTGTTACAACTGCTAGTTTTGATTTACCCGTATGCCCTCGTGGAGATTATATATATTTTTATCATAGTAAAGAATCTCCGAATTTTTATGGATTCCAATTTATTAACGAAATTAAAAAACGAACGGGACTGAAAATTATAATCGCAACTCATAATACATATTCACACGATGAGTTAATTGATATTTATGAAAATTGTTTTGTTGGATTACGAATGACATTACATGATGGGGTCCCCACAACTGGATGTGAATTGGGATTAATGGGACGAAGAATAATTCACAATGGAAATCAACCTAACTGTTTAAATTATAAAGATATTAATGATGTTGTAAGACTTATTAATGAAGAATATGAACATCGTAATGAAGATAATTCGGATATTGCGAATGAAATGAGAAAATTTTTAGATGTCGGTGATTATTGGTTATATGAACTGCCCACGAATCTTTAGTTCGTGGGTTTCATGAGTCATTACTCCAACCAATGTTGGCAGTTCGTCATGAGTTTATGTATGCGTCCCGCATACATTTATATTAATCTCGCAGTTTACACATCCAGTTAAGGTAGGTTCTGCTGTGAGCCAACTTATTGACTCAATTTAGTTGTAATTATTTAAAATTACTTTCTTGCTTTAAGTTTTACGATAGAAGCAATTAACTATCAACCGCAATACTTCAAAGAACTACTATAAATATAAATAATTTAAAATTAAAAAACAAGAGCATCTATTGTTTTTCTGAAAATGATTTATTATATTTGCAGTGAATTTCGTCCAACCGACTAAAGATCGGTTGGTTTTCATTCATTAATTTTTTATAAAATTAAACAAAATGGTGTGTAATAGATGTTTATTAACAGACGAAATACCAGGAATAACAATTGGTATATCAGGGCAATGTAATTTTTGTGATCTTCATGATAATTTAGAATCACAATCAGCAAAAATTAACATTAACAATATAATTGAAAAGATAAGAAAAGCCGGAAAGAAAAGAAAATATGATTGTATTATTGGAATTTCTGGAGGGTTTGATAGTTCATTTCTTCTGCATTTACTTGTAAGAAAATATGGATTAAGAACGCTCGCTTTTCATTTCGATAATGGATGGAATGGTAAGGAAGCAGAAGATAATATGAAAGCGATGGTTAATGGTACTGGCGCCGATTTTATGACATTCAGTATTGAT
>Ga0209777_10007283_pt1 | contig 12302 bp, 8 predicted proteins | sample FrelakmetHBP12HB_FD_187147 | JGI IMG/M metagenome (GOLD analysis project Ga0209777, IMG submission 187147) | Freshwater lake sediment microbial communities from the University of Notre Dame, USA, for methane emissions studies -HBP12 HB (SPAdes)... | ecosystem: Environmental > Aquatic >... | reverse complement strand
TGCTCGGGTATGTCTTTCGGTGGTTTGGGTTCCGGGCCCTGGGCGGAACCTTCGCGCTGTTCGCGCGCCGTCACCTTCCGCTCGTAGTCGGCGCGTTGGGCCGCGGCACGGGCTTGAGCGCGGGCTTCCAGTTCCGCGCCGGCCGCGTCCATTTTCTGGAGCAGCTGTTCGCGCCGGGCGATTTCCTGGGGCAGCCGCTGCGGATCCTCGTCCTTTTGGTCGGCGCTTTCGGCTTGTTGCAGGAGCTGATTCACGTCCTGCCGCAGTTGCGTGCGCAACTGCTGGGCGCGTTCGTAAGTGACGTTCTTGTCCTTGGAGGCGTTGGCTCGGATATGCGTGCCGTCCAGGCTGACCGTGCCCAACTGGAGCAGCTTGAGTTCGCGGGCCAGTTCCAGCACGTCCACGAAGGCGGTGGCGATGGCTTCGAGGTTGTTCCGCCGGAAGGCGCAGAGGGTGTCGTGATCAGGGTGGGTGTCGGCGGTGAGGTAGCGCACGGCGACATCCCGGTAGGTGGCCCGCTCGATGCGCCGGGAACTGAAAATGCCGTGGGCATAGCAGTAGATGAGCAGCGCCAGCATCGTGTGAGGCGGGTATTGCTCGTCGCCGCAGCCCTTGTGGTTGACGGCAAAGGTGGACAAGGGCAGCCGCTCGACGGCTTGGATGACGAAGTGGACCAGATCATCCTCGGCTACCCAGTCGCGCAGGTCCGGGGGCAGCAGCAGCGGGGTATTGCGGCCGATATTCTTGAAGCGGTGAGCCCTGGTAGCAGAATCGACCGCACCGGCCATGCCGCTGTTCAATTCACAGCAAACTTTACTCGGAAAAAGTCCGACAGACTCTTAGTCCACCGCTGGCAACCAAGAGAGTGGCGTGGATGACGGCATTTCGGGTGGTGCGGGGGAGAAATGTCCTGTATTTGGACACACCGCTGGAGCCTCAGTTGCATAAGCAAAACCGATTATGGGAGCCGGGGAGAGTCATGGGAGACTCATGGGACAGTCATGGGAGACTCCTGGGAGCGCCTCCAGCCTCCTCCGGACCTCGTAATATAAGCCCGGTTTACGGTCAACGGGCGAAAAGCAGCTTTCCAGGGTTTGGGCCCCTTTGGGAAGCGGGTGAGCGACGGTGGGCAGTTAGCGACCGGCAGGACCGCTCGTCCTGCCCTGGACGACCGGTTCCCGCGAGCTTGTTGCAGCCTTGCAAGCGAGCTGCAGGTCCGCAATTCCGCTTGCCAAAGTGGGCTGCCGTTCTAGATTTCCGCCATGGAACAAACGCAACTGGCGCAATATCTCCCGGTCTTGATGCTCGGGGTGCTGGCGGTGGTCTTCTCGTTCGGCATGTTGGTGATGTCAGTGGTTCTGGGCCAGAAGGGCAAGCGCCCCCCGGTCAAGGACACCCCTTACGAGTGCGGGATGATCCCCGTCGGCGAGGGCAGCACCAGGCTCTCAGTGAAGTTCTATCTGGTGGCGATGCTCTTCATCCTGTTCGATATCGAGGTCGTCTTTCTCTATCCCTGGGCCGTAATTTACCGGGACATACTCAAGGAAAGCGGGGGGGCAATCCTCGGCGCGATGGTCTCGTTCCTGGGGATTCTATTTGTCGGCTACCTCTATGCCGTGAAAAAGCGGGCCTTCGACTGGAAGAGCTGACGCCAGCAGAATCGCCCCTCGGCCCTCTTGCTTGGGACCCGGCTGAGGTAGATTTGCATCAGCCTGGATCCCTCTGAAGTTACCGGAAGCTGCGGGTGGCGTTTGGAAGACAGGCCCGAGACGATTGTTCTCTTGTTCCTCGGCCTTGTTGGCTTCCATGCGCACAAATAGCCAAGAACACTCGGGAATCCCGGCAAATGAAGTTCAGTTCATTCTTGTTTTCCCGCAGCTACAGGGCTAATAATCAGGCTCACAGAAAAGCGAGTGAAACATGCGCAATGTTCCAACGGCAAATCCGGTCATTGAACTGGGTCGCGAGGAGCGGTCGGGTGTCGGCAGAGCCCCCCTCCCGATTACTGGATTGCTCCGGCCTCCGGCTGGCTGGACGCCGGGCGGAAGCATTCGCGCATTACCCTGACTCCAACCTCGCATGAAAACCATAACCATTTGGCAACGCCTCAACACCGCGTTCTGGCTGCTGATCGTGCTGCTGCTGGCTGGCGTCGGTCTGGCGCTGTGGGTGGCGTCCGCCCGCTCAGCCGGGGTCCACCGCAGCGACCAGTTATCCGCCGCCAAGGACCGCATTGCCTATGATGTCGTCCTCATTAGCGATACCGTGCGCGGCCTGTTGTTGGATCCAAATAATGAAGCCGAAAAGAGGCGCAAGCGCGAGGCGGAAACGGATCTGGCGGCGCAACTGAGGTTCATCCAGTCCGAGTTCCCCGACTATCCCGAACTGATGCACTCAGTGAGCAACCTGAGGGATTTTACATCGCGAAAGCTCGGCGACTTCCACCGCCAGGTGCTGGAGATGGAGGAGACCGACCCCGCCAGCGCGATCGTGCTTTACAACAAGGACTATCCGGACATTCGCGAACAGCGTGTGAAACTGTTTACCGACCTGGCGTATGAAATCGGGCGGGTGAAGAACGCCGAGGGGATGCGCGGGGAGAGACTCGCCCTGGTTGCTTTAGCCCCCATCGCCATCATCCTGCTGGCGATTCCGATCGTGGGCCGCGTCCATTCTTCCACCGTCACTCGGCCGTTGAACAGCCTGGTGGCTGCCCTCGAACGCATGCGCCAGGGCGATTTCACCGAGCGGCTGGCTTTGCAGCGGCGGGATGAATTCGGCGTCCTGGGCAACGGCCTTAATCGCTTGGCCGATGACCTCTCCGAACTGGTCGGCCAGGTCCAATGTTCGGGCATTCAGGTCAACACCACCGCAACGGAGATCGCCGCGACGGCCAAGGAACAGCAAACGACTGCCCACGAAATCGCCGCCACGACCGCGGAGATCGGGGCCACCTCCAAGCAAATCTCCGCCACCTCCAAGGAGTTGGTGAAAACGATGAACGAGGTGAACCAGGTCGCCGAACAGACGGCTGACCTCGCCGGCAGCGGGCAGGCCGCTATCGCACGCATGGAGACTACGATGCGCCAGATCATGGAAGCGTCGGGCTCGATCACCGCCAAACTGGCTGTCCTGAGCGACAAGACGACCAATATAAACTCCGTGGTCACCACCATCACCAAAGTTGCCGACCAGACTAATCTGTTGTCGCTCAACGCCGCCATCGAGGCCGAAAAGGCCGGTGAATACGGCTTGGGCTTTGCGGTGGTCGCGATGGAAATCCGCCGCCTGGCCGACCAGACCGCCGTCGCCACTTATGACATCGAGCGGATGGTCAAGGAGATGCAATCCGCCGTCGCCGCCGGAGTGATGGGCATGGACAAGTTTTCCGAAGAAGCGCGGCGAGGGGTCGAGGAGATCCGGCAGGTGAGCACCCAGCTCGCCCAGATCATTCACCAGGTCCAAACGCTCACGCCGCGGTTCCAAACGGTGAACGAGGGCATGCACGCGCAGGCCACCGGCGCGCAGCAGATCAGCGAAACGCTGACGCAACTGAGCGAGGCGGCGCAGCAAACAGCCGAATCCCTGCGGCAATCGAATCTGGCCATCGAGCAACTGAATGGCGCGGCCCGCGGCCTGCAAACCAGCGTGGCCCGATTCAAGCTGGCCACCTGAGCATGTTGTTTCTGCTGTTCCAACTGGGCAAAGACCGCTACGCGCTGGAAGCCAGCCGTGTGGTGGAAGTCGTGCCGCTGCTCGCGCTCAAACAACTGCCGCAGGCCCCCAAAGGGGTCGCAGGAATTTTCAACTACCGCGGCCGCCCCGTTCCCGCAGTCGATCTGGGCGCGCTGACCTTGGACCAGCCGGCGAGCGAGCGGTTGAGCACGCGGATCATCATTGTCAATTACCCGGACGACGGCGGCACGAATCATTTGCTGGGCCTAGTTGCCGAACACGCCACGGAGATGCTCCGCAAAGACGTCAAAGATTTCACCGACCCTGGCGTCAAGCTCGGCGCGGCGCCTTACCTGGGGCCGATCCTTATGGATGGCAGCAGCGCCATCCAATGGATATACGAGCACCGCCTGCTGCCCGAGCCAGTGCGTCAAATGCTGTTCGCCGAACCGGGGGCCTTGTGTCATGAAACCAATTAAAGATCGGCTGCGGGAGACCATTGGCCTCGATGCCGCCTCCGTTGGCTCCACCATGATTCAGCGGGCTGTCCGGCAGCGGATGAGGAGTCTCGGGTTTAAGCAGCTTGTGGATTACTGGCGGTTTCTGGAGCACTCACGCGCAGAATGGCAAGAGCTGGTAGAGTCCGTGGTCGTCACCGAAACCTGGTTCTTCCGCGACCCGGAGCCGATTGCCGCTTTTGTGCGTCTGGTACGCGAGGAATGGTTGCCCGCCCATGCCACCGCCCAATTGCGTTTGCTCAGTGTCCCCTGCTCTTCCGGCGAGGAGCCTTTCTCGCTAGTGATGGCGCTGCTGGACGCGGGCGTGCCCGCGGAAAGGTTTCAGATCGAGGCGGTCGATATCAGCGCTCGCGCGCTCGCCCGCGCCGGACGAGGTGTTTACGGCAAGAACTCCTTTCGCGGGAAGGACTTCTCATTTCGCGACCGCTATTTTCAACCATCCGAGGAGGGCTTCATGCTGGATCCGGCTGTTCGCAATTGCGTCCAGTTCTGCCAAGGCAACTTCCTAAGCGAAGACTTCCAGACCCGCGAGCCCAGTTACGATTTCATCTTCTGCCGCAACCTTCTGATCTACTTCGACCCCCTGATGCGCCGAAAGGCCCTGGCCAAGATCGAGCGCCTGCTGGCTCCCACCGGAGTGTTGTTCGTCGGACCGGTGGAACAACCGCTGGCGATCGAACACGGCTTTGAAACGGCCAAAATCCCGATGGCCTTCGCTTGCCGCAGGGCGGGCCACGGCGCGCGCCGCCAACGAGTGGCCTGGATGTCGAAGCGTTCCGGTGCCGCACCCAAGCACCAGCTCGAGGGCCACTTCCAACCCCAACACCAGCCCCAGGCAAGTGGCAGGCGGTTAATGCCTTCCCCAGACAAACCCTCCTCCTCCCTCCGCCCCGACCTTGAAACGGCGCGCCGGCTGGCTGATACGGGACACCTGAAAGAAGCGGCCGAGATTTGCGAAGCCCATTTACGTGAACGCCGCGTTTCCGCACAGGCGTATTATCTGCTCGGCCTGGTGCGTGACGCCAGCGGCGAGCCGGGCGCGATCGATTGCTACCGCAAGGCCCTGTACCTCGAACCCAACCACTACGAAAGCCTGCTGCAAATGGCGTTTCTATTGCAGAAGAACGGCGAAGCGGCGCGCGCGCGCGCCTTGAAAAGCCGTGCCCAGCGCATCGGGATGAAGATGTGACGGAGCTGTGAACACTTCCCAGCCAGAAGCAACTGATTCCGCATCGCTGAGCCGGCAGCCTGACCCGCTGGAGACCAGCCAGGCGGCGGAAATCTACACCTGCTGGAACAAGATCGGTGTGCGGGGAGACGCCAGTTGCCCGGAGCTGCAAAAGTATGTCCGTTGCCGGAACTGCCCGGTCTATTCCAATGCGGCCGTCCAGTTGCTCGATCGTCCCTTGCTCCCGGAGATCCGTCGTGAGTGGACGGAGCATTTCGCGCAACCGAAGCAGCTCGCGGCGCCGGCCAAAACCTCCGCCTTCCTGTTCCGCATCAACGCCGAGTGGCTTGCTTTGCCAACGCAGGCCTTTCAGGAAGTCGCCGAGCGTCGGCTGGTTCATTCGCTTCCGCATCGGCGACAAGGCATCGTTTTGGGTGTCGTCAACATCCGCGGCGAGCTGTTGATCTGTGTCTCGCTCGGCCACCTGTTGGGGCTGGAGCAGACCCCGTCGGGCCAACCGTTGCGCCGGACCTATGAACGGCTTCTGGTGGTAAACTGGGATGGCAATCGCCTGGTCTTCCCGGCCGATGAGGTCCGCGGCGTCCACCGGTTCCAGATGCTGGAACTCAAGGAACCGCCGGCGACCCTGACGAAATCCAACCTGAGCTACACACGGGGCCTGCTCTCCTGGCAAGGAAGGAGCGCCAGCTTTCTCGATGCCGATCGGTTGTTCTCGACCCTCAATCGGAGTCTCACGTGAACCAGCACAACCAGGATGACGTGAGCAATCTCTCGATGCTAGAGCTCTTCCGCATCGAAGCGGAGAACCAAACGGCCATTCTGACCAGCGGCCTGCTGGAACTCGAGCGCAGCTCGGCATCGCCTCAGCAATGGGAGATACTCATGCGCGCCGCCCACTCCTTCAAGGGGGCGGCCCGCATCGTCAATTTCCAGACCGCAGTGCGCGTGGCTCATGCCATGGAAGATTGTTTCGCGCTGGCCCAACAAGGAAAACTTGAACTGCGCCAGCCGGGCATTGACTTGCTCTTCCGCGGCATCGACTTGCTGGGGCAGATCTCCAAACACACGGAAGCAGGCATCGCACGGTGGGACGCCGATCACGCGGATGAACTGCGGGAGTTCTTCGATGCGCTTGCGAGTTTCACGCCAGCCTGCGAAACGCCGGCACCCGCGCTGGCAGAGCCAGCCGTTCCCAGCAGTCCAGCCAACACTGACCTGCTGAGGGATTCCTCCCTCCCGGCAGCCGCGGTCCTGGCAATCCCTGAGCCCTACTCACACCCTGTCGCCGCGCACAAGCACGAGTACCCGGAACGGGTGGTGCGGCTAACGGCCGAGAGCCTCAATCGCCTGCTGGGGCTGGCGGGGGAGTCGCTGGTCGAATCACGCTGGCTGCGCCCGTTTGCTGATTCACTCCAACACCTCAAACACCACCAGACGGAGCTGTCGGACAAGCTGGCTGATCTGCACAATGGGCTGAGTGATGAGCACCTCTCCGAGCGCGCGGAACATCAGTTTGCCGAGCTGGGCCGCAAAGTGGTTGAATGCCAGCACTTTCTAACCGACCGGATGCAGGAGCTGGACATGTTCGACCGCCGCTCGGCGCACCATTCCCAGCGCATGTATCTGGAAGTGCTGCGCACGCGCATGCGGCCTTTCAGCGATGGCGTCCGCCGCTTTCCGCGCATGGTGCGCGACCTCGCACGCGCTCTCAACAAAGAGGTGCGCCTCGAAATCATCGGCGAGAACACCCAGGTGGATCGCGACATCCTGGAGCGATTGGAAAGTCCGCTGGCGCACCTGCTGCGCAACGCAGTCGATCACGGCTGCGAGACACGCGAACAGCGGCAGCGCGCCGGCAAGTCCCCCGAAGGCACGATTCGCCTGGAAGCGCGTCACAGCGCCGGCATGCTGCAGGTCACGGTGGCCGACGACGGCGCCGGCGTCCAACTCGAGCGCGTGCGCGAGGCGATCATGGAACGGCGGCTCACCCCGCCGGCGGTCGCGGAGAAGCTAACCGAGTCCGAGCTGCTCGAGTTTCTGTTCCTGCCGGGCTTCACGCTCAAGGAGGAGGTCACCGAGATCTCCGGTCGCGGCGTCGGCCTCGACGTAGTGCAGAGCATGGTCCGGAGCGTGCGCGGTAACCTTCGCGTCAGCACACAACCCGGCCACGGCCTGCGCGTCCAACTGCAGTTACCGCTCACGCTCTCCGTGCTGCGCGCCTTGTTGGTCGAGGTGGCGGGCGAGCCCTACGCGATTCCCTCGACGCAAATCACCCGCGCCTTGAAACTGCAGCGGGAGAACATCGAAGTGCTGGAAAGCCGCCACCATTTTCATTTCGCCGGCGGGCAAATCGGTTTGCTCACCGCTCACCAGGTCTTCGATTGCGGCGACCCGCAACTGCCCGGCAACGATGTGCCGGTCGTGGTGCTCGGGGACCGCAACGCCCGCTACGGATTGGTCGTGGACCGCTTTCTGGGTGAACGCGAGCTGATCGTGCAACCGCTCGATGCCCGGCTCGGCAAAGTCCAGGACATCAGCGCAGCCGCGCTGATGGAAGACGGTTCCCCAGTGCTGATCGTGGATGTGGACGACATGGTACGATCCATTGAGAAACTGGTTTCCGAAGGCCCCCTCACAAAAGTGCAGCGCGAGGGACTGCTCGAGCTGACCCGGCGCAAGCCGAAGCGCGTTCTGGCGGTGGATGACTCGCTCACCGTGCGCGAGTTGATCCGTAAACTCCTGTCCAGCCGCGGCTACCTGGCCGACGTGGCCGTGGACGGAATGGATGGCTGGCACGCGGTGCGCGCCGGCCATTACGATCTCGTGATCACCGACGTGGACATGCCGCGGCTGGACGGTATTGAGTTGGCGACCCTGATCAAGAAGGACCCGCGCTTGAAATCCCTCCCCGTCATGATTGTTTCCTACAAGGACCGCGAGGAAGACCGGCTGCGAGGGCTGGAAGCAGGGGCCGATTACTACCTGACGAAAGGCAGCTTCCACGATGAAACCCTGCTGCAGGCAGTCGTGGATTTAATTGGGGAGCCCGAGGCATGAGAATTGCACTCGTCAACGATTTGGTGACAGCGGTCGAAGCCATGCGTCGCGTGGTCGTCAGCACTCGGCAGCATCATCTCGCCTGGATCGCGCGCGACGGCGCAGAGGCGCTCGACCTTTGCGCCCGCGATACGCCGGACCTCATCCTGATGGATCTGATCATGCCGAAAATGGATGGTGTTGAAGCCACGCGCCGCATCATGGCCCAAACCCCCTGCGCCATCGTCGTCGTCACCGCCAACGTCACCGACCACTCGTCAAAGGTGTTTGAAGCGATGGGCGCCGGCGCGTTGGACGCCGTCAACACGCCGGTCCTCGAACATCCCGGCGCGCGCGGGGGCGGCGACGCCTTGCTGGCAAAGATTGAAACCATTCGCAAGCTGATCGGCACCGATCGCGCGGGCAGTCAGTCTGCCTGGCCGCAACGGGCCGCGCGGCATCCCGCGCAGCACCGCGGGTGCCTGATCGGCATCGGGGCCTCCGCCGGCGGGCCAACGGCCCTGGCCAAAGTGCTGGCCCATCTGCCGGCCGACTTTGCCGCGCCGGTAGTGATCGTGCAGCACGTGGACGCGCAATTCGCCGCGGGTCTGGCGAACTGGCTGGACAGCCAAAGCCCGCTCCACGTCCGCCTAGCCCGCGAGGGTGATCGACCGGAAGCCGGAACGGCTTTGCTGGCCGGCCAGGATAATCATCTCGTGTTTGCAAGCCCCACGCGGCTCGCCTATACGCGCCAGCCTGCGGACTGTGCCTACCGCCCGTCCGTCGACCTTTTGTTCAAGAGCGCGGACTGCTTCTGGCAGGGTGATGTGATCGGTGTTGTGCTGAGCGGGATGGGGCGTGATGGAGCGGAAGGATTGCGCGCCCTGCACAGCAAAGGCCATCACACCATCGCCCAGGACCGGCTCAGCAGCGCGGCTTACGGCATGCCCGCCGCCGCCGCCGAACTTCACGCCGCTACCGAGATTTTAGCGCTCGACAAAATCGGTCCCAGGCTCAGGAATATTGTATTGCAGAAGACTAAAACGCATGGCTGACGAATCGACCAACTACAGCTTGAACCTAGACCAGGAGCGCCCGCCACATCCGCCCGACTACCACGTGATGGTGCTGCTCGTGGACGACCAGGCCATGGTCTGTGAGGCTGTCCGCCGGGCGCTGGCCAATCAAGCGGACATCGATTTTCATTACTGCGCCGATGCCCGCGAAGCCCTCACGATTGCCAACCAGATCAAGCCCACGGTGATTCTGCAAGACCTGGTGATGCCCGGGGTGGACGGCCTCACGCTGGTTAACCAATTCCGGGCCAACCCGGCGACCCGGGACACGCCCATCATCGTCCTCTCGACGAATGAGAATCCGCAGGTCAAAGGCCAGGCTTTTGCCCTCGGCGCGAATGATTACCTGGTGAAACTGCCCGATAAGATCGAGCTGGTCGCCCGGATTCGCTATCACTCGAAGGCCTACCTGAACCTGTTGCAGCGGGACGCCGCCTACCGGGCGCTGCGCGAAAGCCAGCAGCAGCTTGTCGAGAGCAATGCCGCCCTCATTTCGCTTAACCAGAAGCTCGAGGAAGCCACGCTCGCCAAGTCTCAGTTCCTGGCGAACATGAGCCACGAGATTCGCACGCCCATGAACGGCGTCATCGGCATGACGGCGCTGCTGCTGGACACCCCGCTGACGGACGAGCAGCGCGATTATGTCGAGGCCACCCGCAACAGCGCCGACGCGCTGCTGACGATTATCAATGACATTCTCGACTTCTCCAAAATCGAATCGGGCAAAATCGAGCTGGAGCACCATCCCTTCGAGCTCCACACCTGCCTCGAGGAGGCGATGGATTTGCTGGCGCCCAAGGCGGCGGAGCGGAACCTCGACCTGGCCTGCCTGGTGGATGATACCATTCCCAAGGTTTTGGTCAGCGACGTGACCCGGCTGCGGCAGATCCTCGTCAACCTCATCGGCAACGCCGTGAAGTTCACCAATCAGGGTGAGGTGGTCATCGAAGTCACCTCGGCCGGACGCACTCCGCGCAACATCCCGTTCGGTCACGAGCAGGACACCGATTTTCTTCGCCACCCGGACCAGTGGTTGCTGCATTTCTCGGTGCGTGACACCGGCATCGGCATCGCGCTGGACCGGCAGCACCGCCTGTTCAAGTCGTTTCAACAAGTCGATCCCTCCACCACTCGTCACTACGGCGGCACCGGGTTGGGCCTGGCCATCTGCAAACGCCTGGCGGAGTTGCTCGGAGGGAAGATCTGGGTCGAGAGCGACGCTGGCAAGGGCTCCACGTTTCATTTCACCATTTCAGCCCGGGCGAACGCCGGTACGGCGCCGCCGGCCTGGCAAGCGCCGCAGCCCCAGCTCACGGGCAAGCGCCTCCTGGTCATCGAAGACAATGCGACAAATCGGCTCATCATCACGCAGCGGGGCCAGCAATGGGGCATGACGGTGGAAACGGCCACGAACAGCCGTGACGCCCTGGCGCGGCTTGCCGAGGGCGATCTCTTTGATGCGGTCATCGTCGATTGGCAATTGCCGGACAAGGACGGGTTGGCGCTCACCGAAGAAATTCGCAACCAGCTTTCCGGGCGCTACGTTCCCCTGATCGCGCTTTCCTCTCCCCGCCCGGGCGGGGAGCAGGTGCGCCCGCTGCCGACCAGCGTTTCTGTATTTGTCCACAAGCCGATCCGCCCGGTGCAGTTGCTCGAAGCCCTGTGCCACGCGATGAGTGTCAAGATCCAACGCGAGAAGAAGGCGCCGACCACACCGACCCTCGACCCCGACCTGGCTCGCCGTCTGCCCTTGCGTTTGCTTTTAGCCGATGACAATCCGATCAACCAGAAAGTCGGCCTGAGCGTCGTGCAAAAACTGGGGTATCGCGCTGACCTCGCCAGCAACGGCCTCGAAGTCCTCAAGGCGCTGGAACAAAAGGCTTACGACATCCTCTTCCTCGACGTGCAAATGCCGGAGATGGACGGTCTAGAAGCGGCGCGGCAGATTTGCCAGCGTTGGCCGACCGACAAGCGCCCGCGCATCATCGCCATGACCGGCAACGCGCTGATCGGGGATCGGGAAAAATGCCTCCAGGCCGGCATGGACGATTACATTTCCAAGCCCATCCGCATCAGTGAAATGCAGTCCGCGCTGGAACGCTGGGGTCGCCCGAAAACCAGAAAAACCGATACTGCCTTTTTACAGCGCGTTAGATCCGGCCCGGCCGACGACTTACTCGACCAGACGATCATCCTCGAATTGCGCAACATGCCGCCGTCCGACGCGGGAATGCTGCAGAAGCTCGTGGACCGCTTCCTGGAAGGCGCGCCGCAGCGCATCGCGCAGATCCGCCAGTCGATTAATGACGGCCCGATGCTGGCTTTCCACGCCCATGCCCTCAAAAGCGTGAGCCTCAACCTGGGCGCCAAGCGTATCGTCGAGCTATCCCAGAAACTCGAGGACCTTGGCCGCGGCAGGAATGTGCACGGCGCCCCGACTTTACTCCAGGAACTGGATACCGCTTTCGCTCAGACCAAAGCCCAACTGCTCACGCTCTGCAACCAATGAAGGTCCCACCCAGAGCTTGAACTCATGCGAATAAAGCCTGAGCGTCTGAACTACAGCGACACCATCGGAATCATCGCCCCCGCCAGCGCACCGCCCGACCCGAAGAACATTGACCGCTCGGTCGCCGTCCTCGAACGGCTGGGGTTCAAACCCAAGCTTGCTCCCAACGTCCGCAAGCGCTGGGGGTTTCTCGCCGGCAACGACCGCGAGCGCGCGAGCGACCTGATGAAGATGTTCACCGACCGCAAGGTGAAGGCCATCATTTGCCTGCGTGGCGGCTACGGCAGCTCGCGGCTCCT
>Ga0209777_10007282_pt1 | contig 12303 bp, 31 predicted proteins | sample FrelakmetHBP12HB_FD_187147 | JGI IMG/M metagenome (GOLD analysis project Ga0209777, IMG submission 187147) | Freshwater lake sediment microbial communities from the University of Notre Dame, USA, for methane emissions studies -HBP12 HB (SPAdes)... | ecosystem: Environmental > Aquatic >... | reverse complement strand
TGGAAGATTATTTTAGTGAACACCCCGAACTTGAGCTAGATGTTGTTCAATGGGGTGGTGGCTCTAATTGCGGCGAAGGAACATATTTAGGTAAGGATCTTGAAAGCAAAGAACTGAATGAGTCTAAGAACAAACTAGAAGTATTGGCTAAAACGGAAGCAAGTCTTAAAAAACTTATACCCAATGCTAATGTTCGATTCTTTTCAGATGGTGGATATGATGCCTAAAAGGAGATAATATGAAAATAAGAAATGGATTTGTTAGTAATAGTTCAAGCTCAAGTTTCATAGTTGCGCTCAAGGATGCTAATAAAACATCTACTAAGGTTACTGTAGAGATAGAAGTAGATTTGGCTAATTATGGTACGGTAATCAGTAGTGTTAAGGCATTAGATAAGCACTACGGAGACTACTATGGTGACGATTGGAAAGACGAAGATTATTACGTAAAGGAATACGATAAATGTAGAAAGGCTATTGAGTCAGGTAAGTCTGTAATAATCGGTTCTTTCTCAGATGATGGTGGTGAGCCTGATGAAGCACTACTTTGTCATAACGGGCTTAAAGGCTGTATCAAGGACAAGAATATAGAAATAATTCATAGCGAGGCGGGATACTAAATGAGCTTAAATGGTCTTGGACAAATTTTACAGGCAGAAGAGGAAAATCTTAGACGTGATGGTTATACAGATAGACAAATTAATAGAATTATAGATTTTCAATTGTCTGGTATAGCGTTATCAGTAGGTCGTGGTTCAGTATCTAAAGATATTAATAGAGTAAAGAGATCCCTAGACAATCTTAATGAAGGGAATACTAATGAAAATACGTAGCGGTTTTGTAAGCAATAGCTCTAGCTCTTCTTTTGTGGTTGCTTTTCCTAAAAAACCTAAAGATGGGGCAGATGTATGGAAAATTATGTTCGATGGAAAAGACGGACATATTGCACCATACACTAACGATGGTCTTGATTACGCTACCATTGCTAGTACAGTCTTTAAGGACATAAATAAAAGAGCTACTAAAAAAGAGATAGTAGAGCAATTTGAACATAGATATTATTACTATCCTGCTGGAGATAATGTCTTTTGGGACGGGGAAACTTATGATGAAATAGGCGGTAAATGGTGGTATCCTGTTAACCGATATTTTTGTAGTGACGAAAAGCTCAAGATTCAAATTAGAGACCTTGAGATAGAAAATAAGATTGAGGACAAAAAATATCGGGAAGAGAGGCAAAGAATTATGTCTAAATTCAAGGTGAAGCCAGTTCCATTTGCTTACAGGGATGGCAACAACGCTAAGACCAATAAGCCTTATACCAAAGAGGAAATAGAGGCTTACGAAAAATACGAAGCGGCTAGAGATAATTTCATGAAGACTGATCCCGAATATATTGCTCATGAGAAAGCAAGATGGAATGAGCGGCAAGAGCAATGGGATAAGAAACGTAAATTGGATAAGAAGATGGCAGAAAAGGATGCTCAGAACTTCCTAGATGATAATAAGGGTAAGTTTGTATTTATCGTTGAGTATTCGGATAATGATGGAGATTGGGGTTCTACTATGGAGCACGGAGAAATATTTAAGAACGTTCCTCATGTTCAAATAAGCCACCACTAATGGAAACCAAATTTAAGATAGAACGGGTTAAAGGCAGTAAGAACCGAATTAGAATAACCGAAGGCGATCTTATATTTGATTTCGATGCTATTACTGTTGTTGGGCATGATAGTCTTAAGAAAAGATTCTCAGGCGCTAAAGATGTCTATGATGGGATGCATAAGTTGGGTGGCAAATTCACATGGGTTGATAATAACGGCTATCTTCCTGTCACTTTGGCTTTAGGAATTTTGGCAGATAAACCAGATAGATTGAAGGCGCTTAAAGAAATATTGACAGAAATTAATAATGACCACATAGGAGACAAAAATGAAAGTAAGAAGCGGGTTTGTTAGTAATAGTTCAAGTTCTAGTTTTGTAGTTATTGCAAAGTCACCCAAATTGTCTAAAGAAGAACTCATTAAGATAAGCACGACGGTTTATACTGAGTCAAAAGGAAAAGAATGTGCAGAAGAAGCTCAACCCGAAATAGAGGAATTGGCTAATAATGGTGAGCATATAGTCATTATAAAGAACGTTGAATGGGGCGGAGAAGAATCGGTTGAAGCGGTTGTTAAAGAATTACTTCGGTATTTTGGTGTTACGGATGGTGTAAGATTTAAATGGGAGGAATAAAATGAAGAAGAACAAATTCAATGCTAATGCGGAAGTATGGGCGGTTAATGTTTCAGGAAGTGTCTTGGATATGGTTCATGGCTTCTCTCAAAAGATAGTCGAATTTCATATCCCTAAAGAAAATATCTCCTTTAATATAGTCAGCGATGTAGTCCACGTATTTAAGACTTATGAAGGTAGATATGAATGTCATGGAACCGGAGATGAACGTAACCAAAAGGACATTGCGACAAAACTAGACGATGTTTATGTAGATCCTAAGACTATCAAACTATTAGTAAAATACCTAGAGTTGAAAGATAAGATTAAAGAAAAAGTCATTGAAGCTTATGAATCCAATAACAAAAACGGACATCAAGCATGAAAGTTAAATGCTGTCTATGCGGTAAATTACTAAAAGAAATGGGCGCTTTATTGTTTAGCCCACCTTATCCCGTAATTGAAGTAGAAAATTGCAGGTATAATTCTTGGAGACCCGATGCTATTGTTCCTGTTACTAAATTTCATATTTGCAAGCCTTGTTACAAAAAACTGTATGACTTTATGATTAATATTGCGGTGGGAAGAATGGATTGGCCGGTGAAAAATGAATCTAAGAAGCATCGAAACAACTTGTAATATATTGCTGACATTAGGTCTTGTGCTTACTATTTTCAGCATAAACATTTCGCTCTATAATATTTGTTCGGGTATAGTGGTTTCTCCTTATAGCCTTATTATGGATGTTTTTGCTTTATGCTTTAATATCATTGTCACCATGGGCGTATGTTTAAACAGGGAGAGATTAAAGGGCAAGATTAAAGAAATGGAAAGACTAAGAGAAGCCAATTGGGTAATCCATGAGCAGCGAATGAGGATGGCAGCAATAAGTGGTGAGGTAGCTGCATTAAGGATACAGATCGAAGACATCAATAGAGTTAAGAATGTCCCGAATAAACAAGAACCGCCCAAAGAAGAGGAAGTCGTTGGTAAGAAGACAGAGAACGCCATGGAAGATTTGGAGGTGTAAAATGTGGTATGGCAAAAACGATAATAGAGATCTTGAAGGTTTAAGCGAAGGTGCAATTAAAGGATTATGCGATCATGGCGACAATCATGGTAGATATCCCGTAAGCAGAGATTGGGAGGATATAGATTGCGCTACCAAGTCTTGTCTCTATAATTATTCTGATGGTAACTTTGGAAAATGTACAACTCCTTCAAGGGCAAAAATAGGAGAAGACGGGAAGTGTATGGGATTTTTGGCTAACGTTTCAATTAAAAAAGAGGAAAGAAAGCCCGATAATTCACATGAGGGTTTGGAGGTATAAAATGAGTGGATGGTTGATATTGGCGATTATTTGTGGTATATTGCTTGCTCCGCTTTTAATAGCATTACTAGCGGTTTGTATAAGAATGTTTTGGGTGTTTCTTATGGTGTTGCTGTTTTTTGCGTTTCTAATTTGTATTGGTCTAGTTTGTATTCCTCTAATGATTGTAGTAGGTATCGTTTGTGTTATAGCGGCACTTATTCATAGAGTTACGAAATGAGCAGGCAATATATAAATTCCAAGTATTGCGTGAGATGTAACAGAAAAGAGCCATGTCCTTATTTACGCAACAATTTAAGTAAGCTAATGCCAGTCAATGTTAGAAAGCCTTGTGTAATAGACATAGGCTGTGGTAACGGTAGAAATTCTAAATTCATGGTTAAGAACAATTGCTCAGTCATTCCCTTAGACATGGTAAACGACTATGGCATTAAGATATTGTTAGGTAAAGAGAACTTTCCTATAAAGCCTAATTACGCCGACATCATCCTGTGCAACTATCTTATGATGTTCCTGAATAAGAAAGAAAGAACTAGTGTAATTAAAGAGATTAAGAGGGTAAGTAAGAAGGGCTGTAAGATAATGCTTGAACTCTATCCCGCCAAAGACAGTGAAACCAAAGACGAAAAAGAAATGCTTGAATTACAGGAAGAATTGTTTACAATGTTAGGGTGGAAGAAGATTAAGTACAGCAAAGGTAGATTTATAGCGGAGAAAATATGAAATTCAAAAAACAAACTGAAACACTAAATATCAGTAGGTTAGAAGCGGAAGAACTCATATCGCAAAAAAGAATTGGAGAGATAAAATGCACCTATTACGAAGTTTGGGATCGAGATATTCATTTGGGTAATTTGTGTGGCGGTACTAGAATTCCCAAAAGACAATGGGAATTTGTGCCTATTTGTGGTGATACGGGCGGGGTAGATCAAGGCGGACTCAACATTAAACAACTATTTGATATTGTTGCAAAGCTCTACGAATTAAACGAAAAGATAGTATGAAAAAGAAAAAAGAAGAACCAGAAGAACTTTATCGTTGTTGGAGAGGACATGCATGGACTGGAGCGGGAATGCATAAAAGAGAATTCGTTGCTATTGGATACAGAGAATTGTTTAAGGAAATTCGTAAAGCATTTGAAAAAGATAACTCAGTAGAAATGTCCTTTTGGCTATCCGAATGAAAAAATGCAAGAAACATAACGTCGAATGCGCTTATAATACATTCACTTTCTTGGGCTATAAATGTTGTATAGCTGAGTCAGATACAAAATGCATTAATGGAGAATTGCCAGTGTGCCTTGAATACACTGTCAATTATCCTTGTCCTTATGCTTCCAATTCACCTTGTAAAATCAAAGGTAATTGTGCTTGTGAGTTCATTAGAAACAGGTACAATTCCTTCATGTATAATCATAAATTACCTATGAAAGAAACGAAAACCAAAATAGAAAACTCGTTCTTTGGGATGGACGTATGAAAAGTCATGCAAGATTTAGAGGATTATGGCAAAATGTTATTACGGGTACTTTAACAGAACAAGCAGACGAAATTGTAGTCCCTCTTAAAGATGTCTTTTTGTGGCAGGATATAAATAAGAAAGAATATTGGGCGATAATCAATACTCCTTCTAATACCTATAAACTGGATAAACTAGAGTACGAACGAGTCGCCAAACTTTTAACCGAAGAGACAGGAAGAGATGATGAAGTTCCAGAGCGCAAATTAGATAATCCAATGGAGCGAATGGACGTATGAAGGCTAAAGCAACACTAAAAGACAACATAGGCGAATATACGCTCTTTTACGAAACCTCTACTAATTATTTTTGTCCTAAATGCGGTAATAGACATAATTGGAAAGAAATTAGTCCCGAAATACGACCACCCATATTTACCAGTTTTATTTGTTCTAGATGTTCTTTTCCTTTTGAAATAGAATTAAATCCTAAGAACCAAGCTTATTTTGAAGATATAGTAAAACAGTTAGAAGCCCACGAAGCACACGAAGAGCACGAAGACAAATCGCTTATAATAAATGTAATGGATGGGATGGACGTATAGGAGACCAATAATGCTTAAGAAAATTTATTTTGAAGGCGAGATTATGGTGGATGACAATGATTCCACACATAATTATGAATATGCCGAATATATACGAGAACATGTTGGAGAGTTTGGAATTGATGGATTAGATATAAGTTTAGTTCCGATAAAAGCCCTTAAAGATATACCTAAAGAATGGCAAAATAGTATACCTTTTGGAAGAAAAGATGATAGCACTTGTAAAGAGATATTTGAGCAAGAAATATTTCCTAAATTGGGCGAAGATGATCCTAACCAACACAAATTCGGATTCTTTGATGAAGTTAAAAAGGCGGTAAAATGAAGATTTTTACTAAAGAAGTGTCGGGATGCCATGAGTGTCCTAATATCGGTTATCATCACGTAGATGGGGAAGGTGAATCCGCTCCTTATTCTTGGTCGTGGGCTTATTGTTGTGCTCCCGATCAAGAAAGGAAATACCTGCCCGTTGAAGATCTTAAGTATGGAAAAGATAGATATGGCAATATGGATTATAATAGAGTACCCAAACGCAAAATTCCTAAATGGTGTCCTCTAAAAAATAAAGCGAGTAAATAATCAAAATGATAACCGAACATACAGGAAAAAAGTTCATTATAACAGAGAAGAATAGACAAACAGTAGCATTTCCTCAGTTCTTATTCCTCACCCAAAAACAAGCCAAAAAATTCCTCTTAACCTTCCATAAAGATCAAGAGCTAACCATATCACAAATCCTCCAAAAATATGACATTCGTTGCTTAGAAACATTTTTGGAAAACGTAAAATAGTTCTTGACTAGCAAAATCTTTTTAAAGATTTCGCTTGACATTCTTTCTAATTTTGCTATAGTATTCGCATAAACAATAGGAAAGGAGTAATCATGGAACGCAAATTGGTAAGCATTGAAACTATTGACGCTATTACTGATATTCCCGACGCCGATAAAATTGTTGTAGCTTCGATTAAGGGATGGAAAGTAGTAGTGCGTAAGGGTGAATTTTCTGTTGGTGATAAGTGTGCCTTTTTTGAGATCGATTCGGTTCTTAAACGTGCTCCTTGGAATGAATTTCTGTTTAAGACACCCGAAATGACTACCTACAGATTGAGAACTTGCAAATTACGCAAACAATTAAGTCAAGGCTTAGCTATTCCTCTTTCTGCTGTTGGGATTGAAGGAAATGTTGGCGAAGATATAACCGAAAAGCTTGGCGTAATCAAATACGAACCCACTCTTCCTGCTCAACTAAGAGGCGTGGTAAAAGGTAACTTCCCTTATTTCTGTAAAAAGTCCGACGAATATAGAGTTCAAAGTTATCCTGATATTCTTAATGAAATGGACGGTAAAGAAGTCTATGTAACACAAAAAGTAGACGGAACATCTTCTACTTATTTCTGTCGTAAAAGTACCGATCTTGCCGATGCTTTTGATACAGGCGTTTGTTCAAGAAATCTGTTGCTTCAAGATCCTAAAGAAGGAGATAGTATTCCTGTATATTGGGAAATTGAGAAAAAATATGATATTCTCAACAAACTAAGGATACTAGGCAGAAATATTCAGATCTCAGGGGAATGTTATGGAGAGGGCATACAAAAGAACCGCCTAGGAATCAAAGGACATGACATTGCTATCTTTACGGCATATGACATAGATAATCAGAAATACATAGGCTACCATGAGCTTAAAGGGCTTTGTGAAGGTCTTGGGCTGTCTATGGTAAAAGTGGTAGATGTCTTTAAGTTCGATAAAAACGTTCATACTTTGGATTGGTGGCTACAGAAAGCTAATGAAGCCAAGTATGATAATGGTAGTAATTGCGAAGGTCTTGTTGTACGTCCAGTTGAGGAATGTTACAGTACGATATTGGATGGTAGGATGAGTTTCAAGGCTCTTTCCAATAACTACCTTCTAAAGAACGAGGAATGATATGAAAAGACAGACCGCTAAAAGGATTGCGGCAAAAGAAGAGAAACGGCGCAAGCATAGGTTGGCGGTGTTAGTGGTCAAAGAGGCAACCAAAAAAGCATTGCAACATCTAGGCAGAGACATGAACGACAGAAAGAAGGAATAATATGAACAAAAGAACACTAAAAGCTCTAAAAGGCTCAATTAGAAAGTGGAAGAAGATTGTAGCAGGAACGGGCAAGGATCAGGGGACTAAGAACTGTGCTTTATGTAAGGCTTTTATCGACATGGGTTGTGAAGGATGTCCAATTAAAGACAGAACTGGATACGATGGCTGTAATCTTAGTCCTTATGATGATTGGGTAGAACATCTTGAAGACTGTCATGATCGTACCGTAGATGATGCTTACCTTAGCCTTGAACCCGAATGTAATGCTTGTAAGGAATTGGCGCAAAAAGAACTTGATTTTCTAATATCACTATTGCCAAAGGATAAGAAATGAAAATACTAAGAAACATAGAAGTACCAACCGGCAATATCTTCGTAGTTCAGGGTGAAAAAGGTCCACTAGAAATGCTGTCGTTGGGAGATTATGGCAAAGATGTAAACATTAAATGTGATGCTTTGGGCTTGACAAGGGATATTAACAAAGTCAATCATACTAAACTTATGCCCTTGGAAGAGAAGTGGGTTATAACTATTAGTACGCAATATTCGTGTAAACAAAATTGTACTTTTTGCGACGTACCTAGGGTTAAGCCCAAAGACGCCCTTAATATCAATGCAACCGAACAGGATTTGATTAGGCAAGTTCTGACAGGCATTAAGTATCATCCCGAAGTTAAGACAACTAAGAGATTGAATATCCACTTTGCTAGGATGGGTGAACCTACTTGGAATCCTAATGTTCTTGACGCTACAAAATGGCTTAAGACTCACATTGATCCTGAGTTTAAAATTCATCCTGTAGTTTCGACAATGATGCCCAGAAATAATGAGTGGCTTAAGACTTTCATTCATACATGGATGCGAATGAAGAACCGCTTGCTTAATGGAGAAGCGGGACTACAGTTAAGCATAAATTCCACTGACGAAAAAGAAAGATATGCTATGTTTGGTGGTAATGCCTGTACGCTTCAAGAAATACATGATATTATGGACGGGATTATACCAAATGGCAGGAAGATAACACTAAACTTTGCAGTAGCTAATTGGACTATTGATCCTTTTGTACTCAAGCATTACTTTCATCCTGACGACTATATTGTTAAGTTGACTCCAATGCACAAGACTAATACGGCAATACAGCGTGGCATAGAGACGAAGGGTGATTATACAACCATTGAGCCATACAAGCAAATTGAAAAGGACTTGAAGTTTGCAGGCTTTGATGTCTTGGTATTTATAGCATCTAAGGAAGAAGACGAAAGCTTAATAACGTGTGGAAATGCCATATTGTCTGGTCATATGCCTCCACAAGATTTATATAAGGAGATACCATGCAAGTAATAGATAAATTTGATGGAACAGAATATAGGTTTCTTAGTAATTTCTATCCTGCTCCTGTTAATTTTGAGGGAGAAACTTACCCTACTTCCGAAAACGCATATCAGGCAGCTAAGAGTCTTGATTATGACGAAAGAAGGGCTTTTAGAGGAAATGTAAGTGCGGCTCTAAGCAAGAAAATGGGGAGAGAACTAGAGCTTAGACCTGATTGGGAAGAAGTTAAAAGGGACATCATGAAGAAGATTGTTTTTAATAAGTTCAAGTATCATCCGTCTTTGAAGGAAAAACTTCTTGCCACAGGAGACGCCGAACTGATAGAAGGAAATTATTGGGGAGATACGTATTGGGGTGTCTGTAATGGAGTAGGAGAAAATCATTTGGGTAAAATTCTTATGGAAGTACGGGAGATTTTGAGAAATGAAAAAAGCCAAGAAAGTTAAAATAGACAAAGAGTGGTGGAAGTATTTTGTTGATCATGGCGCTTTAGATGAAAAGGATGAAAAGACTTTTAGCAGGATAATTCTTTATACCCCAGACGACAAAAGATATCACTATAACCTTACTGAGAAAAGACCTGTTGGAACCGCAGAAGTCAAGAAGCTGTGGAAAGAGAGAAAGTTCATATGAAAAAGTCTAAAAAATCCAACAAGAACAAATGGGTGGTCTATAAGATTATGTTTCCTGTAGGCATAGGCTTGATAACCGACGACTACGAAAACTCTTATGAAATCCTTTATAGTGAAGGACAGATGTATGATGCTGAACATTGGGACAAAGATTGCTGTAAGGTCTTCGATAATGTTAGGAACGCCATAAAGTATTACATTGAGTTCTTCGACGATTATACCTTTGATTATATGTTAAGAAAGATGAAGAATGATTTTCCAAAAGCTATGAAAGATTTTGCTTGACATTATCCCGAAATATGGTATAGTGTCCGCATAAAGAATAAGGAAAGCTATGAAAGATCCGTTTACTGAAGATACTAAAGCTTTTTGGGATTCTCTTCCTAAAGGTAATTTTGTTGGTGGATATGTTGATCCTAAATACGTTGAAAAAAGAGTAGTCCCTGCTTCTAATTTTGTAGCTACTTTGTCGGTCAATGTAGATAACGAAAAGATGTCAGATAAAGATTTCAGGCAATTGGTTAGAAATACGCTTCCTATAGTGATTTATGATAATGCAGATAAACGACAAAAAAGGCGAGAAGATATCCCTCAAATAGAAAAAACAATACGGTATTTTGCAGATTATCCGGAAAACCCATGACAATAGTTAGACAAGAACATTGGTATAAGTTGGCGCTCTTTGTAGCTACGATGGCTCATAAGGGACAATTTAGACACGACGGAAGAACACCTTACATTAAGCATCCACTAGAAGTATCTTTTCGTGTACCTAAGCGTCTTAAACCTATTGCTCTGCTTCATGATGTTTGTGAAGATAACGATGTTAAGTTTCAAGATTTGGAATATTTGGATTTTCCTAAGTATATTATCGATGCGGTTTTTGATTTAACTAAGGGCGCTGATGAAGATTATTTTGAGGACTATCTTAAAAAGATCAAAACCAATCCTGATGCGCTCATAGTTAAACTTGAAGATATACGACACAACATGAATGATACGCCTACAGAAAAACAAAGAGCAAAGTATATTAAAGCATTAGCATTTTTGAAAGGATAATTATGAAATTTAAACACTACAAAGAGCAAAATGTTATCGGCGTATTTACTAATTACCTTAAAGATTCTTGTCACATGGGGAATATCTTAAGCGCCAAGAAATTCGGTTATGATGGACTTTTCTTCGATGCTTGTGGTAAAGAACAATGGATATCAGCAAAAGAACTTAGAAAAATAGCGGATAAAATGGATGCTATTCAAGAAGCGAGGACGATATGAAGAAACTAGGAGCAAGAGAATATTTTGCTGTTATTAATAAAGCGCTCAATGATACCTATGGCGATTCACTAATAGATACAGGTACAGATTTAGTAATGACAAAAGCCGTAATGAAAAAGCTTAGACCTTATCTGAATCTTAATTCCAAAGATATGTCAGATAAGGAATGGCAAAAATGGTTGGAAACACGTACAAGCGATATTAAAGAAATTGTTGAATCAGAAAAAAATCAAGTAGATGATAATGGCAATCTCTTAAAAGGAGAAGTCTCTAAAGAAACAAAAAATGAATTTCTTCTAAATTTCAAATTTCAGTAATAGGAAAGTAGCTATGAAAATAAAACAAGCAGAAAAGAAAATAGCAGATTGCGGTATAATTGTCGGGCGTTTTCAAATTGATCAACTCCATAAAGCCCATGTCGATCTTATACAGGGGGTTTGCGATCTCCACCCTAAAGTCATTATTTTCTTGGGTGTAAGTCCTTGCATGGTAACTAAATACAATCCTCTAGATTTTGAGTCAAGAAAGCAAATGATTCTTGAAAAATTTCCTAGTGTTAATGTTCTCTATATCAAAGACACTCCTAGCGATAAAGTTTGGTCTCAGGATTTGGATGGTAAAATTGGCGATCTCATTACTCCTAACCAAACTGTTACACTATATGGTAGCAGGGATAGTTTCATAAAATACTACAGCGGCAAATATCCAACTCAAGAACTATTGCAAGAAGAGTATATATCGGCTTCGGAAGTTAGAAATACCCTGAGCAAGAAGGTTATCAATACTCCTCAATTTCGTGCAGGAGTAATATGGGCTGCTTACAATAAATATCCTATTACATATCCAACCGTTGACATTGCTATTATAGATGGTGCAAAGAATAGAATACTGCTTGGAAGAAAGAGGAATGAAGATCTCTTTAGGTTTGTTGGTGGATTTGCTGAGCCTAATAGTGAGAGTTATGAAGAAGATGCCCGAAGAGAAGTAATGGAAGAGACAGGCTTGGAAATTAGCGCTATTGATTATGTAGGTTCGTTTAAGGTCGATGATTGGAGATACCGCAAAGAAACGGACCAGATCAAAACACTATTCTTTATCGGTTCTTATTGTTTTGGTAAGGCAGAAGCTTCGGATGATCTTGAAGAAGTAAAGTGGTTTGACCTAGATGGCTTTGATATAAATGGATTAGTCCCATGTCACAAGATGATGTTCAAGGCTCTTCTTAGTAAAATGGAAGAAGATAAATACATAGAAGATTCAATAAACGATATGGCATATTCTAGGAAAAGAAAATGAAAAACACAGTAATGGTAGAAATAAGCACTTGTACCGATTGCCCTCGTTGTATTGAAGGCGACGAACGAATGAGCTATGAATG
>Ga0209777_10007281_pt1 | contig 12305 bp, 8 predicted proteins | sample FrelakmetHBP12HB_FD_187147 | JGI IMG/M metagenome (GOLD analysis project Ga0209777, IMG submission 187147) | Freshwater lake sediment microbial communities from the University of Notre Dame, USA, for methane emissions studies -HBP12 HB (SPAdes)... | ecosystem: Environmental > Aquatic >... | reverse complement strand
TGCCATCTATCATTATCTTGAGGTCACTAACCATGAGCCTAAACCTTTCATTTGGACCAAGACTGCTGACCAAATCCTTGCCACACTTGCTCGATTTTGTCAACGAATTTCTGACTCAGGACACTAGCGGACATCGTATAAGTGATGTTTTTTTTATTTGGTGGGTGGGTACTTAGGTACTATTGTTTAGGCGGCCGTTGTTGAATTATCATGAGACAATGGATGTAGAAAGAGTTGCCAGCGATGTACGAGAGCTAAAGAAAGCGCTGGGCGAAATTCCAGAAGCTGTAGCCAAGCCGGCGCTTATTATAGTCAGCGGCTTGCCGGGTACGGGGAAATCCTACTTCAGCCGCAAGCTAGCGGAGCGGCTGCCCAGCGTTATCGTAGAGAGCGATGCTTTGCGCAAGCGGCTCTTCCCAAGCCCTACTTACAGCGCTGAGGAGAGCCACCGCCTTTTTTGTGCCTGCCATCGTCTTATTGAAGAGTTCCTCGGCAGCGGAATCTCAGTCATCCTCGATGCCACTAATCTCGTCGAGCATCACCGTGAGCCTCTGTACCGTATAGCTCAGCGTCTTCAAGCAAAGCTTATCCTGGTGCAAGTGGAAGCGCCCCGTGAGCTAGTGCGAGAGCGTCTTCAAGGCAGGGCGGAAGGAGTCAATCACGAAGATAAGTCCGACGCGGGTTGGAGTATTTATCAGAGGATGAGGACGAGGGTGGAGCGGATTAGCCGCAACTACTTTGCCGTCGACACCTCCAGAGATATTACCCCTGTCATCGATAAGATAGTGCGCGAAGCAAAGCGGTAAGATTTAACATTTTTTCATCCCTTCGATACCTCTAAGGTGTCTTCTATCACTGAGATAACGCAGTGCAAACTTGATTGCCCGTCAAATTAGTTTGTGCTATAGTTGTTTAGTAAAATGAACTGTGTTATCACTTGTAAGGGGGACAAAGGTGTTTGACGAGTTGAAGATCTTCAGTGGCAACGCTCATCCGCGTTTGGCCCAGGCTATTTGCGATTACTTGAGCATCCCCTTGGGCAAAGCAGAGGTGTTCGAATTCAGTAATGAGAATATCTTTGTTAAAGTCCTGGAGAATGTTAGAGAGCGTGATGTCTTTGTCGTGCAACCTATTTGCTCCCCTGTCAACAAGAATCTCATGGAACTTTTAATAATGATCGATGCCATGAAGCGTGCCTCAGCGGGAAGAATCACGGCGGTGATGCCCTATTTTGGCTACAGCCGTACCGATAAAAAAGACCAGCCTCGGGTTCCTATAACGGCTCGATTGGTAGCAGACCTGATTACCGTGGCCGGAGCTAGCAGGGTGTTGACTGTAGACCTTCATGCCGGGCAGATACAGGGCTTTTTCAATATCCCAGTAGATGAACTGACTGCCATGTATATCCTCAGCGACTATTTCGCGGAGAAAGCGGCAGATAGCTTTGTAGTAGTGGCCGCCGATATCGGCATTACAAAGCGTGCCAGAGACATTGCTGCCAGGCTCCAAGTCCCCCTGGCCATTGTTGAGAAACGCAGAATAGGCAATGCGGATAAATCAGAGACACTGACTATCATCGGTGAGGTTGAAGGGAAACGTGCACTGCTTGTTGATGACGAAGTGGATACCGGGGGCTCGCTTACAAGCGCTGCCTCCGCCCTAAAGGAACATGGCGCTACGGAGATCTATGCCTGCTGCACACATCCTATACTGTCAGGCCCTGCCGTGCAGCGGATTGCCTCGAGCAATCTTAAGGAACTGGTAGTCACAGACACTGTCCCTGTGCCTGACTCAAAGAAAATAGTGAAAATCACTGTCCTCCCGCTGGCATCTCTAATCGGGGAGGCAATACATCGCATTCACGCCGGGCTGTCAGTGGGCGCGATGTTTCAGTAGAGGGAGTTCATGTTCAAGCGTATTATCGGTTTTATCGGAGATTCAAACGAGCGGGAGCTCAGGCGGCTGCAGCCGGCTGTTGATGAGATCAATGCCCTTGAGCCTGAATTCGAGAAGCTCAGCAATGATGAGCTGAAGGCGAAGGCCGCTGGGTTTAAAGCTCGCTTGGAGGAGGATGAGTCGCTGGATTCTCTCCTACCCGAAGTATTCGCTGCTGTCCGCGAGGCTGCTAAACGCACCATAAAGCAGCGACATTTCGATGTCCAACTACTGGGAGGGATTGTTCTGCACCAGGGAAAGATTGCCGAGATGAAGACTGGCGAAGGCAAGACCCTGGTGGCTACCCTGCCGGTTTCTTTGAATGCGCTGACCGGCGAGGGCGTTCATGTAGTCACGGTGAACGATTACCTGGCGAAGCGCGATACCCAGTGGATGGGGCCTATCTATAATGCCCTGGGCATATCTGTGGCCAGCATACAGCACGAGGCTGCTTTCCTTTTTGATGCGGATTACTATTCGGGTGATCCCGACTCGCCTCACTTGAGGGCGGTGCCCCGGCGGGAGGCTTATGCTGCCGATGTCACCTACGGCACGAACAACGAGTTTGGCTTCGATTACCTCAGGGACAATATGGTGGGCGATCTCTCCCAGTGCGTGCAGCGTGACCTCAACTACGGCATCGTCGACGAGGTGGATAATCTCCTCATCGATGAGGCGCGTACCCCCCTCATCATCAGCGGGGCTGCGGAGGAATCCACCAAGGAGTATTACAACTTTGCTAGGCTGATCCCACGGCTGCGCCAGGGCGAAGACTGGGTTGAGGAGGCGCGCACCCGCGAGGTTAACCTCACCGAGAGCGGGGTCGTCAAGATGGAGCAATGGCTTCACCTACCCAATCTATACGACCCTGCCAATTACGGCCTCACTCATTATATAGATAACGCTTTAAAGGCATATGTACTCTATAAGAGAGACCGTGACTATGCGGTGAAGGACGGGGAGGTAATCATAGTTGACGAGTTTACGGGCAGGCTGATGTTCGGCCGACGCTACTCCGAGGGACTGCACCAGGCCATTGAGGCCAAGGAAGGTGTGAAGATTCAGCGAGAAAGCATAACCATGGCCACCATCACCTTCCAGAATTACTTCCGCATGTACGATAAACTCGCGGGGATGACCGGCACCGCGGTTACTGAAGCTGAGGAGTTCGACAAGATATATAAGCTCGATGTGGTGGCTATTCCCCCGAATAAGCCATTGATTCGAGAGGAATACAAAGACCAGATATACAAGAACGAGGAAGCCAAGTTCCGGGCAGTGGTTCGGGAGATCGATGAGATGCACAAGGCGGGCCGACCTGTGTTGGCGGGCGCAACCTCAGTTGAGAATTTAGAGCGCTTGAGTAGGTTGCTTAAGGAGAAAGGTATCGAACATGAAAAGCTCAGTGCTAAGGATCACAAGAGGGAGGCAGGGAAAATTGCCCAGGCTGGTCGATTGGGAGCAGTAACTATCGCCACCAACATGGCTGGTCGAGGTGTGGACATTATTCTCGGTGGGGATCCTGAATCCCTTGCGCGCGATGAGATATCCCAGTTGACCCGTGGTAGAGCAGAAGCGTCAATAGGGAAGAGCTATGAGGAGTTGATAAGACAGTATGACAGCGAGGAACAGAAGCTGAGAAAGTACCACGGGCCGAAACTTGAGCAACTGGTGAAGCAGCGCGATGAAGCGGATAGGCTGTCTTTAGAGACGGAGGAGAGGCTGCTAGGTGCAGAGCCATATAGCGAATTACGTGGGAAGTACATCCGGTTCACAAATGAGGAGTTTGTACTCGCAGGGGAGTCCTGCAGGGATCTCTCTAAACTCACAAGTGAGGAAATAAGGCGCTGCCAGCGTGCTCTTGACGATTATCGTGTGTTAAAGTCTGATCATGAGAGGAACCTAATTAGTGCAGTAGTTGCTGGTGACGCCGCGCGGGTTCTTAAGGTGGTGGAGAACATTCGTGAGATGTACGAGGTGGCGCTGTCGAAGTGGGAGAGGGAACTAACTTGGCCGAAAGCTAGAGACCAACAAGAACATATGGTACGTGAGTGGGACAAAGTGAATGAGCTTCGTGGACAGTATGATAGAGAGATGCAGAAGTTGGAGTTGGCATTGGTGATGGTTAACCAACCGGAATTAGCAAAGATGTACCGCGATGCTCGCGAAGCGTCCCGCCGAGCCGAGGCGGAGTATGAGAAGGAAGACCATGTTTTATCAGATGCGCTTGAAAAGCTAAAAAGAGAGAAAGCTAAGATACTGGAGGAATATACAGCGGAGGAAAAGGCGCTGGAACAGCGGTTCAAGGAGGACCCACACCAATACGATGCCGAGTTGCACCTGCGGAAAGAGAAATATAAACCGATCTGCGCTGCTGGGCGCGAGAAGGTGATAGAACTCGGTGGGTTGCATATCGTAGGCACGGAGCGACACGAGGCGAGACGCATAGACAACCAGTTGCGGGGCCGTGCCGGGCGTCAGGGAGACCCTGGCAGCTCTCGCTTCTTTGTGTCGCTTGAGGATGATATAATGCGCAGGTTCGGCGGCGACCGTGTTAAGGGATTTATGGAGTGGGCTGGGTTTGACGAAGATACGCCGCTGGAGCATGGTATGGTGAGTAAGGTTATCGAAAATGCTCAGACAAAGGTTGAAGCCTACCATTTCGATATCCGCAAGCATTTGGTGGATTATGACGATGTGGTCAATAAGCAGCGCGAAGTAATCTATGACGAGAGAGGAAAGATACTGAGCGAGGCTGACCTGAAAGCCAATATTCAGGAGATGGTCAAAGAGGCGCTCAGAGATATTGTTCACAACAATCTCGGTGACGAGCGCAGCGATGAGTGGGACCTCGATGGACTTGTTGCAGGTGCAAACGCTATCCTGCCTCTGCCTCCTTCCTTGAGCAAGGACGCTATTTCCAAGATGAGCCGCAAGGAGGTTGAACAGAAGCTTGAAGAATATGCCGAGTCCTTCTATCAGGAGCGGGAGAAGGAGCTAGAACCGCAGAATATGAGGATTGTGGAGAGGCTGGTTATGCTGCGTGCCTTCGATGGCCGCTGGGTAGAGCATCTCACTGCCATGGAGAACATGCGGCAGGGCATCGGGCTCCAGTCTCTGGCTCAGAGAGACCCACTTGTGGCTTACAAGACGCAAGGGCATGAAGCATTCCAGAACCTCACGGCTGGCGTGCAGCACGACATTGTGCATACCATTTACCATGTGGGCATAGTGAAGCAGGAAAAGCCGCGAGAGCGCGAAAAGGCTCCGGTGGCTCAGCATCTAGGGCGGAACGACCCCTGTCCCTGCGGCAGCGGCAAGAAATACAAAAAGTGCTGCGGGAAATAACAGGTAGGGGCAGACCAGTGTGTCTGCCCGAAAGAGTTAAAGGGCTAACACATTGGTTCGCCCCTACTCTTGGAGCGGATGCTCCAATCTACCCAGGTATATTAGATGACGTTCGTGGTGAGCTTGTCGAACCACGAACGCGCTCTTCGACAAGCTCAGGGCGAACGGAATAAGTTACGTTTTGGGATAAACTGGTGAAAAGGGTAAGCCATGAACAATGCGGCCATTGCGCAGGTGTTTCAGGACATGGCCGACCTCCTGGAGCTGAAGGAGGACAACCCCTTTAAAATCAGGGCTTACCAGAAAGCTGCCCGCACCATCGAAACCCTGCCCGAAGAATTGAACCAGTTAATGAATGAGGGCAGGCTCCGCGAAATCCCCGGCGTCGGCGAGGCTATTTCGAATAAGATAACCGAGCTATTGACCACCGGCAAACTTGAGGCTTACGAAAAGCTCCGTGCTGAATTCCCCCAAGGCATCATCAACCTAATGACTATCCCGGGCGTCGGCCCCAAGACGGCGCTGCGCCTTTCCAAGGATTTGGGAATATCAAATGTCGACGAGTTGGAGAAAGCGATTCTGGGGGGGAAGGTAGCTTCTTTGTACCGTCTGGGGGAGAAGACTGCTGATAACATCCTGCATCATATCCAGACCATGCGTCGCAAGGATAAGCGTATCCCGCTTGGCGAGGCGCTGCCCCTGGCTGAGGAGATTGTGGCTGCTCTAAGAAAACAAATCGGCGTGCGCAACCTGACCCCTGCAGGCAGTCTGCGCCGTTTCAAGGAGACCATCGGCGACATAGATATCATGGGCACCGCTGATGACCCTGAAAGCGTCATCAAGGCGTTTGTGCGCCTCCCTATGGTGGAAGAGGTCCTGGCGCAGGGTTCAACTAAAGCCAGTGTCATTGTCAAGAGCGGTCTTCAGGTAGACCTGAGGATGGTGGAACACGATTCCTTCGGTTCGCTGCTCCAGCATTTTACGGGCAGCAAGGAGCATAATGTCGCCCTTCGCGAGAGGGCAGTCAGGCAGGGGCTCAGCCTCAGCGAGTACGGCATTACGGTGGTCAAGACCGGCGAGACGGAGAAATTTACCACTGAGGAAGCCTTCTACGAGAGGATTGGCCTTCAGTATATCCCGCCCGAGCTGCGCGAGGCGCACAACGAGATAGAGGTAGCGGAGAAGGGAGCTCTGCCCCGTCTCATCGAGGTCTCTGATATCAAGGGAGACTTTCACGTACATACCGAGTGGAGCGATGGGCATGATACCATTGAGGCAATGGCAAATGCCGCCAAGGCTCGTGGCTACAAGTATCTGGCGATTACCGACCATTCAGCGGGCAGGGGCATCGCCCATGGTCTGAACGCTGAACGGCTGAGACAGCAGTTCGCCGAGATAAAAGAGGTAAACCGCAAGCTGAAGGGGATTCGTTTGTTCACTGGGATCGAGGTGGATATACGTGCCGATGGTGTTCTTGATTACCCTGATGAACTTTTGAGCGAGATCGATGTTGTGGTCGCTGCCGTACATTCTGCGATGGGGCAAGATAAGGACAAGATGACCAGAAGGCTCATTCGTGCTCTGGAGAACCCTCATATAGATATACTTGCTCATCCGACCTGCAGGCTCATTGGAGAGCGCGAGCCGATAGAGGTTGATTTGGAGGAGGTCTTCCGCGTTGCGGTGAGGACGAATACGGCGCTGGAGATTAATGCCATGCCCGATAGGCTTGACCTGAAGGATATCCATGTGCTGAGGGCGAAGGAGTTGGGTGTGAAACTGGTTATCTGCACCGATGCCCACAGAGGGGAGCAATTAGAGCTTGTCCGATTCGGGGTTGGAGTGGCCCGTCGGGGTTGGTGTGAGGCTGTAAATATTTTAAATACGAAGAGTCTGAGCGAGGTGGAGGCGTTTTTCAAGCACGACGGGCGGGGTTGAAAAGCTGGTTCTTGCGAAAGCTGTGCTTATGTGGGATGATAATTTGTTCGGGTAGGCCTTGAAAAGATGAATTGATGTTTGCTGCATGGGGTAAGTTGAATGGCTCAAGATAACACAAATCCTTGTTCTATGACCTCAGTTGGCGATAGCGAGGCAGTCCAACATCTCAAGCAAGCTATCGCTAGCGGCAGGCCCTGGCATATCGCCCTGCTTGAGGCTATAGGGCTCTGGAGCTGGCCCGAGGAAAGCCATGGCGAATATCATTACTGTTACTTAATCGCTGGCGAGGCATTCGACTGGCTGCTCCTCGCTGAGCGCCTCTGCCAAGAGGTGGATGGTCTTATTCCAGAGCAGGAGCTGATTGACCTGCTCTTTTTCGGCAGGTTGCCTGAAGAACTCTCTGAGGATGGTTTCAAAAGGCTTATCGGCGCTGCCAAATATCATGCCTACCTCAACTACTTCTACGGTGTTATTGTTGAGAAGTTTGTCCTTCTAGCAGTTGAAGAGGAAATCTGTAAAGAGTGTCAATCTCATGTCTTTTCTAGCGACAGAGGCGATATTCGCGATAGCTACCAGCGGGTCTATGGAGCCAGCCGTGGGGAACTGCTGCGGCAATTTCGAAAGGATAAAGGCTATCCCGAAGGCGATACCATGACTTTGGGTCAGTTGCAGGAGTTCACCTACTGGTTATTCAAGTATAGGATTGCCAACTGCGATAAGCCGCGGGTTGCCAGCGATACCAAAAAAGGGCTGGATTATTTCAGGCGTCAGCAAGCGAGGAAGGCCTAAGCTTAAAATTCAAAATGCAAGGTGTAGGGGGCGACCGGTATGTCGCCTCGAGAAGTTATTGTAACCGCAAACTAACTTCGTTATAATAGACCTCACTTTATTGACCCTTTATCGGTAAGTGGGGAGGTAAGGGTAGAATGTTACTGGCGATTGATATTGGCAATACCACTGTCGCTCTGGGTGTTTTCGAAGGTGAGAAGCTGAAGGCTACCTGGAGGCTTTCCACCGATGTCCATAAGCTTGCCGATGAATATGCTGCGCTGTTGCTCAATCTGTTGACCCTGGAGAGCCTTTCCTTTTCCGATGTCGACGAGGCTATTATCTCGAGCTCGGTTCCTCCAATGGTGACCACATTCGAGGAACTATGTCGGCGTTATTGCAAGATAACCCCTCTGGTTGTAGGAGCGGGGATTAAAACTGGGGTTCGCATCTCGCTCGATAATCCGCGCGAGGTCGGAGCTGACCGCGTGGTCAATGCTGCTGCAGCGCATCGGCTCTACGGTGGCCCTTTGATTGTAATAGACCTTGGTACTGCAACTACGCTGGATGTGGTATCCGCTGAGGGTGATTACCTTGGGGGAGCTATCGCTCCCGGAATTGGTATCTCCGCCGATGCCCTTTTTGAGCGTGCAGCCAAGTTGCCTCGAGTGGAGCTAACCCACCCTAAGAAAGCTATCGGTAGAAATACCGTGGCTGCCATGCAGTCGGGCATTATTTTCGGCTATGTCGGGCTTATCGAAGGCATTGTGGTCCGCATGAGGAAAGAGTTGGGTGGGAAGGTGAGGGTGATTGCCACAGGCGGGTTGGCGGGCATCATTGCCAAAGAGACCGATGTCATTGAGGTTCTGGATCCTGACCTGACGTTGGTGGGACTGAGATTGATCCACGAGTTGAATAGCGCCCATTAATAAATATCTGGAGGGAGTGTGTTCGAGGGGAAGAACGTAGTCCTGGGAGTGACGGGCAGCATCGCTGTTTACAAGGCAGCGGACATTGCCAGCAAGCTGACCCAGAGAGGGTTATGCGTTGATGTGGTGATGACCAGGGCTGCCATGCAGTTCGTGATGCCTTTGACATTCCGCAGCATCACCCATAGGCCGGTGGTCACTGACATGTTTGATCTGGCATCCGAGTTCAGTGTAGAGCATGTTGCGCTGGCAGAGCGTGCTGATTTGGTGGTCATCGCTCCTGCCACTGCTGATGCTATCGCCAAACTGGCGGCAGGCATCGCTGATGAGATGCTGTTCAGCACGGTGCTCGCTACCAGGGCTCCCGTGATTTTGGCGCCGGCGATGGATGCCGGCATGTGGCAGAACTCTATAACGCAGGAAAATTTGGCCAAACTGCGCTCGCGAGGTTTTACCGTTGTGGGTCCGGGCTATGGCCGCCTGGCTTCTGGGCTGGTGGGTATGGGGCGGCTTATCGAGAACGAGGATATCCTGGGCATCATCTACCATGTATTGGGGAGGAAAGGCGATCTGGCCGAGAAGCAGATTGTGGTCAGCGCCGGGGGCACTCAGGAGCCCATTGATTTGGTACGGTACATAGGTAATCGTTCCTCGGGGAAGATGGGCTATGCCGTGGCTGAGGCTGCCAGGGACCGGGGTGCAGTGGTGACTCTGCTCACTGGGCCCACAGCGCTCCCAGCTCCGCCAGGGGTTGATGTGATGCATGTGCATACTGCTGAGCAGATGCGAGACGCTGTGCTCAAAGCAACTGCTGCCGCAGACGTCCTCATCATGGCTGCCGCAGTGGCAGATTACCGACCCGCCACTGTAGCTGAGGGCAAGATAAAGAGGGAAGCTGATACCTTAAATCTTGAGTTGGTGAAGACGAGCGACATTCTCGGTGAGGTGAAAGGGGATATTATCAAGGTCGGCTTCGCCGCTGAAAGCGGGGACCTGGTAGCCAGAGCAACCGAGAAGCTCAGGAAGAAGCAACTTGACCTTATTGTGGTCAACGATATAACCGCCAAAGACAGCGGGTTCGACACAGACACCAACCGCGTGACATTTATAGGCCGCGATGGTAAGGCGGAACAGCTTCCGCTGATGCTCAAATCAGAGGTTGCCCACAAGATACTGGACAGGGTTGTGGCACTCCTCGCCCATTGAGGCAAGCTATCCGCCAATTTGCTGCCCCCCCGACAATTTAGCGCTCATCGAGGTCGTTTGCCAACTTGGGTGTGCAAAGAGGCAAAGCCCTCCTTCTCAGGAAGGACCAGGGGTTTGGGGGTGTACCCCAAGTTTTAAAGTCGCTCAAGACTGGGTGATATAGGGGGCTGATATCCAGGTGCAGGATACCTCTGAACCAAGACCCAAACCCTGAATCCGACATCCTAAACAAATTCAAAATCCAAATGGCCAGTCTCTGGCATAGGGTTAGAGCTAAAACCGTTCGCCCTGAGCTTGTCGAAGGAATATTCAAAAATCCCCCTAACCCCCTTTTTCAAAGGGGGGATTACGTAGGGGCGAGGTTACCTCGCCCAGCCGTAGGGGCGAACCGACCTGTTCGCCCTCTGATTAGGGCAGACAAATGGGTCTGCCCCTACTGGTGCTCTGTGGATTCCTGCTTGCGCAGGAATGGCATTTTGCTTGGAGCGGGTGCTCCAAGCTACCCATGTATGAGCAAAGGTCTTTTAGAGCTGTCGCTTAATGTGTTCGCCGTGAGCCCTTCGCCTTCGCTCAGGACAGGCTTGTCGAAGGTCTGTTGAAAGATCCCCCTAGCCCCCTGAGGGGAGCGCGAAGTGCGAAATGAAAAGTGCAAAGTGAAAGATGCAAAATGGAAAATGCGAAGTGCAAAATTTAGCTGACTGCTCGGCTTCCCAAACTAAGCTTGCCTTTTAACGGCCTCCGAACCTCCTGTAAACATGTAACCACAAAAATCGCAATACCAGAATCTTCGTCTCATCTTTGGTATTATTCCAAAAACCCGAAGGGCAGAGTTCCACGGGCTTTGCCCGTGGGTATCTACATTTAATCGACTGGGGGCTCATACTGCTACGGCAGGTAGCAGTCGAGAGTTCATGGTGGGCTTTATAGCAGGATGGTCGTTGCTGAACTGAGCCGCTGGTGGTCTGAGGCTTAGGAGCCACAATCAAATATGCCGATGAAACTGTCCTTGGAGTCATCCCTCACAGTCAGTTCACGAATGCACTTGGTAAGACCTAAAGAAGAGCGATGCCAAACGGGGCTAAGATTATTGTAAATAGCATCAACAAGCCAGCAATAAGCAACACGGGGACTAGCAGCCAACCGGCCAAGAATGGGACTGGAACAACTATGCTGGCTAATACCAATCCTACCGCCACAATATGAAGACGATCGCCTCCGGCAGCAGACTCAATCATTCTCTTTCTTCGGTAGATTCGCCTTTTGTGCTCAAGTCGTCTTAGTGATTCTAACATGGATAACCTCCCACCCATATCGAGTGTTGAAATTATAGCACGCGAGTCTTCAATGTCAAGACTTTACCTCATCTCAACCACTATCATTATATTAACTTTTCCTCCCAAATTTTTAACTTTTTACCATAATCTACTAATTACACACCTTATCAAAGCAGGGTCTCATTTCTCTGACTGGCTTGTTTGGGAAGCCCTGACAGACCTTTTGCATTTTATGTGTCATTTATCTGCCAAATGGACAATCCAAGATTGACGCTAAATGCACACGGTGCTATCATAGATTTACGTGGCAGCGTAGCTCAGCGGCAGAGCAGGGGACTCATAAGCCCTTGGCCAGTGGTTCAAATCCACTCGCTGCCACTTTTGAATGTTTACCCTTTAATGCCTCTGGGATTTAAGACCAAATCCTCAGAATCCAAAGACAGCTTAGCTGTAGTAAAATAGGGATAAATTATGGTGCAGTGCGCTTGACGATAAACTCGTGAAAGAATATAATTTGGAGGCAGGGGAAAGATAATCTCAGGGGGTGAATTATGATAGTGTTATGGGTGATTTTAGGATTTTTGGGGTTTGCTGCCATAATAATAATGCTCCTGTCCACCTATTATATCGGACCTACTGAAGTAGGCCTGGTAACAAAATTAATTGGTGGAAAGTTAAAGGAGAGCGATCCTATTGGTTTCAGTGGAGAAGCGGGGTATCAGGCAGATTTGCTAATGCCTGGGTTGAGATTCAAATTTAAGCTGCTTTATACCGTCAGAAAGATGCCGTGGCTGCAGATACCGGCGGGTGAGATTGGAGTGGTGATAGCCCAGGTTGGGCAACCGTTGCCGATAGGCGCAAAGTCAGCGGTGTTCAAGAAGGAGTTCGGTGACTTCGGGGATCTGAA
>Ga0209777_10007280_pt1 | contig 12305 bp, 13 predicted proteins | sample FrelakmetHBP12HB_FD_187147 | JGI IMG/M metagenome (GOLD analysis project Ga0209777, IMG submission 187147) | Freshwater lake sediment microbial communities from the University of Notre Dame, USA, for methane emissions studies -HBP12 HB (SPAdes)... | ecosystem: Environmental > Aquatic >... | reverse complement strand
CCCTTGTTTTCATCCAACCAATTTTCGGCACGGTCGATGAGTTCAAAGAGTGGGGCATTCTGTCTATCTTGTTTGAGGCTGGTGTTACATCTTTTCTTCCTGACCCAGGCGATCGCTGTTCCCGAGTCGGAGTAGACCGGCGCGTCAAACCCTTTCTGCCTCAGCCAACCAAACATGTGGACTATCGCCAGGAATTCCCCGACGTTGTTTGTGCCATTTTCAAATGGTCCCCGGTGGAAAATAAGCTTTCCGGTGCGGGTATGGACACCTTGATATTCCAGCCGTCCCGGGCTGCCAGAACAGGCCGCGTCCACACAATAACTCTCGGCAATAGGAGGTTCCGGCGAGAAGCGCCATTGTCCATCGGAAGTGGGTTTTCCGGCATACCCACCATAATGGCCCCGGAAAGCGCTTTCCGCAGCAGCGCGGCTCGCAAAGGCTTTGTATTCGGCGCCCGTGAAGCCTATTACTTGAGCGGCGCAAGCCTCCCAGGTGGTGTAAATCCCGGTCTTGCGACCCTTCCAGACAACGTAAAATTTCCCTTGTGGCATCAGGTTTCACTCATGCAATGCTTCCAGGTTCCCGCTACTTGTTCAACTCCTGGGCCATGGAATCCATTTCCGTTAATGCAGATGAGATCTGGTCAACCGGAGTATTCATTTGAAAAATAACTGTGACACCATCCTCCAGCACATATCGAACCTGACGCCATGATGCAAGATGCGGTACACCCTGTGCCATGGACAGGGCTCCCACTGCTGCATCCCATTGGGGCGAGGCTGCTCGGTAAGGACCAATCTGGTCCAAGACGGAGGTGCGCAGCGGGAACAGTCCGGTGGCTTCCACCCATTGTGCCTGGTTCTGTGGCAAGAGCAGCCAGCGGGCGAAAAGCCAGGCAGCCAATTGTTTCTCCGGGGTGGATTTCAGGACACTGTATGATGGCCCGTAAGCCACCAGCGTACCCCCGGTCGTACCCGGAAAGGGGATCAAGGTCCATTCGTCAGTGTTTTTCAGGCGTGACATTGACTCGACAGCTATTGGCACCTCGGCCAGGTCACCACTGACGAAGAGTGCCGAGCGTCTGGCAAAGGAATCATATGGCGTCAATTCTGTAGAGAGCCAGGCACAGTGGTCGTCAAACAGGCCCTTAATGAATTGCAAAGCAGCAAGATTGGGATCCGTACGGAAACCATAGGCAGTCCCATCCACCACGCCGCCTCCAAAACCCAGCAGCCACGAATAGGTTGCCTGCCAGCTGGGATCCACGATCCAGCCGCCATAGCCATCATTTTGGGGATTGGTGTCGGAGCGGAAGGAGGCATTCGCGGCGCAAGCCTGCTGCCGGAATTCATCTGCCGTTTTTGGGGGAGTATCAAACCCCAGTTCATGTGCCCAGGTGTTATTGTAGAAAAGGAAGCGGGCCGAACGCTGGGCCGGGACACCCAACTGCTCACCATCAACCTTATCCTGAAGCCAGAAAACCGGCGGGAAATCCGCAATTGCATCACTACCCAGGCCCCAGTTCGGGTCGCCGAGATACGGGGTCAGATCCACGACCGAACCCGAGGTTTTCCAGGTCAATGTCTGCTCTGGCAGGGCAGCCACCATGTCAGGTGAACCCCCCGCAGACCCGAGAGCCGTGTTAACTGCATCGAACAGCGAGGGGTAATCGCCATAACCGCTGGGATTGACGACGATACCCCACTCATTGTCACTATTGAACAAGGCAGCCTGGCTGGCAAAGACATCAGCAGCCCCTCCAGCGAAAGCATCCCAGACTTGGATACTGACCCCGCGTAAAGCAGATGCCTTCACACCGATGGGTGCAGTCTTCGTGGAAACAGTGCTGGGAGTGAAGGAAGGAACGGTTGTCCCGGTAACAACAGGCAGATCCGTCGGCGTAGAAAGCGTTGGGGAGGCCTGCGTACAGCCAGGAAGCATCAGACCTGCAAGCAGGATAATGATCAGGAGACGGCGCAAATGTCGGGTCATCAGAAAGTCACATAGGGGACGGGAGTCAAAACAAGCAGGAAGATGACCAGCATCAGCACCGCCAGGATTTTGCGCTTGGAATCAAGCTGGGTGATCTGATCCAACGGCTCAGCATGGGAGCGGCCAAAGAGAAAGATAATAAATGCCCAGAGCCACCAACCGCTCCAGAAGAAGCCCAGCAGGAGGGTGAGGACCAGGATGACCGGAAAAACATAGCGGACGCGCTTACCAAACACGGCATAAAGCACATGACCGCCATCCAGTTGGCCGGCCGGGATGAGATTTAAAAAGGTGACGAGCAAACCTGCCCACGCGGCCCAGGCGACCGGGTGCAGCATCACATCGCGCCCGCCGATTGGGAGGGGATAACCGGTGAAAATATAACGGATCCAATAAAGCAGGGGTGGCAGGTCGTAATGCAGCGGAGAGGGCAGGAGTTCGCCTTTGACCAGATATTTTATTCCCAAGTAGAGCAGGGAATTGCCTTCCAGCAGGTTGTCACCAGGACAGGTATAGGTACCGCCGATGCTGGCAGTATTCTGGCACATATCGGTTGTACCGGCTGTTTTGGTGAAAAAGGTATCCTGCGTGGTCCCAACGGGAGAAAGTGCCAGACCCAGGATAAGCAGCGGGAGAGCCACCACCAGCCCTGCAAGCGGGCCGGCAATTGCAAGATCAAACAAGGCGCGCCTGTTTTTAGGCAATTGCTTCAATTGTATGAATGCACCCATGGTCCCCAGGATGCTGATCGGCAGGGGAATGAAATAGGGCAACGAAACAGCTGCGCCGCGCGCCCGACCAACAAAGTAATGCCCAAACTCATGTGCCAGCAGGATGGACAACAGGCTGACGGCAAACGGCCAGCCAACCCATAAATGCGTGACCAGAGTCCAGACCTGCCCGAGGGTATCGTTCGGCTCAGGGCCGCTGTAACTGTAAGCTGCCCCGGCAAACAGAACGCTGACAAATGTCAGCCCAAACAGGATAATATTGACCGAGACCCGGCCAGGTTTGGGATGGATGGTTCCTTGAACCAGCAATATGGTCTGACGGCCATCCTCCAGGCGGAAAAGCGGTGTAATGTCGTAACTCTGCAACGCTGTGGACAATTGGTCATAAGCCTCGGTCGAGTCGCCGATCAATTCGCCCCGGTAACGCAGGAAATAACCCTTCTTAGGGTCACCAAGCATGACTTCTTCCACGCGTAAGACACGTGCGACGATGGAGCTTAATATGTCGGTTTCGGGGAGAGCCATATTATCACCTGTAAACTCATTATAGAAGATGGACCGCATTTAGCGTTCCATCGTCAATCGTCCGAAAAGAAGGCGGGAGTGGATGGGTGTCGAACCCACCGCGGCCCGCATCGCGGCCCGCCACCGGTTTTGAAGACCGAGAAGCCCTCCGGGACCTAACCACTCCCAGCGACAAGCATACCCGAAGGATAGAGGATTGGCAAGGATAAAAAATTGGGACGGCCTTCATATGACTGTCCCAACAATGTGACCAGGCAGGGGAAAGTATTAAGGCGCAACAAAGAAGGTTCGAGTTAAAAACGCTCCGTGGAATGAACTGTCATCATACAATCACCGCTCCTTCCATCTTGAGCAACCATTCCTTTGTTTTCAGCCCCTCCGCCATGCCATAACCATGCAATTTTCCATCCTCACCAATGACCCGGTGACAAGGGATCACCAGCGGCATCGGGTTGGTGGCTTCAGCACGGCCCACGGCACGCGCAGCGCGTGGATTAGCGATGGTTTCGGCAATTTCCTTGTATGTGCGCGTCTCACCGTAAGGGATAGCGTAGGTGACATGCAGGACAGACTGCTGGAATTGTCTTAGCACCGTCCAATCAATGACCAGAGTGAAAACGTGCCGCTTGCCGGTCAGGTACTCTCCCAACTGGTTTTCAGCTTCCTGCATCTGTTCAGGGGCATATAGGGCAGCCCGTTTGAAGCGCCTGGAGAGATAGGCCTCGAATTCAGCCTGGGTCAGACCCCATTCCACTGCCACCAGACCAAGGTCCGAGCCAGCCAGCCAGAGTTTTCCGATCGGCGTTTCGCCGGTCTCTCCGATGGAAAGTGCTGATTTCTGGTTCATTGCGGTCTCCTTTCCGGAAATGTTCGCCTCGAACCGTTCGAAGTCGCCTAATAATTTGTCGTCCGACCTTTCCGCCGTCCTGCGCCGTTTGGTCCGAGCAAGTCAAAAAGTTCCCCCTGTTCAATTTTTAAATTGACATCCGCCAGTGCGACCAATTCCTTGCGGATGGCTTTTTCTTTTTTTACGCCGCGAATCTTGTAGATCCGCCCCAAGGTTTCGGTTTCAATTGCATAAGGGGGCATAAAAAGCCTCAAAAAATAAATAAAATCATTACAAAATTGTCAAATTGCCGTAGGGGAAACGTAGGGGAAGCGTCAAGTACATTTAAGACCAAGATGGTAAGATATAAAAAGTAAGGCGATTTCTCTTCTCCTCCTTTCAAAGAGAGCCGGGGTCGGCGTCCCCGGCTCTCACGATTCTATCACAATGTTATAATCCCCTTTATCGGCGACCTCCGCCGGGGATTTTCCATGCTGATTTCCCGCCTTGCATACCGTACCCGCCAGTTCTGGAACGCCGTGGCCAGACCCCGCAAGCGGGTCGAGACCGAAGCTCTCCTGCCCCATCTGTCCCCTCTCCAAATTGACCTTTTTCGGCGGATGCAAATCTCTGATCAGGCTCATGCCTATCACGTGCTCGAGCGTCTAAAAATCCGCGGACAGACTGACCCGGATCTTCTAACCGCGGCCCTCCTGCATGATGCAGGCAAGGTTTTACATCCACTTTCCCTGCTGGACCGTGTAATCGTTGTTCTGGGTAATGCTTTTTTCCGGCAAAGCGCTATACGCTGGGGAGAGGGGACAGCGGGCGGACTACGCCGCCCCTTCGTGGTGGCTGCCCAGCACCCTGGTTGGGGCGCGGACCTAGCCAGGCAGGCGGGTGCTTCGTCCCGGACAGTAGAATTGATCCGGAGGCATCATGCACCACTCTCCAACGATGACCCCTTGCTGGCTGAACTGCAGGCCGCCGATGATTCAAATTGAATTTAATCCCCTCATACAATTCCCTGAAATTTATTCAAGGAGATAAGATGACAGTGAAAATTACCATCATCGGATTGGGCCAGATCGGTGCTTCCATGGGACTGGCACTGGCGAGTCACAAAGACCAGGTCACCACTCTTGGCCACGACAAATCTCCTGAGATCGCCCGCAAAGCCCAGAAGCGGGGAGCGGTCGAGAGTATTTCCTACAACCTACCTGCCTCAGTGGAAAATGCCGATGTTATCATACTGGCAATCCCCTTCGATGAAATTTATGAAACCCTGAAAATCATTGCCCAGGATTTGCATGAGGAAGCGGTTGTGATGGACACCGCTCCGGTTAAATCGGTGGTTGCGGATTGGGTAAAGGAACTCCTGCCGCCCAAACGCCATTACGTGGGCTTGACCCCGGCGCTCAATCCAGCTTGGCTGGACGATGCCTCCTTGGGATTGGACGCGGCACGCGTTGACCTGTTCCAGAAAGGCGCAGTGGCGATCACTTCCCCGCATGGAACGGCGGAAGGAGCGCTCAAACTGGCCACCGATCTTGTCACTCTCCTGGGCGCTTTTCCATTTTTTGCCGACCCTGCCGAAGTGGACGGGGTGATGGCAGCAGTCCACCTCCTGCCAGGATTGTCCGCTGCCGCACTTGCAGAAGCAATCACCGGTCAGCCTGGTTGGTCTGATATCCGCAAACTGGCCGGGAAGCCCTATTCAGCAGCCACTCGTCCGCTCGACGGGGAAGAATCCGCTTCGCTGGCTGAGGCAATCCTGCAGAATCAAGCCAATATCCTCCGTGTGCTTGATGATTATATTGCTACCCTGACCTCCCTGCAAAAAGAGATCGCCAGTAACAACAAGAAGGAATTACAAACCCGGCTCGAACGTGCCCGCCGGGGACGCGCCAAGTGGCAATTGGATCGTGCCCAAGGCGACTGGCTGGCAGTTGAATTTGGCAGGCAAGAGATGCCAAAATTTGGCGATATTATGAAACAACAAGTCGGTGGTCTGGATAAAATTTTTGGCCGTCGAAACAAGAAATCTGACGAGGACTAAGAGCCCGCGATGCCTTGTTTCTGTTATATCCTGGAGTGTTCTGACGGGACCTATTACACGGGTTGGACGACCGACCCCATCCGGCGGGCAATTCAACATAATGCGGGTCATGGGGCAAAGTATACCCGCATCCACCGTCCGGTACGGTTGGTGTACGTGGAAGAGTTGCCAGACCGGGGAAGCGCAATGCGACGCGAGGTCCAGATCAAGCGCATGAAACGGGAGGGCAAAGAAAAGCTAATTAAACAAAAGTAGATACTGCGACTATTTGTCTCTACTTTTGTTTTTGAAATTATTTATTAGTTTCTTTCAACATTTCAAGCGTTTTCGCTATCCTGGCCCGCCGCGTTTCCTCTCGCTTCGCTTCCAGGAGGGCACGTAAGTACTCACGCTGGCGGGTATAGGACAACTTCTTGAAAGCCGCCTGCGCAGCCGGGTCTTTTTCGAGCGCCTGCTGAAAATCCACCGGGACCTCGACAACGCGCACTTCGACGTCTTCCTCCAGTATTACCTCAACCTCGTCGCCAAATGTCCTGCCAATTTTTTCCCGTATCCCTTTCAGCACGATCAGGATGTGATAAGGTTCGCCCATGCGCACGAGTGTGCCACGGTAAGGTTCCCCGTCGATCGTGGCATTGACCGGCACGCGCTTTTTGCCAAAAACCTTTTCCACGCCAAACGGGACACGAACATAAGCCCCACCGCTACCGCCTGCATTTTCAATAATCGCCTTATAAGTTTTCTTTTCGCTCATAGTATCCCCGGCTTTTTCCAACGCTCACTTTTTTTTCAAAAACTCGCGGGTCGCCTCAATCTTTTTTACATCAACTTTCCCTGCCTGTTCCCAATTATCCAACAACCAGGCGATTGTCAACACCGCATGGAGCTGAATTCCCGCTGCCTCAAGTGCTTCTTTCGCTCCAGATTGGCGGTCAACCAGCACGACCACATCCCGAACTATCAACCCGGCTGAGGTCAACTTTTCAATGGCTTCGAATTTCGAACCGCCAGTGGTGGCCAGGTCATCTATGACGACTACCGTTTCCCCGCCATGGTACTCGCCTTCAATCCCAGCCCTCGTGCCATAATCCTTGACCTCCTTGCGCGGGTAAATCATCGGGTAATTACCCTGCAATGAGATTGCAGTTGCGATCGGGAGGGCAGCATATGGCAGGCCGACGATCCGGTCGAACTTCAACTCTTTCAGATAAGGTAAATAAGCTGCACCGGCCTGTTTAAGCAATTTCGGGTACGTGATGATCTGTCGCAAATCAATATAGATGGGGGACTTCAGTCCAGATTTGAGGGTGAACTCCCCAAACTTGATGCAACCCGCCTTGAGCAGACTGTTCGCAAGGGCATAAGTTAAGCTGGTGGTATCAGTCATCCCAATTCCTCCCGGAAAAAGGGGTCAATATCCGCGCTCAAAATCGACTACATGGAGTAGTGGCTGTCCGCCCACGTAACGGCGATAATTATCGATGAACAGACGGCTGAGATCAGCTGGCAAGCTCGGGGCAGATGTGTGGAAGGTCATAAACAGGTTAGGTGTTTGCCAGAAAACGTGTGCTGGTGGGAGGGGTTCCTGCTCGAAGACATCCAGCACAGCCATGGCAAGTCTGCCATGCCGCAGAGCATCAATCAGGTCAGACTCGTCAACCGACACGCCGCGCCCAACGTTGATAAAGACAGCCTGGACAGGCAACCTGCCCAGCAGGGAAGCGTCCACGATATGGTGAGTCTCAGTCGTATTGGGCAGAACATCGACGAGGTAATCCAGGCCGCTGGCGAAGTCAGACAGTCCGGAGCCGTGGTAATAAACATCAACATCCGGACAGGATTCGCTCGAACGGGTATAGCCGCGCACGTTCATCCCAAAGTGCTTGGCGGTGCTCGCCAGCGCCATGCCGATCGAACCAACCCCCAGCAGACCGATGGCCTTGCCGCACAGGGTTCCGGTGATGGAGTTATCCCATTGGCCTTCCTGCTGAGCATGGAAACGCTGGAAAATCCTGCGTTCGTGCAGGAGCATGTAACTAAAAACGAATTCCGACATCAACCCACCGAAAACCCCGCGGGCGTTTGTCAGCACATAGTCCCGGCGCAGGGACGGATCGAGCAGCGGTTCCACTCCTGCCCACACGGACTGTACCCAGCGCAGGCGCGGCAAGCCTGAGAGAACATCCCGGATAAGAACCGGTTCTCCAAAGATGATGTCGAAATCACCCCCACCGGCAAGTGCTTCGGAGGGGGTCTTTGCAGCCACCAGGATTTCGAGTGCCGGCAGACCAGCGCTTTTGATCAAACGTCGGTATTCTTCGGAATTTCTGGTCAGGATGAGGACTCGGGGCATAGGTTCAGGAGGTGTCAATGTCTCAGGTTGTACTGGATATTGATGATATCATCCCGAAATTCCGCCGCAGCTTTAGCCGGGTTTTCCGTCTGCGAAATGCCGCGGGAGACCGGGATGAGCATTCCTTTCCCGTCACTTCGCAGCCCGGCATGCAAAGCGGTCGCCAAATCACCCCCCTGAGCACCGACGCCGGGGGCCAGGAACCATAAGTCCGGCGCAACTGCGCGGACACGCGCCAATGACTCGGGTTGCGTCGCACCGACAACGAGGCCAAGGTTATTGCCAATGTTCCATGTTTGGGCAAGTTGTGCAACATATTCATACAATCGCATTGAAGCGTGGGGCGATCCTTGAATCTGGGCAAGGTTCAAATCTTGAAAATCCCCTGCGCCGGAATTGGAGGTTTTGCAGAGCAGGAACACCCCTTTTTCCTTGTAAGCCAGGAAAGGGTCAATCGAATCCCTGCCAAGATAAGGCGAGAGCGTGATGGCATGCGCACCAAGCTCCTCAAAAGCAGACCTGGCATAGGCATCGGCGGTCGAAGCGATGTCGCCGCGTTTGGCATCCAATATGACGGGAATCATCGAGCCCAGCCGGTCAGATCGCTCCCGGATGGCGACAATGACCTCTTTCAGTACAGTCCAGCCTTCGGGCCCATAGATTTCAAAGAACGCAGCATTGGGCTTAAAGGCCGCAGCATATGGCGCAGTCGCTTCAATAAGTCGCAGACAGAACGTCCGGGCTGCATCAGCAGAAGGCGCCGGCAAGTCGGACGGGTGCGGGTCCAGGCCCACACACAGGAGGGACGAGCAATCATCCACCCGTTTTTCGAGAAATGAGAAGAATGTTTCCATAATGCTCCCTGAAAGAGAAGAGAGAAGCGAGACCAAATTCTCTCTTCTCCCATTTTACATCCTAAGCTTTCCCAAGCACCATCGCGAGCAAGGCCATACGAACATAAAGTCCATATTCCATTTGCCTGAAGTAGGCGGCACGTGGGTCATCGTCGAAATCGGTGCTTATCTCACCGACGCGCGGCAGCGGGTGCATGACGATCATGCGCTCTTTAGCGGCTTTCATTACCTTGGGGTCTATTACGAAAGCGCCCTTCACCGAATCGTAAACAGCATCGTCGGTGAAGCGTTCCTTCTGGACGCGTGTTACGTACAACACATCGGTCTCGGGCAGAGCCTTGTCCAGTGTGTTGTACTCAACCTGTTCGATCTTCTTTGTCTTGAGTTCGTCAATCAATTCAGCGGGCATGCGCAGGATATCCGGCGACACATAATTCAACTTAACCTTGTATAACGAGAGGAGCCGGGCCAATGAATGGACGGTGCGCCCGTGCTTCAGGTCACCCAGCAAAGTGACGGTCAGGCCGTCGAGGTGGCCAATTTCCTCTCGGATGGTGAACGCATCCAGTAATGCCTGGGTGGGGTGCTCACCAATGCCATCACCGGCATTTATTACCGGCTTGCGGGCAGCTTTGGCTGCAATCGCCGCCGAGCCAACTTCCGGGTGGCGTAGGACGATCACGTCGGCATAGCATTCCAGAGTCCGGACGGTATCGGGCAGGGATTCACCCTTTGCGACGGATGAGTACTTGACCTCGTTGATTGGGATGACCGAGCCGCCCAGGCGCTCCATGGCCGCAGTGAACGACGAGGAAGTACGGGTGGATGGTTCGTAGAACAGGTTGGCCAGGATCTTGCCTTTTAGCAAGTCGAAGGTACCAACATGGTCAACCATGTCGTGCATTTCGTGCGATACGGCAAAGACATACTCCAGGTCTTCGCGACCGAACTGCTTGACCGAAATAATATCCTTTCCGTACCAGGGGGCGGTCTTGAGGTCGCCAAAGGGCAGGTGGGAATTATTGGGTTGGGTGGGCATGGGTAAACTCCTTTTGTTATTGAGAATTTGGGATTAATGAACGAATATTTCGACCGTAACCGGATGGTGCTAACACTTTGCCATCCTGGAATACTTCCTCACCGCGCAGAACAACGCGGGTCACTTGTCCCTTAACCTTCCAACCCTCAAATGGAGTCCAGCCGCAGCGGGATTTCATCTCCGCGGCGCGGATCTCATGGGTGGCAGTCTCATCCACTTCGACCCAGGTCTCGGCTTGTTCCGGCAGGGAGAAAATCTTGCGGGGGTTGATCACAGATCTCTTAATAATATCATCCATGGTCAAGCGTCCTTCGCCCACTGCGGTTAGCAAAAGCGGCAGGAGCGTTTCCAATCCAGGGAAACCGGGCGGAGGATTTTCGCCATCCTTCTCGGCCAGGGTATGCGGAGCGTGATCGGTGGCAAAGCAGTCGATGACATCCAGGTTGGCCCACAGGGCATCAACATCATCCTTGGATGCCAACCGCGGGCGGACCTCGCCACGGCCGGGATTCCCCTGGCTTAAGGCAGGGACATCGTCCTTGGTGAGAAACAGGTGGTGTGGGCAGACCTCACAGGTTACCCGAATGCCACTCTCCTTGGCAGCCTTGATGAGCAGAATTTCTTCCTTCAGCGAAATGTGTGCAATATGGACAGGTCGATCATAGATGGCTGCCATCAGGATGACCGCCGCCATGCTGCGGCTTTCGGAATGAGCCACAATGGGCAGGCTCTTGGGCCAATTTCGGAAGTGCTGCATCCATATCGTCATATCGTCCAGGCGCAGTTGGCCAAAGGTCATATCCAGGTACATTTTCAATCCGGCAGACCTGGGAGCAAGACCGGCTACTAAATCGGCGTTATCTGGTCCTGCACCGAGGAACTGGGCATAATCGCAGCGGGCTTTTTCCTTCGCCGCTGCCAGTGCCAGGTCGAAAGTTTGCAAATCGTAGATGGGCGGCTTGGTGTTTGGCATCGCCAGTACCATTGTCACACCCCCCGCCAGCGCAGCGGATGTGCCAGTGTCCCAATCCTCTTTATGGGTGCCGCCGGGTTCGCGCATATGGACGTGCGGGTCAATCAGGCCAGGAAGTTTGAGCATTTTTCCTCGTGCAGATATAAAAAAAGAGAGCCGATATCGGCTCTCTCTAAAATGGAAAGGAAACGGGTAACCCGGCAGGCTTGTTCCGGAAAGCTTTGAAGCGGATCAACGTAACCATATCGGGCAGAATTATAGGCCTGGCAGGCATTTTGTCAAGGTTTTCAGACAACAATGTTTAAGACATCAAAATTGACCCTGGCCGCCACAGTGCAGGAAGAGATCAGACTTACCATCAAACACTTGGGTATACCTTGCCAGGTTCTAACCGTGCCGCACGTGGAGTTATATGGCGAATATGATAGATCTTCATCCAACTAGGATGGCAATTTGATATAATCCGACCATATTTATCCAAAGGAGAATCAAGTATGGATTACACACAGGTAAAAGTCCCGGCGGGCGGGAAAAAAATCACGGTTAGTGGTGGCAGATTACAGGTCCCGGATGAACCAATCATTCCATATGTGGAAGGGGATGGAACCGGGCGCGATATCTGGCGTGCATCTGTCCGCGTCTTTGACGCTGCAGTCCAGAAGGCCTACGGCGGTAAGCGTAAAATCCACTGGATGGAAGTCTATGCAGGGGAGAAGTCGTTCAAGACGTTCAACACCTGGTTGCCTGACGAGACGGTTCAGGCGTTCACCGAATTCATGGTTGGAATCAAGGGCCCGCTGACCACGCCCATCGGCGGCGGCTTTCGATCGTTGAACGTGGCTCTGCGCAAGCTGCTCGACCTGTACGTCTGCCAGCGTCCGGTGCGTTATTACAACGGCGTTCCTTCACCGGTAAAGCATCCTGAATATGTGGATATGGTTATCTTCCGCGAA
>Ga0209777_10007279_pt1 | contig 12306 bp, 8 predicted proteins | sample FrelakmetHBP12HB_FD_187147 | JGI IMG/M metagenome (GOLD analysis project Ga0209777, IMG submission 187147) | Freshwater lake sediment microbial communities from the University of Notre Dame, USA, for methane emissions studies -HBP12 HB (SPAdes)... | ecosystem: Environmental > Aquatic >... | reverse complement strand
CTTCCCCTTTTCGTACGCTTTTTTCAGGGCAACATAGCTTGTGTTTTTAACTAGGGGGGTTGAGGAATCGTCCGCGGTTATGGCCAGCATTGTTTCGCTTTCATCCAGCATAGTACTGTTTATGAATGCTATGGATAGGGGACTATTGGTGTTCACAACAATCATTTTGTATTTTGAGATATTGTAGCAGACTCTCCTCAGCCAACCGTCGATTTGATTCGAGTATCTTTTTGAGTAGTCGAGCCAAGTTCCTCCGTCTATTTGCTTAAGAGAAAGTGATTTAGATGTCTCAGCGTCCTCGTCCTCGATCACAATCTTTGATACAAAAGCATCCTTTACTTCAACGCACTCGAGGCCTACGAATAGTACAGTAATGTTCTCAAACCTCACCTCCGTCTCCGGTAGGTTGACTAGTTCACTGACGAGTTGATCGTAGGGAACATGCGCATTACATTCCGGGCAATTCAGATCCCAGACGGTTGCGTGGCAGTTCTGGCAGCTAGGCATTTTTTCTTATAACCTCTTTATCCTCATCATATCTTAGCTCCGGGTTATTATTGGCGTAGTAATTTGCATAAATCTGAGCTGCTCTGCGCTGAAATGGGAGGTTGGAGATCTCGAGTGTTTTCCGGTCGGCTAACTCGTTTTTGATGATCTTCATCGCCACGGGCAGCTGGGATATAATTATGAGGTTACCCTCATCCGCCTTCTTGCTGGCTCCATAATACTTCATGAAGTCCGTCAATTCCTCAACAATACCGGTCGAATCTCGTAGGGTTGGCTTGGCGTTTAGGTTTCTATCCCTCAGGCTCTGAAGCCTCGTGGAGTAGTTAAATACCTCGAAGTGGATGACCTTCGTGGTCGCTGGAAAGCTATTGACAAGTTTTTGGAGTTGGGTGATCTCGCCCGAGACGCCGTTGAGAATATCATCTATCGTTTGTTTGAGGTTCTTGATCTCTTCGAGTATTAGAATAGAATCAACCGGCTTTGGCTCCGCTAATTTTTCGGCCATGAGTTTTAGCTTCTGACCACTCTGCTCATCTAAGAATTCAATTAGACCCTTAGTCTTCTCCAGTAGCGAGGCGACGAGGCCCTCTAACTCGGGCTGGTTCTTTATGTGGAAGTTGAGCCAATATTCCTCTGCGAGCAGTTTAACGCCGCCTTCATAGTCGTTGGATTCGAATAGGCGAGTAGGATCCACCGGCGGGTGCACGTCAAGCTGGGAAGTTATAACGTTAAAGGCGTTAAAGGTAACCTTGTACGTGTTAAAGATATCATTTGAATGGGTCTTTATATCATTGAGAAGAGTCGAGTAGTCTTTAAGAGCCTCGTTAAAATCCAGCTTCCCATTTGCTTCTACCAATTCAGAGAAGCTCTTCTTTAAGCCCACCTCCTTCAGAATGTTGTTGTATGTCACTACCAGTGAGATGAGGTAGTTTAGCTCGCCTGTTACTCTAGCCCTGAGGGCCTCTGAAAGGCTCATTGCCTTTGGCGTCAGAACGTTATCCAATTCTTGGATCCAATCGTCAAGAGTCTCGAAGCTTGCAGTGCTCTGACCCCTCCCATAGTCGTTTATTGTTGATTCGATCTCTTCCACGGTTTTCGCTTCAGGACTTAGGTTGATTGAGGGGGCTTCTGATGTTGCTTGACTAATCAATTTTTTACTTACGTCTATCTGGTCCTTTATGGTTCCGATCTTCTGTGAAACTTTGACCCTCGCCTTCTCAGTCCTCTCCAGCCACTGGATCCCGTACTCCCTCGCAGTGAAGACTGCGCCAAGAACGAGCGACGACGCAGCCATCCAGATCATTGTTGAGGTGTCGAGAGAGGTCTCATAGCCACCTATGTTGGTTTGCGAAAGTATCGTTACGAGTATGTAGAAGGTGAGCGGCGTCACTATGGAGGCGACAATGGGGGAGATCAACTTCAACATCTGGTTCGCCTGCTCAAATACTGAAAACCTGTCAAGAAATCCGTTTATCCCACTAGCTACCCCGGCGGATAGGATGAACACTAGGGTGAGAATGACTATGGGTATCAACAGGAAAAATACCATCCCATTGGAGAGGTAGTTTTTGACCGGCGCAGAGACAATGGAGTTGTAGAAGTCGGGGGAGACAAAGCCTAGGAAGATATTCAATCCCGTTAGTGGAGGGCGCATATACTTGGAGAAGTTGACGAGCTGTGTGAAGATGAGAGGTGGAGTACTAGTTAATTGGCTACCCGCCTCAGAGATGAAGGCGTTCTCAACCACTAGGAGAGGTATCATGGTCAGAATGTAAGTAAAAGAGACTGGGCCGATGCTTGAGAGGCCACCGATTACAGCGGCCGCGACTATCAGTGGCACAGAGAGGTAGTAGTAAGGCGTGAACATGACGGATACCGCGAGGATGGCTATCGCCATTGACGTGGCCTCGAGTCTAGCACTGAAGAGGTTGACGAGTAGAGCTCCCACTGAGATCATAATGAAAGCTAATCCAGCATTGTTTCGAACTGTCCAAACTGAGAAGCCGGTGAGTTGGTAGAAGATTGTAACAAATACGATGAGGCTTAGAATGGTTGAGGAAAACTTCGGGTTCCAGTAGAGAGCAGCAGAGAAGAGGAGAATTGAGACGAGTAGAGGAAACACGGGTGCGCCTGGGAGGAAGCTGATAGCAGTCATGAAGGCAAAGGAGGAGACTCCAATGATCGTGGCTGATGTATACTTGTCTACGGTTAAGCGTAACTTAGTGATCTCTTTGGATTCGATCTCCACCCCACCTACTCGTCACCTATATTTGCTAACTCGGAGACGTCGTGGATTCCCTGCTCGAGGAGGAGGCTGCGGAATAGCACCCTCTCAGACTTCTTTACCGAGTCTGCATCGCTCTTCATCGAGGAGAACTTCTCTATGTCTTCCATCCTCGCTTTAGCGAAGATGACGAGGAATGTGATCGTCCAAGGATCGATCTGGTCGATCTGCCTTATTGAAATGCTTTTGCTGGCCTCCACGCTTGAAAAGACGTTAAGTGTGTTAGATAGCATACCCTGCAGCTGCTGATCCCATAGACCCCCCGGGATGCTTACGGTTGTCCAGATGAGATCTGTGCGGTACTGATCAGAGAGGCCCGCGTAGTTAGCTACGCTGAATACCCTCACGTAGGACTTCACAATGTCCCTGAATCGGTCGCGGTCAACGATGTCCTTGAGGATGCCGTCGCCCATTAGATTAGATTCCTCCTCCTTAAGGATCTTGTCCATTATCTTAACCTGCTCGACCTCACTCAGCTCGACGACGCGCTCATAATAGTTGCCCGTCCTCGTAATCTGGCTGAGGGCGGCATTCAGCTCGTTAGTCTTCGTATAAACGAAGTTGAGGTTCTTACGGTAGGTGGAGGTGACCTCGAGGCTCTTCTCGAACATGGTCATCTTCTCAACCTCCAGCCTAATCGACTCCAGAGCGATCTTGTGCTCGTCGTAGTTGCTCCTTATGTTAATGAGCTCGGCCTGCAGGTTTTTGAGGTTCTTCTCAAGCACCCTCTTCTTGCCATTGAAGTCAACCCAAATTTTGTTGACCTCGTTCTTTATTCTCTTCTCCTCGGATTCCTTCTGGTTCAGCTGCCTCTGCAGCGACTCGACGTCCCCCGACTCTTCTTTAAGCCTCGACTCTATGTTTTTCCTTATGATCTTTATGCTGGGGACATAATTATCGCTCATCTTGATCTCGGTCTCGGCACGCGTTAGAATGACCCCAGCGGTCTTATACAGTGGGAGAAGCTCAGTGTCGCCAATTGTGCTGATCCTGATTCCGGTTCTCGATTTGTCTTTGGTGTATCGTATAGCGAGTTCGTCGGCCAATGCTTTGCTTCTCAAGTAGCTCTTGGTTGTGTCTATCGCTACCGCGAGAAGGGTTATCAGGTTAATGTATGACCTTATCTGCCGGATCTGGGTCGATGTGAGAAACTTGCTTGCTGTGATGCTATTCTCGAGTTCCGACATGAACTGCTGGACTGTCTTGTTGTAGTCCTCGTAGTTCTTATCGATGTGAACTATTCTCTCCCTGAAAACCTTGATCTGCTGCATTACCGAGTACTCAACCGTGTCCTCGGAGAAGTTTAGAGACATGAGGGTCTTGTCCCACTTATCGTTATAGTAGGCCGCAAAATCACTTAGACCCTTGATCTGCTTTCTTAACTCTGACTCGTATTTTCCTCCCCTGTGGATTACGTCCTCAACATCGTTGTTGAAGGTGTCAGCTCTGTATCCACCCACCGCTATAAGTTGCCTCTTGTAGAGTTCGACGAACTCGTTGTATCGGTTATTGAGAATGTCGTTGATCTTGCTGAGGACGTCCCTCTTAGAGTTCATCAGTTCCCCAGCGTTGTCGGCAAGTTGGAGGTACTCGTGTAGATATTTCACATAGTCATCAACTGGGTATTTGATCTTGAGGTAAGATATCGAGTGTATCCAGTTGGAGCCGAAGTCGTTGTTGGTTCCCACCCTCGATAAGAGGTCAGCCAGATCGAAGCTGCTGAACATGTTTAAGATGTCTATCACAGAGTCATCGAGCTCCTTTTTCGCCGTCATTAGGTTGTTGCGGTTGTTGTATATGGGGTCTAATGCCATAAAGAAGAGGGAGTTTAGGGGATTCTTGTAGGCGTCTCCGTATTTTTTGACTATCTGCTCGTTGAGGGTATTGTTGAAGAAGAGCTCCAACTCCATGAGCGCATTGTATGGGGCGGGGCCTCGTGCGAGGAGGTCATCAGCTGTGCTTGGGAGTATCGTCATTCCAATTATTGGGACCGATGAACCGAGTTTGGATCTGAGGTGGCGAACGAAGTCCATGACCATTCCACTGCCGGTTCCGCCCCCTAGCCCAAAGAGGACAACAACTATTGGCTGGAACTTGGAGGTTAAGACACGGTCCTTGAAGACCGACATCACAGAGTTCAACTCGGAGTAGTGGAAGTAGTTGAGGTTGTATACGGCCTTGCTGAGGGCCCTCTGGCGCCCGACCCCTCCCGCAAGTGGGGGAATGGAGATTGAGGATTTTAGCCAAGGCTGATAATTCTTGATCTGAATACCCTCCTTCTCGACGTATTTATCGTACTTCTCCATGAACTCGAAGAGCGAGTCGGGTGTGTTGAATTTGATATTCAGAGTCCTTACCCAAAGCTTCTCGACCGGTATGCCCTTTGAGGCTAGTTTCTCGAGGGTAGCCTTGTACGCATTCTGGAGGTTTTTTAGGTCTCCATCGGCAACATCTATAGCAAGGCAGGCGATGCTGAAGTCCTCAGATTGAAGTAGGTTCTGAAGACGAGCACTCTCTAGAAGAGTTTGAATGAGGTTTGCTCCTGTACCCCCTAAACCAATGAGGTGAATGTTTGAGAACATGTCCTATGCCTCTTCGAGTTTGTCTCGGAGCCTCTTCAGCTCGCCGGCGAGGGACTCGTCGTATCGCGCTGCTGTGACCTCTAGACCCGCCAGCTGGTTCCGTGTGTCATCTATTGTTGACTGCCTCATGGTTGCCTTCGAGTTGGCTCGAGAGAACATGAGGAAGCCTAAGACTGCCACTACCGCTACTAAAACCACAGCCCCAATTAGAATAGTCTGAAGTGAGTTATTAGGAGGAGGTGGAAAGGTATCCGTGTTGATCACGTTCAGGATATCCGTTGCCTTCTCGGGCAGCCCGAGGTTATATATCACATCCGCTTGTGCGAGCACTCCATTTACGAGTGACTCATAAGATTTGTCTATCTGTCCCGCTGAGATCATGTTGGATTTCTGGTTAGCTGTTGATAGGTAGTTCTCTATGGAGGGGTCAGAGACGTTGAAGCTAATAACGCCAACTGATGAGCCTCCAGTGACAAAGATCTGAATGAGAGAGTAATCCTTTAGCATGAATCGATAAGTTTGACCGAGTGCCTGCCTGGTTGTTATATCAGCAGGGATCTGAAAGAGGACCATAAGTTGGATCTTTCCCTCGACTTGCTTGAATAGAATGCTCCTTTCACCTGGGGTGAAGGTAGTTGAATTGTATCCTCCATAATTCTTCGTGAGCAAGTACCAATATTGTGTCACGCTGGGAGACATGGCACTACTTAGTGACACATTAAAGTTTGAGCCACTTTGGGTGAATGGTACGTCAACCTGCAATGTTAAGTTGTATGAATCGCCGGCGAGGAGCGGTTTTCCTATGGGCACAAGTGTTTTGCTCGTCTTATCCTGTATAGATATAATAGAGGCCCAATTTGTGGAGGCGCCAAAGACGGTTGTTAAAGGCCCCATTATATAGCTGGCAATTATCAGCGTCATCAGTAGGTATTTAGTCACTCTGTGATTCATAGTTGAAACTCAGGATGGATGAGATTTAAAACTAATGTATTAGTGAGAAGAATATTTTCACGCAACTTGCTTAATCGGGGAAATTTAGCCGATAATCTCGCGCACGCGACGGCAAACCAATGAAAAGTGATTTCTCAATGTGTGATTTTTCGAAGATGTCCTGAAAACTCTCTGATAAATGCTATCAACTATTTCCGGTCTTGAACAAAGGATTAACGCCCCCGAGGCCCCCAGAAGGGTACCCCCTAGAACGTCAGTTGGATAGTGAACATCAACATAGATCCTTGAAAACGAAACGATCGCTCCGCGCGCGCGGGCTTCTGTATTACACCATCTGGCTGGAGGATCACTGGCTGGACCTTCTTCCTGACCTTGACTATGGGTGATGGTAGCTTCTTCTTTGGTTGCTCCCTAACCCGCTGGGGGTAGTAAAGTAGCACCATATTAATTTTTTTTGAAAAAACATCAGATCGATGAGGGGAGGGCGGATTGATATTTCCACATCAGATCGATGTTATTTACCTGTACTAGTTGGCGGTTTAATGGTTGCGCGCGCGAACCATGAAGAAGGGTATTTTGGAACAAATTTCACACAGTATTCTATAACTATACTCCTAATTCAAACAACGCGCGCGCGTAAAACCACCATGGATCCCACCCCATGGACCGCGCGCGCCCTCAAGAAGACAGTTCCCTAATGCAGGTCACCGAGTTGGGTGTCTATCTCCAAACCCTGATTCCTCTCTCACGCAGATACTTTGAGGCCAGCTGAGCTATGTCGGGCACACTATAACCGATCTTCATCTTTCTGATTGTCGCTATAATATCCGCGTAACTTGTCTCACCATTGATCACAACCACGGGATAATCCTCGAGGAGAGTCTGAGACACAAGAACTGCCTGCATGTATTTGGGAGACTCGAGTCTCCTCTGAAGCTCCACCACCTCATCTACCTGTTCAGCAAGCGCGATTGAAAATCCAAATGAGTACTACGTTTTATTCAAATTTTGCGTATGAATTTTGCGATGTTTTGAAAGCTCTTGGGTCGATTGCGGTTGGCTGGCTACTGTAGTCGCTTTGCTTTGCCTCGCCTTTGTTGGCTTCGTAGAGGCTTATGATCTCCTCGGGGGTATGGGTTAAGCTGCTGCTCAGCAGGCGGGTAAGGTGCTCAGAGGGGAAGATGTCGGTGAGTTTTTGTACGTAGTTGTAGATTCTGAGGGGTCTCGTTCTGTTCCACTCATAGTTATCCTTCATAAACTGTCTCTTTTTGCTGGAGTCCACTCCGAAGAGTGCGTCTGAGAACCGATCCGCATTTTCGAGGTGCCACAATAACGCCCTCCTTTCGCGGGCTACCTCGATTGGCTCGCCTTCCAGGGCGTATCGGTAGCCGAGCAGTTCCTTCACGGTGGCTCTCATCCTGTCGTCGAATTTGTTACTGGTCTTCACGGCGGTTATGCTCAGGTTGTTGTGGGCTCGGATCATCTCATGGAACATTGGGTCTGGCTCGGTCAAGTTATGATGCTCCTCAGCTCTGTGCTGAACCTGGTGGCGCTCGGGCAACTGCTGGCCAACTGGTTCCTGTTTAGGTAGTCGATGAAGGCGTCGACGGCCATCTTCATCGTGGATAGGGCCGCTACCCTCTCCACGGGTTCGCCTGCGATCACTCTGGCGAGGCGTGTGAGGTGTACGCTGGAGCCGACTAGCTTGCCGATCTCCCACGTGTTCTTCTTGAGGTTCTCCACCTCTGAGGCTGAGCGGGTGATGGAGTTACGCAGCTCCTCTGCGCTCTTTCTCAGGGCCTCGCGTCCGGTCTTCAACTCCTCCTTCATTTCCGCTGTTGCTTCTTTGCCTAGGATCTGGATCCTCGCCTTGTAGCCAGTTTCTGGGGCCTCAAAGTCAAACGTCAGACTCTCAGCCACGTCGGTGATTGTTTTTGACGCCTCCCTGATGCCATTGATGGCCTCCGAGTTGAGGGTGTTAATCTCAGCCTCTAGCGCTGTCTTCTCATTCGTGAGCTTGGATACTTGGGAGCTGAGAGCCGTGACTCTGGCATCCAGCTTCGCCAGCTCCGCCTCCCTCCTCTGTTTGAATGAGTTGACGAATGTCGTTACGCCTCCAAGCCTCTCAACCTCGCTGCGGAATGTGGACGCGTCCTGTCCGCTGTCAACTATCACCTTCTTGAATTCGATTATTTCGCCTGCGCTGACGTGCTTCTTGAGCTCCTCGAACCCCCTGAGGGCCTCCTCCTGTGCCCTGACCTTCTCCTGGGTGACCTTCTCCTTACCCTCGGCTAGCTTGATTTTCTCGCTCAGCTGACTAAACTCGAACACGAGTCTGGTCTTCTCGTTCTCGAAGCCCAGCTTCGGCTCCCAATTCTCCTCGATGTCCTTGACGAGCCTGTTGATCGACTCCTTGATGCTGAGGCCGTGGCGGGCCCCAGACCTGCGTGCTGTCTCTACGACTGCGCCGAGCTGTGAGGGGCTGATGTTCAGGACCTCCGCCTCCTTCACTCTCCCAGCAAGCTCAGACTTTGACTCTAGGATCTTACTCGTCTCAGCCAGCTTCCTATCAGCATCCGTGTTCGCCCTCGACAGCTCCTCAGCCTTCTTTTCCTGTTCCAGTATCCGCTTCGCGAGTCTGACGCCTTTGGAGTAAAGCGAGACCACAGCGGCGGGGTCGTTGCCCTGCTCCGATATGTTAGCGAGGCAGCTCTCCGCCTTATCCACGTCGTTGAGATCAAGGCCACGGGGAGCCAGACGGTCCCTCAGGGCGGTGAAGTGGCCGAGCTCCTCGACGGTGGTCTCCTTCCTCTTCAGAGCCTCGTCCATCTGTCCCCTGGCCTCTTGGGCCTTCTGCTCGTACTCTGAGGCCCTCTTCTCGAAGCTCTCGGCGAGACTCCTCTTGCCCTCGACCTCCCTCTCGAGCACCGAGTAGTCCCTCTGCCCCTCCACCTTCAAATCGTGCATTCCCTTCGCCACCTTAACGAAGGTCTCCGGCGCCAGATGCTGATCCGTCGCCTCCTTATAGACGGCCTCGATGAAGCCGGGGGCACCGATCGGATCCAGTCCAAATGCCTTGATGGTCTTGATGGTTCTAAGCCCGTCGGGGGCCTTGGAAGCGTCGACTCCAGTCTCCTCAACCACCCCGCCCAAAGCGATTAGTTTCCTAACCTGATCCTCAATACCATACCTTGCCGCAGCCGCCAAGACACTCCTAGCCCCCTTAGCCTCCTTGATGAATTCCTTCAACAACTTCGAGACCGTCACGTTGCTGGATCCGAGCTCATCAGCCACCCTCCTCGCGGAATACCCCTTGAATAGTAAGCTAAGCGCTCTACTACTGTCGAGGGGCGGCATTCGCAGCTCATAACAGAATTTGTTAATCGACAATATATAGGTTGACAAGAACAATATAAACAAGCCATCTAATGTTATGCCCTACGCCAACTTGTTAACAAAAACCATCGAGTGTAAATCCATCCATCAACCTGTTCGCGTCCCAGAAGACTACCACCGGCACCGTTAACCCACCTCAAAGGGTGTTAATCAAAGCCATCGGGTGTTAACCTCGGCAGCCACATGTTAACCCCCACAGCGAATTTGAGTCACCTGTTAAGGCTGGGCCACCTACACATCCATGGCTGAGCGGGTGCGCCTACAACCAACCTCTGGCTGGACTCGTACTTCTCTCTCTATAGTATAGTACATACAGAGGTGTCACACGCTCGCATGAGCTTGTGGCGTTGGTTAACACCTTTAACAATTTTAACAACACCGCTAACAATCTTAACGTGAAGAAACAACGCTAACAATCAGCTTAACACGCTTAACGATGTAAAAGGATTCATTCAGAGACTAAGACTCAAAAAACCTTATTTACAGCTCTATGAGCACCTCGAAGGACTCCTTGCTTATGATCTCGCCAAGGTCCTTCTTCCACTCGTCACCGACAGCGACTAGTATATAGATGCCAGCTATATCCGCCCTCTGATTTCTCACCAAATCGACGAGCGCTTTAATAGTCTCACCTGACCTGACGACGTCATCTATAATGAGAACGCTATCCTTCTTTTTCAGTGAGGCTTTAGGGATATACATTGTCTTACGCATGGCAGAGCCCTTCGGTATGAAGGACTCCTCTAGGAACTCATTGATACCTACCTCTCTTGTCTCTTTCGCGATGAGGAGGTCGACATCGAGGAGATTTGCGACTAGAGTGGAACATGGGATGCCGTCTACAGCTGCCGTTAAAACCTTGGTGACACGGCGACCGGCGAACTTTTCCATCGCATAGTTTGACATTATTTTAAGCCAGGTGATCTCGGCAACGAGAGGAGTATTGTCGAAATATCCCTCCTCATCGAAGTTGATCCTCTTCTTCAGCTCTGACTTGATGTCGGTGATCTCCATCAGTTTCTCATATAGGCCCTGGGCCCTGTCGTAGCTGGGTAGAACGTGCCCCCTCATGTATCTGCTGAGGATAGGAGGGCTGAGTCCGAGATAGTCGCTGAGCTCCTGGTAGGTGTGGCTCTCGCTTGCGACCTTTAGTAGGTCGGTGATCATCATCCTGTATTTTAGTTCCCTAACCCTTGTCTCAGCCATCTTTCCATTCCCCAGTTTGACGGAGCGGGCCTGAGGGGATTTGAACCCCTGGCCAACGGCTCTCTTCGACCGAGGTCTTAAAAGGCCGCCGCTCTTCCTTGCTGAGCTACAGGCCCACAGCCCTAAGCGTTTACCAAATAGGATAATCAGTGTATTTAACTGTTGTTGGGTTTGCTTTAATCATTCAATTTAAATGCTTTTTTATGTTAAATTTGCACGATGACAAAAAATGTGCTTTAAGTGTTATTCTCGACATACTTATTAGATTGAGGAGAATTATCCTTCCGTTGCTCTAAGCGGCCGTAGTCCAGCCTGGTAAGACGCCAGCCCCCCAAGAACTTTTTCGGGGAAAGTTGGTAACCCGGGTTCAAATCCCGGCGGCCGCACCAATAAAAGGCTTGTTTGAGAATAGGAGTAAAATAATAAAAGTCGCAATTATTGAGGGTGAAACGGCTATCAAGTTCAATCTGGGTTATTCTCTATTTCCCGAATCAGATCCTCGAGTTTCGTTACTCTAGTAGATAAATTTGCTTGAAGTTTCTTGAGGAACAGAAGTTTGGTTTGTTTATCGACGCCATCGTTTATCATAATGATTGCGCCTCCCAAGATGTTTATGTCTTCGTTCGCTAGATTGATTACTGAATTTAAGACATGTCTTTTGAGTTCAGGGGACATCCATTTCGCCATAGCAGTTAGAAACCTTGAACTGAACCTCATTTGAGTCTCTTGATGGAGACCGATCTGCTGTAGAAAAATACGACCTTTATCGGTTATATGGTAGAAGTCGACGCCCTCTTGAGTCTGGGTCTCCAAGAGCCCCCTTTTCTCCAAACTCCTCAGGGCAGGGTAGAGGGTTCCAGTTTTTAGCTCCCAAACCCCTTCGAATTCTTCCTTGATGGATTTTAGCATTTCATATCCATACTTAGGTGATGCCTCGAGCTGGACTAGTAAGAGGAACTGCAGCGGGCTTATCTTAAACCGTAAATTTGGAATTGTGCTTTTCATAGGCGCCAATAAGTTGACCTCTACCTAGTTGTTTCGTCAATTCTAAACAGCCGACTTTAAAAATGTTATGCAGTTAACGAAATTCTTTAAAAAAATGATTTTCTAAGTTTTTTGGGTCTTAAATGTTTGATCCCGATTTAATGGATTTATCGAGGATTCTGGCGGGGATGCTTATTTACTGGGTACCCTTTGACTATTGCGGGCGCAATGAAGGTCTTAGTAATCTACGGCTCCATCCCAAGTAGGAACAGCGAGGAGTTGATTGAGGCAGCGAAGGGACAGGGACATGATGTCATTGCTGGGCAAACGGCTGAGGTGTCAAGTGAGGTTTCGAAGGCGGGTTCAAGATTCTGGCTGAGGGATGTAGAGTTTACT
>Ga0209777_10007278_pt1 | contig 12306 bp, 12 predicted proteins | sample FrelakmetHBP12HB_FD_187147 | JGI IMG/M metagenome (GOLD analysis project Ga0209777, IMG submission 187147) | Freshwater lake sediment microbial communities from the University of Notre Dame, USA, for methane emissions studies -HBP12 HB (SPAdes)... | ecosystem: Environmental > Aquatic >... | reverse complement strand
TGAACGATCAATCCGGCGTCACGCGGGTCGCGGCCTTTTAAAATTGTTTCAATACCGCGCCAGAGAGTAATACTGCTCCACGCGTCTTTGATAACATTGTTGTTATCAACTTCTACTTCGATTCTCAAATGTCCTTCAATCCTGGTGATGGGATCGACAATAATTCTCTTGGTCATATGTTATTCCTCCGTCCGGTCTTCTTTAGATGTGGGAGCCGTTTTAAAAAATTTGTCATGGCGATGCTTGACTACACTCGCTACGGCATGAACTGCAACACCGGCAATAGTAGCACCGGTCAGAGCGATGCCGATATTATCGACGGTTTTTTCACCACCACCGTAAGATTTTTCATCAAGCGGTTTTTCCAGCGGCGCCATGGTATCCCAGAATCCCGGTTCGGTGCAGCCGATACAACCGTGACCGCCCATAATCGGCCAGGAGATTGCGTCGTTGAAACGTACTTTGGCGCAATTGGCGTATGTGTAAGGACCTTTACAGCCCATTTTATAGAGACACCAACCTTTAAGCGCTCCATTGTCGCCCCATTCTTCAACGAATTCTGACGCGTCATAATGCGGCCTTCTTTCACAATAATCGTGAATACGTTTTCCGTAAGCCCATACCGGTCTGCCCAGTGAATCCAGTGTGGGGAGAGAACCAAACATGAGGTAGTGGAGCAGTGTGCCTGTGAAATTAACCGCGTTGGGCGGACAGCCGGCGATATTGACCGTACTGATTCCTAATGCCTTACTGATGCCGACACAGTCCGTAGGATTTGGTTTTGCTGCTGGAATATTTCCGTAACATGAGCATGCGCCGATACAGACAACGGCGGCAGCTTTGGAAGTAACTTCCTTGGCTACCTGAATGCCTGTCTTACCTTTAGGACCAAGTGTAAGATATTTTCCATTCAACCCTCTGGGTAAAGCGCCTTCAATGACACAAATGAACTTACCTTCAAAGTCTTTAATGGCTTTTTCCAGATTTTGTTCTGCCTGATAACCGGAAGCAGCCATGAGTGTTTCATGATATTCCAGTGAGATAGTATCAAGGAGAATATCATCAACATTGGGATAAGAAGAACGTAAGAAGGCTTCACTGCAGCCGGTACATTCAGCAAAATGCAGCCACACCACGGGAAGGCGGCTGAAATTCTCCGCAGCCTTTGCCACCATCGGACGGAAAATCGGCGGAAGCATCAAAGCGGCAGTCATAGCCGAGGTCCACTTAATGAAATCCCTACGACTAACGCCATGCTCCTTTAACACTGCCTGAAAATCTTCCTTTGGTTCAGGTAAATCTTTTTCAACTTTTTCCATTTGAACCTGACAATGCTTCATCAAGTCACTGTACTGCTTGTCAATCATTTTCTTGTATTCGGAATTATTCCCTTTTGCCATACTTCCCCCTTTCAATAATCTAAGGCTGTTCACTTGGGTGCAACATGCCCATATCTTTAATTTCTATTAATTTTGTAGTTTCGAGATTAAATACAAGAGACCTAAGTTTCATATAAACACAAAGAATCGAGAAAAATTCATTTAATTTATTAACTGTAATCGATGACACCATCTTTATCAATAAAATCTAAGCACACAGCATTAAGTCATAATTGTCATGCAATGACTGTTAGTCACTAGCATAAGAAAAAATGCTTGTAAAGATATTTTTTGACATAAAAATGTAAAATATTTATTAATATTTATCTATACTTATAAAATATCTTGACAGAATTAAAAAATCGTGCCACAGAAGTAAATATCGTAGCACATAAGGAGGATTAAAATGACGTGGAAATGGTTTACAAAGGGACTGGCATTTGTGGTAATGTTGCTCATCGCCTGCCCTTCCTGGGCGGCACATCCACTGATTACCGATGATACAGGTACACAGGGGAAAGGGAAATTTCAGTTGGAATTGAACGGCCAATACGATTGGGACAAGGATGACACTGAAGATGTATCTGTCAAGAGCACGGGAGGTCAGGCGGCAGCCACGCTATCCTATGGAATTGCGGAAAATGTTGACCTGGTTTTGAGCCTGCCCTATCTGTGGGGGAAGGCTGAAGTAAATGAAATAACGGTATATGATGAAAAAGGCATCGGCGATGCGGTGCTGGAAAAAAAGTGGCGGTTATTCGAGAAAGACAAATTCAGCGTGGCATTAAAACCGGGAATAAGTATGCCCACCGGCAATGCTGAAAAAGGTTTGGGCACAGGACGACTGGGCGGCCATCTTTTTTTAATCGCTTCCCAGGAACTGGGTTCATGGGCATTTCATGGAAATCTGGGCTACATCAGAAACGAAAACAATGTGGATGAACGCAAGGATATCTGGCATGTTTCGTTAGCCGCCACATGGGAAGTTGTTAAGAATTTGAAGCTGGTCGCTAATGTCGGTATTGAGCGCAATCCCGATGACGACGCAAAAGACGATCCTGCCTTTCTCATTGGTGGAATCATCTATTCCGTAAATGACAATTTTGATGTTGATTTCGGCGCTAAGTGCGGCCTGACCAATTCCGAGACGGATTTTTCCCTGATGGCCGGAGTTACCTTTCGGTTTTAGGGATAAAGTTCTAAATTATTCATTATTCTTCCAAAGGAGAAATTATCATGCATATACCAGACGGATATTTAGGACCATCTACATGCGGTGTTATGGGTGCCGCCATTCTCCCGGTGTGGGCGATGGCATTGAAAACTGTCAAAAAAACGCTTAAAGCAAAACAGGTCCCTATGTTGGCTATGGGTGCGGCCTTCAGTTTTGTGATTATGATGTTTAATGTTCCGATCCCCGGAGGAACAACGGGACATGCCGTAGGCGGGGTGCTTGTTGCCATCCTTCTCGGTCCTTGGGCGGCCTGCATCGCCATTACCGTCGCCCTGGTGGTTCAGGCCCTCCTTTTCGGTGACGGCGGCATTACCGCAATCGGTGCGAACTGTTTCAACATGGCTTTCGTGCTGCCCTTCGTGGGGTATTACATCTATAAGGCCATCAGTTTCAATTCGGCTCCCGACTCTCCGAGAAAAGTTATTGCTGCTGCAATTGCCGGTTATCTGGCCATTAATATTGCTGCCGCATGCGCCGGGTTTGAATTCGGCATTCAACCAATGCTCTATCACGAGGTGAGCGGTCATGCCTTGTATTGCCCATATGATTTAAATGTCGCCCTGCCCGCCATGCTTGGAGGACATCTGCTGGTTTTTGGATGGGTGGAAGCGCTAGTGACCGCTCTTGTGCTAAAATACCTGCAGAAACAGGCCCCGGAACTTCTTTATGACGGGAGGACATAACCATGAAGACACTTACTAAATTATGGATAGGGCTCGGTGTGCTGATTATTCTTTCCCCCATTGGAATTATCTTGCCGGAACATTTTAAAGCAGGCTCCGCCTGGGGGGAGTGGGGAACTGATGAGATGCAAAAGCTAGTCGGGTATATTCCTCAGGGTCTGAAAAAGTTGTCAGACCTTTGGAATGCCCCCATGCCCGATTATGCCTTCAAGGGTTGGGAAGAGAAGGGGTTGCAATATCTGAGTTTTGCTTATATAGTGTCCGCAATCGTGGGTATCGGGATAATTATCCTTGTCGTTATGGGGATAGGAAAGTTGTTAGCAAGGAAAGATGATTAGATTAAATGGCCGGACATGACAGTTTTATAGAGCGCTCAATCACGGGCGCTCTATCTTTTTTGAAAGAATCCGTTTTCGCTGAGGAATATGCGTCGAAGCCGGGCTTTCTGCAATCGTTGGATCCTAGAATCAAAGTCATCACAATTTTCCTGCTTATTATTGCTACGATATTAACAAGAAGTATCACCGTTTCCTGTGTTCTGTATGCTTTATGCCTGATTCTTGCCTATTTCTCCCAGGTGAAAATCAGTTTCTTCCTGAAGAGGACATGGATATTCATACCTCTTTTTTCCCTCTTTATTGCCATTCCGGCGCTTTTCAGTATTTTCAGCCCCGGTGAAGCTCTTTTTAGTGTGAACTTGATTGGTTATAAGCTGAGCATTACGCGCCAGGGGCTGTTGGGAGCCACTTTATTTGTTATCCGCGTCACCGCGTCGGTTTCGTTTGCCGTTCTCCTCAGCTTGACGACACGACACTTTGATTTACTGAAGGTATTGCGTATTTTCGGCATACCCCAGGTTTTTGTAATGACCCTAGGCATGTGTTACCGCTATATTTATCTTTTTCTGGAAGTGGCGGGAAATACGTATCTCGCCATTAAGAGCCGTGTGGGAACGAGAGTGCCGTATAAAAGAGGCCAGCGTATGGTGGCGTGGAATATGGCTTCGCTCTGGCTCAGATCTTATCATCTCAACGACGCCGTATATCAGGCCATGCTTTCCCGGGGATATACAGGCGAGCCCGCCGTATTAGAAAACTTTAAGACAAGGTGGATTGATTGGGTATGGTTGTTTATGACAGGCGTGTTCTTTGTCTCCTTAATCTGCTTGAATGGGGTTATCAGATGAATAGAGTAATTTTTGAATTAAGAGATATTTATTATTCGTATCTTGGAAAGTTTCCTGCATTGTGTGGGATAGATATTACTATAGAAGAAGGTCATAAAATTGCCGTTATCGGCGCTAACGGTTCAGGTAAATCGACGCTTCTGCATCTCCTGGATGGACTTTTCTTTGCGGATCAGGGGAGCATCCGTTTCCTAGGAAAGAATTTGGCGGAAAATTATTTTCAAGATGAAACCTTCTCTCGGAATTTCCGGCGCATGGTCGGTCTGGTATTTCAGAATCCGGATGTCCAACTGTTCTGCCCAACGGTGAAAGATGATATCGTTTTCGGCCCCCTTCACCTGGGAATGGGTAAGACAGAAATCAGTCAGCGCCTCGAAGAACTGGTGGGTCGCCTGGATATCGAAGACCTGCTCGAGAGATCGCCTCACCAATTGAGTATTGGAGAAAAACGGAAAGTTGCCATAGCCTCTTCCCTGATCATCGATCCGGAAATTCTGCTCTTGGATGAGCCGACTGCCGGTCTTGACCCGACAACGACTCGCCATATTATTGATCTATTAAACGAGGCACATAGAGCTGGGAAGACCATTATCACCTCAAGTCACGACCTGCATGTTGTTGAAGAAATATCCGATAGTATTTATGTTTTTAATCATGACAAAAAAATAGTGAAATCAGGACCGACGGATGCTATATTAAATGATACGGAACTGCTTCAGAAAAACAACCTTGTTCATATCCATAGCCATCGGCATAAGGATAAGGTACACGTTCATCCCCACATTCACCAGGATCACCATCTGGAAGATACGGCTCATCAGATGCCAGATGATCTTCCAAAATGAGAAAAAAATAAAAAGTGGTGGATGACGGTCCGAAAGCCCCACAAAAGATTTCACTTCAGAGATGCTGAGTGTGTCCTCATCTCCCGCGCGATTTAGAAAAGTGAAGAAGGCATCAGATAATGCCCTTTAATTATCAGGATAAATCTTTTCCTTTAGTCGCCATCATAAACCCTGCGTGCTTCACGCTCTTTACGGATTTTAATTTCTGATAAAGCTCTTCAATTTCCTTCGATTTTCCTTTGGTCACAATAATTTCAAAACAATTGTGATGATCGAGATGAATATGCTGTGTCGAAAGGATACAATTATGATAATCATGCTGAATATCAAGCACTTTAGTGACCAGTTCCCTGGTATGGTGATCATAAACTAACGTTATCGCACCGGTTACTTCCTTATTTTCCGTCCATTCCTTTTTAACCAGTTCTTCACGAATCATGTCGCGCAGAGCTTCGGAACGGTTGGTGTATTTATTTTTCTTGATATGACGGTCAAATTTAATCAGTAAATCTTCTTCCAGTGAAACTCCGAATCGAATAAGTTTGGACATAACGTTTCCTCCCTTTCCAGAAAGATTGTGTTACGAAAATACAAATAACAACATTCAATAGTCAAGAAAATTTCGCCACTCGTTGGGGGTTCGAATCAAATCCTTTTCCGATACTTTGGTGTACATACCAAATGATATTTCGTGTCATACAACGCATGGGGTGTTCTCTTGTGTCCCCTGCTTTAAACATAACATATTATGTTTTTATAAGTTATCGTATGGTATAAAATACGGTGGATCGCTAAGGTAAAGGGGAAGAGTGAATCTATATTTCAACTGATGCCTAAGAGTATGTTTAATAGAGTAGATCATCTTCTAAGAGGCTTTTTTCAATAACTCGTAGGTAAGTTATTTATTTTGCATCTTATACAGTCTCAACTGGGCTTCCTCATGTCCTTGCTTAGCCGCCTCACTATACCACACCGCAGCCGAATCAGGATCCGGTCGAACACCTCTACCTTCTTCTAATATCAAACCAAAATTGAACTGTGCATCTGCAAGTCCTTGTTCAGCAGCTTTTAAAAACCATCTTGCAGCCTCGGCATAGTCTAACAGTCCGCTACTATATATCAAGCCCAGTCTATACTGAGCATAAGCATGACCCTGTTCAGCCGCCTTGAGAAACCACTTGTTGGTCTTAGCATAATCCAGCGGAACACCACCTTCACCATTCTGGTATATCAAACCCAGATTATACTGGGCACCAGCATGACCCCGTTCAGCTGCCTTAAGATAACACTTCACGGCCATTGTATAATCCTGTTTCACACCTTTGCCATTCTGGTACATCAAACCCAGATTATACTGGGCACCAGCATGACCCTGCTCAGCCGCCTTACGAAACCATTTGATGGCCTCAGCATGGTCCTGTGGAACACCTAAACCGTCTTGGTATATTACACCCAGATTATTCTGGGCATCAGCATGATCCTGTTCTGCCGCCTTGCGAAACCATTTGATGGCCTCAGCATCGTCTTGCGGAACTCCTCTACCATTTTGGTATATCAAACCCAGATTATTCTGGGCATCAGCATGGCCATTTTCAGCCGACTTGAGATACCATTTGATGGTCTCAGCATCGTCCTGCGGAACTCCTTCACCTTTCTGGTACCTCCCCAGATTATTCTGGGCATCAGCATGACCCTGTTCAGCTGCTTTGCGAAACCATTTGATGGCCTCAGCATCATCCTGCGGAACTCCTTCACCATTCTGGTATATCAAACCCAGCCGGTTTTGGGCAGCAGCATCACCTGTTTCGGCCAACGTCCTATATAACTTAATTTCTGCTTCATTGCTCATTTTAAATCACATTCTTATCCCGCACAGCCATAGCTGCACTTGGTTTGCGTACTTCTGACTAAGTGATAGTCCCCTTATGTTTACTGTCATCATACAATAATTTTCATGTTACGAGAAAAATCAAAAAAATTTATATTGTTTCTTATATCACAATTGTCATTTTATATCTAGAATGAAAATAAGGGATTGTAGTATGCGCATTACAGCAAAAATGGGCGCATTATAATAGATGAACGGGAAATAGGCTGTCAAGACTTTGCATCTTTCAAGCCTAAATTGTATTTAGTATACTTAACCCCCAACTACATAAAATTTTCTTTTTTTCTTGACATAATTCCCCCGCCCTTCTATCGTTACTGCCATCGGATTTCTCATGCAGAGCAAGCAGATCAAAATGATGAATGGCCGTGCCACGGAGCGGTTTGAGGTACAGATAGCATGTGCGATAGAAGCGTCGAAAATATCCCCGGAAACACCTTCGGTAACAATCACTGCAGCCACAAAAAATCCTTCAGCCGTAAAGGAGGGGTATGTTTCCGGAGGCTTTTGCTGATTCTGCTGCTGATCATCCTGTTGCCTCTTTCCTCATCAATGGCCGAAAACCTTACCTGCAGCAGCCTACCCCTGCTGATGGGAAATTTTCTGTCCAACCACTATGCGATGAAAAATATGACAGAAGAGATCGAGACTCACGCCGTCGATCAGATGATTAAAATTCTTGATCCCACTAAAACTTTGCTGTACGCGTCTGATTTGGAAAAACTAAAACCGGTTCTGCAAGACTTGTTTGCAGCAGGCATTCAAGCGGGCAATTGTGCTTCGCTAAAGGCGGTTTATGATGTGCTCGTCGTACGGGCGCAGGAAAACGAGGCTATTGCCAAAAAGATTCTGGGCTCTGACTACCGACTTGATGAGAAATTGGGTCTGGACATCGACGTGAAAAAGCGCCCCTATGCGAAGACGACCGAGGAAAAGTATACGCTCCTGAAAAAGATCGTGCAATTCCAGATCGAAAATGCCCTGCTGACAGGCATTGAAATGGCAGAAGCCAAGAAGCAGCAGATTCACCGTTACGAGTTGCAGTCGAAGCAGGTAACCGAGCGCAATCCCGAAAAACTCATTACTAGCGCCGCCGAGGCCTTCGCTCTGGCCTTGGATCCGCACACAAGTTACCTGTCCACCGAAAACTTTGAGGACCTTAAGATTCAAATGCAGCTTTCCCTGGAAGGGATCGGGGCCGTTCTCAGTAGCGATAACGGCTTTACCATCATTGAGGAGTTGATACCCGGGGGAGGCGCCGAGCGCTCAGGCATGTTGAAGCCGAAGGATAAGATAATCTCCGTGACCCAGGAAAGTGAAAAGCCCGTTAATGTCATCGACATGGACTTGCGAGATGTTGTCAAAATTATCCGCGGTAAGAAAGACACGCAGGTAACCCTGACAATCCTGCGGCAGGCGGAACGCACGTACCGCTTCAACGTCACAATCACGCGCGACAAGGTCGACATTAAAGAACAGGAGGCCAAGATCACCTACGAAACACGGACGGTAGACGGCAGGAAATACCGCTTCGGCGTGATCGATCTTCCTTCCTTCTACGGCGACGGAAAGGAAAACAAGTCCTGCTATAAAGACGTGAGAAACCTTCTCGCGGAGGCTCGACGGCAGCATATCGATGGGATCGTGCTGGACCTGTCACGTAACGGGGGCGGGTTGCTCGGGGAGGCGGTGCGCATTGCCGGACTTTTCATTGGCAAGGGCGGAATCGTGGCGACCAAGGACAGTCGTGAGCAGGTAACGATTTTCGTCAATGGTTCGGCTGCATCAAGAAAGGAAGGCGACAATCATAAAGTGATTACGTTTCCCACGGAAGACCCTCGAGCGGTCTACACGGGCCCTCTCGTCGTGTTGACGAGCCGTTTGAGCGCATCAGCTAGCGAGATCGTGGCTGGCGCTCTCAAAGACTACCATCGCGCGGTAATCGTCGGGTCAGACCATACCTTTGGCAAGGGATCCGTGCAGGCACTTACACCACTGCCCAGTGATCTGGGTGGCATGAAAGTCACCACTGCACTGTACTTCCTGCCCGGCGGCAAGTCTACGCAGAAGATAGGCGTAGAGGCAGATGTGCGGCTGCCTATCTTTTTCATTCTCGAAGATATTGGTGAAACGACGCTGGAATACCCGCTTCCGGCCCAGACAATCACCTCCTTTCTCGTCGTACCGGGAAACACCGCACCTATCTGGAAACCCATGGAGCAGCCTATGCTCGCGAAGTTAGCAGCAAGGTCCCAGGCCCGGGTCGCCAAAAACGCTAAATTCGCCGAGATCATCAAGAACAATAAAGAGGCCGCCGGAAAGAAGGGCGTTATAAGGCTCGCCGATTTGCGCAAGGAAATGGAGAAGGAAGGCGGCGGCAAGAAAAAGGAAACGCCATCCGAGTTTAAGCAGAAAGCCCGGGAGCAGTATGCACCATTCGTGAATGAGAGCGTCAATGTTCTACTCGATATAATTATGTTTGGTTCTGCCCATTCTGTGCCGCAAGCTCTGCACGTCGGGACGGGTAGTATAACAGGACGTTGAGCAAGGCCACATATCGCCGGACATCGTTCGTTTCTAAAAGATGGATTCTCTTTCTTCTTCAGCAACAGTATCCAAAAAATTAAATGCAGCGGAGGATGTTGAACTAACTATTTATATATTTATAATCATTACGTTTCTTTATGACATAATTTTCCGCATGCCTCCAATATACCCCAAAACTTCTTAAAGTGAAATGTTTTGATTCATCAAATTATAACAAGATTGTTAATATAAGAATGGCAGAAAAATTACCAAGTGCCCCTACCCGATATAGCCCAAAATGGGTATCTATCTGTACGCCTAATAACTACAGAGCTGTCTCTGAAATGTTTAAGTAATTTTTTAAACTCACTTTTTCATAGTTTTATTACCATAATATTTCTTTTCCCCTCTGAAACAAACAAATCGTCAACCGTGACTAAATCGCGCCGCTCTTGTGGAGAAGGATGGCAATAGACTCGGCTAGGCGGCGGTATCCTTCGGCGTTGGGATGGATATAATCCGATTTGAGAGAGCTATTTGATAGTATAGAAGATAATATCTCCTCTTCGATGGGAATAGACAGCTCCCTGGCAATTTCGCGGTACATGGACGGAGGTGAAAGGGATAGACCCGGAGCTGGTACTGCAATGAGCATAACAGCTACGTTTCTTTTTTGGGCTAACCGAATCATTTCTCTTATGTTGTTGGCTGCTTGCGGCTGGTTCAAACGCCGGAGCTCGTCATTGCCGCCATGACACAGCAACAGAAGAGACGGTTTCTCCCGCTCCAGAACTTCCGGAAGGCGTAATAACCCATCACCGGTCACTTCTCCCGGTATCCCGGCATTAACAACTCGCCGGCCAATCATTTTTTCCAAAACCGCCGGATAACTCTCCGTCGGTTCAGACCCTGTTCCGAAAGTCAAACTGTCACCGAATGCCACAATGATCGCATCATTGGCAAGGGACGGTAATTTAGGTTGGGAAGAACAGGCCGTAAAACCGACGCCGACAATTATTGCCAGCAACAAAAAGGTCAGCGCATTATATTTTTTCAAGTCCATGCTGATATCGCAGATAATTAAAAATTTTTCGTAAGGTAATTAACGAACTTCATTGCCACATTTAAAAATGGTTCCAACTTTTTGTCAAGAAAAAGCAAATCAGAGCACTTTGAAATGCTCACTATCGAATCGACACCTCTCTTTTTATAGTTGACATATTCGCCTGTTATTCCTATAATCACCATGCAAAAATCCCTTCTTCAATAAAAGAGAATAAATCATGGTCATACAAGGATTATGTGCTGGTTTTGCTTTTTATGAAATATGTATCCGACCGGAACTTTTATGAAAAAATGTCCTTATTGTGCTGAAGAAATTCAGGATACAGCTGTAAAATGTCGTTACTGCGGTGAATGGCTTGAGACAAAAAGTCAAATTACTGTGGGAGATGTTGGTTATAATGCTGTATCAAACGAAAAAACCAACATTGCCAATCCTATACCGGCTGAAGCGTTTGCGCAGGCAGACGCTCAATTCCTAGATGTTAAATTTTCAAAAACCATCAATACCTTGTTAGGAAAAAATAAAAAAAGAAGATTATTCCAAAGCAGACCATACGAAAAAGCGTTTGCGCAGGCGGGCAATCAATTCAAAACAGAAATGGAAAAGAGAAAGTTTGTGGACGTTAAGACAGCCAACCGTAGCGTATTGGAAGATATTGCTCTGACTACTGGTGTTGTTATATTTTTTTTAATAATAGGCATTGTGAGCGGGCGGCTTATCAACATGATACTGGGAGTCATTGCGGTGGCAACTGGTTATGGTCTTTATCTATTTTTCCAAAGAAGATCCCAACCGAAAGACACTAAGCCACAAAAGATTAATAATCATGAAGATTCTTATTTTGCTCAACAAGAAAAAATACACTTAATGGCTAAAGTGACACTTGCGATTATCACTATAATAGCTGCTACATTAATCCTTTATATTTTAATCGGAATTAAATCAAATGCTTCTAATCAGGGAGAGCAAAATAAGTCAATACTGACCGAAACGCAAGAGGACTCCAATATCCTGACCGCAGAGGGTTGGGTTAATAAGGCAAACACATTATGGACTGAAGGAAAATATACCAACCCCCAAAAGGCTATCGAGTATCTGACCAACGCTATTAAACTAAAACCTGATTATGCTGGTGCCTACTACGGGCGGGGGGCTGCATACAATGACCTTGGCCAATTTCAGCAGTCAATTGAGGACTATAACGAAGCAATCCGTCTAAAACCGGATTATGTTGATGCCTACAACGACAGGGGGATTGCTTATTTATTGCAGGGTAACAAAGACCTGGGCTTGGGCTGCAGTGATGCACAAAAAGCGTGTGCAGTATTAAGAGACTGCGAATTGTTAGAGAGGGCTAAAGGCAAGGGATGGTGCCGTTGATTCCCTTTTTAAAAAAAATGAATGGTGCTATCATTATAATAATCAGCTCACGTGTGACCTTTAGGTTATCGGAAAAAGCATACTTCGAATATTAATTATTGAGAGGAAAGATGATGAAA
>Ga0209777_10007277_pt1 | contig 12309 bp, 13 predicted proteins | sample FrelakmetHBP12HB_FD_187147 | JGI IMG/M metagenome (GOLD analysis project Ga0209777, IMG submission 187147) | Freshwater lake sediment microbial communities from the University of Notre Dame, USA, for methane emissions studies -HBP12 HB (SPAdes)... | ecosystem: Environmental > Aquatic >... | reverse complement strand
CGGTCCGGCCTGAGGCATCGAATCCCAGGCGCCCGCCGATGGACGAGTCGTTGACTCGGCCCCCCTGCACGAGATGCGGCGTCGCGCGGAGACGGGCCAGGCACGGCGGTTCGATCGCCCACGAAGCTCGTCGCGGCGGAGCTCACCCTTCCAGAAGCCGAGGGCGCGCAGACGAAGTATCGCCGGTCGTTGGGAGTGCGGCGACGCCACCAGCCAACCTGCGCCGCCGCGTGACGCGCAGCATTACACAACGCGCGGCGGTTTGCCGGTTACGCGCATCGTCAACCGGCAGAGTCACCGCTCCGGCCCTTCGCCCGGCGATAATGGGTCGATGACCGATCCGTCCGCCGATCCGCATGGCCGAGCCGCGGCCTCACGGCCGGCCGGTCTGCGACGGGTCGAGCAGATCATGGGCACGGCCATCAGCCTCGATATTCGGGACGCAGACGTACCACCCTCCGCGCTGGACGACGCATTCGAGTACTTACGAGATATCGACCGGCGTTTCAGTCCCTACAAGCCCGACAGCGAAGTCAGCCGCATGATCCGCGGCGAGCTCGACGAAGCCAAGTGCAGCCCGGACCTGCGCGAGGTCCTGGCGCTCTGCGAGCGGGTCCGTGGCACAAGTGACGGCTACTTCGACATCCGCGCCCACCGGCCCGACGGACGGCCCGACCCAACCGGCCTGGTGAAAGGGTGGGCCCTGGAGGGGGCCGGCAGGCTCCTGGCAGCGGCCGGCGCGCGCAACTACTGCGTCAACGGCGGCGGCGACATCGTCGTCCGAGGCGAGTTCGAGCCCGGAACGGCCTGGCGGGTCGGCGTTCGCCACCCAATGATTGCCGACAAGCTGGCCACCGTCCTGGCAGTTCGCGATGCCGGCGTGGCCACATCCGGCGCCTACGAGCGCGGCGACCATGTCCGAGACCCGTTCTCCGGCCGGGCCCCCGCCGCAATCGTGAGCGTAACGATCGTCGGACCCAGCCTGACGTTTGCGGATGCCTATGCCACGGCCGCCTTCGCGATGGGCCCGATGGGCCTCGCCTGGGTCGCCGGATTGCCCGACTACGAAGGCTGCTCGGTGACTTCCGACCGCGACGGGTCGGATGCCCGGTTGAATTGGACGCCGGGCTTCGAGCCCTACTTCGCGGACCGCTGACTCGGCCGACTTGCCGCCCCAAACCGAAGTCGCCGGGGGCCTTTAGGCGGGCCGCGTGGCGTGGGCGGCCGAGCGGCCGGAGCGGCGGCGAGCGGCCGAGTCCTTACCAGAGGAACGGCTTGCGCCCCATGAGGATCTGGTCGGCGATCGTGAGAAGGTACCCCACGAGCAGCAACAGGCTCACGGTCATGTGCAGCTGGATGTTCCCCGCCATGGCGCCCATAAGCCCGTACGGGTTGTCGTAGAAGCGGACCAGGCCGGAGTGAACGCGCACGGCCAGTGGAATGGCGGGGAGTATCAGCAGGGCCGGTATGGGCAGCTGACCCGCTGCGACGCCAAGCGTCACGCTGATGAAGGCCCCGGCGGCCGCCACGTCGAAGCCCCGGATCACAGCCGCCTTGGACCAGCGCACCGGCAGAGTCAGCTTGCCCGCCCGGTCGTCGCCGGCCCTGTCGGGTATCTCGTTCACGTACAGGATCATGGCGACGAGCAGCGCGACCGGTATCGAAACGAGAAAGGCCTCGAGCGAGAGTGAGCCGCGCGACTGAACGGTGTAGGCGCCGAGAAGCATGACCGGCCCGAAACCGATTGCGGTCGCGATTTCACCCAGCCCGCGGTACACAAGCTTGATGGGGGGCATCGTGTAAGCAACGCTGATGACGAAGCCGACGGCCGCGATGACCACGAGCGCCGGCGAGCCGCGCACGGCCAGAAGGAGAATGCCGAGAGCTGCGGCCGCGGCATAGCAGCCGATCGCCAGCATCGACATCTCACGGACGGTAACCAAAGCATTCTGGAGAACCCGTGAACCGCCGCTGAACTTGGTCGGAGTGGCGTTGGCATCGTCTGCACCCAGGAGCGTGTCGAAGACATCGTTGGCGACGTTCAAACCGAGGTGGACGGCGCTCGCCGCAAGCACGGTGACCACGGCCGTAAAGACGTCGAAGACGCCGGCTCGAGCCGCCACGGCCAGGCCCAGCAGCACCGGCGCCAGGGTGGCGCTCAGGAACGGGGCGCGGGTTGCCCGTAGGAACAGCAAACGCTTCGACAACCTGGGTCGAATGCGCTCGCCGCGCTCGGCGGAGAGAGCATCGAAGTAGCGCCGCGCCTTCGGCAGATCGTGTTCGTAAGCGGCGGGAAACGGAAGGTCGCCCTCGTCCCAGGCCCATGCACGCGAGGGGCTGACCACGAACCGGCCCCGTGGTCGGGCAGAGGCCGAGCCCCAGACCGTCACGTGGCGTCGCTCGTCGACGCCACCGTCCGCAAGCGCATGGAAGTGGCTGCCGGTGACGCCAACCTGGGTTCCGGGCGCAATCCGGAAGCCTGCGGGCGCACCGAATCGGACGGTGCCGTCGGCCGGCCTGACCTCGATCTCGACATCGACGTTGACCGGGTAGCCGTCCTGCGCAACCCAGCTCAACACCGCACGCGGGTAGGCGGCGAGCCTGACGAGGCAATCGACAATCGAGACGCGACCGTCCGCCGGCCCACTCGACTCAGCCGCCTCGGTCGACCCCGGCGCTTCGACGACAACCGGCGATGCGACGGACTCCTCCGATTCCCAACGCTGGTTCGAGTCGGCTTCGATCACGGGGGCTTCGTAAGTCGCCCTGTTGAAGTCGGACGGTTGAGCCATCGCTTCGGGCGACGGCAGGTCCGCCGCGCCTGCCGGTTCGGGCAGTTCGGGCGGTTCCGACGCTCGAGCAGTCGGCTCCGGCGCCTGCTGCGCGGCCGACCCGGCTTCCGGCTCGGGCGGCGACGCGACCGCGTCGGCCGGCGCGGGCTCGGAAGCGGCGACTTCGGCATCAGACGGTGCCGCCGCCCTGCCGATCCTGGGCAGCCCGAACTTCGGGCTCATCGTGCCACCTCGGCCGCTATCGTGATCTGCGGAGGCTGATCGGTTCGGCCGTCCGGCCAGAACCATGCCCGCCGGGGCGTCAGTTCGATCAGCGCCCGCTCGAAGACGAGCGGGAAGCCCAGCCTGGCTTTGAGCAACGCCACCGTCGACGGGTCTTTCCGGGACCAGTCGCGCAGAAGCCGCTCCCAACCGGCGTGGAGGTCATCCTCGGCCACGCGGGCGTCGCATTGGACCGTCACTCTGCCGGTAAACGTGCCCAGACCTTCGGGGTTCGTGACGGAGAAGCTGACCCGCGGATTGGCCTTGATGTGCGCAATCTTGCTGCTGTCGAGAACGCTGGAGGTCATGAAGATCCGGTCGCCCCACAGAAGCGGAACCATCGGATAAGTAATGGGCCGTCCGTCGGAGCCGATGACCGTCAGCTCGCCGACTCTGGCGGCGTCGATCAGTCGGGCGACCGGGTATGGCAGCGCTGGCAATTCGGCCTCCAAACATGGGACGCCTTGGGTTGGTCGAGTGAGTTGTTTGGTCGAGTGAATTGTACGGAAGGCGCGCGCTCTGCCGCCCGGAAAGCCCGGCGTCCGGAGGGTGTGGCTCTGTCAGCGCATCCGGTCGCTGTCGGGCGTGCCGCCGAACAAGCGAATCGAAGCGGCCGCGGCATCGCGCTGCTCGCTCGTGATGAGGTGCCGGCGGTCCGAAGTGCTGTTGTGAGCGTACTCCGCGAGCGCCTTCTGGAGGACCTCGAGACGCAGCAGCTGGGCGGCCAGGATCGCAGCCCAACGTTCTTGCACGTCCTTCGAGCCGGCTGCGGCTGCGAGGCCCAGAGCGTATACGTGGTCGAGGCACACCTCGCTCGAACCAAACGCCGCCGACCAGGCTCCATCGGCCGAGAGCTCCAGCAGCCGCCCGACCGAGGCTCGCGCAGTCTCCTTCTCCCGAATGCAGACCGGGCAACGAGGATCAGAGAGCTCGGCCAGGCGCCTGCGCTGCCGCGAGGCGTCGTTGCCGGAGAGCTTCCTCAGAGTCGCCAGGCGTCGCCGAAGGACGGCATCGAGCAGGACGGCGGTGGCGAGCTGGCTGCTCGCCTGCAGCAGCTCCATCTTGGAGAGGCCGATGCTGTGCGGCTGGCAGAAGCCAACGCCCCTGGTGATCTCGGCCCGGAGACCGCGGTCGGTGGCACCCTCGCGGGCAAGGCCTCGCAGCGCCGCGTAGCTCGCTTGCTGGCGGGCATCGCATATCGGACAGCGGCCGCGCTCCAGAGCCTCAGCGAGGCGTATCTGCTCGAAGTCCCGAGCGGGCAGCTTGCCGGCCTCAGTCACCTGTGCGCCGGGAGTGCGATCGACCTCGTCATGGCCACAGCCTACCCTGCCATCAGCCTCGTCGAGTCATGGCCGCGTACGTGGTCCCAAACCCGATTACGCACCAGACCGCCAGCGTCAGGAACGCGCCGAGGGGCAGGCCAAACTCGTTCGGCGCGAGCGTGCCGCGGGTCACTTCGCCCATCGCCTGAACGGGCAGCACTCGATGGATGGCCTCGAGCCAGCCCGGCAGCTTGTCGGGCAGGAAGGTCAGCGGCGAGAACATGAAGACGAACACCACGATCGCCTGGGTGATGATCACCGTCAGCATGTACGGCAGCAAGGAAGCGATCGCGTAGCCGACGCAGGTCGACGTCAGGGCGACCATCAGCACGGCCGGAACGACCATCGGGCTGACCTGCAGGTCGAGGCCGAAGCGCCAGGCTCCGACAAGGACGCCGAGGATGACTCCCGGGATGACGATCGCCAGCCAGACCGTCAAATCGGCGACGAGGTACGAGAGACGTGGCACCGGCAGCGAACGCATGTAGGCGAGGCTGCCTTCGGTCTTTTGTTCGCCAACCGTCTGCGGCAGCGCCACCAGGCCGACCGAGATCATCGATATCGCCGGCGCCCCGGTCGCGATCAGGTAGATCGAGATCCGGTCGAGGGTCGGGAAGAGAAGCGGATAGCCGAGGACGATGCCGAGTGAGAATAGCGTCTGGACCGCCATCATTAGCGGCAGATAGTTCTTCTTGCGCAGGGCCTGCCAGGTGACAAGCAGCCGGTAGCTACGCAGCATTTGCATCGAAAACCTCCTCGACTTCGGCCGGCCGGGCTTGCGCGTCGCCGACCAGCACCACGTAAACGTCCTCGAGCGTAGCTGGCCCGAGGGTGAATTCCTCGACTGAGCCCTCCAGCTTCAGCGACTCGGCCCAGCCCACTGCCTGGCCCGCGGCATCCATCGGGACGCCGATCATCAATCGATTGCCCACTCGCACCGCCGAAAGACCGAATGGCGACGACGGCAGGTCGGCAGCATCCGGGTCGAGCACGAGTTCCAACCGGAGCGCCGCCCCGACCCGAGCCTTGAGTCCCGCCGGCGTGCCCTCGGCGATGACTTTGCCATCGTCGAGAATCGCGAGCCTGTCGACCGATCGTTCGGCTTCGATCACGTTGTGGGTCACCAGCAGGACGGCCGCGCCGTGGTCGGCAAGCGTCCGCACCTGCCGCCACAACAGGCGGCGCCGGACCGGATCCACGTCGTTGGTCGGCTCGTCGAGCATGACCAGGCGCCCGGGCGTCACCGCGGCCATGGCGAAGGCCACGAGCCGCTTGACGCCGCCGGAGAGCCGGGCCGCGTCCACGTCCAGCCACTCCCCGAGGTCGAGAGCATCGACCAACCGCTCGCGCCTGCGCTGGACGTCGGCGCCGACGCCGCCGCGCAGCTGGCCGAGCAAGTCGATCGCCTGGCGAGGCGTCAGGCCGTCGATCGGCACCTGCGCTTGCGCCTGGAAGGAGCAAAGCCTTCGGGCAAGCCCGGGCGCGGCGACCATGTCGCGGCCGTCTATCCGGATCGAGCCTGAAGTCGGCTTCAGAAGCCCCACGACCTGGTTGACCAGGGTCGACTTGCCGGCGCCGTTGTGGCCGAGAAGACCGAACACCTCGCCCTGCCCTATCGCAAGGTCGATGCCGTCGTTGGCCCTCGTCCCCGTCCGATAGACCTTGGTCAGATTCTTGATTTCGAGCAGCATCTCCGTCCCCAATCGCTCTTGGCCGCACATTCCGGGAGGCCTGCCGGACACTTGACTTGTTTCAGGCAGCAGCTATCCGGGGCCGGGTCCCGATGGGGCTTCCCGGGCCGGGTTTTGAGGGTTTGCCGGCGGCCCGAGCCGCTGGGTTACTCGATGACTATTCGAACCTCGTCGCCGCCGTCGGAGACCTCGAGGATGGGCCCGGTCATGCCGGTCTGGATCGCCTCGACGATGCGCGACCGGTGGTCCGGCGAAAGGCCGGGCACCTGGTCGATGGCGAAGCCCGCCGCAGCGAGCGGAATCTGGAGATTGATGACCTGACGTCCGTTCTCGGCGACGAAGATGCGAATGCGCCGCCCGGCCAGAGCGTCCTGAGCCACGCGGTTGCGGCGCGCGCGCTCGCCAGAACGAGCGTCGGCCGTGTCGTCCGACCGCCCGGCTGCCGCCCCGGTCCGGGCCAGCTCGTCGAGCGCAGCGACGATCGGAGCCGCTTCCTCGGCCGTCAGCTTGCCTTCCGACACGAGCCTGAGCAGGATCTCCAGCTCTCCGGACACGTTGCTATGACCTCGGCCGCTCGAGGCGCTCGGCCGCCTCGTCTACGCCGATTTCGCCACGCTCCAGCGCCTGGAGGACGGCCAGCTCGTCTTCTCCGGCCTCGTCCTCGTCGCGGCTGCCGTTCTCGTACGGGTTCCAGGTTTCCTCCGTCTCGGAAGGCCCGGACTCCTCCCCGGCCGCTGCTTCGGCCGCTGGTTCGGCCGGCTCCCCGGCCGGCGCCGGTGCCGACGCAATCCGATCGCCGGGTCTCGTCGCCAGGATGCGCAGGCCGCCCGACGTGGAATTGACCCTGAACACGGCCGCGCCGTCGCCGACGATCGAGCGCCAGTAGCCGCGCCCACCAGTCATACGGTGCTCGACTGCCGAGCTGATCGAGCCCGATATCGCCCGCAGCTCGGCGGTGACACCGTTGAGTGGAGTCAGATCGACGCTGCCCGAAATCGACTCGGCCCGGTGGCCACCGGAGGAGTCCAGCTCGCCGACGATGGCGATGCTTCCACTCGTCGTCGAAAGGGCAGTGGCGTAGAAACGGCGGGCGCGGACCCTGATGGCGCCCGAGATGGTATTAGCCCGGATCCGGACGTCGCCGCCGCCGTCGAGCGCGATCGACCCGGAGATGGACCCTGCCTCCACGAGGCCGCTCAGGTTCCAAAGCCGGATGTCACCGGAAACCGTCCTGTACTTCTGGTCTCCGACCAGGCTTTGGGCCTCGATCGAGCCGCTCATGCTCTCGTATCGGACGCGAGTGCCCCAGGGCACCTCCAGGGTTACGTCGGCGCTGACGCGCGCTCCGCCAAAGAGCCAGGCCAGCCCCGTGGACAGGCGCCTTTCCGGCGTCTCGATCTCCAGCGAGCCGGGGCCGCGATCGACGATTACGCGTCCGCTTTCGAGAGCTCGCACCGCGGCCGCCTGGTCTGCCGCGCGAATTCGGTATGTCACCGTAAGCCGTGCCTCATCGCCGTCGACGCCGCGAACTCGCAGCGTCCCGCTGATGGTCTTGACCGAGACCCGGCCGGCCGTCCCGATCCGATGGGCGAGCGTCTCAGTTCGCTCCAGCGTTCCCATCCCCTACTCCTTCCGAACGCGGAGGAGAGCCGCCGCCTCGTCCGCCGTGATCTCATGGCGCGCCAGGCGTTCCAGGACGTCGCGGCGCAACTCTGCCGCCTCGCCCGAGCGCCTAGAGTCATCATCGACGTCGTCCCCGATCGGTGCCCCGTCCGCCAGCCCAAGCGTCCTCACCAGCGTGTCGAGCCGTGCCCGCACCGTTGGGTACGACACCTTGAGCTCACGCTCGAGCTCCTTGGCGTTGCCCCGAACGCGCAGGAAGCTCTCCAGCAGGGCCAGCTGCTCTCGGTTCAAACGCCCGAAGCGGCCGACGTTGAAATCGCCCTCGATGGCGGTGCCGCAGCCGCGGCACTGGAGCCGGGTTATCGACAACTCACTCGAGCAGACGGGACAGGTTGAGATGACGTCGCGTGCCATTCGGTTGATGCCTCTTCTCGAGCTTTGCCGCCTGCTGGCCGGTGGCCGGTCCCCGGCTGTCGAGGTATCCTGCTCGCCGGTGTTGTCACTATGCCTTGATGAATTGCTATATGTCAAGCGCTTCATATCAGTTTGTGCGTATGGACTCACACATTAACCTTGGCCCATGCGCCTGAGGACGCCAGATCGCGCCACGGATCGCCGGCGCGACGTCCTGCGCGCGGCTCCTCCCCGGATCGGGGAATGCCCGCGACGGAGCCATCTGGCGGCGAGGTATAGATTCGATGCGTCGGCGTGCACGGCGCTCGACATGCCCGGAGGCCCAATGGCTCGACGCGTCTACAACTTCGAGAACCCCGATCGGTTCGTCGCCGGCACGGTGGGCGAACCTGGCAGCCGAACTTTCTACCTGCAGGCACGCGACGGCAACCGGATCATGGCCGTGGAGCTGGAGAAGGTTCAGGTCGCGCTGCTGGCCGAAAGACTGACGCAGTTGCTCGCCGAGGTCCGCGAGCGCGGGGCTAACGTGCCACTGGAGCCTGCGCCGGCCGACCTTGATGCGGCGCCGCTCGACGAACCGATCAACGAGGCGTTCCGCGTCGGCACCATGGCCATCGTCTGGGACGGCGATGACGAGTCGGTCGTGATCGAGGCCCGGGCCATGAGTGAAGACGGCGAGGCGGCGGACGACCTCTCGCAGCCCGATGATGACGACGAGTCGGATGTCGTGCGGGTGGAGCTGTCCACTGGCAGGGCCCTGGCGTTTGCCCGGCGAGCTCTGGAGGTAGTGGCCGCCGGACGGCCGCCGTGCCCGTTCTGCGGCCAGCCCCTGAACCCCGAGGGCCACATCTGCGCTCGCCGCAACGGTTTCATGCACTGAACGAGATGGCTCGATCCCGGCGGAATCGGCAACCGACCAAGGCCGAGCGGGTCGACGAGCACGTGGGTGAGCGGGCGACGAACGGGCCGACGGACGCCGCGGTCCGTGGCGGTCCCGCTCTCGCGGGCCTGACACGAGCCGAGATGGAAGAGGCCGCGCTCGCCGGCCGACAGGTGGCCGGCTCCCTGGACAATGCAACTGCGCTCCGACTTCTGCGTGAAGGCGACATGACGGTCGTAGGCAGACTGCTGGCAGCCTCGAACGCAACGTTCTTCGGTATGGTCGCGGGCCCGGGAGACGGTCCTGCAGTCACGGTCGCGGCGAGTTGCGTCTACAAGCCGATCCGCGGCGAGCGGCCGCTGTACGACTTCCCGGACGGGACCCTGGCCTGCCGCGAGGTCGGTGCCCACATCGTGTCCGAGGCGAGCGGCTGGGACATAGTCCCGCCTACGGTCATGCGCGACGGGCCCTTCGGCGAGGGCATGGTTCAGCTGTGGGTGGAAGTGGACAGATCCGTCGACCTGACCGAGCTGATCGGTTCGGACGACCAGGCCTTGCGCCGGATCGCCGTGCTGGATGTGGTCCTGAACAACGCCGACCGCAAGGCCGGCCACCTCTTGCCGCTGCCGGACGGGTGCATCCAGGGTGTAGACAACGGCCTGTGCTTCTCCGTCGAGCCGAAGCTGCGAACGGTGCTGTGGCGCTGGCGGGGTCAGCCGCTGACCGACGAGGAGCGGACCGTTCTCCGGAAGCTCCACGATCGCATGGCCGGCGAACTCGGCGAGACGCTTCTAGCGTTGCTCGCCCCGGAAGAGGTGGCCGCCACTTCGCGGCGGATCGAAGCGCTGCTGACGAGTGGGACGTTGCCCCGACCGGATCGGGATCGACCGGCCGTCCCGTGGCCTCCCTATTGAGGCCCCGGCCCACCCGTCCGGCGCCCGAGATGGCCGCCCCGCGACGCCTTGCCACGCCTCTGCGCCGGAACGGCGCACGAGCCCTGCCCGCCTCGGGCACAATCGGCCGTGGAGGCTGACCCGTGCTGAGCTACTTCGAGACCCGGACCCGGATCATCGCGCTGGTTGCCGTCGGGGCCAGTCTCGCGACGCTGCTTCTTCGAGTCGGCGGCGCCCCGGGGGTGCCCGTCTTCGTCGCAGCGGCCATCGGGCTGGCCGGTCTTGCGGCAATGGTCGGCGAAGGCACCGAGCAGCTCGGCCGGCGGCTCGGGCCGAATGCGACGGGCGTCCTCCAGTCTGCGCTGGGCAACCTGCCGGAGTTCTTTATCGGCATCTTCGCCTTGCGAGCCGGCCTTCTCGACGTCGTTCGAGCGGCGCTCGTAGGTTCGATCCTGGCCAATACGTTGCTGGTCCTCGGCCTCGCCTTCGTGGCCGGCGGGCTGCGCCATGGACCGCAGAAGTTCGGCACCGATCAGACGAAGATGATGTCCACGTTGCTCGTGCTGGCGGCTGCGTCTATAGCCATCCCGACAATCGCCGCCGCGCCCGGCGGCCCCGCCCACGGCCACGAGACCGAGCTGTCAGTCGTCGTCTCGATCGTGCTGCTGGTCGTCTTTGCGGCGAGCCTGCCGTTCTCTATCGGCAAGGGACCGGCGGTCGGATCGCTCGAGGGCGCAAGTAAGTACGGGAACTCCTGGCCGTTGGCCCTGGCGACCGCGACACTGATTGCGGCCGGCCTCGGCGCCGCCTTCGTTTCCGACTGGTTCGTCGAAGCTCTCAGGCCGGCGATGAGCTCGCTCGGGATGTCGGAGGCCTTCGCCGGGCTGGTCGTGGTCGCCATCGCCGGCAACGCCGTCGAGAACTTCGTCGGCATCTCGGCCATGCTCGACGACAAGGGCGACCTGGCCATCAGCGTCATCCTCAACTCGAGCCTGCAGGTGGCCCTGGTCCTGGCCCCGGTGCTGGTCCTGGCAAGCCTGGTCATGGGCGGCGCGACCCTGACCCTGGTCGTATCTCCGCTGCTCGTAGCGGCGCTGGCCCTGACGGCGCTCCTGGCCGCGCTTGTCGTCATCGACGGCGAATCGACCTGGATCGAGGGTTTGGCCCTGATCGGCCTGTACGTGATCCTGGCGGCCAGCGTGTGGTGGGGCCAGCCCATCGGCTGATCCCGCGGGATGGCATCGCTATTGGGTAGACTGGATCCGCCGCGACTGCCGCAGGCCTCGGAAGGTCCCTCAGTGAACACCGCCGCGCCGATCGCCCGCCAGCGACGCCCCGACCCGGATGGCTCCGATAACGATCCTCGAAGGGCCCAATCTCGACTCGTGATCAATGTGAGTCGCGCCGCCGGCGTGGTCCGACGGGCCATTCCGACGCAATCACGCGCGGACACGGTCGGGTGGCTGATCGCCTGGTTCGTGCTGATCGCCGTCGCGGTCCAGGTCGCGGCTATCGTGATCGACAACATCGGCTACCGGCTCTGGCCGGCCTACGACACGTATGCCTACTGGCTGGCAGCCCGGCACGTCCTGAACGGCGAACCCCTGTATGGGCCGGCGCTCATCTGGACGATGGGGGCCTACAAGTACCCCCCGGTTTTCGCACAACTCGTGGCGCCGATCGGCCTGGTCCCGCAGGCGCTCATCGATTGGCCCTGGCGCATCGGCGGTGTCCTGTGCGTCCGCTACATGTGCGGCTCGTGGAAGCTCGCGCTCCTCGCGACTCTGCAGTGGCCCGTCATGGCGGAGCTGGCCTTCGGCAACGTGACCCTGCAGCTGGGCGCGGTGGCCTTATGGTCCCTCCGCGACAGGAGGGCGGCTTACCTGCTGCCGTGGTTTGCGGGCATGAAGTTCGGTCCGGCACTCCTCCTCCCCTACCTGTGGGCGACTCGACCCGAGACGCGGCGACCGATCGTCCTCGGTTGCGCCGCATTCGGGGGAGCATGTCTGGCTTCATTCGCGTTTGCTCCGGGCCTCTGGTCCGACTACATCGGCACGTTCGGTTGGGAGACCTCCTCGCAGATGCAGGCCAACTTCGTCTACGCCATCGTGCCGGACCACGGCGGTCTCGACCTCGCCATCCGTCTCGCCATCGGCGCGGTCGCGATATTGGTGGCGATCCGGTGGCGGCTCGACTGGCTTGCCTTCATCGCTGCCACCGCAACCATGCCCATCTTCTCGTTGACCAGGCTGGCGGTGTTGATGGCCCTCTGGCCGCTGTGCCTTCGCGGCGTGGTCGACAGCTGGCGCACGGCCGACGGACTCTGGCAGCGGTGGCTCACGGCCCCTCTCGTTCACCTGAACATGCTGCCGCCACTGCCGGCGAGAGCTGGCGAACCGGGCAGGGTCGTCGCCCATTGAGGGCGAGTCAGAC